>Ga0209014_10000444_pt1 | contig 24045 bp, 20 predicted proteins | sample BarGraNGADG00212_FD_184491 | JGI IMG/M metagenome (GOLD analysis project Ga0209014, IMG submission 184491) | Arctic peat soil microbial communities from Barrow, Alaska - Barrow Graham LP Ref core NGADG0002-212 (SPAdes) (version 2) | ecosystem: Environmental > Terrestrial > Soil > Wetlands >...
AGGAATGTAATCCTGAAGGCCAATAATAGCAAAACTCCGGTCAAATTCCAATTTACTTATACTAAGTTCTAGATTTTGTGAACCAGAATAATTACTTTCGTAATGAAATTCTAAAACTTCTTCATTATGTGCGGAATTATTGGTTATATAGGATCAAAAAATGCCCGTGAAATAATAATTAATGGTCTGAAAAGACTTGAGTATCGTGGATATGATTCTGCCGGCATAGCTCTTATAAACGGCGAAACAAAAATCTTTAAATGCGCTGGCAGAGTAAAAGATCTTGAGGACCTGGTAAACAAGTCCAGTTTTAACGGAACTACAGGAATGGGGCATACAAGATGGGCCACGCACGGCGAACCTAATGAATTGAATGCCCACCCCCAGGTATCCTATAAGGGCAACTTCGTTGTTGTTCATAACGGAATAATTGAGAATTATGCACTTCTTAAGAAACACCTTGAGAGCAGAGGTGTAAAATTTACAAGCCAAACAGATACTGAAGTTCTTGCCAATCTCATTGAGCACATGTACCTCGAGGGTGATCTCACCGCTGAACAGGCAATTACCCTGGCTCTAAACAGGGTTGAAGGTGCTTATGGACTCGTAATAATCTGTACTAAAGAACCCGACAGACTTTTTGCTGCCAAAAAGGGAAGCCCTCTTGTTATTGGAGTGGGAGACGGTGAAAACTTTATCGCTTCGGATGCAACACCGATCGTTGAATACACACAGAGGGTAATATATCTGAATGACGATGATATAGCTATCATAAAGAAGGATGAGCTTGTGCTCAAATCAATCAGAACAAAAAAAATACAACCGGAAGTAAAGGAGATAGATCTTAAAATAGGGGAGATTGACAAAGAAGGTTTTGCTCATTTCATGCTAAAGGAAATTTTTGAACAGCCAAGGGCAATTCATGATACTTTCAGGGGCAGGGTATTACCTGATTATTCAGGTATAATGCTTGGAGGACTGCATGACGTTCTTGAGACAATGGCCCAGTCGGAAAGAATTATTATTATCGCCTGCGGTACTTCATGGCATGCAGGATTGGTTGGAGAATATATTTTTGAAGAATACACCCGGATTCCGGTTGAAGTGGAGTATGCATCCGAATTCCGTTATAGGAATCCGATAATAAAAAAAGGCGATATTGTAATTGCAATAAGCCAGAGTGGTGAAACAGCCGATACCCTTGCCGCTATTAAACTTGCAAGAGCAAAAGGGGCAAAAGTCATAGGAATATGTAATGTTGTCGGAAGCAGTATCCCGCGCGAAACTGATGCAGGCGTTTATACACATGCTGGTCCGGAAATAGGTGTCGCATCAACAAAAGCATTTACTACACAGGTCATGGTTCTGGCAATGATGGCTTTTGAAATAGGTCATAAAAAGGGAACTCTCTCCGATTCAGCGTATAAAGACCTCATAACAGAACTGGCATCAATCCCCGACAAAATTGAGAATGCGCTAAAAGTAAACGACCAGGCACTTGAACTTGCAAAAATATTTCAGAATACACACAATGCTCTTTACCTTGGAAGAGGATATTTGTTCCCTGTTGCGCTGGAGGGGGCTCTGAAACTGAAAGAGATTTCATATATACACGCTGAAGGCTATCCTGCCGCTGAAATGAAACATGGTCCGATTGCCCTTATAGATGAGAAGATGCCTGTTGTTGTTGTTGCAACAAAAGATGATACTTATGAAAAGGTGGTAAGTAACATACAGGAAATTAAAGCGAGAAAAGGAGTTGTAATTGCGATTGTAACCGAAGGTGATGAAATAATCAGTAAAATGGCTGACTATGTTCTTGAAGTTCCTGAAACACTTCCCGTCTTTTCCGGATTACTCGCGGTTATCCCGCTTCAATTACTTTCATATCATATTGCTGTATTACGAGGGTGTAATGTTGACCAGCCAAGAAACCTTGCTAAATCGGTAACTGTCGAATAATAAATCTTTAAAGCTCCGAGATGAAATTGAAAGCTGATTTCAGGAACTTAACTGTACCGGAAACCGCTATCTTAAAGCATAACGGTTGCAGTTGCGATGACTGGAGCAGAGTCGGAGTCAAAGAGGGTTTTGATCCTTCATGTTGCAGGAATGTTATTTTTTCTGGAGACATTACCCTCGGCGTATTCAATAAACCATTTATTGATGAATCAGGAGTTAGCATACCTGGCGGCATCCTTAACGCCCGACTGCATAACTGTACCATCGGATCAAATGTTATAATCCATAATATTGGTGATTATATTGCAAATTATAATATAGAAGATGAGGTAATTATAAAGAATTGTGGGAAAATTTGTACAGAAGGCATTTCAACTTTCGGGAACGGCACTTCAGTAAATGTCCTGAACGAAACCGGGGGAAGGGCAGTAAAAATCTGGGACAGGCTTTCTGCACACGAGGCATACATAATAGCTTTATACCGCCATAGAAGTGAAGCTGTCAGAATAATAGAGAAAATGGTTGATGATTATTCCTCATCACATTCATCAGAAAGAGGAACCATAGGACAAAACTCCAGAATTTTTAATTCAGGCAATATCCGTAATGTAAAATTCTGCTCTTTCAGCCACATAGAAGGAGCCATAACTCTTAATGAAGGATCGGTAAACAGTTCTGAATCAGATCCTGTTTATATAGGTCCGGGTGTCATAATGGAACATTTTATTATCTGTTCAGGATCAAGAGTTACTGAATCAACGCTGATTGATAAGTGTTTCATCGGGCAGGGATGTGTACTTGCCAAACAATATTCAGCAGAAAACTCACTGTTCTTTGCCAACTGCGGCGGATATCACGGAGAGGCATGTTCAATATTTGCCGGTCCCTACACGGTTACTCACCACAAATCAACTCTGCTCATCGCGGGGATCTTTTCATTTATGAATGCCGGAAGCGGGTCAAACCAGAGTAACCACATGTACAAGCTAGGACCCATTCACCAGGGAATAATGGAAAGGGGTTCTAAGACAACAAGTGATTCATATCTTCTGTGGCCGGCACGTATAGGTCCATATACACTTATAATGGGCCGTCATTATAAGAATATGGATACATCCTCTCTTCCATTTTCATATCTCATAGAAAGTAATGATGAAAGTATACTTGTACCCGGAATTAATCTGAAAAGCGTAGGTACAATCAGAGATGCACAGAAATGGCCCATCCGCGACATGAGGAAAGATCCATACAAGATTGACCAGGTTAACTTTAATCTCCTCAGTCCCTATACAATCCGGAAGATGTTCGAAGGAAGGGAAATTTTGCAAAAGCTTAAATCAGCATCCCTCCCCGGGACAACTTCATTTACCTACAATAACATGAAGATCACTTTGTCATCTCTGGAGAGGGGAATAGAACTGTATCAGACCGGAATTAATAAGTTCCTCGGGAACTCATTAATAAAACGGCTTGAGCAATGTGATCTAAGAACAAATGATGAGCTTCAGCAACGGCTTGCCCCCGACAGGTCACACGGAAGTGGAGAATGGGTTGATCTGGCAGGATTGATTGCACCAAAGAAAGATGTAGACAAGCTTTTAGATGATATTGAGTCGGGAATGATCTCTTCGGTTGAGGTTCTGGCAAAATCATTTATAGGTTTGCATAATTCATATTACAGATGGGAGTGGACCTGGGCATGCGAAAGTCTAGAAGAAGAAGCCGGAATATCAATCAATAAATTAACGGCTAAGGATGTAATTACAATAGTAAAAAAGTGGAAAAAAAGTGTTATTGATCTGGATAATTTACTATATGAGGACGCAAGGAAAGAATTCACACTATCGTCGATGACCGGTTTTGGGATCGATGGGGGAGCTGAGGTTAAAAAGCTTGATTTTGAGCAGGTTAGAGGCGAGTTTGAATCAAACAGCGTAGTAGCAGCCATACAAGAGCATATAAAACAAAAAACAGCTCTGGGTGACGAAATAATAAATAGGATGAAGAGAATCCTCTGATTCAATGTGTTATCTGCCAGAGTACATAAGGTCGTAATACTTACTATAGTCTCCTGATAATACCCTGTCGAGCCATTTGCTGTTTGTGAGATACCATTCGACCGTTTTATCAAGACCATCAGCAAATTCAGGTATTGGCGACCATCCCAGCTCTCCCTGTAATTTAGATGAGTCAATTGCATATCTCAGATCATGTCCGGGTCTGTCTTTCACATAAGTGATAAGCTTTTCTGATGTTCCTGCAACACGGTTAAGTTTTTTATCCAGGATTTTGCAGAGAAGTAAAATGAGATCCATGTTCTTCCATTCATTATTGCCACCTATATTATAAGTATCTCCAACCTTTCCCCTATGAAAGATCAGATCTATTGCTGAGGCATGATCCTCAACATATAACCAGTCGCGGATATTCTCCCCTTTCCCGTAAACAGGGATGGGTTTATTATTTTTAATATTGTTTATAACGAGAGGTATCAGCTTTTCGGGAAACTGGTTTGGCCCATAGTTATTTGAGCAATTTGAGATCAACGCAGGGACTCCGAAAGTATGATTATACGCTCTTACCAAATGGTCGGAGCTGGCTTTTGAAGCCGAATATGGACTTCTGGGATCGTAAGCTGTCTTTTCTGTGAAGAGGCCTTCTTTTCCAAGTGAGCCATATACTTCATCAGTCGAAATATGATAGAAAAGCTTTCCTTCGAACGAGTTTCTCCAATTGTTAAGAGCCGCATTAAGCAGATTTACGGTTCCGACTATATTAGTAAAGACAAATTCATCGGGACTGGTTATTGAACGGTCGACGTGCGATTCGGCAGCCAGATGGATTACTCCGTCAAAATTGTACTTCTTGAAAAGATCCAGAACAGATTGCTTATCAACGATATCAATTTTTTCAAACTTATAGTTTTTAGCTTTTTCTATATCGGCAAGGTTTTCCAGGTTACCTGCATAGGTTAGCTTATCAGCATTAACAATAAGGTATTCAGGATATTTGGCAATAAATCTTCTTACGACATGCGAACCAATAAACCCGGCGCCCCCGGTAATCAGAATAGTTCGTTTCATAATTATATCTTATTACTCCTGAGGATCTTTTCCCATTCCCAGGCTGTTTTCATTGCTTCGTCAAGTGAACTTACAGTTTTCCAGCCAAGTTCTTTATTCGCGAAAGATGGATCGGCCCATATTTTTTCTATATCTCCGGCTCTTCTTCCTACTATCCTGTACTTAAGTTTAATTCCCGAAACACGCTCGAATGATTTTATAGCCTCGAGAACTGATACTCCCTTCCCTGTACCAAGGTTAAAGACCTCATAATTTGCTTTGTTTTTGCCTTCAATTAGCCTTTTTATTGCGACTACGTGTGCTTTTGCAAGATCAACCACATGAAGGTAATCTCTTACGCACGATCCATCGGGGGTGTTATAATCATCTCCGAAAACTTTAAGTTCCTCCCTTATACCATATCCTGTTTGAGTCAGATAGGGTACAAGATTTTCAGGAACGCCTCTTGGCAGTTCTCCTATCAGAGCCGAAGGGTGTGCCCCGATAGGATTGAAATATCTTAATGAAATAGCTCTGACGTTTTTGTCAGAAACTGTTGTATCTCTTATTATTGCTTCACCAACCTGTTTGGTGTTTCCATAAGGGGAAGTGGCCGGTTGCAGTGGAGCATCCTCAGTCACCGGGAGCTTTTCCGGTTGTCCATAGACCGTGCAGGAAGAAGAAAATACCAGGTTGGGGATACCATAGCGTTTCATAACACTAAGGAGATTAACCAATGATAAAAGATTATTCCGGTAATATTCCAGCGGTTTATTAACTGACTCGCCCACAGCTTTATAGGCTGCAAAGTGGATGACTGCTGATATATCTCTGTGTTTCTGAATAAATCCGTCAAGCTTTTCCATGTCGCATAGGTCGAGTACCTCCAGAAGTGGTCTGACTCCGGTTATTTTATGTATTCTGTTGACTACATCAGCTTCAGAGTTATACAGGTTATCAATAATAACTGCATCGAATCCCTCCTCAATTAGTTCAACGGTCGTATGCGAACCGATATATCCGGTTCCTCCGGTTACCAGGATTTTCTTTTTCATTTACAGGCTCCAGTATGTATGATTATTTATTTTTCCACGGAAAACACCTTTCACATCAACAACAATTCCATCTTCATTTACCAAAGAAGCAAAAAATGATTCATCCAGATTTAAATATTCTTTATGACTTACAGCGACGATTACAGCATCGTACTTACCGGAAGGATGCGATTTCAGGTCAATATGATATTCTTCTTTAACCTCATTTTTCCCGGCTCCCGGATCGATAACATCGACTGATATTCCGAAATCATCAAGCTCTTTGATAATATCTATGACCTTTGAATTACGGATATCGGTAACATCTTCTTTAAAAGTAATACCCATAATCAAAACACGGGCTCCCTTAAGATTCTTGCCGGAAGCAATTATTTTTTTGACAGTCTGTTTTCCAATATATCTGCCCATACTATCATTGATGAATCTTCCTGAATCAATCATCTGGGGATGATACCCAAGCGACTTTGCCTTGAATGAGAGATAATAAGGATCGACACCTATACAATGTCCTCCGACCAGACCAGGATAAAATTTAAGAAAGTTCCATTTTGTTCCTGCTGCCTCAAGTACTTCGAATGTATTGACACCCAGTCTATTAAAGATGATCGACAGTTCATTCATAAAAGCGATATTAATATCACGTTGTGTATTCTCTATGATTTTTGCTGCTTCTGCTACCTTAATTGAGCTTGCTCTGTAAACACCTGCTTTGATAATAAGTTCGTATGTTTTTGCGATGTTTTCAGCTGATTCAGCATCGCAGCCGCTTGTTACTTTTACAATTTTGGTAAGAGTATGATTCTTGTCGCCAGGATTTATTCGTTCGGGTGAGAAGCCGACCTTAAAATCCATACCACATTTTAATTCAGAATACCTCTCGAGTACCGGGATGCAATCCTCTTCGGTACATCCCGGGTAAACAGTTGATTCATAGACTACATAATCTCCCTTTTTTAAAACTTTACCAACAATTTCAGATGCTTTGAGCACCGGGGTCAGATCAGGCAGATTATTTTTATTGGTGGGAGTGGGTACTGCAATAATATGAAATGAAGCGGTTTTCAGGTCTGAAGGATCACTTGTAAGAACGATATCAGTATCCATAAATGCTTCTGAGTCGAGTTCCTTACTGGGATCTATGCCTTTTTTCATAAGCTCAATCCTACCAGGCTTGATATCAAACCCGACAACCTTTATTTGTTTTGCGAACTCAAGTGCAATAGGTAAGCCCACATAACCCAAGCCTATGACAGATAGTTTTGTCTTCTTACTAAGAAGTTTATTGTACATATTCTTATATTGATTTTAAGATTGGATGATAATCTCCCTGTAATCCGACTGGTTTTGCGTTTCTGATTGTATATGCAGTCTCGACTGACTGGCGGGCTTCTTTAAGACCAAATCCCCTGCCCGCTAATATTTCTCTGTATGTCAATGTATGCAGGTCGCCAAACCCTTCACTGAATTCTATCTCCTCACCATTGACAGTGATAGACCTGAATGTCCTTTTTCCTGTTTTTTTAGCGGAGTCTGGAATATCATTATAATCGAGACTCAGGAACCATCTTACTCTTGCATTTTCAAGTTCGAGGTATCCCGCGGCTTTATCAGGTTTTGAGATATGAACAATATTTTTCCGGGTATCGCCGAAGATCCAGCTCAACATATCAAAAAAATGAATACCTATATTGGTTGCCACACCTCCTGATTTCTGAATATCTCCTTTCCATGATATTGAATACCAGTTTCCACGGCTGGTTACATAAGTCATGTCAATATCATAAATCTTATCTTTTGGTCCATTCCTGATCTTTTCCCGTAGTTCCAGTATTTTCGGATGAAGACGAAGTTGAAGAACAGTGTATATTTTACGTCCGGTCTCATTTTCAATCTCCTGCAAAGCATCTATATTCCATGGATTTAGCACAATCGGCTTCTCACAGATCGCTTCAGCCTGATGACGAAGTGCAAACCTTATATGAGAATCATGAAGGTAATTCGGAGAACAGATACTTACATAATCAATTTTAGTTCCGGTTCGTTTAAGTTTATCAAAATGTCTGTCAAACCGCTCAAACTCAACGAAAAAATCACTTTCCGGGAAATAACTATCAATTCGTCCGACACTATCAAATTTATCAAGACTGGCAAGAAGGTTGTTGCCTGTTTCCTTAATTGCATGAAGATGTCTGACAGCTATATAACCTGCAACACCTATTATCCCGAAGTTTTTTGGAGACTCTGTCATACTCATGCTATAAAAAGGTTCATAAAAATACTAAAATATTTTAGAAACTTTGCCATCCTCAATCTTGTACCGCTCTCCACTTTCAGGACAGGAAGCAAGTCCTGAAGTGTCAAAATTAAGTTTATGTCCGTATTCACTCATCCATCCGGTCTGTCTGGCTGGATTCCCAACAACAAGAGCGTATGGTTTAACGTCCTTTGTTACAACTGCTCCTGCACCGATAAATGAAAAGGTCCCTATTTTATTTCCGCATACTATCGTCGAATTTGCTCCTATTGAAGCGCCTTTTTCCACGATTGTAGTATAGTAACTGTCTTTACGGATTATTGCGCTTCGCGGGTTTATTACATTTGTAAATACCATCGATGGACCAAGGAATACGTCATCTTCACAAATGACACCCGTATAGAGGGAGACATTATTCTGAACTTTAACATTCCTCCCTAGTTTTACACCCGGAGAGATTACCACATTCTGGCCTATATTACAGTTTTCACCAATTTCCGAACCCGTCATAACATGGCTGAAGTGCCATATTTTTGTTCCTTTTCCAATCTTGCAGCCATCATCTATCACAGCCGTTTCGTGAGCAAAATATATTTTCTCCATTATGGTTATGTATTGAAAAATTCCAGGACATTAAGTGTAATATAATCAACCTGTTCCCTATCCATATCAGGATGCATCGGCAAGGACAGTACCTCTTTACACAGCGTTATCGTAACAGGAAAATCATCTGCTTTGTAACCGAGGTATCCATAAGCTTTCTGCAGATGAAGAGGACCCGGATAATAAACCATTGATGGTATATTTTTTGTCTCCAGAAATTTCTTCAGTTCATCTCTTTGCCCGTTTTTTACCTTGATTGTATATTGATGAAATATATGAGTAGAATATTTTACTCTTTCGGGAATGGATATTGAACTACACCTGGAAAATGCTTCGTCGTAGTGATCAGCAACCGCTTTCCTTGCCTCATTGAATTTAGAAAGATGTTTTAGTTTTACCCTGAGGATTGCTGCCTGAATCGTGTCTAATCTTGAATTAATACCAATATCATCATAATGATATCTTACTTTCATGCCATGGTTAGCGATGCTCCTAAGCTTATTAGCAAAAGACTCATCGTTAGTATAAAGAGCTCCTCCATCACCGTAACAACCCAGGTTTTTGGAGGGGAAAAATGATGTAGTACCTATATGTCCTATGGTTCCGGCTTTTTTTGTAGCCCCATTTTTAAAGATATAATCTGCTCCGGTTGCCTGTGCTGCATCTTCGATAACAAAAAGATTATGTTTATTTGCCAGCGCCATTATGCTTTCCATGTCAGCGCACTGACCGAATAAATGTACAGGAACAATTGCTTTTGTTTTTGGTGTGATAGCTTTTTGTACTGCTTCAACTGAGATATTGAAACTTCCTGATTCCGGTTCAACAATAACCGGTTTAAGGCCAAGCAAAGCAACAGCCTCAACGGTAGCTATAAAAGTAAAATCTGTAGTTATTACCTCATCTCCCGGTATCAGTCCAAGAGCCATCATGGCAAGATGCAGTGCATCGGTTCCGTTTGCACAGGAAACCACATGTTTTATACCCATATACTCCTGAAGCTCTTGTTCAAATAACTTAACATCAGGCCCTTTTATAAAAGATGTTGATACGAGAACTGATTTTATTGCATTGTCTATTTCCGGGCCGATCTTCTCATATTGTGCCCTCAGGTCGACCATTTGTATCTCTCTCATTTAATGCGAAAATTTGGAAATACGAAGATAAGATTTTTTTGGGTGGATAGGGTAGAAAATCAGGGGAAGAGGAAAATGTACAGCTCAAAAAGATTACCTGTTCGAATATTTATTGTGGTTAATTAATTTTTCTTAAATTTGTATTGATTAAAAGAAGAATCAGCAGTGGATGTAACCGCAATTATACGGGAATTATTATTTGGACACGACTGTGTTATTGTACCGGGGTTTGGCGGTTTTATAGGAAACTACACACCTGCCAGGATTGACAAAAACACCGGTATTTTCTATCCCCCCGTAAAGCAGATATCTTTTAACAGGAACCTGAATCATAATGATGGTCTTCTGGTAGGAAGGATCTCTGTCTCTGCTAAGATAAATTATGGTGATGCCAGAAATTTAGTCGAAGATTTTGTTGCCGGACTTCGGAAAAAGCTTGAAAAGGGAGAGAAAGTTGTTTTTGATAATATTGGAAGTTTTATCAATAACGTCGAGGGTAATGTTCAGTTCGAGCCGGACACGAATGCAAATTATCATCTTGATTCCTATGGGCTTGAACCTTTTCAATGTTTACCTCTTGAAGGATATGATGTTAGAAAACGGGTCACAAGACATATTGAAAGGGATCCTGTAAAGCAGGCATCAGTAAGAAAATTATTATGGCGGGCAGCAGTGATCGTTCCTCTTCTTGCACTGATTGTTGCAGTTCCTTTTAGAACAGATCTCTTCAAGGGAAAGATTGAAACAACAACAATGAACCCACTCGTAACAGCTGAATTTGAAAATAATAAAAAAGCTGTGGATGAGGGCAATAGTATTGAGTCACCGGGTATTAAAGAGAGTACTATCCCAATCACCGTGGAAGCTACTGATAATGAGATGATTATACCGGTTGCTTCGGAATCCAAAGCTTACTATCTGATAACAGGAAGTTTTAAATCCAGAAAAAATGCTGATTCACAGGCAAATATGTTAAAAGATGATGGCTTTTCACCTGAGATTGAAACAGTTGATAACGGATTTTACAGAGTTAGTGCAATGATGTGTAATGATATGAAAGCAGCTGTTGCCAAAAAAGACAGTATCACGAAAAAATTCCCCGGGACCTGGATCTCGAGAAAGAACTAGTTATTTTATCATACTCCCATTACTTACATTATCAATCGGAGTAACCATTACTAATTTTCCGTTTTTATCTTCAGCCATAAGGATCATTCCTTTTGATTCAATACCTTTAATCTTCCGGGGTTCGAGATTGGCAACGATTGATATCTGCTTACCTATGATGGTTGCAGGATCATAGTACTCAGCGATACCTGATACAATAGTTCGTATATCAATCCCGGTATCAATTTTAAGTTTAAGCAGTTTTGTGGTTTTAGGAATCTTTTCTGCTTCAAGGATAGTTGCTGTTCTGATATCTATTCTGGTAAAATCATCAAAAGTCACAATTCCTTTTCCCGGGGTTGTTTTTGATCCGGATTCCACATTGGCTTTTTTTGTTGCCTGAAGCTTATCCACCTGTCTTGTAATTTCATCATCTTCAATCTTTTCAAAAAGCAATTCCGGTATGTTAATTATATGCCCGGGAGTTAACAGATCTGATTTACCGGCATATTCCCATTTAAGTTTACCTAAATTGATCAGGCCGCGTAATTTTTCCATCGAAAACGGGAGAAAAGGCTCACAGATAATAGTCAGATTTGCAGTTATCTGAAGGGCTATATTCATAATAGTTTTCACTCTTTCAGGATCGGTTTTTATAACCTTCCAGGGCTCAGTATCGGCAAGATACTTATTACCAAGTCGCGCAAGGTTCATAGCTTCTTTCAGAGCTTCGCGAAACCTGTATGTTTCAAGACAAGTTTCCACATTTTCCTTAAAACGTCTAATCTCATTCAGGACAGAATCATCATTCGAATCTGTTTTGCCTCTTTCCGGAACTTTTCTGTCGTAATAATTGCTGGTTAGAACAAGTGTCCGGTTTACGAAGTTTCCAAGTATTGCAACGAGTTCGTTGTTGTTTCTTGCCTGAAAATCTTTCCAGGTGAAATCATTATCTTTTGTCTCAGGGGCATTGGCACAAAGAGAATATCTCAGTACATCCTGTTTCCCGGGAAAATCTTCAAGGTATTCGTGAAGCCAGACGGCCCAGTTTCTTGAAGTTGAGATCTTATCGTTTTCGAGATTAAGAAACTCATTGGCAGGAACATTTTCAGGGAGGATATAGCTTCCCTCGGCTTTAAGCATTGCCGGGAAAACAATACAATGGAAAACAATGTTATCCTTCCCGATGAAATGAACCATTTTTGTCTCCTTATCCTTCCAGTATTTCTCCCAGTCAGGGGTGAGTTCTTTTGTAGCAGAGATATAACCGATAGGGGCATCGAACCAAACATAGAGAACTTTCCCTTTTGCACCCTCAACCGGTACGGGAACTCCCCAATCGAGATCACGGCTGACTGCTCTGGGATGCAAACCCTGATCGAGCCACGATTTACATTGCCCATATACATTTACTTTCCACTCTTTGTGATCTTTGAGAATCCATTTTTTAAGCCATGGTTCATATTTATCGAGAGGAAGATACCAATGAAGTGTCTCGCGTAATACCGGCTTACTACCACTGACTGTAGAGTGAGGATTAATAAGGTCTTCAGGACTGAGTGAAGTTCCACATTTCTCACATTGATCACCATATGCATTCTCATTTCCACAATGCGGACATGTGCCCATTATATACCTGTCGGCCAGGAAACAACCTGCTTCTTCATCATAATACTGTTCAGATGTTTTTTCAGTGAATTCACCTTTATCATAAAGAGTCCTGAAAAACTCAGAAGCAGTCTCGTAATGTACTTTATTTGATGTGCGTGAATAGATATCGAAAGCAATTCCAAAATCTTCAAACGCCTTTTTATTTATTGAATGATATCTGTCAACAATCTCCTGTGGTGTAACGCCTTCTTTCCTGGCTTTAAGAGTTATCGGAATGCCATGCTCATCAGAACCACAGACTGATATCACATCCACTCCCTTCATTCTCAGGTATCTGGTATAAATATCTGATGGTATATAAACCCCTGCCAGATGACCAATGTGTATTGGGCCATTAGCATAAGGAAGTGCTGAGGTGACAAGATATCTTTTAAAGTTCTTCATGAGACTGATAATGAGGTAATAGCTTTTTTTAATCGACCAAAGATAATAAATTAAGATTTGTCCAGCTTACTTGTATTAGGGAATACAATGCTTTACTTTTGCTTAAAATATTGTATATATGACCGCAAAAAAGATACAACCTCCTTATCTGAAAACGGGAGATGAAGTGGCAATAATTTCTCCTTCGTTTTACATAGATGAAAATTTATTGACTGATGCTGTAACATTTCTTGAGAAATGGGGATTGAAAGCCCGAATAGGGAAAAATGCATCTAAACGGTATGGCCCTTTTGCAGGGAGTGACCAGGAGCGATTATCCGATCTGCAGGAGATGACAGATAATCCCGATATTAAGGCAGTTTTCTGCTCAAGAGGAGGCTATGGTCTTTCTAAAATAATCAACAAGGCAGATTTTTCGGTTTTGAATAATAATCCAAAATGGTATTCGGGATTCAGCGATATGACTGTCATGCATACGTGGCTAAATGAGGTATATGGAGTCATGTCGATTCATGGAGAAATGCCTTTTAACTTTAATAATACCAAAAAGAGCAGTGAAACATTTCCCTCTTTAAAAAAAGCCTTATTCGGCGATCTTATATCTCACGAATGGACTGGTAATTTTTATAAGCCGGGGAAAGTGAACGGAGAACTGACCGGAGGGAATCTTTCTCTTCTTTATAGTCTTTCAGGAACTAAGGCAGCGGTCTCAACTAAAGGGAAAATACTGTTTATTGAAGATATGGGGGAGTATTATTATCATATCGACAGGATGCTAACCTCTCTTAAACTATCAGGGAAGCTTGATGGACTGTCTGCATTGGTTATCGGTGGAATGAATAAGATTGAGGAATCTAAAATCCCGTGGGGAAAAAATGTTGAAGAGACTATACTCGGGATCGTGAGTGAATTTAATTACCCAATCCTTTTCAACTTTCCTGCCGGTCATATCTCTGATAACAGGGCATTCTATATTGGAAAGCGGGCAACTATTGAAGTAAATGGTAATACTGCTACCCTTCGATATGTCTGATAATCAGAAGGCTGATATCAGAAGATCGAGATCATTAGATATAATTCCAAACTTCTGGCCCAGTGTTTCATTAGTGAGCATACCATTATATAAATAGGCGCCGTTTCGTACGCCCTGATCATATTTCAGCAACTGGGCAATTCCTCCTGCATCGGCCATACTCTGAAGCAAAGGAGTGAATATATTACTCAGAGCTATAGAAGCGGTACGCGATACACGGGATGGAAGATTCCATGCGGAAAAATGGACTACCCCATGTTTCTCATAAACAGGATCTTTCATGGCCCGACATTCAGTTGTTTCGATGCAACCGCCACGATCGATGCTCAGGTCAATTATAACTGCTCCCTTTTTCATACTCCGTACCATATCTTCTGTTATGTAGTACCAGGGCTTGAGATCTTCGAGCTCAATTGCGCCAATCAGCACATCGGCTGATCTAAGTGCTTTTTTGAGAACCTGCGGATGAAATACTGAAGTCTGAAGACGCTGTCCGAGAACATTCTGAAAGCTTCTCAGACGGGGGAGGGAATTGTCGAAAATTTTTACGGTAGACCCGAGTCCGATAGCTGCTCTCGCGGCATATTCACCTGCAGTATTTGCACCTAAGATGACTACCTCAGTTGGAGTGACTCCGGTAATTCCGCCAAGCATCACTCCCTTACCTCCATGCAAATTACTGAGATATTCCGATGCAATCAGAACAGAGGTTATTCCTGCAATTTCGCTCATCGACTCTACAACAGGCATTTCCCCGTTATTGTCACGTATCTTTTCAAAGGCGATAGCCGTTACCTTTTTTCTTATTAGCTTCCCAAGAGTTTCTTCATTGAGTTTAAGAACATTAAGGTATGATAAGATTACCTGATTTCCTTTAAGATATTCAGTTTCTTTCTCTGAAAACGGGGCAACCTTTATTACCGCATCAGCACTATAGACCCTTGCAGGAGAGTCACTAATTATAGCGCCATTCTCACTGTAATCTTTATCTGTATAATTTGCTCCGAGGCCGGCGCCTTTCTGAACAATTACTTCATTGTCGCTTTCAACAAGTAAATAAACCGCTTCGGGAGTCAGCGCTACTCTTTTCTCATCATCTTTTTTCTCGCAGGGAATACCTATCGAAATTCTGCGGTTTTTGACAGCAGTCTCCAGGTGTTCCTCTTTTGGCATGAAAACAGTATTCTCAAAACTGACTTTTCCGCTCTTGGCTTTGCCATTCATAATTGTGAGGGAGTTATTTCTGCAAAGGTAAATAATTTGGAATAGAGAGCAAAATCAGATATCATTAAGATAATGAAAGTATTCGTTGTTCCTGTTCATCAACTGAGATTCGTACTCTGACTGTCTCCTCAGGAAGGATTTCTTCTATTAGCTCAGGCCACTCCATAAAGCAATATGAATCGCCGGTAAGGTATTCCTCAATACCAAAGTCGTATACCTCTGCCTGTTTCTTAATTCTATAGAAATCGATATGAAATATTGATTCTCCTCCGGCTGTCTTGTATTCATTTACGAGAGTGAATGTAGGGCTACTGACAAGATCCACGGCACCCAGGGATTCGCAGATGGCTTTGATGATCGTTGTTTTACCTGCACCCATAGATCCGTAAAAGGCAAATATTTTTTTATCTCCGGATTGTTCGAGAAGTTGTTTTGCGGCTACGGATAAATGTCTTTTGTCTTTTATAAAAATTTTCATAGGGTTTTAAAAGCTGGTTGTTAAACAGGTTCAAGACAGGCAACCGGGATCATTATCTCCTGCATCGAGATCCCGCCATGTTGAAAAGTATCCTTATAATAACCGGCATAGTAGTTATAATTGTTCTGATAGACAAGATAGTCCTGGTTCATGGCAAAGATATATCTTGAACTTAAATTTGTCTTGGGTAGCATTGCTTTTTCCGGGTTAGTAAGCTCGAAGACTTTTTTTGGATCGTAATCGAGGTTTCTGCCCATTTTATACCTTAGATTAGGGGATGTTTTCCTGTCACCAATTATTTTTATAGGATTCTGCACTCTTATTGTGCCATGGTCTGTGCTGAAAACTACTTTAACAGGATGTGAAGCAAGTGTTTTTAGTAATTCGAACAAAGTTGAATGCATGAACCAGCTTCGGGTCAGACTCCTGTAAGCAGGTTCATCGTTAGCCAGGTCGCGGATCATACTTATCTCCGTTCTCGCGTGCGAGAGCATGTCAACAAAATTGAAAACAAGTATATTGATGTCATTTTCAAGCATTGACCTTACTTTTTCATTTACTTTTTTACCTTCAAGGCTGCTACTGATTTTATTATACGACCATTTGTATTTAAGTCCTTTACGCTTCAACAGGTCTTTAAATAACTCTTTTTCGGAATTGTTTTTACCCTTTTCTTCATCATCGTTTATCCACAGATCAGGCATAAGTTCTGCGATTGCAGAAGGCATTAAACCCGAGAAGATAGAATTCCTGCTGAATTGTGTTGAAGTAGGAAGAATGCTATAATACAGGTCTTCATCGATAATCCTGTACAACCCTGATAACTCGGCAGAAATAGTTTTCCACTGGTCATACCTCATGTTATCGATCAGGATAAAGAAAAGAGGTCTGTTCTGGTCTATCCGCGGGAAAATTTTTTGTGAAAAAAGCGCAGGGGAAAGCAACGGTTTATTTGTATTTTCAGGACGAAGCCAATCAAGATAATTGCAAATGATGAATTTTGAGAATGAATTATTTGCCTCGTTCTGCTGCAACTTAAGAATCTCAGTCATGCCAGGATCAGTTGATTTTTCAAGTTCAGCTTCCCAGAAAACGATTTTCTTGTACAACTCTGTCCAGTCGGTAAAGGTTGAAGCTGCTGAGATCATACTACTGATCCGGTTGAATTCCAGTCTGTAATCGGTAGTTGTTTTTTCTGTTATCAGGCGTCGTTGATCGAGAATCTTTTTTATAGCAAGAAGCACCTGTTTTGGCTTGACCGGTTTGATAAGATAATCGGCAATTTCTGATCCTATGGCAGCTTCCATTAAATCTTCCTCATCACTTTTAGTGATCATCACTACAGGAATGTCGGTCCTGACCTCTTTAATCAGCTTTAATGTCTCAATTCCACTTAATCCGGGCATGTTTTCATCCAGAAATATCAAATCGTACCTGTTCTGCCTGACAAGGTCGATTGTATCATTCCCATTTGAACAGGTATCAATCTCATAACCTTTCTCCTCCAGGAAAAAAATATGAGGTTTCAGGGCTTCCACCTCATCATCGGTCCACAGTATTCTTATTTTCCTCATTTTAAATATTTTTCTCTGAAGAAGAGTTGGTAGCGTTCGGGATTCTTCTCGTTTGTAAAGACTTTAAGGTTGTTGACGCTAATAATAAACGTCATCATCTTTGCGCTGGTTGGATTTCTTACAAATTTTTCAGCTTTAAAAGCATTATAATAATTCAATGCCTGAGCAAAATCAGAGAATCCGGAAACTATAATCTGAATAAATTTATTATCAATTAGGGCGCCCTCTGTCTTGAAATTCTTATTTGTATAGTTGTCAATGTTATAGCTTATCACATCAAATGATACCTGGTTCAGATTAAAAGCCGGATCACTGATAATCAAAGCAAAAACATGAGTAATAGTAGTGTCAGCAGTATAAATTTCAGTAGCAATCTTTTTATCTTCTTCAACTTTAAGTTCAGGTGTTTTCTGGTTGAGGTATGCAATTAACTCAGCTGCCTTTTTACTCTCAGTTGTTTCCGGCCATACTTTAATAAGATTATTCAGTTCTTCTCTGAAAGTTCTTTCGTCACTTATTCTACCGACAGAATAGGCCCTGATAAGCAAAAATTTAGGGGCGAGTTGATCCTGAGGATATTTTTTCAAAGCATCATCGCTTATAGAAATTGCACTATTGAAATTTTCAGTGTTATATGCGTTATAAGCATCATTATAAATTTTTTCAGCCATTTTCAGGGCAGCCATTTTTTTTTCGTAATAACCAGGATCGGACAGTATTCTTGCAAACTCATTGTCGGGATATTTTTGGAGTAATCGCTGTCTGTAAGTTTCAGATTTTACATTTTTTTCTTCTTTATTGACTTTATAAAGATTATATAATGTTTCAGGAACAAGCTCGCTGGAAGGGAAACGATTAATAAGCGACTCAAATGTTTCAGTTGCTTTTGAAATGTCTGTAATCCGTTCGGCATACGCTTTCCCGGCATTTAACATTGCAATGGCTATCTTATCGTTGGATATAATGATTAAAGAGTCATTTAAGGGTAGATTCTTCAGATAGAATTTCGGTTTTTTATAATCGTTTCCGACGGCTGATGTATCAGAACTATTCTGGGCAGCCTCATTGGGGTTATTTGAAGCCTGTAAATTGGTTATTCTCGTTTTGTTAGATCTTCTCCAATTATCTTCAACCTTCCTGTCACCCCATCGTTTACGGAATTCTGTCCGGCCAAAAGTTAATGCAGTCTGATTATAGAAATACCATTTGCCTTCCTGGTCGATGTTTCCCTGAAAACGTCTTTCATTCTCATAATACTGTCCAAGATTGTATCTGTCAGAATTGCCTGAGTTTTTGCCTTCGCTTACATCTTTAACCGTTTTTGCGATTATTGATGAAATCAAACCATTCCTTTCAGGTTCAGGCATCCTGGCTACTCTTTGCAGGCTGTCCTCACGCTGTATGATATTCAATTGAGAGACGAGGGCATTCAGCCCTTGTGATTTGGATTTTATTACCAGGTAATCAGGATATTTCTGGTCAAGAAAATAGATGGCGCTATCATAATAGGTCCCCGCCTTCATATAATCTGGTTTATTAAAATAATATCCGGCCAGAGCAAGGTAAGACCTTCCTTTCTGATTCTGGTTCAGCGATCTTGCTATTGCAGACTTTCTATAGTATATGAGGGCTTCCGATTCCCGTCCCGCTTTCATCGATATATTGCCAAGAGCAAAATAGATCTGGTCCTGATAGTCTTTGTTTTTGGAATCTTTGAGCATTCTTTCAAGTTCCCTTCTTATTCCCTGCGGATTGCCGGAGTTAACGTCAAAAACACCAGCTATATTTATTCTGGCATTAAACTCAACATCATAAGGCGGATTCATCTTAACAACTTCGCGATACAATGATGTGGCTTTGGCGCCATTCCCTGTCTTTTCATATAACTGAGCAAGGAGGTAGGTCAACCGGTACCTGGTTCTTTTCCCTGAGACAATTTCAATTGATTTCCCCAGAGGATCAATTGCTTCCGAATACCTTTTCTGTTTAATGAATAGATCAGCAAGAGTTGTATAATACATTGATTTTAATGACTTTGGAAAATCAGTTGTAATCTCCAAACCACTCACTAATCTGAATGATTCGCTGTAATTTCCTGTCTCGTTATATATTCTGGCCAGCCAGATAATGGCCTCAGTCCTAATTAAAGGGTCGTTTGCATTGGTAATACAATAGTTGAATATTGAAGTAGCTTCATTGTACTCATGTTTGTAGAACCTGGCTTTTCCAATTAGAAGATAACTGTCGTCAACCCACTTATTATACTCTTTCCTTTCAAAAAGTTCTTTATCTTTTTCGGAGAGTTGACGCGAATCCTTCACTGCCGGTTTTGCAGTTATTGATTTCAGGGAAATCAGTTTTGAGGCTTTCTGTATTGCCCTCTCCATGTCGGAAGAGCAGAGTGAGGCTGTTGAAGGGTCGCTGTACTCAAAAACCTTCAATAATTCTGCATAATCATCCTGGTAGCCCCTGGAAATTTTTACCAATCCGGATTTAAAGCTCTCATAACCATTAAAATAGATGTTATATCTGGCGGTCATGCCATGGTAAAACCTGGTTGCGCCCGTGTTTTTTTCAACCGAACAGTATGTCAACACCATGGATAATCCCAATAGCGCCAGATATTTATATGATGTTTTGTTTGAAGCCAATAGGTGACTTTTAATACTATAACTAACTAACTTTGTGTATAGTATTTCAAAGGTAAATAAAATTGAGTTGATGTTGTTTCTCAGGCTGAAATAACTCTCTTTATTTCGGGTACTTCCTTCATTATAGCCTGTTCAACTCCGGCCTTTAAGGTTTGCATACTATAAGGACAACCATTACATGCGCCAGTAAGTTTTACCTTTACGGTCATATCATCACTCACTTCAATAAATTCAATATCGCCTCCATCAGACTGAAGATAAGGTCTTACCCTTTCGAGCGCTTTCAGAACTCGGTCTTTAATACTATTAGTTTTTGCCATTTTGTATGTAAATTTATTTAGTAATTTCAAGTTTAACTGTTGGTCTCTTTTCAATATTTCGTTGTCCGACACTCTTAATAAGTTGCTCTGCAAGCGCCATAAAAGCATTTCCGGTGATTGAATCTCCCAGTGCTACAGGTTGACCATTATCACTGCCTTCACAGATACTCTGAACAAGAGGAATCTGACCAAGCAGCGGGACATTCATTTTTTCAGCAAGCTTCCTGCAGCCATCCTTGCCGAAAATGTAGTATTTGTTCTCCGGTAGTTCCGCGGGTGTAAACCACGACATGTTTTCTACCAACCCGAGCACAGGCACATCAATTTTATCACTCCTGAACATTGCAATCCCTTTTATTGCATCTGCAAGAGCAACATCCTGGGGAGTGCTGATAATGACAACTCCTGTTACCGGAACCTCCTGAACGAGAGTAAGATGAATATCGCTTGTGCCAGGAGGTAAATCTACAAGCAGAAAATCAAGTTGCCCCCAATCACCCTGTGTAATAAGTTGTTTGAGAAAATTGGATGCCATTGGTCCTCTCCAGATAATTGCTTCAGCAGGATCCACAAAAAATCCGGTTGACAGGACCTTGACTCCGAATTTTGTTAATGGTATAATATGATCGCCTTGTTTGTCTCGTGTTACTTCAGGCCTGAATTTTTCTTCATTGAACATTTTTGGAACCGACGGGCCGAAAATATCAGCATCCAGAAGTCCAACCTTATAGCCTAATCGAGCGAGGGAGATAGACAGGTTTACAGAGATTGTAGTCTTGCCAACACCGCCCTTTCCTGATGCGATGGCAATTATATTTGATACTTCTGGCAGAACTTTGAGTGGTATTTCCTTTTGTTTCCCTACTATGACCTTTGGTTGAACTTTTATTTCGTTAATTATGGCATCGGGACCAAGTACTTCTTTAATTGTCCTTACAATTGTACTTTTGATTGAAGTGATAAAAGGGTCATTTGACTTGTCAGGAGTAAGAGTAAGGGAAATTCCGTTCTCAAGGGATTCAACTTCCGTGATCATACCCAGAGTTACTATGTCTTTCTTTTTTTCCGGATGAATAACTTTGGACAGGGCTTTTAATATCTGATCTTTTGAAAACATTATTTTAATATTAAAACAATCAGTATAAAATTGTTATTTTTATTTGATTTAAATATAAACAAGGTGCAAGTTTACCGGTTTTTTGTCAAAATACAAAATGAATATGCTAAAAGTTTAGAGTGAGATAGAGTTTGAAGTGCTTAAAGATCGGTCATAGGATCCCAGAATTTCTCCTTGAAATTGATAATCCGGTTATCTTCAATTATGATGTCCTCATTTCTGAGGAGTTGTTCCATTGTTGTTGAATTTCCGAAATGATGTTTCCCGGTGAGAAGTCCATTACGGTTTACAACCCTGTGTGCCGGAATAAACTCCTTATTGCTATGACTCACATTAAGTGCCCAGCCAACCATACGTGCCGACCTTCCCGATCCAAGATAACGGGCGATGGCGCCATAAGAAGTAATTCTTCCGTATGGGATGCACTTTGTCACTTCATATACCTTAGAGAAAAAGTCGTTATTCGCTTTTTGCTTTGACTGTGGCATTTTCGATAATTTTTTCTTTATCCAGTCTGAAGGAGAGGTAGTTTATTTTCATCCCGGCAGCCAGAAACATCTTTTCATAATGGGTTTTTATCGAAAGGATATTGTCACTCTTTTCAGAATAGAGATCGCTGGTAGAGGAGGTTGTTTCAAGGTTATTATAACCTAAAACTTTCTTTGTGAACTCGTAAAGTTCTGTGTTATCAGTTTTCAGATGGATTAATCCCTTATCTTTCAGAAAAAGACGGTAGGAATTAAGGAACCAGGGGGATGTTAGTCTTTTATTTGAATTTCCTACTCCAGGATGAGGATCGGGGAAGGTAATCCATATCTCATCAACCTCATCTTCGGAAAAGAAGGAATTAATGAATTCAATTCTTGTTCGCAGAAAAGCAACATTTGGAAGATTCTGTTCATTGGCTGTTTTGGCTCCCCTCCACATGCGAGCTCCCTTTATATCAATGCCTATAAAATTGTTATGATGGAAATTGTTTGCCAGACCGACAGTATATTCTCCCTTTCCACATCCCAGTTCGAGTACAATAGGATATTCATTTTTGAAAAGTTCCTGATTCCATTTACCCTTTATTGGGTGATCATTACCTGAAACTTCCCTGATTTCTGGCTGGAAAACGTTATCGTAAGATCCAAACTCAGTCCATCTGGCCAGTTTATTCTTTCCCACCTCCTGAGATTTATTTTCTGTATTTTTCTATTCTCAATCCGAAATCATAGACACCTTTTAGATTCTCAATGCGCATACCATGTTGAATCTTAAACTCGTATATGCCTTTTAAAGGAAAACTGACATTTGATTTATATGGCAGGATCAGTTCATGCACATCGCCGAATCCCTTTCCATACCACTTACCCTTTTGGTCAGCAAGGTTGTACTGAAGTGTATCAGTAATTTTTTTCCCGTCAGGGGATGTCGTGGTCACGAAAAGATAAATATTCCGAAAAGGGAAAGAAGAGCCACTTCTGATAGTAAAAATAACATTGTTGCTGTTAAGGGTATCTGTTATTGGAACTTTAAAAGCGGGTATATCCATCAGCTTCCAGGTATCTTCAGCCATTACCTGTGAATTTGTATATACAACATTGCTGTTGCATGATAAGAGTAATAATAAGAAAGTCAATACGAAGATGAATGAAAATCTATTTATTACTTTTATCATTGAATCTTCTGTTTTTTCTTTTGTATGGATTCTTGTTCTGAAGACTTTTATTTTCAGGAGGGTCAAATCTTGTAAGGCTGTTGTTCTTAAGCAAGTCCTGAGAGACAGGAGTTACCTCCCACGATTCATCGACCAGCTTAAGCTTATCTACTTTTTTGCCTTTCCTGTTGACAGCCTGAATCTCCCTTACCCTCTGAACCGGCAGAGCAATAAGGTTCGCTGTTGAATGAGAATCTGTTGAATACCAGTAGAGACCTTTATGAACTTCCAGTTTCTGGAAATAAGCAGTACAGTCAAGTGCTTCAAGAGGAACATCCCTTGGAGGAAATGACCGTTGAGCTTCAACATAACAATCCAATTCAAAGTTGAGGCAGCATTTCAGTTTACTGCATTGCCCGGCTAGTTTTTGGGGATTTAGTGACAACTCCTGGTATTTTGCATGAGTTGTTGTAACTGAAATAAAATTTGTAATATGTGTTGCACAGCAAAGTTCTCTTCCACATGAACCGATTCCCCCGATTCTTCCTGCTTCCTGGCGTGCGCCTATCTGACGCATCTCTATCCTTACCCTGAATTCATCAGCAAGAACCTTTATAAGCTGGCGAAAGTCCACTCTCTCATCGGCAATGTAATAGAATATAGCTTTTGTCTTATCTCCCTGATATTCAACATCCCCGATCTTCATGTTAAGTTTTAGTTCTTCAGAAATCTTTCTGGAACGAAACATAGTAGTGGTTTCCAGTTTTTTTGC
>Ga0209014_10000446_pt1 | contig 24024 bp, 38 predicted proteins | sample BarGraNGADG00212_FD_184491 | JGI IMG/M metagenome (GOLD analysis project Ga0209014, IMG submission 184491) | Arctic peat soil microbial communities from Barrow, Alaska - Barrow Graham LP Ref core NGADG0002-212 (SPAdes) (version 2) | ecosystem: Environmental > Terrestrial > Soil > Wetlands >...
GGTGATCGCTGGACAGATTGCGGCCGAGGGGGCGGCCGAGTTGCTGGGCCTGTCGGAGAGGCAGGTGTGGCGTATCCTCGCGGCGTATCGAAAGGAGGGTGCCGCCGCGCTTGCACGTGACGGCTCTTACCGACTACACTACTCGCCATGGTTCTTCCCCTTTCTAGCGGCTCCCCACACGTGATGCCTTGCAGGAGGTCATCCATTGGACACGGCAACCATCAAGCAGCTGGCCGCCGAGGAAATAGACTCCGTGGCCGCCGAACTTCGCAAGATTAGCCTGGAGATCCATGCCAACCCTGAGGTTGGGTTCGAAGAATACTCGGCCTCCGCGCTCCTCTCCGGCAAGCTAGAGCAGGCCGGATTCCAGACCGAGAGGGGCACCGCGGATATGGCAACCGCGTTCGTCGCCGGCTGGCAGGGGGCATCTCCCGGCCCCAAAGTGGCCATAATGGCCGAGTACGACTCCCTACCTGGTCTCGGACACGCATGCGGTCACAACATCATCGCGAGCTCGGCCCTGGGTGCGGGCTTAGGTCTCAAGCGCGTTATGAGTTCCATAGGTGGCAGCCTAATGATCGTGGGATCGCCTGCAGAGGAGAAGATAGGCGGCAAGATCCGGATGGTGGACGCGGGCCTCTTCCATGACACCGACGCCGCGATAATGCTTCACCCGCGCAACGTCACCCAGTTGGGCAGGCTCTTCACCGCCACAACCAACATCGAGCTGGTTTTCCATGGTAAGTCCACCCATGCCGCCGCTTCACCTGACAAGGGCATCAACGCCTTGGATGCCTGCATCGCGACCTTTAACGGCACCAATGCGATAAGGAAACACCTTGCCGACGGCGTGAGGCTTCACGGCATTATCCTGGAGGGCGGAACCGCCGCCAACATTGTGCCGGAGCGGGCAAGGGCCGTCTTCAGTGTGCGCGCAAGGACGAAGAGCTACCTGGAAGTCGTCATCGCCAAGGTACGATCCTGTGCCGAGGCGGGCGCGATGATGTCAGGGGCAACCGTGGACATCACAGTCGGAGCGATTTGCCCGGAGATGAACATCAACCGAGCCCTGAGTGAAGCGTTTGGCCGAAACGCGGCCTCCCTGGGCCACGACCCCCTGCCCATCGATATGAACAGCGGCGGGGGATCCACGGACATGGGCGCCGTGAGCCACGTCGTACCGTCCATTCATCCCCACTTCAAGATCACCAGCGCAAACATCGATCTGCACACCAGGGAGTTCGAGGTGGCTGCCGCCACGGAGGAAGCCCAGGAAGCCATGCTTCAGGGGGCCAAGACCCTGGCAATGACGGCCATAGACATTTGGACAGATCCAGAGCTTCTGCTCCGGGCGAAGGAAGAGTTCCGACAGTGGAAGCAGGCACAGTAGGCGAGCAGCCGGTTCCTCAATTCCACTGGTCGGCTACCGGCGCTAGGCGTGGGGGCTGGTTCTCAGCACCGATATCGCGTACCGAACTATCTAAGGAGGCTGCATCAGCAATGGAAGAGGTATTTGTCGGCAGGATGCCCTGGCGACGGGTTGAGACCGCCATGAAGCGCGGGGCTGTTGCCCTGTTCCCCATGGGGTCCACGGAAGAGCACGGTCCGCATTCCCCGATGGGCGACTATTTGGCAGCGGAGGAGATCGCGCTTCGCGCAGCTCGACAGACCGGGGACCTGGTCTTCCCCCCACTGCCGTTCAGCTATTCCGAGTACTTCCGCAACTTCCCAGGTACAATCACGCTGAGCGATGCCTGCCTCTACCAGTTCGTGGGCGAGGTTGTGGAATGCCTAAGGGGCAGCGGTTTCCAGCACATCATTCTGGTCAACGGCCACAAGGGAAACGAACCCTCACTGCTTCACCTGGTAAGGGATATCCGCAGAGAGAAGAAGCTGCTCGTGCCCATAGTATCTCCCCTCGGCTTTGGACTGACCGCCCAGGTTAACAAGGAGATCTACGGCGACTACAAGTGGGGGCATGGCGGAGAGCCTATGGGGTCTTTGATGAGCTACCTGTTCCCGGGCACCGTAGACACAAGCCTGGCCGAAGAATTCGGCAACAAAGGCTTTCGCGGACTGCCGGCGGGGCTGAACGGCGTCGTGTTCGACGGCGTGGATGTCCCAATGGCCGTATGCATGGAGGATATCGCTCCTGCTTCCGGCAGCCTTTCCGATCCTCGCATGGCCTCTCCCGATCGCGGAAAGCGCATCGTCGAGGAATCGGTCTCCAGAATGGTCCGCTTCATCCAATGGTTCAAAGAGATTGACCCTGAGATCAAAGGGTAGAATCTACACACCGCCTCGGGCGCCTAACTCATCATGACGGTTGGCCAAGCGAACAAAAAGGAGACACCCATGCGCGTTACGTCCCTCTCCACGGCCCTCCTGCTTCTTGTGGTCGGCGTGACCACAGCCTGCGCGCCTTCGAGCCCGCCCGCGGGTCAACCCAGCCAGTCTGGCCAGACTGCTCAGCCAGCCCAGACTGCACAATCCAACCAGGGTGCGCAGCCTACCAAAATGGCCAGCACGGATTCTTCCAAGCCGCTGGTGTTCGTGGACAGCAACGAGCCCAGCAGCCTATACCCCCCCGTCGGCACAGGCCCCTTCGGCACAGTCGAGTACGCGCTGTTCGACACCCTCGTGAACCACAACGACAAGATGGAGCCGATGCCGGGTCTGGCCCAGTCTTGGGAAGTGGCCAGCGACAAAGTGACCTGGACCTTCAAGCTGAAATCCGGCGTGAAGTTCCATGATGGCACCGACTTCAACGCCGACGCGGTGAAGTACAACATCGAGATGATCCTGGATCCCAAGACTGGGGCCGGGAGGCGCTCGGTCTACACGGTCATCAAGTCCGTGGATGTCGTTGACCCACTGACCGTCAAGATCACCACTACCGACGCATTCCCGGATCTCCCATTCCTGCTTCTGGATCGCTCGGCGATGATGTGTAGCCCGACCGCATTGAAGAAGGCTGGCGTGTCGGACTTCGGTTTGCAGCCGGTTGGCACCGGCCCATTCAAGTTCGTCGAATGGGTGCCCAACGATCACATCACCCTGGATGCCAACCCCGACTACTGGCAGGGCAAACCCAAGGTCAGCCGCATCACATACAAGGTCGTTCCGGAGGCAGGTGCTCGAACGGCAGCGCTTCGCGCCGGCGAAGCAGACATCGTGCTGAACATATCGCCCAATGACCTGGATGCGCTGAAGAAGGACTCCAACCTGGACATCCTCCAGAAGGACAGCATGAGCCAGGTAACCTCGGAGATGCGCCAGACCCAGAAGCCCTTCAGCGACCCGAAGGTGCGCCAGGCCATGAACTACGCTATCGACCGGAAGTCGATAGTCAACGACATCATGCACGGCGTCGGGCGCGTCGCAGATTCGCCCGGGCCGCCGAACGTCTGGGGCTCCGTGAACCTCCCTCCTTACGACTACAACCCCGCCAAGGCCAAACAGCTGCTCACCGAGGCCGGATACCCGAACGGGTTCGACGGCAACCTCTTCTATGTGGCTGGTAGGTGGGCAGGGGACGACCAGGTAACCCAGGCCATGCAGGCCTACTGGGTGGCAGTCGGCATCAATATCAAGCTCCAGAAAGTTGACAATGCCGGCCTGGACGAAATGCTCTCTCGAGACCCGGACACCATGGCAGGCTGGACCACCATGCAGATCCGGACAAGCACATACATCGACTACCATCTGTATAGACTGTTCAACAGCGAAGCCTCTCACATGAAGGGCTTCCAGAGATCAGGCTATACCAATACCAAGGTCGACGAGCTTCTCGCCAAGGGGCGCAGCACCTTCGACCTGACTGAGCGGAAGAAGTACTACGAGGACGCTCAGAAGTTGATCTGGGACGATGCAGCCTTCATCTGGGTGTTCGCCCAGCAAAACCTGCTGGGCGCGAGGAAGGGCGTAGGCGGCTACGAGCTTCTCCCCACGGGTGACGTACGCTTGTTCAACGCGGCCAAGTAGCCAGGAAAAGCAAGACATAGGGGCAAGGATCGGATCCGATCCTTGCCCCTATCCGGTCATCATGAATTAACCTCGGAGTGCTGGACATTGTTCCGTTATATCGTGCGCCGCCTACTTTACGCGGTCCCGGTGATGCTGGTGGTGTCGATCATCGTCTTTGGCATCCTGCATATTGCGCCGGGAGATCCAGCCACGATGCTGGCGGGCGAAGACGCGCGGCCCGAAGACGTGGCCGCGATAAAGGCAAAGTACGGGCTGGATCAGCCGTTATACGTCCAGTACGGCGTGTGGCTCGCCGACGTTCTCCATGGCGACCTCGGCAAGTCCCTGGTCACCAGAAGAGCTGTTCTCGCCGAGGTAACGGCGCGTATGCCAGCCACCGCCGAGCTCGCCATTGCTTCTCTCCTCGTGGCGGTCACGGTTGGCATGATCGTCGGGGTGATCTCCGCCACCCGGCAGTACTCCTTGATGGACCACGGTATCATGATCGTTGCGCTGCTGGGCGTTTCCGTACCGGTGTTTTGGCTTGGTCTCATGCTGATCCTCCTCTTCTCCGTGGAACTGCACTGGTTCCCCACCGGCGGGGCTGGCACCTTCATGCAGCTTGTCCTCCCGGCACTAACTCTAGGAGCCTCCTCAACGGCCATTATCGCTCGAATGACTCGCTCATCCATGCTGGAGGTCGTGCGCCAGGACTACATACGTACGGCCCGGTCGAAAGGACTCAAGGAAAGGGTTGTGACGATTCGGCACGCCCTCAAGAACGCGCTCATCCCGGTGGTCACCGTCGTGGGGATCGAATTTGGCTACCTCCTTGGCGGTGCGGTCATTACGGAGACGGTATTCGCTCGGCCTGGCCTGGGCCGACTGCTCGTCTCCTCCATCACGTCAAGGGATTTCCCGGTGGTACAGGGAACTTTGATGCTCCTCGCCGGTTCCTTTGTCCTGGTGAATCTGCTGGTAGACATTGTCTACGGCTATCTGGATCCCCGCATCAGGTACGAATGATGGAGAACTCATCTTCTCACTTTGCTACAGTTCGGCGACAGTTCGTGCGCAACCGGGCTGCGGTCGTGGGGCTGGTGCTCATCGTGGCGTTCATCGCTACCGCCCTGTTTGCCCCGCTGATTGCACCTTACGATCCGAACGCCATAGCCCCGGCCAAGTCGCTCCAGGGGCCGTCCGCCGCCCACCTGCTGGGCACGGACCAGCTTGGCCGCGACGTGCTGAGCCGCATCCTGCTGGGGGCTCAAATTACCCTGGTGATCACCCTCGCGGCGGTCTCGCTGGCCCTACTCCTCGGAGCTACAGCGGGGTTGGTGGCGGGTTTCTACGGCGGAGCCGTGGACACATTCATCATGCGTTGCGTTGACGTGCTGATGTCCATGCCGGGGTTCCTGCTGGCCATTGGCATTATTGCCGCCCTTGGGGTCGGCACGACCAACGTCATTCTCGCCGTAGGCATCTATTCAATCCCCACCTTCGCGCGAATAGCGAGAGCAAGCACCCTGTCGACTAGAAGCGAGGAGTATATCACCGCCGCCCGAGCAATCGGCGTATCCAACGGCGGAATCATGTTGCGCCATGTGCTCCCAAACATCATGCCTCCATTGATGGTCCAGACCAGCCTTCGCATGGCCACCGCAATCCTCACTGCGTCTGGCCTCAGCTTCCTCGGACTCGGCCCCCAACCACCTACCCCTGAATGGGGTGCGATGCTCTCCGGCGGGAGAGACTACATGACAAGCGCCCCCCTTCTCGTGGCGATTCCGGGGCTCGCGATCCTTGTGGTGACCCTGAGCTTCAATCTGCTGGGAGATGGCTTGAGGGACGCCCTGGACCCCAAACTTAAGCGGTGAGGCGGGTCCGAAATCCTGTGACACCCTTATGTCAACAGGTTGCTTCCGCCAGCGGCGTCCGCTATCATCTGTTGGCAGACCGCCATCGGTGGATTCTGTACTCCCAGGGCTGAAATCATGGCCGAAGCAGGAGCAGCAGTGTCCGAGAACACAGAGGCCCTGTCCCCAAAGTCTTCGCTTTTCCCTCAGATGTCGCTGGCCAAGGCGATGCTTATCTCAGCCCGCCCTAAGCAGTGGGCCAAGAACGGCCTGCTGCTCCTAGGGCTGGTGTTCTCGCGCAGCCTCTCACACCCCGACCTGGTGATGAAGGCGTCGCTGGCCATGGTGGACTTCTGCCTTCTGGCTTCCGCCACCTACCTGATCAATGACCTGATGGACGTAGAGAAGGACCGACTGCATCCGGTGAAGCGTGGGAGGCCCATCGCCTCCGGCCGCATGACGCCATTTACGGCCGCCGCCATGTCTATCGTTCTACTGGTGGTGTCTCTGGCCCTGGCCGTTGCCCTTGGAGGCCCCTATGCCTTCTCCGCGGGCATCTACCTGCTCCTCACCCTCTCCTATTCAGTCTGGCTCAAGCACATCGTCATACTTGACGTCCTCGTGGTGGCAGCCGGTTTCGTCATTAGGGCGGCCGCTGGTGCGGTCGTCATCGGCGTGCCGATTTCCCCTTGGCTCTATGTCTGCACCATGCTTGGTGCACTGTTCTTGGTCTTCTGCAAGCGGCGTCACGAACTGGTGCTGTTGGAGGCCAGTGCCGCCAGCCACCGCAGGATCCTGGAAGAGTACTCTATCCAACTGCTGGATCAGATGATCTCGGTGGTCACGTCCGCCACGGTGATCGCCTACAGTCTCTATACCTTCTCCGCGGAGAACCTCCCCAAGAACAGCGCTATGATGCTCACGATCCCCTTCCTTCTCTACGGCATCTTCCGCTACCTGTACCTGATCCATGTGAAGGGGGTTGGGGGCAGCCCGGAGGAATTGCTGTTCACCGACAGGCCGCTGTTGGCCACGGTGTTCGGCTGGGGCGTCGTCTCCACGCTGATCCTCTACCTCGTCCGTTAGCCCTTTCCATGCACACCAAGAAGCCCCAACCCAAATGGGCTGGGGCTCTTCCGGTCGGTTCCGCCAGTTCCGGCTCCGTGTGGACGGCAACTACCGCTTCGTGTACTGAGGCGCCTTGCGGGCCCGCTTCAATCCGTACTTCTTCCGCTCCTTGACCCTGGGATCCCTGGTCAAGAGACCGGCTTTCCTGAGCACCGGCCTCAAAGCCTCGTCGGCCTTGACCAACGCCCGAGCAATCGCGTGCCGGATCGCTCCAGCTTGCCCCACAACGCCGCCGCCATGGACTCGCACGTTGGCGCTATAAGTGCCCGAACTGTTAGTAAGCTTCATCGGCAGATTGATCACGTCCTGCCAGGCAACTCTTGCGAACCGATCTTTCAGCTCCATGCCGTTGATCATAACCGCACCGCTGCCAGGCACCAGGATGACCCGGGCCACGGCAGTCTTGCGTCTTCCCACCGCTGCGATCTGATCCATGTTTGCCACTACCAACTCCTTTAGTAGCTGTCAGCCATCAGGGTTCAGCCGCCAGCTCTTAGTGACTGGCAACGACCGATGTGATGAACGATACCGCAAGCTGACCGCTGATTGCTGAAAGCTCCCTCTAAGCCGAGGGCTTCTCCTGCTGTGCCACTTGGGAGGCGTGAGGGTGGGTTGGGCCCCCATAAACCTTTAGCTTGCGATACATCGCTCGCCCCAACGAATTGTGGGGAAGCATTCCCCTCACTGCGTGCTCGATCACCCTCTCCGGGAACTTCTCGAGCTGGACTCCCAGGGTCCTCTCGTGGAGCCCGCCGGGGTAGCCCGAGTGCCGGTAGTAGATCTTCTCTACCAACTTGTCGCCGGTGACCCGCACCTTAGAAGCGTTGACGACAATGACGAAATCCCCCGTATCCATATGGGGAGCATAGTAGACCTTGTTCTTGCCCTTCAGCAGTTGCGCTATCTGGGTTGCAAGCCGACCGAGTATTTGGCCGGATGCATCGATAACGTGCCATTGCCTGACAATCTCGGAGGCCTTTGGACTGTAAGTCTTCACCCGCCCTCCTTCAGTACTCCACAGATACAAGCGTAAGTCCGCAAGCCGGCACTGTTACCGTCGAGAGCTGCGGCGCACCCGATTCTACCAGACCGCGGTACTCCTCTGGAGTCATTTTCCCGAGCCCAACCTTGAGCATCGAGCCAACCATGTTCCTGATCATGTGCGGCAGGAACGCCGCGCCAGCCACGTCGAAATCCAGTGTCGGAGCCGTCCCGCTCCACCCCGCCTCAAATAGAGTACGAACCGTGGTCCTGTACTTTTCGGTCCCCAGGTATCGGTTGAGCCCGTAGGTGAAGCAGGCGAAATCCCGCGTCCCTACCAGCACCTCCGCAGCCCGGTTCATCGCCACCACATCCAGCGGGTCAATCACGTGGTGCCGGTAGTGCCTCATCCAAGCCGACCGAAGCTCGGCATTCCAGATGGAGTAGCGGTAGTGCCTGCAAACGGCGTTGCGCCGCGCGTGGAACCCCGGTTCCACCTCCTCAACGGACTTCACCACCATATCCAGCGGCAAGTTTGCGTTGAGAGCCCTTCTCAGATCCAGACACGATAGCTGCGACTCGGTTGTGAAAGAAACCACCTGACCAAGGGCATGTGCCCCCGCATCCGTGCGACCAGACCCAAACAATCTGGTTCTGGTCTCCGTTACTGAGGCGATGGCCCTTTCCAACTCGCCCTGGACCGTCCGTAGCCCAACTTGAACCTCGAACCCGTGGTAGTCGGCGCCGTCGTACTCGATCACCACCCTCACGTACCGCAAGGACTAGATCACCAGCTCCAACTGAACCATAGGAGCGGCATCGCCCTTCCGAGGGCCGATATGGATGATCCTGGTGTACCCGCCCTGCCTCTCCTGGAACCGGGGCGCCAGGGTGACCAGGACTTTCTCTACCACCTCGGGATCATACAGGAAGGCCATGAGTTGGCGGCGAGCGGTCAGGCCGCCAACCTTGCCCTTGGTGATCATCTCCTCGGCCATACCCTTGACTTCCTTGGCCTTGGCCTCGGTCGTCTGGATCTTCTCATACCGCAGCAAATCCGTGGTCAGGTTCTTATACAGGGCCAGCCGGTGATCCGTGGGCCTTCCCAGCTTTCGGCCAGCAACACGATGTCTCACTCGCCAGTTCCTCCCAAGTTACGCCTACTCGTCCTTGTCGACCCCGACCTGAACCTCTTCAGGCTCGTCCTCGTCGACAGCTGCCCCGTCCGCCAGATCCTCGTCGTCCTCGTCCTCATCACCTTCGGACGCAGCCGATGGCCGTCCGGCAGAAGCTGCCTCAGATTCCTCACCAGCCTCGCCCGCGTGCTCGGAGCCTGGAGCCACATAACCCATGGCCTCCAACCGTGCGCGCAGCTCGTCCAGCGACTTCTGACCGAAGTTGCGGACCGCCAGCAAGTCCTCCTCGCTCATTTCCAGCAACTGCCCAACCTTGGTGATACCCGAACGCTTGAGGCAGTTATAGGCGCGGACAGAGAGGTCCAGGTCCTCGATGGGTCGGTCGTAATCCTTGCCCACCGTTGCCCTGGTGCCGATTGCAGCCCTCTCACCCCGCTTGGCAGTCTGCCCAAGCTCAGTGAAGATAGAGAAGTAGCGGACAAGGATATGAGCGCTCTCGCTCAGGGCATCGGTCGGGCTGATTGTCCCGTCCGTCATGATATCCATGACAAGCCGGTCCAGGTCCGTCCGTGAGCCTACGCGAACGTGCTCCACGTTATAGTTGACCCGCCTCACGGGCGTGAAGATCGCATCTACCGGGATCACCCCGATAGACGGCGCCTCGCGCCCGTCAGACGGCAGGTAGCCCTTCCCCTTCTCGACTACAAACTCAATGTCCAAGGTCGCGTCGGACGAGTCGAGAGTGGCAAGATACAGCTCCGGGTTCACGATCTCCACGTCGCTTGGAGCCACGATGTCCGCGCCGGTCACCACGCCAGGCCCCTTGGCCTGTAACCTAACCTGCACCGGTTGGTCGGAGTAGCTCTTGAGTCGCAGCTTCTTGACGTTCAGTATAAGCTCGGTAGTGTCCTCGCGAACGCCTGGCACCGTGGCAAACTCGTGATATACTCCGTCAATCTTAATCGATGTTACGGCGGCGCCGGGAAGCGATGAAAGCAACACCCGCCGTAGAGCATTCCCCAGGGTCACACCGTAACCAGGCTCAAGGGGCTCGATCTGAAAAGTCCCCTGGTTCTCGGAACTCTTTATGCACTCGACCTTCGATGTGTTCGTTTCCAGCAAAGCAGAAGCCTCCTTCGCAGTTCCGGGAGAGACGGCTACAGTTAGAAGACGATCCCCTCCCTCGCCGCCACACTGTCATCCTCAGGAAGCTAGCGAGAATAGAACTCTACGACCAGTTGTTCGCTGACTACGGTGTCGATCTCCTCACGAGCCGGAGCAGCCAACACCCGTCCACTCGTCCCATCCACTTCCATACCAAGCCACTTCGGTATGCTTTTCTTGGCCATGGACGGGATTACAGTCTGGAAGTACTCACTTTCCCTGCTACCCTCACGCACGCCAATAACGTCGCCGACCTTGACCTCCGCGGACGGTATGTCCGTCTTGCGGCCTCGGAGGCTGAAATGCCCATGCCGGACCAGCTGCCTGGCCTGATTCCTCGACGAAGCCCACCCCATCCGGTAGACCACGTTATCGAACCTCATCTCCAGGATCCGCAGCAAGTTCTCGCCGGTAATCCCAGGGCGGCGCTCGGCTTCCTCAAAGTGCTTCCGGAACTGACGCTCCAACACCCCGTAGATGTTCCTGATCTTCTGCTTCTCTTTGAGCTGCGACCCGTACTCCGAGACCTTTCGGCGCCGGCTCTGCCCATGCTCACCGGGACCGTAGTTCCGGCGCTCCACCGGGCACTTCGGACCGAAGCACTTGTCGCCCTTCAAGAACAACTTCATGCCTTGCCGCCGGCACAGGCGGCAAACTGAATCGGTATATCTGGCCATCCGACCTCCTGGTTAGCTTTCAGCTATCAGCTTCCAGCCATTAGTTCGCCCAACTTACCATGAATAGACCACTATGCCCCGGCCACCAATGGTGACCGGACAACAGTCAACACCGTCGCCATCACGTTCCAGGCTGGGGGCTGACTGCTGACCGCTGACCGCTCGTTCTAGACTCTTCGCTTCTTGGGCGGCCGGCACCCGTTGTGTGGGATGGGCGTGACATCGGTGATTGCACTGATGGTCAGCCCGGCAGCCTGCAGCGAGCGAATGGCCGCCTCACGTCCCGACCCAGGGCCCTTCACGAACACCTCGACCTGCCGAAGCCCTTGCTCCATTGCCCGCCGCGCCGCACCCTCGGCAGCCAGACCGGCCGCGTACGGAGTGCTCTTGCGGGAGCCCTTGAAGCCCGCGGTGCCCGCGCTCCCCCAGGCGATAGCGTTCCCGTCGGGATCCGTAATGGTCACCAGTGTGTTGTTGAAACTAGACTGAATGTAAGCGTTGCCGCGCGGAACCTGCTTCCGCTCTCTCCTTCTTACTCGCGGTGCGCGTTTCCTATCAGCCAAACGATACTCCTTTGAGCCTCATGCTCGTCCCGCGCCCCCGTGGCTGCCGCCCGGGAACGGCGCGGTCTACTTCTTCGCGCTAGCCTTCTTGCGCCCAGCCACCGTCCGACGAGGACCACGCTTCGTCCGCGCATTGGTCTTGGTGCGCTGCCCATGAACCGGCAAACCTCGCCTGTGCCTGATGCCCCGATAGCAGCCGATCTCGATCAACCGCTTGATGTTGAGGTTGACCTCCCTGCGAAGGTCTCCCTCTACCTTGTACTCTCGGTCGATGACTTCTCTCAGCCGCGAGACTTCATCTTCCGTCAGATTCTTTACCCGCGTTTCTGGACTGACCCTGGTTCTCGCCAGGATCTTCTCGGCGGTCGTCGGACCAATACCATAGATATAGGTCAGAGCGACCTCTACTCTTTTGTCCCGCGGTATATCAACCCCTGCGATGCGGGCCACTACCGCCTCCTTTCCCGATTTCCAACCGTCCCCTCAGTTAGGGGAAAAAAGCTTTCGCCGCAGTCACCTCACGGCCACCTTCCGCTGTCCCTTCCGAGACTACGCGATCAGGCAGCCTTAGCCACCGGCAGCGACCTATCCCTGGCGCTGCTTGTGCCGAGGATTCTTACATATTACCATGACAACTCCCCGCCGCCTAATCACCTTGCATTTTTCGCAGCGAGGCTTCACCGACGCCGATACCTTCATTGGTCTTTACTCCGCCATTCTATCTCGATCTGTACACTATCCGGCCGCGCGAGGGATCGTAGGGCGATAGCTCCACCTTCACCTTGTCTCCTGGAAGTAACTTGATAAAGTTCATCCGGATCTTCCCAGACACGTGAGCCAACACCATATGGCCAGTCGCCAATTCTATCCTGAACATCGCGTTCGGCAGACCCTCCACGACTGTCCCATCCACCCCTACGGCCTCGGTGCTGGCCACCTCACACCCTCCGCAGTTTCCCTCCGCCCGGCGCCACAACCGACTCGATCTGGGCGGTGACCTCGGCTATCGGCCGTTCGCCGTCTATCTCCCGCAACACCTCCCGGCTGCGGTAGTAGTCCAGCAGCGGCGCGGTCTGCTCAAAGTAAACCTGAAGCCGTCGCCGTACTGTCTCTGGCGCGTCGTCAGGCCTCTGAGTTAGAGCCCCGCCGCACTGATCGCACTCACCGGCTACCCTCGGGGGCTTGGTTTGCTCGTGGTATGGCGTCCGGCACGTGCCACACTCCCAGCGGCCTGCCAGCCGAGCCACGAGCGCCTCCTCCGGCACATTCAGATAGATGACCAGGTCCACCGCTGCGTTGCGCTCTTTGAGAGCCTCGTCCAGAGCCCTCGCCTGGCTCAGATTCCTGGGAAAGCCGTCAAGCACCGCGCCCGTAGCCGCATCGGGCGCCGCAAGGCGCTCCACCACCAGGTTTACCACCAGGGAGTCCGACACAAGCTCTCCCCGCTCCATATAACCCTTGGCCTCGAGACCTAGCGGGGTCCCCTGCTTAACCGCCGCGCGCAGCACATCGCCCGTGGCCAGGTGCAGCAAGCCCATCTTCTCGGCCAAGATGCCAGCCTGAGTGCCCTTGCCGGCACCCGGAACTCCGAGAAACACCACGTACATCGTCAAACCGCTCCTACTTTATGAAGCCTTGGTAGTTGCGCATTAGAAGCTGCGACTCCAACTGCTTCATCGTGTCCAGCACAACGCCCACCACGATCAGCAGGGCCGTGCTGCTCAGCGTCAGAGCCTGAACGCTCGTCAGGTTCTGCACGAAGAAGGGCAGGATGGCGATCACACCAAGGAAGATTGCACCGAACCAGGTTATCCGAATGAGAACCTTGTTCAAGTACTCGCCCGTGGGGCGGCCCGGCCTGATACCAGGCACGAAGCCGCCGTTCTTCTGCAGGCTCTCTGGTATGTTCTGTTGTTGGAAAATCACCATGGTGTAGAAGAACGTGAATGCCACCACCATGAGGAAATAGAGAATCCAGTACACCGCGTGGGCTGGGTTGAAGACGCCCGCGATAAAGCTCGCTGCATCCCCAATGAAACCGCCCGCGTACACGAAGTAGCTGGCCACGGTGCCAGGGAACAGCATGATAGACATGGCAAAAATCAGTGGGATCATGCCTGCCGAGTTCACCCTCATCGGAATGTGGGTGGCGCTGCCTCCGTACATCTTAGTGCCGCGGATCCGCTTGGCAAACTGTACGGGGATGCGGCGCTGCCCCTCCTGCACCATGACGATGGCCGCAACAGTGAGAAGCCCCAGCACGGCAAAGACCGCTACTCCCAGGTAGTTAGTCCCCGCGAACAGCGACTGCGCGATCGAACTTGGCAGCTTGGCAACTATGCCGGCGAAGATGATGACAGAGATCCCGTTGCCTATGCCGTTCTCGGTGATCAACTCGCCGATCCAGACCAGCAGCATGGTTCCCGCGGTCATCGTCGATATGATGGCCAGCGTCGACAGCGTATTGGTCATTATATTGAAGTTGGGAATAACCCCAAGCTGGCCGTTGGCCAGCAGCGAACCGGTCCCCAGCGCCTGAAGAAAGGCCAGAGGCACGGTAAGCCAGTGCATGTACTGGTTCAGCTTGTTCCGCCCAGACTCCCCCTCTTTGGAGAGTTCCTGCAGCGCGGGAACCATGGGTATCAGCAGCTGCATGATGATCGTCGCCGTGATGTACGGATAGACGCCCATCGCAGCTACTGAGAAGTTCGACATTGCACCGCCAGAGAACAGATCCAGCATTCCAATCAGCTGGTTGCCCTCGAACAGCCTACGCAACGCCTCTGCATTCACTCCGGGCACCGGCACATGCGAGATAAATCGGAATATCACCAGCATCCCGAAGGTGTAAAGAAGCTTGCGCCGAAGGTCCGGAATTTTGAATGCATTAACCAGGGCGTCGATCATCCTGTGACCTTTTCAAGGGCGCCGCCCGCCGCTTCGACTTTAAGCTGTGCACTCTGCGACCACTTGTGTACCCGGATGGTCATCGGCCTGGCAAGTTCGCCAGTACCCAGCAGCTTGACCGGCAGGTGGGTATCTCGGATCAACCCGGCGTCCGCCAGCAGCTGCGGAGTGATCTCACTCTTGGCCTCGAACCGATCCAGGCTATCCAAGTTCACTATATGGAACCGCTGCTTGAATATGTTGGTGAAGCCCCTCTTGCGAGGCAGCCGAAGCATGAGAGGCAACTGGCCGCCCTCGAACCGGGGGTTCACTTGGCCGCCGGATCGCGCCTTCTGTCCCTTGGAGCCGCGGCCGGAATAGGTGCCGTGGCCGGAACCGTTCCCGCGGCCCACTCTCTTTCTAGCCTTCTTGGCACCCTCGGCCGGCGCCAGTTCGTGCAGTTTCATTCTTCCTCTTCTTCCACCCTGACCAGGTGCCTCACCTTCACAACCATGCCCCGGAACTCCATGGTGTCCGGCCTCTCAACCTTCTCGTTCAACCTGTGCAGACCGAGCGAGCGGATGGTGTCCTTCTGCCTCTGGGAGTACCCGATGGCACTCTTGGTCCAGGTGATCACTAGCTTCTTAGCCACTGGTAGCTGCCCTCCCTATCAGGTCGCTCAGCTTCTTTCCGCGCTGCTGCGCCACCGTCTCGGGATCCTTCAGCGACTTCAGGCCGTTCATCGCGGCCTGCACGACGTTGATCGCGTTGGCGCTTCCCAGCGACTTGGTGAGGATGTCCTTGATGCCCGCGGCCTCAACCACGGCTCGCACCCCTCCGCCCGCGATAACGCCTGTGCCCGGGGAAGCCGGCTTCAGCAGCACCTTCGCCGCTCCAAAAGCCGCCAGCACTGGGTGGGGTATAGTGTTCGCTCGCAGAGGCACGCGCACGAGGTTCTTCTTGGCGTCCTCGGCGCCCTTGCGAATGGCATCGGGGACCTCCTTTGCCTTGCCGAGGCCGGCACCAACGATGCCCTGCCCGTCACCAACCACAACGATCGCACTGAAGCTGAAGCGCCTACCGCCCTTCACCACTTTGGAGACCCGGTTGACTTTTACAACTCTCTCTTCGAGGGTAAAACCCGACGGATCAATCTTTGCCATTCACAGCCTCTCCTAGAACTCCAGGCCGGCGCCTCTGGCGGCGTCCGCCAGGGCTTTGACGCGCCCGTGATATAGAAAACCACCCCGATCGAACACCACCCGACTGATGCCGTGCTCCACGGCACGCTTGGCCACTGACTCCCCGACGGCCTTGGCGTGTTCGGTCTTGTTGCCCTTCAACTGGCCTCGGATGGCCGGATCTATATCCGACGCGGCCACGAGAGTCGAGCCGGTAGTATCGTCTATCACCTGCGCGTATATATGATTGAGACTCCTGAACACGGCAAGGCGCGGGCGCACTGTGGAACCCTCAACTTTGGCCCTCAACCGGCGATGCCGCTTCAGCCTGGCCGCTCTCGTGTTCGATGGCTTAATCAAAACTACCTCCCGCTGGCCCTACTTCTTCTTGCCGCCGGTCTTGCCGACTTTCCTTCGGACCTGCTCCTCAGCGAACTTGATGCCCTTGCCCTTGTAGGGCTCCGGCGGCCGGACCCTTCGTATCCGAGCGGCAGTCTCGCCAACCATCTGCTTGTCAATCCCGCTCACAATTATCCGGTTGTTGCCCTCTACTCCCAGGCTTACTCCCTCAGGGGGCATAACCTGGACAGGGTGAGAAAAGCCCAACTGCATCACCAAGTCCTTGCCGACCTGCTGGACCCTGTAGCCGACTCCGGCTATCTCCAACCTGCGGCTGAAGCCGTTGGTGACGCCCTCGACCATGTTGTTCACCAGGCTGCGTGTCAGACCGTGCAGCGATCTGTGGATCCGGCTGTCGGTTGGCCTGGTCACCAGGATCTCGGAGCCGTCGCGCTCAATCTTCATGTCCGGGTGGAGCGCGCGGGACAGAGTCCCCTTCGGCCCACTCACGGTCACAACGTTGCCCTCTATATCTACCTGCACACCCTGCGGCACAGGTATAGGCATCTTACCGATTCTGGACATGTCGCCTCTCCATCAAGGGATTGCGCGCCGCACTCCGCTACCAGATGTAGCAGAGCACCTCGCCCCCCACGTTCATCTGTCGTGCCTTGCGTCCGCTCATCACTCCGGATGGGGTGGAGAGCACCGCTACCCCGAGCCCGCCATACACCGTCGGGATCGTCTTGGTGCCGGTATAGACCCGCAGGCCGGGCTTGCTCACCCGCTTCAGGCCGGTAACCACCGACTCCCGTTTCCCGACGTACTTAATGTGGACGCGGAACATCCGAGACTTGCCGCCGGGGTTCTTCTCCCGAACCATCTCGAAGTCGCGGATGAAACCCTCATCCTTCAGCACCCGTACCACCGCCAACCGCTCTCGCGAGATCGGAACCTGTACCGAGTCGTGGCGGGCCTGGATGCCATTCCGTATCCTGGTAAGCATGTCCCCGATCGGATCCGTTAAGTTCATGTCACCTTCCTCAACAGTGCCCAAACCGCCTGGCTCTGCCTGTCGGCTACCAGCTCGACTTGGTTACACCAGGAATTTCACCCGCCAGGGCCAGCTTCCGGAAGCAAATCCTGCACATGCCAAACTTGCGCATGTAGCCCCGCGGTCGGCCGCAAAGCAAGCACCTGTTATGCTGCTGCACCTTGAACCTTGGCGGACGGCCAGCCTTAATCACCAACGACTTCTTCGCCAAGCTTCTCTCCTTGATCCCTTCTCATTTGAGGGCCCTCCAAGCCATCCCTGGTGGCGCCGGCGGGCCGAACCGAACGCGCGCCTCGCGCTCTACTATGCCTTGGTAAACGGCATCCCGAGAAGGGCCAGCATCCGGCGCCCCTCCTCGTCGTTCCGAGCCGTTGTCACCATGCTAATTTCCATTCCCCGCACTTTGTCGACCTTGTCGAAGTCAATTTCGGGGAACACCAGCTGCTCCTTGAGACCGAGGGTGTAGTTCCCACGGCCATCAAACGCCTTGGAAGAAACGCCCTGGAAGTCCCTGATCCTGGGCAGCGCCGTATTGCACAGCCTGTCCATGAACTCCCACATCCGGTCGCCCCTCAGCGTGACCATGGCCCCGATGGCCATCCCTGTCCTGAGACGAAAGGCGGCAATGGACCGCTTGGCTCTGGTAATCACAGGCTTCTGGCCGGTGATGTCAGACATGTCCTTTACGGCCCCGTCCAACGCCTTCGCGTTGGTGATCGCCTCACCCAGGCCGATGTTAACCACGACCTTCACCAGGCGCGGCACCTGCATGAGATTCTTGTACTTGAACTCTTCCTTCAGCGCAGGCACAACATCGCGCTCGTACTGTTCCTTCAAACGTGGCATTACCACTCTCCACTCAGCGAGTCACAGGCCGGAAGCCGGAAGCAAGACCCGGGATGCTGTGCACCCCCTAGCTCTTCGCCAAACGCCGCTCCGGAACGACCTCGTTGCACTTCTTGCAAACCCTTACCTTGGTCCCATTCTCCAGGAGCCTATGGCCAATTCGCGTTTTGGCATTGCAGTTGGGGCAAACCAGCATCACGTTGGACACGTGAAGCGGCATCTCCTTATCTATGATGCCGGGGCGCACCTTGGGATCGCCCTTTTTCACGTGCTTCTTGGAAATGTTAAGCTCGGCGACAATCACCTTCTGCTCGGAGGGCAGGCCCTGCCTCACCTTCCCCTGCTTGCCCTTGTCCTTCCCCGCTATTACCTCGACGGTGTCGTCTCGTCTGATCTCCACTACCGTTACCTCAAACCCAGCCTCGCCGGTCTACAGGACTTCCGGAGCCAGCGAGATGATCTTCATGTAGTTCTTTTCGCGGAGCTCCCGGGCCACAGGGCCAAAGATGCGGGTGCCCTTCGGATTGTTCTTGTCCGACAGTATCACTGCGGCGTTCTCGTCGAACCGAATGTATGAGCCGTCTACACGGCCATATCCCTTTGCAGTGCGAACAATGACAGCCTTCACCACATCGCCCTTTTTGACGGACCCGCCTGGCGTTGCCGTCTTGACCGCTGCGACAATGACATCACCGACCGAAGCGTAGGACTTCGTTCCACCGCCCAAGACACGAATGCACATGATCTGCCTTGCACCGGTATTGTCCGCCACCTTCAAACGCGTTTGCGGTTGAATCATTAGATCAAGCTCCTCGTCACTCTTCCTCTTGCAGGGCAGATGGAACAAAGGGCGCGGAACGGGCCGCGATCCCCTTTATATGGCCCGTTCCTCGTGCCTCAGGATCTCCTCAACCACCCAGTGCTTCTCCTTACTGAGAGGCCGAGACTCCCTGATCCGGACGATATCACCCACCTTGCAGCGGTTATCCTCGTCATGAGCCTTAAACTTGGTGGCTTTCCGCATCGTCTTGCCGTACAACGGATGTCGCTTCACCGACTCCACCGACACAACGATGGTCTTGTCCATCTTGTCGCTGACTACAGTACCTTCCCTGCTCTTCCGCCTGCTGGCGATCCCGACGTTCATCTCATTGTCAGTCATTGCTCGCCGCTTTCTCCAACTCCAACTGCCGCTCCCGAGTCTTCAGGCGGGCGATATCCCGACGAACAGCCCTAACGTGCGCGGTATCGCTGAGCTGGCGGGAAGCTTCCTTGAGCCGTAGTCGGAACAACTCCTCGAGATTCTCTTGAAGTTTCGACCGGACCTCGCTCTCGCCGAGGTCACGCATTTCAGAGTACTTCATCCGACTGCGCTCCCTCTCTAACCATGAACTTGGTCTGGACGGGCAGCTTGTGAGCAGCGAGGCGCAGAGCCTCCCGCGCCAACTCCTCATCCACTCCCCCCACTTCAAACATCACTCGCCCTGGCTTCACCACGCACACCCAGTGATCCGGCGCACCCTTGCCGCTACCCATTCGGGTCTCAGCCGGCTTCTTCGTAACCGAATGATCGGGAAAGATCCTTATGTACACTTGGCCACCGCGCTTAAGGTGGTGGGTGATCGTCCGCCTCGCCGCCTCGATCTGCCGGGCACTCACCCAGCCAGCCTCGAGTGCCTGAAGGCCGAACTCACCGAACGCCACCTCCACACCGCCCTTGGCAGGGCCGTTCATGTGGCCGCGGTGGACTTTTCTATGCTTGACCCGCTTGGGCTGCAACATCGACTTACTCCCCCAAAGCTAGCCGTAGACTATACCGCCAACGCCCCGGCAGCCGCCGGCACCTCGGCATTGGCAGCAGGCACCTCGACATTGGAAGCAGGCAACTCAGCCTGTTTCTTAGGCGGGGGCAGCACATCGCCCTTGTAGACCCAGACCTTGACTCCAACGATCCCGAAGGTGGTCAGCGCCTCAGCCTGGCCAAAGTCGATGTCGGCTCGAAGGGTGTGCAACGGGACCCGGCCCTCACGCTCCCACTCCCGTCGGGACATCTCGGCACCACCCAATCGGCCGGCGCAAGCAACCCGAACACCTTTGGCGCCGGACTTCATCGCCCGGAGTACCGCCTGCTTCATGGCTCGGCGGAAGGCTATCCTCCGCACCAGCTGCTCAGCCACGCCCCGCGCCACCAGGGTCGCATCCACCTCCGGCTGGCGAATCTCCTGGATGGTCACCCTCACCTTCTTGCCGGTGAGCGACTCCAGCTCGCGGCGCAACTCTTCGACCTTGACGCCGCTCTTGCCTATCACGATCCCTGGCTTCGCCGAGTGGATCGTAACCGTCATCTGGTTGGCAGAGCGCTCAATCTCCACCCGCGGCACACCTGCATCCACCAGTTTCTTCAGCAGCATGCGCCTCACCTTGAGGTCCTCATGCAGAAGGGTGGTGTACGCCCGGTCCGCGTACCACTTCCCCTGCCAGTCCTTGATTATTCCCAGACGAAAGCCAACCGGATGGACTTTCTGACCCACTTAGCTATGCCTCCCTCTCCTTGACCACCACTGTGATGTGGCTGGAGCGCGAAATGATGGGGGCCGCCCTGCCCCTCGCCCTGGCCCGCCATCGCTTCAGGCTCCGGCCGGGATCGGCGAGCACTTGAGCCACGATCAGATCCTCGGTGGATAGATTGTAATTGTTCTCGGCATTGGCAGTTGCCGATTTCACTGCCTTGTATATGGGATCCCCTGCCTTGTTGGGGATCAGCTGCAGAGCAGCCATCGCCTCACGCACGCCCATTCCCTTGATGGCGTTGCCCACCAGGCGCGCCTTTCTCGGCGATATTCTGATCTGCTTGGCCACCGCCCGAACTTCCATCGTCCTCTCCTATCGCACCGACGTCGATTTCTCGCTGCGGCCGGCGTGACCCCGGAAGTGTCGCGTGGGCGCGAACTCTCCGAGTTTGTGCCCAACCATGTTCTCGCTTATATATACCGGCACGTGCCTGCGGCCATCATGAACCGCTATGGTGTGCCCAACCATCTGAGGGAAGATAGTGGAATCCCGGGACCACGTACGTATGACCTTCCGCTCGCCCGTGGTGTTGAGCAGCTCTATCTTCCTCAGCAGCCGGCCGTCTACGTACGGCCCTTTCTTCAAAGAACGGGACATCCTCACCTCCCACAGAGGTCAACGATCCAATAATTATTTCTTCTTCCGAGCTTTGACTATCAGGTCCTTGCCCAGCTTCCGTCGCCGGGTCTTGTATCCCATGGCCGGCTTGCCCCACGGCGTCTGAGGCTGGCCGCCTATCGGCGCCTTGCCCTCGCCACCGCCATGCGGATGGTCCCTTGGGTTCATCGCCGAGCCTCGAACGGTCGGCCGAATACCCATGTGTCGTTTCCGGCCTGCCTTACCCAGCTTCACCAGGCTGTGGTCGGGATTGCCGACGGAGCCGATCGTAGCCGTGCATCGCGTGCTCACGATCCGAACTTCGCCGGATGGAAGCCGGACCTGCGCCCGCTCCCCGTCCTTGGCCATCAACTGCGCGGAAGTGCCCGCGCTTCGCACCATCTGCGCACCTTTGCCGGGCTGCAACTCGATGTTGTTGATCTGCGTGCCAACCGGGATATCTCGCAACATCAACGCGTTGCCGCGCGTCAACTCGGCCTTGGGACCGGAGACCAACTTGTCCCCGACTTTCAGCCCGTTCGTGGCAATGATGTACCGCAGCTCGCCATCCTCATATCGCATCAGCGCGATCCTGGCCGACCGGTTCGGGTCGTACTCGATAGCCTCAACCACGGCCGGCATGTCCAGCTTATCCCGCTTCAGGTCAATGATGCGGTACTTTCTCTTCTCGCCGCCGCCCCTGTGGCGTACGGTCAGCTTGCCCTGAGCGTTTCGCCCCGCGGTCCTCTTTAGAGGCGAAGTCAGGGATTTCTCCGGCTTCCCCTTGGTAATTTCCTCGAAGGTGGATGCGGTCATCCCCCGCCGGCCGGCCGACGTCGGCTTGTAAATTTTTACGGGCACCTGCCGATTCCTCCCTAGACTCCCTCGTACAGATCCTCGATCCGCTGGCCTTCCTTCAGGGTCACAACCGCTTTTCTCCAGTTGGGCGCAATGCCCTTCCTCCGGCCGATCCCCCGCTCCTTGCCGCGCACGTTCATCACGTTCACGGCTGTAACATCAACCTTGAAGATTTTCTGCACCGCTTCGCGGATCTGAATCTTGTTGGCCTCTCGGGCAACCTGAAAGGTGTACTTGCCCTCCACGGCCTGGTTGGTGTTCTTCTCAGTGATCAAGGGCCTGACGATAACTTGCCACATATCCATAGCTAAACACCCTCGCCATCTTCGCGCGATCCGGCCCGCTCTCCTAGAGCTGCGGCCCCGCTACTCGGCCCCCTGCTGCCCTAAGCTTCCGCCGTTGCAGCCGAGGTAGTGGCCCTTCCTGCTCCCAACCATTCGATCACCGCATTCACGGCGTCCACGGTCATTACCACTCGCTCGCGGCTCAGAAGGTCCAATAGATTCATCGTGCTAGGGGTCACGGTCATCAGATCGGGCAGGTTGTGCGCGGCCTTGCGCACACCCTCATCCATGCTACCCATTACCAGCATGGCCTTGCCCTTCGCACCCAGCCCATCCAGCGCCGCGGCCATCTCCCGCGTACGAGCGGTCGGCATCTCCAGCCGATCCACCACGGTCATCTTCTCTTCAGCAAGTATTGCGGACAGCGCCGATCGGAGCGCCAGCCTTCGCATCTTACGCGGCATCGCCTGGGCGTAGGAACGAGGATGAGGGCCAAAGGCCACTCCACCGCCCCTCCAGTGGGGCGCCCGCTTGCTCCCCTGCCGAGCCCGACCGGTACCCTTCTGTCGAAACAGTTTGGCCCCAGTGGCGCTAACTTCGCCACGAGTCTTCGTGTCGGAGGTCCCACGCCGCGCATTTGCCAGCTGGCAGACAACTGCCTGGTGCACAACGGTAGCATTGGGCTGGATACCGAAGACGTAGTCATCCAGCTCTATCTGGCCGACAACCTCGCCGGCCATGTTCAGGACGTTCACCTGCGCCATCCGATCTAATCCTCCTGCCCGCCGCTGGCGCGAACCATCAACAGACCTCTGGTCGCGCCCGGTACCGCGCCCTCTAAGATAAGCAGGTTCCGCCCAGGATCGACCCGCACCACCCGCAGATTCTTTACCGTCACCCGCTCGCAGCCCATATGGCCAGCCATCCTGGTGCCCTTGAGCACTCGCCCGGGACTGGCAGACGACCCTATGGAGCCAGGCGCCCTGTGGCGGTCCGACTGACCGTGGGTCTTTGGGCCGCCTGCAAACCCGTGGCGCTTCACCACGCCGGCGAACCCCTTGCCCTTGCTGGTCCCTATGACAGTCACAATATCCCCTGCCTGGAAAATCCCAACATCAACCTTATCGCCCACCGTAGCGTCTGCAGCCTCGGCGGCCCGGATCTCCATCAGGTGTCTCAACGCCGGAACCCCGGCCTTCTTCAGATGCCCCAACTCAGGCTTGTTCAGCTTCTTGCTCTCTTCGAAGCCGATCTGAACAGCCGAGTACCCGTCCTTCTCTGCCGACTTGACCTGGGTCACGAAGCAGGGCCCGGCCTGGATGACTGTAACACCGATCATCCCGTGCCCCTCTTCGAAAGACCTGGTCATACCGGCTTTCCGGCCAATGATTCCCTTGATCATGCGCTACTCCCCTCATAGAGCCCCGGGACTGTGAGCTGAGGACTAAGGGCCGAGCGTTCACCGGAGACTCCCGGTCCCCACTCCTCAGATCACAGCCCAGACGGTCTGTGACTACAGCTTTATCTCTATGTCGACCCCGGCCGGCAGATTAAGCCTCGTTAGCGCATCGATCGTCTTCGACGTCGGCTCCAACACGTCAATCAGCCGCTTATGGGTCCGGATCTCGAACTGCTCACGAGAGTCCTTGTCGATGAATGCCGAGCGAATAACGCAGAACTTCTCGATCCGGGTGGGCAGGGGCACCGGCCCCGCAACTGCCGCTCCCGTCCTCTCGGCGGTCTCCACAATTTGCGCGGCCGACTGGTCCAAGATCCTATGATCGAACGCCTTCAGGCGAATGCGGATCCGTTGCTTTGGCATCTCTTCCCCTCGGTACCTCGGCACCTACTCGTTGATCTTGGTGACAACCCCGGCACCCACCGTGCGGCCACCTTCCCGGATTGCAAACCGCAACCCCTCTTCCAACGCGATCGGC
>Ga0209014_10000451_pt1 | contig 23886 bp, 18 predicted proteins | sample BarGraNGADG00212_FD_184491 | JGI IMG/M metagenome (GOLD analysis project Ga0209014, IMG submission 184491) | Arctic peat soil microbial communities from Barrow, Alaska - Barrow Graham LP Ref core NGADG0002-212 (SPAdes) (version 2) | ecosystem: Environmental > Terrestrial > Soil > Wetlands >...
GCTCCGGGCGCACGCGGGCAAGCAGCTCCAGCATCGGCTTCGAGGTGGGCATCGCCCCGGTGCGCAGCACGAGGTCCGGCTCGTGGTCGTCGATCCAGGCGCCCGGCCTGACGATCAGGTCGCCGCGGGCGATCACCAGGTCGCGGTCATGGGTCCCCGTGCGCAGGCCCGAGAGCGGGTCCGCGAGGATCGGGAACCCGGTGGCGCGGGCAAGCGCGGCCAAGGCGGCCGGGAGAGTCGGGTCGTCGTCCGGCCCCGCCAGGATGAGTCCTCGCTTCGCGCTCGCCACCCGTCCCGCCAGCGCACGAAGCGCGTCATCGTCAAGCGTCCGGCGGCCGGTCGTCACCGCGGCGAACGGTCCGGCCACCGCGTCCGCTGCGGGCGTCTCGAGGGGGCCGTCAGGGAGGAGGGGTTCCCGAAGCGGGACGTTGACCTGGACCGGTCCCGCGGGCCCCTCGGCTGCCACGGCCACCGCCCGGCCTGCCACCCATCGCCAGTGCGCCAGCGTCACCGGGTCCCCGTCCAGCAGCGGCAACTCCGTGAACCACTTCGCCGCACGGCCGAACAGGTGCGTCTGATCGATCGCCTGGGGTGCGCCGCGGTCCCGCAGCTCGACCGGCCGGTCCGCCGTCAGCACCACCAGCGGCACCCGAGACAGATGCGCCTCCACGACCGCGGGCGCGAACTCGACCACCGCCGTCCCCGACGTCGCCAGCAGCACCACCGGTCGCCGCGACGTCCTGGCCATCCCCAGCGCGAAGAACCCGGCCGCGCGCTCGTCGAGCAGGACGCGGACCCGGATCCCGGCCGCCGCCCGCAACGCCAGCGCCAGCGGCGTGGACCGCGACCCCGGGCACACGACGGCCTCCTGCACACCCCCCGCCGCCAGCTCGGCGACGAACGCCCGCAGCCCCGCCGCGTCGGTCATCGGTCGTCTCCCGGAATGCCGAGGGCCGAGATCACGGCGCGCAGCTTGATCCGTGACTCCTCCCACTCCTGGTCCGGGTCCGAGTCCGCCACGATGCCACAGCCCGCGAACAGCGTCGCACGCGTCCGGTCCACGACCCCGCAGCGCAGCGCCACCCACAGCTCGCCGTCACCGTCCGCGCCCAGCCAGCCGATGGGGCTCGCGTACCAGCCGCGGTCGAAGCCCTCGTGCTCGTCGATCATCCCCAGCGCCACGTCGCGCGGCTCGCCCCCAACGGCCGGTGTCGGGTGGAGGCGCTCGCCCAGGGCCAGGAGGCCGTGCGCATCGGGCACGGTGCCCGAGATCTCCGTCACCAGGTGCTGGACGAAGCGGAGGGTCATGAGGCCGGGTCTCGGCGCAACCACCAGCGTGTCCGCGACGGGCGCGAGCAGCTCCCGGATCGCCGCCACGACGATCGCTTGCTCCTCACGGTCCTTCTCGGACGCCAGGAGGTCTCGGCCCAGCTCCTCGTCCTCCACGGCATCGGCTCCGCGCCGGATGGTGCCCGCGACGGCCACGGTCCGGAAGGTGCGGCCCTCGGTGCTGACCAGGCGCTCCGGGGTGGCCCCCAGGAAGGTGCGGCCCCCGCGGCGGAAAGCGTAGATCGCGCTCTCGGGGGCGCTGGCGGCGAGGCGGCGGAGGGCATTCGGGACGTCCAGCTCCACCGGGGACCGGAGGCCGACGCGCCGGGCGAGGACCACCTTGTCGATGCGGCCGCGGCCGACGGCGCCCGAGAACATGCCGACGAGCCTGCAGAACGCGTCCCGCGACGGCTGCTCCTCGGCGATCACGAGGGGAGCGAAGACTGGCCGCGCGACCATGCCGTTGGGGCTCGGTGCGAGGTTGCGGGCACGCTCCGCCAGGCCGTCCCAGCGGCGTTCGAGGGCGCGTGGATCGATTCCGGTCCCCATGGCGGAACCCGTGAGCGCGGCGCCGCCCGGGGTCACGGCCAGGAGCAGCTCCGGCAGGACGAGGGAGCTGGGACCGAACGCGGCCCAGACGTCGTCCGTGGCGGGCGGGCGACCGGTGAAGCCCATCGCGCCAAGCAGGACCGGTCCCGCGCCGCGGCCGTCACCACCTGGCCGGTCGAATCGGGCGTCTCGGACGAGGTCACGCCAGGCGGCTTCGGCATCCCGGAAGCGGGTGGCGCCCTCGGGCTCCGTGGCCCAGGCACGCCCGATTCCCACGAACGCCGCCCCCTCCGCGGGCCGGAGCCAGAGCGCCGCCTCGAGGTCGGCCTCCACGGCCGCGGCATACAGCGAGATCGGGTCGATGCCGGAAACGGGGACGGTCGCGGAAGCCAGGCGCCCGCCGGGACCCGCGTCGTCGAGCAGCAGGTGCAGTCGTTCCCCGAGCCCCGCGCCCACCGCGCCCACCGCGCCCCCGGGCGTCGGATGCACAGCGGTCATCGGGCCGCCTCCGGGAAGTCCCAGCCGCCGGCGGGCAGCGGGACCTCGCCGATCCGCTCCGCCGGGACGCCGGCGCTCCGCAGGAGGGCCGCACGCAGGGCCGGGTACGCGTCCTCCAGCGAGGCCGCCTGGTCGGCGAGGAGCCAGCGGCCAACCACCTCGTTGATCGCCCCGAACCAGGCGATGCTCGTGACCCGCGTGTCCAGGGGCGGAATGGCCCCGGCCGCCAATGCATCGTCCAGGTAGCCCTGGATCAGCACCGCGAACCGCGCGTGCAATGCGTTCGTCTCGGCCTGGAACACGCGCCCTGCACCCACCGTGTCGAGGAACAGGAGCCGGGCCATCGTCCGGTGGCCCGCGAACGTGCCCAGCACCGTGCGGATTGCCGCCTCGGCGCGGGCGACCGGCTCCGTCTCGAGCGCCACCGCGCGCTCGACCCGCGCGACCAGCTTGTCGGCGGTCGTCTGCATCAGCTCGCGGAAGATCGCTTCCTTGGTCGGGAAGTGGAAGTAGATACCGCCCTTTGACGTCTCTGCCGCTCCCGCGATGTCGTCCACCGCGGTGTCGCGGTAGCCGCGCGTGGCGAAGGCGGTGAACGCCGCGTCCAGGATCCGCTCGCGACGGCTCCGGCTCTGCTCGGCGGGATCGGGCTTGCCCATGCGTGCGGTTCCTCGCTCGGACGGCTCGGCTGGCTCGGCTTGCCGTCGGGTCGCGTTCGCTACCGACCGACCGACCGGTCGGTCGGTCGTGCGCATCCTAGCGCAACCGGCCTCGCGGAACCACGCACGCCGACGGCAGGCCCATCGCACGGCCAATGCGGTGCCGGTTGGCGGCGACGATGCGGTACGCGGGCTCGAGCAGCGCATGTCCCACGGGATGGTCTGCGAGTCGTGCAACCGCACCCCACCGCGGGACGGTCCCGGCGGCGGTGAGGACCGCCCGGGCACCCGTCACGATCTCGCCGTCCACCGTCACGAGATGGAGCGTGCGCGCCAGGTCCCGGCCGGCGACCAGCGGCGCGATCGTCGGGTCCGCGGCGGCGTTCGCCAGCGGCAGGATCCGGATCCGCCCCGCGGGCGCGCGTCGCGCCAGCCACGCCGCGGAAACGGTGCACAGCCCGCAGTCACCGTCGTACAGGAGGGTGGCGGGCGCGGTGGGCGCGGTGGGCGTGGCGATTGCCGGTAACGTGCGCTTCATCAGTATCCAGTTTCCGTCGGCAGGGCCGGGCTGTCAACTGGACGCCACGGACATGTCGAAGGACAAGAGCTCACGAGCCCAGCGGAATCGAACGACCCGCCGGGGACCGGCGGGCCGCGTGGAGAACCGGGAGCCGCGGACGCCCTGGCCCTAGACCTCCTTGAACTCCCCTTCGACCGTCTCGTCACCGGCGCCGGCGCCCGGCTCCGCGTCCGGCGAGCCCGAGCCGCCGTCGCCCTCGCTACCCGGCGCGCCATCGCCGGCCGCCGATGCGGCCGCCTGGTACGCGGCGGTGGACACGCGCGAGAGCGTCTCGACCAGCGTCGTCATCCCGGCGTTGATCGGGCCGACGTCGGAGCCCTTCAGCGCCTCCCTCAGGGAGGCAACCTGCGAATCCACGGCCGCGCGGTCCTCGGACGACACCTTGTCGCCCAGGTCCTTGATCGTCCGCTCGGCCTGGTAGGTCAGCTGCTCCGCCTGGTTGCGGAGCTCGACCTCCTCGCGCCGCTTCTTGTCCTCGTCGGCGTGCGTCTCGGCCTCGCGGACCATCTTGTCGACGTCGTCCTTGGACAGCATCGAGGAGGCCGTGATCCGGACCTGCTGCTCCTTGGAGGTCGCCCGGTCCTTCGCCCTCACGTCGAGGATGCCGTTCGCGTCGATGTCGAACGTGACCTCGACCTGCGGGATGCCACGGGGTGCCGGCGGGATGCCGTCGAGGATGAACCGGCCGAGGGTCTTGTTGTCGTTGGCGAAGTCGCGCTCGCCCTGGAGGACGTGGATCTCGACCTGGCTCTGGCTGTCGGAGGCTGTCGAGAACACCTGCGACTTGGACGTCGGGATGGTCGTGTTGCGGTCGATCAGCCGGGTCATGACGCCGCCCAGGGTCTCGATACCCAGGGACAGCGGGGTGACGTCGAGGAGCAGGACGTCCTTCACCTCGCCGCCGAGCACCCCGGCCTGGATCGCGGCGCCGATCGCCACCACCTCGTCCGGGTTGACGCCCTTGTGGGGCTCCTTGCCGAACAGGCCCTTGACCATCTCCTGGACCGCGGGCATGCGGGTCATGCCGCCGACCAGGATCACCTCGTCGATCTGGCCCGCCTTGAGCCCGGAGTCCTTGATGGCCGCCAGGACCGGGCCCTTGGTCTTCTCGATCAGGTCGCGGACCAGGTCCTCGAGCTTGGCGCGGGAGAGGCTGATCACCAGGTGCTTCGGCCCGGAGGCGTCGGCGGTGATGTACGGCAGGTTGATCTCGGTCGAGGTGGTCGAGGAGAGCTCGATCTTCGCCTTCTCCGCGGCCTCCTTGAGGCGCTGGACCGCCTGCTGGTCCCTGGCCAGGTCGATGCCCTGGTCCTTCTTGAACTCGGCCAGCAGCCAGTCGATGACGCGCTGATCGAAGTCGTCCCCGCCCAGGTGCGTGTCGCCGTTGGTCGCCTTGACCTCGAACACGCCCTCGCCGAGCTCCAGGATCGAGATGTCGAAGGTGCCGCCGCCCAGGTCGTAGACGGCGATCTTCTCGTCGTGCTTCTTGTCCAGGCCGTAGGCCAGTGCGGACGCCGTGGGCTCGTTGATGATCCGCTTGACCTCGAGGCCCGCGATCCGCCCGGCGTCCTTGGTCGCCTGGCGCTGGGTGTCGTCGAAGTACGCGGGGACCGTGATGACCGCCTCGGTCACCTTCTCGCCCAGGTACGCCTCGGCGTCCGCCTTCAGCTTCTGGAGGACCATCGCGCTGATCTCGGGCGGCGTGTAGTGGCCGTCGCCGGCGACGACGCGGATGCCGTCCGACTTGGGGTCCTTCTCCACGTTGTACGGGACGAGTCCCTTGGAGCGCTGGACCTCCGGGTCGTCCCAGCGGCGGCCCATGAAGCGCTTGATCGAGTAGACGGTGTTGGTCGGGTTGGTGACGGCCTGGCGCTTGGCCAGCTGGCCGACCACGCGCTCGCCGGTCTTGCCGAAGCCGACGACCGAAGGCACCGTGCGGTTGCCTTCGGACGACGGGATGACGGTGGGCTCGCCGCCCTCCATCACCGCGACGACGCTGTTCGTCGTGCCGAGGTCGATGCCGATGATCTTGCCCATCTTGGGTCTGTCTCCTGATGTCGGGGTCGAGGGTGTGAAGCGTTCGGTTGGCTGGTGGTGGTCAGTTCACGAGGCCGGGCTTGGGGTTCGCCTTGTGATCGGAGGCGGGGTCCGCCTTGTGATCCGGGGCGGGGTCCGGAGCGGGAACCGGGGCAGGATCCGGGGCGGCGGCCACGGCGACCAGCGCCGGGCGGATGAGACGGTCCCGGAGGCGGTAGCCGCGCCGGACCTCCTCCACGATCTCGCCTTCCGCGCGCCCGGTGCCCGGGACGCTGACGATGGCCTCGTGCTCCCGGGGGTCGAAGGGGGTGCCGGGCGCCGCTTCGACCGCGGTGACGCCTTCGGTCTCGAGAAGCTGCCGGAGCTTGCGATCGATGGCGGCGATGCCCTCGGCCCAGGCGCTGTCGGCCAGGTCGGCGGGGCGCGTCTCGATGGCGCGGTCGAAGTCGTCGGCCAGGGCGAGGACCTTGGTGATCAGGTCCACGCCTGCGAGGCCGCGCTCCTGGTGACGCTCGTCCGCGGTGCGGCGGCGGAAGTTCGTGAACTCCGCACGTTCCCGCTGGAGGGCGGCGAGATAGTCATCGCGCTCGGCCTGGGCCTTCGCGACAGCCTCGTCGCGCTCGGCGCGGACGGCCTCCACCTGGGCGGCGGCAAGCGCCTCGGGCGAGGTGTCGAGTGCCTCGATGCGCTCCTCGGCGCGTGTCTTGCGGTTCATGGGTCTCCGGTGGTCGTGGGTCGAAGGTCGGGCTGTTGAGCGTCCAGGGGACGCGGGTCAGGCGTAGAGGTGGTCGATGAGCTCGTTCATGAGCCCCGAGATGAAGCGCACCGTGCCGATCGCCTGCGGGTATGCCATGCGCGTCGGACCGAGCACGCCGACGACGCCGACGGCGCGGCCGGGCCGTCCGTACGGCGCGAGGACCAGCGAGACGTCCGACATGTCCTCGGCCGGGTTCTCGTGGCCGATGAACACGCACACGCGGCCGGATCCGGCGACACCGTCGATCAGCTGGGCAAGATAGGCACGGTTCTCAAGGGCGGCGAACACGCGCCGGAGCTTCTCGCTCTGGGCGAACTCGGGCGCGGCCATCACGTTGAGCAGGCCGTCGCTGAACAACTCCTCGATCGCGGCGCCGTCGAACTCGTGGAGCGCCCGGACCACGCGCTCGCCGACGCGACGGGGGAGGTCCAGGGACCCGTCCGCCGGGTCCAGCGCCGCGAGCACCCGCTCGGCGTCCGGGGCGGTCAGGTTGTCGAGGAGCTCGTTGAGCCGGCTGGCGACCGCGGTCAGCTCCCCCTGGTCGGTGGCGTGGTCCAGCGTCACGAGCACCTGCTTGAGGGCACCCTCCCGGAGGACCAGGATCAGGCTCGCGAGCCGGTCGCTGATGGACACGAGGTCGAGACGGCGAAGGTGCGCCGAGGTCGGCTTGGCGGGGGTGGCGAGACCGGCCGCGCGCGTGACCGAGGCGAGCGTGGTGGCGGCGAGACGGAACCAGTGCTCGCTGGCGTACTCCACCTGGCCGAACTGGTGCCGGATCATGAGCTGCTCGACCGGTGGCAGCGGCACGTTGTCGGTGATGGACTCCACGAAGTAGCGGTAGCCCTGCTCGGTGGGGATGCGGCCCGCGGACGTGTGCGGGTGGGTGAGCAGGCCCGCGGCCTCGAGCTCCGCCAGCACCGCGCGGACCGTGGCGCTGGACACGCCGAGGCGGTAGCGCTCGACGAGGGCATGACTGCCGACGGGCGCCGCGCTGGTGACGTATTCCTCGATGACGGCCCGGAGGATCGCCTGCGATCGGAGGTCCAGGGGGCCGCTGGAGCGACGCACGCGACGCGCCATCTAGCCTCTCCTGCATTGGTTAGCACTCACACCATGAGAGTGCTAACTGCTCTGGCCAAAGTCTAGCGCTCGCCCCGCGGGGGTGTCAACGGACCGGGTCGGGTCCGTGACCGGGTCGGGTCAGGTGACGTCGGACCGGGCCGATGCGGCGAGGCACCAGGCCGCTGCGAGGATGGACTGAGGACCGGCGGCCAGGCGTGCCCGCCAGCGAGCCTGATCGTTTCATGTGCACGTTCAGGGGAAGACCGGGGACAAGGCATCTGCCGAGCCGGTCCCGCCCGGACTTCCGGCCATCTTGTGCACGCCCCTGCACATGCAAGTGCATCGGTGTGGGCAAGGTCCGCCGCCCCTTGAACCACCGCCGGTGGGGACGGGGTTCGGCGGCTCGTTGCGCTGCGCGTGCACATGAAACGCGCACGCCCGGGTGAAGGGCACACGCCCGGGTGAAGGGCACACGCCCGGGTGAAGGGCACACGCCCGGCGCCCATCGCGAGGACCTAGACAAGCCGGGCGAACAGCTCGTTCGAGAGGAGGCGGCCTCGTGTGGTGAGGCGCACCCGCTCGCCATCCCCGTCGAAGCGCTCCAGCAGCCCCATCCCCATCGCCCAGGCGATGTGCGGCCCCAGCGGTCCCGTCTCGGCCGCCTCGAGGGCCAGCCCCATATCCAGCCGCAGCGACAGGATGACCGTCTCGGCCGCGGCATCGGCCCCCGTGACCGGCTCGGAGCCGCCGGGCGGCGGCGAGGGCCTGGATCCTCCCGCCGGCGCAAGGGCCGCGAGGTACCCGTCGAGCCGCGCGGCGTTCCAGCGTCGCGTGACCCCGTCGAACGCGTGCGCCCCCGGACCCACGGCCTCGTATGGCCGCCGCTGCCAGTAGACGAGGTTGTGCCGGCTCTCGTGCCCGGCCAGGCCCCAGTTGGAGATCTCGTAACCGCGGTAGCCGGCCGTGCCCAGCCGGTCCAGCGCAAGCTGGTACTGATCGGCCGCGCGGTCATCGGACTGCTCGCGGCTCGCGGCCTCCCGCCAGCGGCGTGCGCCCGGACGCGTCGGCAGGTGGTCGCCGAGCGGACCGGTCAGCCCTTCCTCGTCCGGATCGTCCAGCGTCAGGGCGTAGGCGGAGACATGGTCGGGCGCCAGCGCCAGCGCGGCGTCCAGCGTCGCCGACCAGGCGCCGACCGATTGCCCGGGCACGTCGTACAGCAGGTCCAGCGAGACGGAGCGGAACGCGGCGGCCCGTGCCTCGTTCACCGCCGCGGCCACGTCACCCGGCCGATGCCGTCGTCCCAGCCGCCGCAGCAAGGCATCGTCCATCGCCTGCGCCCCGAGCGAGAGCCGGTTGAACCCGGCCGCCGCCAGCGCGCGGGCATCGCCTCTCTCACCGGGCCCGGGGTTGGCCTCGATCGTCACCTCGGCACCGTCCGCGATCCCGAACCGCCGGCGGACCAGGTCCAGCAGGCCCGCCAGCGCCTCGGACGGCAGCAGGGTGGGCGTCCCGCCGCCCAGGTACACGGTCTCGAGGGGCGCCCGTCCGGGTGAGCCCGGCGCTGCGGGCGAGGACGGCCCGCTCGCCCCTCCCGCCGCCCCCGGCGCGCCGAACCGGGCGTCCAAGGCGTCGGCCCGCAGCCCGATCTCCGTCCGCAGCGCCTCAACGTACACATCGACCCGCGCGGCGGGGCCACGTGCGGCCGCCCCCGCGTACACGACGAAGTCGCAGTACGGGCAGAGGGAGACACAGAACGGGACGTGGACGTAGAGCGCAACGGGCGGACCGGGAACGGGCACCGGTGCGACGGGCTCGGAAACGGCGGTGAGACCCGTGCTCAGCGGTCCCGCGTCGGCTCGCGGGACCCCAGCACGCGCCAACCGTCGGGCGTCCGCTGTCGCTTCTCGACCTCCTCGGCCTCGGTCCCCTTCGCCTGCGGCAGCCCGGCGTGCCCGGTGGTCGTGAAGATCGCGACCCGCGTGATCGCGTGGCCGAGGAACGCCGCCCCGATCCCGCCGGTGATCCCGGTGAGCCACCCGCCGGCGAGGCCGATGACGAGCGCCGTTACCAGCATGTACCAGGGCCGGCCGGGTGCGCCGAGCCGCGTCGCCAGCGCGTAGAGCAGCGCCTGGGACAGGTTCGCGAGGTTCGGATCCATGCCCGCGAGGAGCAGGAAGCCGAACACCATGCCACGGAACACCGCCTCGTCCACGAAGGCGGTGGCCAGCGCGTTGAGCACGGCACCGGGGTAGGCCCGGGCCGGCGGGAACCGCACCCGCCGGTACCGGTACAACGCGATCCCGACCGCGATCGTCGTGCCGATGGCGCCGTAGGCGAGCCCGAGGATCACGGCGCCCAGGCGCTCCCCGAGGCCCTGGAACAGGTCCCGTGCGGCCGACGGGTGGGCCGTGAACACCAGCAGGATGAGGCCGAGACCGATCGTGTACCAGGCGAGTCGGCGGAACAGGGACGGCGGGCGGCCCCAGCGGTCGACGTCGTCGTACTCGGCGGCGCTGAAGCGCTCGGCGTCGAAGCGGAGGATCACCAGCAGGCCGGTCAGCCCGAGGGCGATCAGGATGCGCAGCGGGTCGGGGACGGCCGAGAGGTCGGGCAGGCTGAGGTCGGGCATGGGGCGCGCGTCAGCCGGCGGGGACGGGGCGCATCAGCCCTCGTCCATGCGCAGGATCGCCAGGAACGCCTCCTGCGGGATCTCCACGGACCCCACGCGCTTCATCCGCTGCTTGCCCTCTTTCTGCTTCTCGAGCAGCTTCTTCTTGCGTGTGATGTCGCCACCGTAGCATTTCGCGAGGACGTTCTTGCGCATCGCTCGGATGGTCTCACGGGCCACGACGTGGCTGCCGATCGCCGCCTGGACCGGAACCTCGAACATCTGCCGCGGGATCAGCTCCTTGAGCTTCGCCGCCAGCTGGCGGCCCGTGGCCTGAGCCCGGTCCCGGTGGACGATGAGACTCAGCGCATCGACCGGCTCGCCGGCAACCAGCACGTCAAGCTTGACGAGGTTCGCCGCGCGGTAGCCGGACTCCTCGTAGTCCATGGAGGCATAGCCCTGGGTCCGGCTCTTCAGCTGGTCGTAGTAGTCCACGATCAGCTCCGCCAGCGGCAGCTCGAAGTGCATGTGGACCCGCTGCGGATCCAGGTACTCGAGGTTGGCGAACGTCCCGCGCCGGTTCGTCGTGAGCTCCATCATCGAGCCGATGTACCGGTCCGGTGTCACGACGCCGAGGTTCACCCACGGCTCCTCGATCGACTCGATCTCGCCCACGTCCGGGAACCTGGCCGGATTGTCCACGGTCACCCAGCCTCGACCCATCGTCAGCTGGACGCGGTACTCCACGGACGGCGCGCTGGCGATCAGGTCCAGGTTGAACTCGCGCTCGAGGCGCTCCTGGACGATCTCCATGTGGAGCAGGCCCAGGAAGCCGCAGCGGAACCCGAAGCCCAGCGCCACGGAGCTCTCCGGCTCGTACGTCACCGAGGCGTCGTTGAGGTGCAGCTTCTCGAGCGCGTCGCGGAGGAGCGGGTAGTCCGGGCCCGAGAGCGGGTAGAGCCCTGCGAAGACGAGGCTCTTCGCCTCCTGGTAGCCGGGGAGCGCCTCTGTCGCAGGCTTCGCCACGGTCGTTACGGTGTCGCCGACCTGGGCCTCGCGCACGTTCTTGAGGCCGGTGGCGATGTAGCCCACCTCGCCCGCCGTGAGGACGTCGATCGGGACCTGCTGCGGACGGAAGAAGCCGAGTTCCAGCAGCTCCGCCTCGGCACCGCTGGCCATGAGGCGGATGACGTCGTGGTCGTGGAGGGTGCCCGAGGCGAGTCTCACGTAACAGATGACGCCCTTGTAGGGGTCGTAGTGACTGTCGAACACGAGCGCGCGTAGAGGATCCCTCGGATCACCCTTCGGCGGCGGGATCCGGGCGACGATCGCCTCCAGGATCTCGGGGACGCCGGTCCCCTCCTTCGCCGACGCCAGGATGACCTCCTCGCGCGGGATCGCGAGGACGTTCTCCAGCTCGTCCATCACCACGTCGGGCTGGGCGGACGGCAGGTCGATCTTGTTGAGGACCGGGATGATCGTGAGGCCCTGGCGCATGGCGAGGTGGACGTTGGCCAGCGTCTGCGCCTCGATGCCCTGCGCGGCGTCGACGACCAGGATCGCGCCCTCACAGGCCTGGAGGCTGCGGCTGACCTCGTAGGAGAAATCGACGTGACCGGGCGTGTCGATCAGGTTGAGGCCGTAGATCAGGCCGTCGTCCGCCAGGTACTCCAGGCGGACCGCACGGGCCTTGATCGTGATGCCCTTCTCGCGTTCCAGGTCCATCGAGTCGAGGACCTGGCTCATCATCTGCCGGCCTTCGATCGTGTGGGTCAGCTCCAGCAGGCGGTCTGCGAGCGTGGACTTGCCGTGATCGATATGGGCGATGATCGAGAAGTTCCGCAGGCGGGACTGGGGGATGGTCACGACGCGGGAGTGTAGCGGGTGAGCACGGCGCGGTTCGCGCGATACGATCCGGGTATGCCCGGTCCGGACGACGCCCTCCCCGCCGATCTGCTCGCCGGCTACCGCCGGTTCCGCGCCACACGCTACCCGGCGGAACGCGAGCGATACCGGCGCCTGGCCGACGAGGGTCAGCGGCCGCGCACCATGGTCGTCGCCTGCTCGGACTCGCGGTCCGGGCCCGAGACGGTGTTCGACGCCAGCCCAGGCGAGCTGTTCATCGTCCGTAATGTCGCCGCGCTCGTGCCCGTCTACGCGCCTGATGATCGGAGCCATGCCGCGAGCGCCGCCCTCGAGTTCACGGTCCTCAGGCTTGGTGTCCGGACGATCGTGGTCATGGGCCACGGGCGCTGCGGTGGCGTGGCGGCCGCGTTCGACGATGCCGCACCACTCTCGACGACGGACTTCATCGGCACCTGGGTCGCCCCGCTGCGGGACCTGGCAGACGAGCTGGAGCCGTCCGACTGGGCCGATCCCGCGAGGAGCCATCGCGCGCTGGAGTTCCGCTCGATCGAGCAGTCGATCGTCAACCTCCGAACGTTCCCCTGGATCCGATCCCGCGAGAGGGCCGGGTCCCTGGCGGTCCACGGGGCCTGGTTCGACATCGCCCTTGGCGAGCTGCACGGGCTGAGCGACGCGGGCTGGGTGCTGCTGCCGCACGACTGACCACGGGCTTCGCCGCCGACGCTGACGAGGCGCCGGCGGTCGTCGTGCTACGCGGCGTACGTTGAGATCGTTCCAGCCATGCGGAATGATCGCGGCAAATCGGCGGATCGGCAGACTGGCGGGCCGGCGGACTGGCCCTCGGGTCATCCCAGCGCGCTCGGGTCATCCCAGCCAAGCCGAGCAACCTGCGGCGATCTGAGCGCCCGGTACCAGGAGAATCGTTCCGTTTGCTTGGAACCACCCCCGCATGCGCCCCGTGGGCGGGCGCCTGCGCTCGGACACGGGTTGGCGTCCGGGTTGGCGTCCGGGTCGGGGGGTGAGCGTCCGGGTCGGGGGGTGAGCGCCCGCGGCCACGAGATGAGCCTCCGGCGCCCGGCTCACCCGCGGGGTACGCTGCGGGATCATGAGCACCGCCGCCACCACCCCCATCGACCAGACCCCCGAGTGGCGGGCGCTCGTCGCCCACCACGCCACCCTCCGGGACCGCCGCCTGCGGGATCTCTTTGCCGAGGATCCGGGCCGGGCCGACCGCTTCACGGCCGAGGGCGCAGGCCTCTACCTCGACTACTCGAAACACCGGATCACCGACGAGACGGTCTCACTGCTGTTGGCGCTCGCGCGTGCGGCGCGCGTGGAGGCGCGCCGGGACGCCATGTTCGCCGGGGAGCGGATCAACGTGACCGAGGACCGGGCCGTCCTCCATACGGCCCTGCGGGCCCCCGCCGATGCCGTGATCGAGGTGGACGGCCACGACGTGGTCCCCGGCGTCCACGAGGTCCTCGAGCGTATGGCCGCGTTCGCCCTGCGGGTCCGCAGCGGGGAGTGGGAAGGGTTCACCGGCGGGCGGATCCGGAACGTCGTGAACATCGGCATCGGCGGCTCCGACCTGGGCCCCGCCATGGCAACCGAGGCGCTTGGGCACTACGCGGCCCGCTCGATGCGCTTCCGGTTCGTCTCCAACATCGACGGCGCGGACATTCGCGAGGCGGTCATCGACCTCGACCCCGCGGAGACGCTGTTCATCGTCGCCAGCAAGACGTTCACCACGCTCGAGACACTCACCAACGCCCGGACGGCGCGGGACTGGCTCCTGGCTGGGCTGGGCGGCAATCCGGCGGCCGTCGCGCGGCACTTCGTCGCGGTCAGCACGAACGCCGAGAAGGTCCGCGAGTTCGGCATCGACACCGCCAACATGTTCGGCTTCTGGGACTGGGTGGGCGGCCGGTACTCGATGGATTCGGCCATCGGCCTGTCCCTGATGGTCGCCATCGGCCCCGACGACTTCCGGGAGCTGCTGGCAGGCTTCCACGCCATGGACCGGCACTTCCGCGAGGCCCCCCTGGGCGAGAACCTGCCGGTGCTGCTGGGCCTCCTGGGCACCTGGTACGGGAACTTCTTCGGGTTCGAGACCCATGCCGTCCTGCCCTACAGCCAGGAGCTCAGCCGCTTCCCGGCCTACCTCCAGCAGCTCGACATGGAGTCCAACGGCAAGTCGGTCCGCACTGACGGCACCCGCGTCACCTGCGACACCGGCGCCATCGAGTGGGGCACTGCCGGCACCAACGGCCAGCACGCCTACTACCAGCTGCTGCACCAGGGGACGCGGATCGTGCCGGCTGACCTCATCGGGTTCGTCAACCCCACCACGGAGATCGGCGACCACCACGACCTGCTCATGGCGAACCTGTTCGCCCAGGCCGAGGCGATGGCGTTCGGCAAGACGCGCGACGAGGTCGTGGCCGATGGCGTGCCCGCCCACCAGGTGGAGGCAAGGGTATTCGAGGGCAACCGTCCGACGTCCGTGATCCTCGCGGACCGCCTGACACCGCGGACGCTCGGGGCCCTGGTGGCCCTGTACGAGCACAAGGTGTTCGTCCAAGGCGTGATCTGGGGCATCGACTCGTTCGACCAGTGGGGCGTGGAGTTGGGCAAGGTCCTCGCGACGAGGATCGCCGCGGAGCTGACTGCGGACACGGCCGAGGTAGCGAACCACCACGACGCCTCGACGGCTACGCTGATCGAGCGCTACCGCGCCCGGCGGCTGCGCGGAGGCTGAGGCGGGTCGGTGGTCCGGCCGGGGAACAGCCGAAGCCCGCGGTCCGGCCGGGGAGCCGCCGAACCTGGCGGTCCGGCCGGGGAACAGCCGGGAGACGGCGCTGGCCGGAGAGGGCGCTGGCCGGAGAGGGCGCTGGCCGGAGAGGGCGCTGGCCGGTTGCGGCGGCCTCTGCTACCATTCGCCCTCGCGCCTCGGGCGAGCTACGCCCTTGCGCGCCTCTTGAGAACACGCATTCACGGAATGGAGATCAGCCACCTTGGCTAGAACGCCCCGGAAATGGCAGGGCGCTCGCAACCCGTCCGGGCTGAAGCGCGTCCGCCAGGCTGAGCGCCGGCACGCGATCCTGCAGCCCCGCCGGTCTGCGGCAAAGACGCTCGTTGCCAAGGCCGTCATGGTCGCCACCGCCCAGCCCGAGGGCGTCGACGTCGCCGCCACGCTGGCCGAGGCGATCTCGGCCCTGGACCGCGCAGCGAAGTCCGGCGCCATCCACGCGAACGCCGCGGCTCGCCGCAAGTCCCGTCTCACGAAGAAGATCAATGCCGCCCTCGGTGGCGCAACCGTCGTGAGTGCGAGCCACGTCGCCAAGACCACCGGCAAGGCCGCCGCCGTCAAGGCCGCCAAGGCCCGCATCGCGGCCGGCAAGGCCGTCAAGGCCAAGGGCGCCCAGACCGCCGCCGGTAAGGCGCGCGCCGCCCTCTCGCGGAGCACGCGTTCCGAGGCCGCCGCGGCCCCGGTCGCCGCTCCGGCAGCCGCCCCGGTCGCGAAGGCCACCAAGGCCGGCGCAACCAAGGCAACACCGAAGACGGCTGCAAAGGCGACAGCGGCGAAGGCTCCGGCCAAGGCTGCAGCTTCCAAGGCTGCAGCTCCCAAGGCTGCCGCCAAGACGACCGCCGCCAAGGCCCCGGCCAAGGCTGCAGCCGCGAAGACGACCGCCGCCAAGGCCCCGGCCAAGGCTGCAGCTCCCAAGACTGCCGCCAAGACGACCGCCGCCAAGGCCCCGGCCAAGACGACCGCCGCCAAGGCCCCGGCCAAGGCTGCCCCGAAGACCACCAAGGCCAAGAAGCCCGAGTAGTCCTCGCTCACTCGCAACCTCGAACGCCCCGGTCACCGACCGGGGCGTTTTCGATTCCGTGGGCTATCGGCTCGGCGGGCGGCGTCGCCCGGACCCTGCACACCTACCAGCCAGGCTGGTGGTAGACCACAGTTCCGCGCCTGGTCGCGTCAGGTACCACCCAGGCTGGTGCGGCCCCGCTCGGGTGTCAGAACCTGGTCGCTGAAACCCGGACTACCATCAGTCACGCTGGTGGATGACACCATCGCGCCGCACCATCGCGCCGCACCATCGCGCTGAACCGCACTGGAGCCGGAACGACGGACACCCTCCGCGGACGGTCACGCCGCGCTTGTGGACGCCGCGCTTGTGGACGCCGCGGCCGGTCACGCCCCGGCCGCCACCTCCGCGCTCTCCTCCGGCTTGCGCCGGTTGGCGAGACCGAACATCACGCCGCCGGCCAGCGCGCCTCCGACGGACAGGAGGATGGTCATCCCGGCGTTGCTCAGCTGCTGGCTCCAGTAGAAGGTGGTGAACGTCGCCACGTCCGCGATGCCGTTGGCCTCGAAGACCGGTCCCTGGCCCGCGGCCAGGTACCGCCTGTAGACGCAGTCGGCGCCGGTCGTGCAGGTGAGCGGGCCGCCGGCGGACGCATCACGGAAGCCGCCGTCCGCGGTGAAGAACAGGGCCTTCACGGCAAGCAGCAGGATCGCGTACGTGATCCCGGTCACCAGCCCCGCAAACAGGGCGTTGGCGATGATCCGGCTCCAGGGACCGCCCGCCCGCCGCGAGCGGGCGTTCGCGTAGTAGCCGATCAGGAGCCCCGCCGGGAGGGCGAGGTACCAGTAGACGGGCTCGATCGGGATGATGAGCAGGAACGAGACGGCGATCGTGAACACCAAGGCCACCCCGACCGGGGCCGCCGTGACCGCCCCGTGATCCACGAACCGGCTCACGGCGCGCCCTCGGGGAGGACGCGCCGGGTCGTGACGCCCAGGTTCAGAACTCCCCGCGCCCCGTCGCGCCCGAGAGCGCCGCACGGCCCAGGTAACGGGCATCGTCGCCGAGCTCGCCGGCGATGCGGAGCAGCCGGTTGTACTTGGCGACCCGCTCGGAGCGCGAGGGGGCGCCCGTCTTGATCTGCCCGGTTCCCATCGCGACCACGAAGTCGGCGATGGTCGTGTCCTCGGTCTCACCGGAACGGTGGGACACCACCGCGGACCAGCCCGCGCGCCGGGCGATCTCGATCGCGTCGATCGTCTCGGTCAGCGTCCCGATCTGGTTGAGCTTGATCAGGACCGAGTTCATGGCCCGCTCGGTGATCCCGCGCCGGATGAAGGATGGGTTGGTCACCAGGATGTCGTCGCCGACGAGCTGGACCCGGTCACCCAGGCGCGCGTTCAGCGCCTTCCAGCCGGCCCAGTCCTCCTCGGCCAGGCCGTCCTCGAGCGACACGATCGGATAGCGGGCGACCCAGTCGGCCCACAGGTCGACCATCTCGCCGGAGTCGAGGGTCCGTCCTTCCTTGTCCAGCCGGTACTGGCCGGTCACGCCCTCGACGCCCGTGCCTTCCACCAGGAAGGAGCTGGCCGCGGGGTCGAGCGCGATGGCGATCTCCTCGCCCGGCTTGTAGCCGGCCTTCTCGATCGCCCGGAGGATCACCTCGATGGCGGCCTGGTTGGTGGGCAGGGACGGCGCGAACCCGCCCTCGTCGCCCTGGCCCGTGGCGTGGCCCTCGTCGTGGAGGATCGTGCGCAGGGCGGCGAAGACCTCCGCCCCGGCCCGGAGCGCATCCGGGAAGGACGCCAGCCCGACGGGCATGACCATGAACTCCTGGAAGTCGGTGGAGTCCTGGGCGTGCTTGCCGCCGTTGAGGATGTTGAACATCGGGACCGGCAGGATGCGGGCACCGACGCCGCCGAGCCAGCGGTAGAGCGGGACCTCGTGGGACGAGGCCGCCGCGTGCGCGCAGGCCAGCGAGACGCCGAGGATCGCGTTCGCACCCAGCTCGCCCTTGTTGGGCGTGCCATCGAGCTCGATCAGGGTGTCGTCGATGTCGGCCTGGTCAGCGGCGTCGAAGCCGAGGATGGACGGGCCGATCCGGTCGTTGACGTTCGAGACCGCGGTCAGGACGCCCTTTCCACCATAGCGGGACCTGTCGCCGTCGCGGAGCTCCACGGCCTCGTACAGGCCGGTCGAGGCCCCGGACGGGACGGCGGCACGACCGAGCGAGCCGTCCTCGGTGACGACGTCGACCTCGATCGTCGGGTTGCCCCGCGAGTCGAGGATCTCCCGGGCGTCGACCCAGGCGATGGTGGTGTCGCTCATTTGACGGCCTCCGGCTCACGGTCCAGCAGGACCGTCACGCCCGGCAGCTCGCGCCCCTCGAGGAACTCGAGGGAGGCTCCGCCACCGGTGCTGATGTGGGTCATCTTGTCGGCCAGGCCCTGCTGGGAGATCGCGGCAACGGAATCGCCGCCACCGACCACCACCGCAGCGCCCGCCTCCGCGCGGTCCGCGAGGAACCGGGCGATGGCCTTGGTGCCGTGCGCGAACGAGGGGATCTCGAACACGCCCAGCGGCCCGTTCCAGAGGACCGTGCGGACGTCCGCCAGGGCCTCCTCGATGTTGGCGAGGCTCTGCTTGCCCAGGTCCACGATGTGCCAGCTGGCCGGGACCTTCTCGGCGGAGAGCGTCTTGTACTCGGTGCCGCGCGTGACCTCCTTGGCCACGATCACGTCCACCGGCAGGACGACCTTGACGCCCTTCTCCTGGGCCGCCGCGAGGATCGCGCGGGCATCCTCCACGCGATCCGGCTCGGCCAGGCTCTTGCCGATGGCCTTGCCCTGCGCGAGCAGGAACGTGTTGGCCATGCCGCCGCCGATCACCATGATGTCGACCTTGGCGAGCAGGTTCTTCAGGACCTTGATCTTGTCGGAGACCTTGGCCCCGCCGATGACCGCCGCGAACGGATGCTCCGGGTTGTCCAGGAGCTTGCCGAGGTTGGCGAGCTCCTTCTCCATGAGGAAACCGGCGTAGGCCGGGCGGAGCTTCGCGATCCCCACGGTCGAGGCGTGCGCTCGGTGAGCCGTCCCGAACGCGTCGTTCACGTAGACATCGCAGTAAGCCGCGAGCGCCGCGGCGAACTTCGGGTCGTTCTTCTCCTCCTCCACGTGGAAGCGGAGGTTCTCCAGGAGCAGGATCTCGCCGTTGCGGAGCCGCTTGACCGCATCCTCCGTGCCCACGCCCAGGGCGTCTCCGGTCACCGGGACCGTCTTGCCCATCAGCTGGCCGAGGCGCTCCGCCACCGGGCGGAGCCGGAGGCTGTCGCTGACCTTGCCGTCCGGCCGCCCCAGGTGGCTGGCCAGGATGATCCGGGCGCCCTGCGCCTGCAGGTACCTGATCGTCGGCAACGCCGCGCGGATGCGCGAGTCATCGGTGACCCTGCCGTCCGCGAGCGGGACGTTGAAGTCCACGCGGACGAAGACCCGCTTGCCCGCGGCATCGAGGTCGCGGATGGTGAGCTTGTCCATATTCGATTCCTCCGGGGGCCCTGGGGCTCCGGGTCAGGCCAGCCGGTCGGCGACGAACTTCACGAGGTCCGCGACGCGGCAGCTGTAGCCCCACTCGTTGTCGTACCAGGCGATGACCTTGATGAAGTTGCCGCCCAGGACCATGTTCGACGGGAGGTCGATGATCGAGGACCGGCTGTCGCCTCGGAAGTCGCTGGAGACGAGCGGCTCGTCGCTGGCGCCGAGGATGCCCTTGAGCGGGCCGGCGGCCGCGTCGCGGAATGCCTGGTTGAGCTCCTCGAGGGTGACGTCCTTCTCGAGCTCCGCGGTGAAGTCCACGATCGACACCGTCGGGGTGGGGACGCGGAGGCTGAAACCGTCGAACTTGCCCTTGAGGTCCGGGATGACGAGGGCGAGGGCCTTCGCGGCGCCGGTGGTGGTCGGGATGATGTTGAGGGCGGCGGCGCGGGCCCGGCGCGGGTCCTTGTGGGCGACGTCCAGGATGCGCTGGTCGTTGGTGTAGCTGTGGATGGTGTTCATCAGGCCGCGCCTGATGATCCAGTTGTCGTGGACGACCTTCGCGGCGGGCGCCAGGCAGTTCGTGGTGCAGGACGCGTTGCTGATGATGTGGTGCCTTGCCGGGTCGTACATCCCCTCGTTCACGCCGAGGACGATGGTGATGTCCTCCTTCTTGGCGGGGGCGGAGATGATGACCTTCCTGGCGCCAGCCGTGATGTGGGCGGCGGCCTTCTCGGCGTCCGTGAACAGGCCTGTCGACTCGAGGACGATGTCGACGCCCAGGTCTCCCCAGGGCAGCGTCGCCGGGTCCTTGACCTGGAGGACCTTGACGGCCCTGCCGTCGATGACGATCGAGTCGTCGGTGTGGCTGACCTCGCCCGGGTAGGCGCCGTACGTCGAGTCGTGCTTGAACAGGAGTGCATTGGTCCTGACGTCGACGAGGTCGTTGACGGCGACCACCTCGATCTCGGGCGCGCGCTCGATGAGCGCCTTGAGGGACTGGCGGCCGATGCGGCCGAAACCGTTGATACCGACGCGAACGGTCATGCGAGGACCTCCTTGAGAGAAGGGTGCTTGTCGCCGGGCGCACACAGTGGCGCGCTCGGCAGGAAGGGATGACGAACAGCAGAGCGAACCTTCGACCACCCGGTGGCAGGGTCCGATCCGGGTGACGTCGGGAACACGGCGGCGGTCGCCGGTGAGGCGACGGCTGCGGCGGCCCCGAAGCCGGGGTGCGGACCACGGCGGGCGCGATAAGCGGAGGACCGGAGGTGGAGGAGGCTCAGGCCCGCTCGACCAGATCCGGTGCCCGGGTCGCGGGCGGTAGCCACCAGAGCGGACAGGGTGTGACCTCGGGCGATTCAGGAAGGAGTGTTCGCCCGGAATGGTACCAAAGGGCCCTGCATCCTCTCCCGACGGGCGGCCCGGATGCGGGGGGCCGATCGCACCCCGGCCGGGCACCATTGAGCCCCCACCGGACGGGCCGGTGGGGGCTCAATCTCTCGGTGTCGTACCGGGGAGGTCAGCCGCCGATCCGGAAGACCTTGCCGCCGCACTTCGGGCAGGTGCCCTGGAGCGCCGGCTTGCCGTTCTTCATCGTGATCTGCTGCGGGTTCTGGACCTCGACCTTGGTCTTGTCCTTGACGCAGTAAGCCTCAGCCATGGGGTCTGCTCCTCCTCACGCAATCCGCGTCACGAGAGCACGCCTCTCGAGTCCACGTGGTCGCCAGGTCTGGCGCTCATTGTGGGGCCCAGAGCGACGGGCGCCAGCGCGCCGCCCCGGCCATCGACTTCTGGCGGTCGAGCTCTGCGAGGATCAGGAGGCTCTCGAGCCCCGTCTCCACCGCGGCGGCCTCCGCCCGATCCTTGGCGTCCCCCTCGACGAACTCGCCGGTCACGCGGTTGGCGTAGACGGCGCACACGACGCCGGCACGACATCCACCCAGGCCTGCAAGGACGAGGACGGCCGACGCCTCCATCTCGAAGTTGAGGATGCCCTGCTGGGCCATCTCTTTCGCGAGGTCAGGGTAACGGATGGGAAGCTGCGGGATCGGACGTCCCTGCGCACCGTAGAAGCCGGGCGCGGTCGCCGTGATCCCGACGTGGTACTTGTGGCCGCCCCGCTCGGCCGCCTCGACAAGGGCCAGCACGGCCTCGTAGTGCGCGACGGCCGGGTAGCCCTCGTGGACGAACCACGCGGTCGTGGTCTCGAGACGGACAGAGCCCGTCGAGATCACGAGGTCCCCGAGGCCCATGAAGGGCTGCAGCGCGCCGCAGGATCCGATCCTGATGAACGTGGGCTTCTTCACCAGGGCGAGGATCTCGGCGATCACGATCTCGACGTTGTCGGTGCCGATGCCCGTGGACACGCACGAGACGCGAAGGCCCTTGTAGGTGCCCGTCGCGGTGGCGAACTCGCGGTGGCGGTGGCGCAGCTCGACCTCGTCGAAGTGCGCGGCAACGCGATCGACCCGATCCTGGTCGCCAGGGAGGAGGATGTAGTCGGCAAGCTCGCCCGGGCCCAGCCCGATGTGGTACTGCCGCTCGCCGGCCTGGATCGCGACGCGGGGGTCCGCGTTCGACAAGAGCTCGCTCCCTCGATGCTGCACGCTCATCCGGCGTGGGCTGTGCGCGAGGATAGGGGCCCGATTCCATGAGCGTCAAGCCGTTCATCGCACGCAGGGTCCGCGATCGGCCGGCGGCGGTCATGCCGGGAGGTCCCACCGGGGTGCGGTGGGCGGCGTCCCGCGACCCGTGATCGCGTCCAGGCGGGCGACGATCCGTGCCCGCTGGAGGCGTCGGGCACGTCCCCGGCGGACCAGCAGCACGACTCCACCCATGACCATCACAAGTGCCAGCGTCCCGATTGCGATGGGCACTGCATCCAGCCGTGCATCCTGTCCGGTGGCGACCAGCGCGGCGGCCGACATGCCCGTGACGGCGACTCCGGGGTCACCCTGTCCTGCGGCGCCGGCGGTCAAGGCGGTCCCGGCGGTATCGGCTGGATTGGCCGGGTCCAACGCGTCCAGCTCACCGAGGAGCACCACGCCCCCGCGGTCCGCCACGACGACGACCGTGTCCTCCCCCGTCTCGACGGTGCCCGTGGCGTTGAGGGCGTCACCGGGGCGGAGCATCGGCAGCAGGGCGGCGGCCGTGCCCGCCAGCACGATCCGTGCGATCGCGGTCCCGTCGTCGAGGCGGATTCCGCCGTCCTCGACGCCGGTCACGAGGCCGCCCACGCGCACCTCCTGTCCGTCGAGACCGGACAGGTCGGCGAGGTCGACATCGGCCGGGCCAGGGGAAGTGGATCCACCCGGACCGCCAGGTGAGCCGCCCGAGGTGCCACCGGCTGCGCCGCCCGATGGCCGCGCCGACCCGGACGGCCCGGGTGAGGCCGCGGCCCCGACGGCCGGTCCAAGCACGAGATCCGCACTGCGCCGGGGCAGGATCGAGAATCGTCGGTCCGTCGCGGTCGGGTACGGGCGCTTCACGATCCCGGTCACGGTCGCCGTCCGGCCCACGATCACCGCGGCAGCCTCGATCCCGCTGCCGACGAGCCCGGTGACCGGGATCCGGACCGCCCCGACGCGCACTTCCGCCTGCCAGCGGTCCCCGGAGCGGTGCACGTCCTCGATCGTGCCGCGGACGCGGACCAGGCGCCATTCCGTGGCCGCCCCAGGCGCCACCGAGAGCGCATGGGCCGTCGGCGTCCGGGATCCGAGCACCAGCACCGCCTCGACGCGGAGGCGGGGCGCACCCCAGGCCCGGCCGACCGTGCCGGTCACCCGGACGAGGCGGCCCGTCCGGAGTGCCGCATCGGGTGCGGCGAGGTAGAGCTCGATCGCGCCCGTCGCGTCCTCGATGACCAGGCGGCGGCCACTCGCGTCGAGAAGCGTCGGTTCGATCGTCAGGACGCCCTCCACCGTGACCGGGCGCCCCTCGCGGACGCGGGCCACGGCGATCGTGACGACCGGCGGCGCCGCGGGGGTCGGGCTTGCGGCTGGGCTGCTCGACGGAGCTGCCGTCGCTCCCGGCACCACCACGACATCCGCCCGGTCCCGCAGCCAGAGGCGGTAGCCGTCGAACGCGCCCTTGCGGGTCGCCCGCTGCCCGACGACGCCGGTCAGGGTCACCGCCGTGCCCTTGCGGAAGCCGGCTGCATCCAGCCCGGCGGACCGATCCGCCATGACCCGCAGGGTGGCGCCGTCCGCCCCGGTGATCGTGAAGGCGATGTCGCCGCTCGTCGCCTTGGATGCCGATGTTGTGATGACACCCGGGAGCGTGACGAGCCGGCCCTCCGTCGCCTCGCCGGCGGCACCGGCATCGATGGGGGTTGCCGCGGGTGGCGCCCCGGGACCGAGTGCGGCCAGTCCGCCGGTCCCGAGGCGGACCTCGGTCTGGCCGTACGGGTCCGCAATGGTCCCATGGAGCTCGACCAGCGTCCCGCGCGACGGTGCCGCCTGGCCGTCGGCGAGGCGGGCCACGATGCCGCCCGTGCCGTCACCGATCGCGAACAGCGCCGGCGTCCCAAGGCGGCCGGCCTCCGCGACGACCACGCCGCGAACCAGGACCGGGCGACCGGGTGCAACCGCACGGGCCGCC
>Ga0209014_10000452_pt1 | contig 23882 bp, 17 predicted proteins | sample BarGraNGADG00212_FD_184491 | JGI IMG/M metagenome (GOLD analysis project Ga0209014, IMG submission 184491) | Arctic peat soil microbial communities from Barrow, Alaska - Barrow Graham LP Ref core NGADG0002-212 (SPAdes) (version 2) | ecosystem: Environmental > Terrestrial > Soil > Wetlands >...
GTGGGTCAGCCCCACCTCGTGTTTGAGCCGAAGAATCTCACGCAGTTGTCTCATCCGTAACCTCCTTGTGGGCATGCCGCCCTCCTTGTGGTGAAGGGGATAGCATGCGGCAGAGGCTCCTGATGGACGACCAGTGGCGGGCAGGATGTCCGGGTGTCGGGCCGGCAAGGGCCCTCCCCCGGACGTCCGATCACCAGCACCGGAATCCGTGATCACGAAGCCGGAATCCGCGTTCGAGATCCCGGATTCCGTGATCACGATCACCGCACCGGCAATCATGATCGCCAGAACGGTGCCGAACACCCGCAATCAGATGCCAGGGATCAGGTGGGTCGGAATGACGACCACCATCATCAGCACGATGATCATGATCAATCAGAAAGTGCGATCACGATGGACCGGCGCCATCACTCGGGCGCTACCGCCGAACTCTCACCCCGTTACGTCGCGACAACGCCTGGATTATAAGCCATACCAAACCGACTGTGCCCAGTGCCAACATGAGTGTGTAGGATGTGTTGCGCTGAACCATCGCCCTCTTGGGGAGCGTCGCTTTGGTCAACGAGATCTCACTCGCGCCAGTGCCTGGGCAGGAGCATGCAAGCCGTGCGCGAGACCCAGTTGGGGTGTTTGACACTCTCAGTGTAGATTTCGGAGACTCAATGACGGATCGTCACGCCTCTAGGTGCGGACGGTCCTCCATCGGGGACTAGACACCACTTCGGGTTGGCGTTCAGGACCTTATGTGGATCGTTTGCCACGCGTGCCAGTATCCAATTCCATGCGGCCTGTCCGTTCGGCTCCCCGGTCGCCATCGACAGCGCCGCCATTACAAGGAAGCCGTAATCGTTCTCGCCATTGCTTATGCTAAGGCCATCCCAATAGCTAAGATAATTACCTTCTGGGATGTTGTCTGGACCCATCACGAAGGTGTACCCGCCGTCAGCGGGCCACGTCGCCGCGTACGCAGCGGCCACCTGCGCCCAGGTCGTGAAATAGGCTCCGCTCGTGTCTCGAAGCGGCACATAGCCACTGCCGATCCGATGCGGGTCGATGTCGCCAGGATTTGTCAATTGTCCGATCAGGGCCTGCGCCGCATGCGAGAACAACGCGCCCGTCGCAAACCCCATGCGCTTGAGGACGCCGAGCGAGGCCACGATATAGCTCCCCTGGAATCCGCCGTCGCCGGAGGCACTGATCTTCGTCTGGTCAATGCCATATGCCACGGTACTGGCTCCAAAGCCGCTGTACCAGTGACCGAGCGGAGGCACACCGCCCGCAGCATCACGGGTTGCGGCGAAGAGGTTGCCAGTCGGCCAGGACGCCCCGCTCTGGCCCCAATTCCACATCGTATTCAGGTGGAAGGCCGTCGTCGTAATACCCATCCAGCCTTCCCAGGCGGCAATCGCCTCATCGAGCAAAGCGCCGAAGTAGGCTTTCTCTGCGCTGCCATCGGGAGCGACCATCGCTACACACCCACGACGGAGCCACGCCCAGGCCGCACTCCGCGCCGATTCATCAAACGCTAGTCCTTCGGCACCAGTCGGACCTCTCAACACCGGGTTTTGGACCCTCGCAATGTGGGCGTTCCAGAAGTACATCTCCTCCAGATAGAAGAACTCCCCGGTCAGGAGATACTGGACGTAGAACGGCTCAGGAAGATGCTCGAAGTCGCCGATGCCCCCGAGCGCGGTCATCGTGCCGACCGGCGTCGGCGCATCGGACCCATACACAAACCACGTCTCATTCCAGGTGAACCACATCGGACGGCCCCGAGTCGAGGCGACCTTGCCGATGCCGGGGATCGTGTGGGCCGTATCAAAGTATCGGGAGGCATTCCCTTCGCGGACGTGCATGTTGAACCGTCCCGCCGCGAGATCGGTATTCGCGCGGGTCATGGTCTGCATTCGCACATCGCTGGAGTGCATGGAGTACAGCCAGGCCACGTCCCATCCCGTCAGCAGCCCCACGTCAGGATGTCCACCTCCAGCCGCACCCCCTGAAGAGTCCCACAGGCCGAGATCGCCCAAGTCCTTGTTCACGCCAGCCCAGGTCGACGCCCGATTCGCCAGCGTCACCTCGGGGATGACCTTCGTCGTGTCGTAGTTCGGAATGTGCTTGGTGCTGGCGAGGTACGACAGATTGTGGTCGATCACGATGGCGGATGGTGCCCCGCCAATCCAATAGTCTCGCGTGGGCCTCGTCCGCGCGCAGTGGGTAAACGAGGTTCGCGTATAGACCTGTGTCGGGCTGGCGTGGCCGGTCTTGTACACCGGCACATAGGTCTGATCTTGCAGGGATTCGGTGTTGGCGATCTCCGTGATGAACCGGACGTGGATCTTGTTGATCGCCGGCCAGAACGTCGCCTCAAACGAAGGCCGAATCGATTTGTGGGCGTCGAAGCCAACATCGTATGCACGGGTCGCGGAGTGGTCTGCGAGCACGATCCCCGTGGCGACTGACCCCTGGAGCCAGTAGGTGAACGCAGCATGGTCCAGCATCGTCCGAGCTGACGCGCTGACCGTCGTGCCACTGTGGGTCAGGTCCATCGTCGCGTCGAAGTCGAACGCCGTCCCGAGCATCTGGGCCTGTGTCAGGTAACCGGAGTTATCACCGCTTCTCTGATTCCGAAAAGTGACCGTCACTGAGGAGTTGGCGTTGAGCGTAGGTATCAGGAACGTGAGGATGGCGTGCTTGACGGACCTGTCAGGCCACCGCGTCTTGACGTCCGCCTGCGTTGTCACCGCCGTCCCGTTGACGAGCGCCTGAGGGAAGTTGCGGATCTCGGCCTGGACAAAGGGTCGTCCGATCTGTATCGGGTAGTTCTCGGTAGTCCTGCCGGCCTTCTCCGTGATTGTCACGGAGTTAGTGGCCGCAGACGCGGCCACAGCCGACGAGATCAGGAAGAGTGAAGCAAGAAGCCACCGGTAACGGCACATTTTGGTCAGTTCTGAGAACATTGGCATCCTCTCGCGCGACGACACGATGCCGGACCGAAGGTCTCACGACGTCCGGCGAACGCGCACTTGTCGAAGTGACCCCTTGCAAGGTTCGTACCGAAGAACGACACGCCAAGGTACGTCTAGTCTCTCTCCAGATCAAAGGTCGATTCGGAGGGGCGCTCCAGCTGACACAGAGAACCGATTACAGAATTGAATGCCAATTACGGTACTCTCGCCATAGCACCTGCGTCATCTGCCCCCGGCATTCGCATCCGATAACGCCGACGTTCGCGCTCAACTGTGCTCGCGCGCCTTGGCGCATGCGCCGCCGATGCGACTCCGTCGCCAGAGTCCGCTCCAGGGCCTCACTCAGCGTGCCGGCGCCCGACGCGTTGGTCAAGGTGCCTGACCGTCTCCGCTGGATGTGTTACGCGGCGCTGAATCGTCTAAATTTCGCGCGCATTCGCCTCAGCAACTCTGCAAATCCAGACATCTCCGCTTCGAATACGATAGAGGAGATGTTGCTACCGTCGAGGAACCGAGACAGCCGAAGCAGGTTGGCGTGAGGACGATTGAATCCCGCATCGCACGTTACCGCGCTCGCTACACCTACGGCCGACAACGCTGCAAGGTGCGCCTCTCGCCAATCGCCACTCGGATAGCAGAAGTGCTTCGGTGAGGTTCCAGTCAGCGATTCCAAGACCTGCTGATTATCGTCGATTTCCCGTCTAACACCATCGTTCGACTCAGGGAGAATGTGCCGGTGGGTATGGAGCTCCACGTCAACGCCCAAGCGTGCAGCTTCCCGCACTTCCGCGGCGGTCATGAGAGAAAGACAGCGGCTTCGACGGATCGCGTCGAAATTGACCCCCAGCCGCTCGCCGAGTTGTTCGCAGAGAGCTAGGCGCTCATCTTCCCCCATCGCAGATTCTGCATACCGAATGATCGTCCAAGCAGCTTTGTCGCGCTCGGCCTGCTCATCAAGCCGGACCCACTCAGTCTCTGGGATGCCAAGTCCCGCTAGTTCGAGTTCCAGAACTGAGGATTTCCAGAACATGTACTGAACCGCTAGCCTGAAGACGGGATTCTCCTTCAGGCAATAGTAGGTCGTTAGGTAGAGGGTGCAGGGCAGGTGCAGTTCCTGCAGAAGTGGGAGCGCCATAGCCCACGTGCTGTAGAACCCGTCGTCGATCGTGATAACCGTCGCCCCATCAGGAAGGTCTCCGCTGGAAAGCCGGACCAAAGCGTCATTCAAATCTAGCACGGGATAACCGGTGGCGACGAGAAATGCCATGCGTCGCCGGAAATCCTCTAGCGTGAGTTTACCGCGAGCGGCAGTGTCGAGCGTGATGCCCCCGCCAGCCGAGACAATTTTCCCAATAGATCCGCCACGTGTCAGTCCAAACCCGTGCGGGTTCGTTGTATACACCAACACATATTGAGCGAATCTGCCCAAACGCTGGCCAAGTGGTCACCGTTCCGCTCGCACGTGTCGTAGGAATCGTCGGTGCGATCGCAAGGCGACGTAACAGGTTGGAGCCACTTTTCCCAATGGGTAGTTGCTACCCGGCCCGTTCCACGCCGGCCCTGTGCGGGCCGGTCGGATCAGGCGCGGGCCGTCCACGCCCGTGGTCCGCCGCGTCCCTGGCGCGCTTGACAGGCTCGTCTTTCTGATGTATACAACAACAGTATGGCCAGCCTGCAGGCCCGTCGCGTGCGCGGACACACCTACTGGTACATCGTCGAGTCACGTCGGGTGAACGGGAAGCCACGCCCGATCCCCCTCGCGTATCTCGGCAAGGCGGACGCCCTGCTGGCCCGTCTCCAGGCCACCGAACCGCTGCGCCTGCGCTCCTGCGCGCATGGCGCCGTCGCGGCGCTGTGGGCCATGGCCCAGGCCCTCGACATCGCGGGCGTCATCGACCGGACCCTCCTCGCGACCGGCCGCCGCCGGTCCGGCCCCGCCCTCGCAACCGCGCACCCACGCGCATGGCCGGTGACGAGCGACGGCCTCACGGTGGGACAGACGTTGACCTTGGTCGGCATCGGCCGCGCCTGCCACGCGACCAGTAAGCGGGCGTTTGCCGACTGGGCGCGCACCACCTCGCTGGGGGACGTGGCCGGGACCCCCGTCGAGCGCCTCACGAGCCAGCATTGTTGGGATCAGATGGACCAGGTGCCCGTGGAGAGCCTGCCGCGCATGGAGCGCGACATCGTCAGTCGTGTCCTGACGCGACTCGCGCTGCCGGTGGACACGCTGCTCTTTGATGCCACCAACTTCTTCACGTTCATCGCGTCGACCAATGCGCGCCCCACGCTCCCGGCGCGCGGCCACAACACGCAGAAACGCGATGACCTGCGCCAAGTGGGCGTCGCGCTGCTCTGCTCGCGGCACGGCGACCTCCCCCTCTGGCATCAGGTCTACGGGGGGCAGGTGGCCGACGCCACCTGTTTTGCCGACGTCCTGCCGACGGTCCGCCAGCGGTTGGTGGATCTCCACCTCGACGTCGACGCGATGACGATCGTCTACGACAAGGGCAACGTGTCGCGGGCCAATCAGGCGTGGGTGGATGGGGCGCACCTGCACTACGTCACAGGCCTGACGGCCACCAGCCAGCGGGCGCTCGTCACGGAGGCCAATGCCGCCCTCGCCCCGGTCGTGCTCTCGCACGGCGAGACGGTCCAGGCCGCCCGACTCCGCCGGACGATCTGGAAGGCCGACCGCACGGTGGTGGTCGTGCGCTCGGACCGCCTGCACGACGGACAGATGCGCGGCATTCTGCAGCACGTCGCACGCGCGGAGCGCTGGCTCGCGGGTCTGGCCGACACCCTCCGGCGCGGGAAACAGAAGCGCACCCGCGCCCGTATCCAGCGGGACATCAACGCGCGGCTGCGGGGCCGCCAGCATCTCGCGCAGGTGCTGCCCGTGGCACTCACCGGCGAGGACCCCACGCTGACGCTCACGTACCAGTTTGACCGCGAGGCGTTTGACGACCTCGCCCGCGACCGCCTGGGACGTGTCGTCCTGATCACCGATCGCCACGACTGGTCCACCGCCGACATTATCCAGGCCTATCACGGCCAGTCCCACGTCGAGGCCGTCTTCGGGCATCTCAAGGATCCGGTCCACTTGGCCCTGCGACCGCAATTCCACTGGACCGACCAGAAACTGCACGTCCACGTCTTCACGTGTGTGCTCGGCTATCTGCTCGCCCGCACCGTCTTTCTCCAGGCCCAACAGGCCCACGCGCCCTACGCCAGCATGGAGAGTCTCTTGGACGCCCTGACCCGGGTCCGACGCGTCACGGTCGCCCGGACGGCCAGCGGTAAGGGCCGCCTGCGCGTCACCACGCAACTCGAAGACATCGAGCCGACCCTGGCGCCCTTCCTCTCCGGGCTGGGCGTGACGGAGAAGTTGGTGTATACGTCAGGAACGTGAAATCTCCAATAGCCACGGCACTTTGGTGGCCCTTTCGCCGATCACGCGGTAAACTCACGCTAGATCCATGAACAGTTGTCGTCGGAACTTGCCCTCGGCCGCAATCGCCAGGCCATGGTAGGCCAAGATTCTCAGGTCACCTCGGGTCAGTCGCCTAGCTAGCCTGAACAGCCCTGTCCACTTGGCGGCTTGGTAGAGGACATTCTTGGCACACCTAATCATCTGAGCTCCCCAACTCCCTGCGCTTCATCGAACGTCGCGCACGACCTTCCTCCCCTACTCCGAGCCGGTTCGGGCCCACCGCAGAAAGCTGCGGCGCGGCCACACCATGATGTACTGCCGCGGCTCGTATTGTCCGGCGGCGTACAGCTGCCTTCGCGTGGCCGACTTCTGCAGCGCATTGGTGTACGTGTCAGGCGTGCTCGGGATTCGTGCGAACATAGCGCCATTCTTGATCGGTAACCGTCTAAGGTACGTTAGGCGGGGGCTTACCCGCTCGAGTTCGGGATCGAAGAACCAGGTACCGCCGTACAAACCCCTGACCTCCGGCTCGTCGTTCATGATGCGGGCAATACGCCGGTAGCACGCTTCCCAGCCCGGTTCAGTGAACTCTGACAGGTGCCGATTGTAGGCGTGGATCTCGTACAGCGGGAAGTTCCCTCCCAACCGCGCCAACACGCCCACACCCCGGAAGAAGGTCCTCGGGCCTCCCTGCACCATCCAGCGAGCTGGAAGACGAAGCCGCGGATCCACTGTTACCGCGCCCAGGGGCCACAACCGCTGGGCAGCGATGCTGAGGTCCTTCACGAACGGTCCGCCTGGAAGTCGAGGTCAGCGTCGGGAGTCGCGTCAATGTCGGACACCATTCGTGCGACCGCATCCTCGAACCACTCCAACATGGGCGCCAGGTGCGGCCGTTCCAGCAGTGAGCGCCACGATTCGGGAACCAGTCGCAGAATGGTGTAGCGGTGGAACGCCGCGACCAGTGCCGGGCCGCCCTGCTGCAGGACGGCATCCCTTGTCTTCAGCACCTCCTCGGAGAATTGACAGTACGACCAGTTGGGAGGCGCCCTGCGGATGGCGCTGCAATAATTCTCGGCCAGTTTCGTCCATTCCGTGCCTGGAGTTGCAGAGCGCAAGCGCTCCTCTGCCTCAACGGCGCGCTCCCGTAGACGCTCCTTCGTGAGGATTAGGTGGCCGGATGGAGGTCATCCTCTGCTCCTTGGTATAGAGGCGACGACATCGGATAGGCAGCGCTCGGACTCCACACTCGAAGGCGTTGAAGACTCTCCGGAGTTGCGAGCCTGTCTAGAACTGCGTGTAGATGAAGGCGACTTCGCCCCCCCGACCGGCGTACAGAACAGTGTGGACAACGATAGCGCCGTAGACCGCGGACCGAACGAATAGAGGCGCACTTCGAAACGCCCACTCGTCCCGGCGTAGGTACTGCACGAGATCGATCAACAGCAATGTCGTGAAACCACCGACGAGCCAGTGAACAGCCGCTGTCTTAACCGCCCAGCCAGAGAAGCTCATCATGCGTGTGAAGAACAGTAGGGCGGCAGTGATGGAGTCCGACCGGAAGACAATCCATCCAAAGGAAACGAGGAGGAAAATGGCGAGCATGTTTACGAGCGCTCGCAAACTCTGGGCAAACCCTCTGAAACGGACCCTCTTTGGAATCGGCCGGTTGCCAAAGAGAAAGCGCCGTTCGAACGCAAGCGCAAGACCGTGGTAGAGACCCCAAACGACGAACGTCAGGCCGGCGCCGTGCCACGCACCAGCCAGCAGCATGGTCGGGATCACCGCGCTCGCGTAGGCGAGCTGGAGATCGGCGTCCGTCGCGCCGCCGTGCCGGTTTCCGAACCGCCTGGAGAAGGCGTTGAAGAGGGGCGTGAACAGGTACTGCTGCAACCAGGTGGAGAGCGAGATGTGCCATCGGCGCCAGAACTCGCTGAACGATCGCGAGAAGTACGGCTGCTCGAAGTTGGCTTGTACCTCGTAGCCGAAGCAGCGGGCGGCTCCGCGGGCAATGAGGCTGTATCCGGCGAAATCGGCGAGGATCTGCAGGCTGTACAACAGCATCCCCGCCCACAGATCGCCAGCGCCCGTCGAGCCGACAGCGCGGAAGACCTGATCAACCAATGGCGCGACAGGATCGGCAACCCCTATCTTCAGAAGGTAACCCAAGAGTATCCGCTCACAGCCATCGCGGAGATTGGCCAGACGAACGGGATGAAAGGCCTCGATCTGTGGCAACCACGCCGCAGCTTTCTGAATGGGTCCCGCGAGAACGAACGGGAAGAAACCGACGTACAACGCAGTGTCCAGAGGGCTGCGGGAGGGAGTGAGGACTCCGCGATACGTGTCAACGAGATAGCTAATCGCCTGAAACGTATAGAACGACATCCCGACGGGTAGCACCAGGCGCGAGAGGATCGTCGTGCCCGAGGATGCTTCTGTTCCGAAGGCAACGCCTCCCGAAGTCGTGAACGCACCGAAATACTTCAGGCCCGCGAGAGCCAGGAGCAGAACGGCGACGCCCAGCGCCGTCACTGACCGCCGCGCCCGGTGCTCCCGGCACCGCGCTATCAGCTGCGGAACGATCAGGACAATGGCCCACACGAACGCCAGGGCAGCTAGAAACCAAACGTTCCAGGCGCCGTAGAAGACAACACTGGCGACCAGCAACACGCACTTGCGGCCCGTCTTCCCAAGGGGGAGCCAGGCCAGAAACGTGATTGCCAGGAACCCGAGGAACGACAGTTGTGAGAACGACATCGGTCTCAGGATGATAGACGTGGCGTCAGCTTCTTGCTGATTATGGCATCGGCGATGAGAGACGCTACTACGCGAGCGCCCTCTTCGCTGAAATGGAGATAGTCCTCGGCAAACCAACGAGCATTGCCGCTCACGCGGCCGGCGAGGTCAACGATGGGCACGCCTCCGTCGTTCGCCAGCTTCTCCGACACCTTTGAGGTCGCAGCCTCGAACTGAAAGAGAATCTCGGTTGTCGCCCGAGGAGTGAACTGCCGCCAGGCGGCGACCTGGTCGGCCTCCTCGGATGTGGGTGGATTGTGAAAGCCGACTGCATGTGTCATCAGAATCGGCTCTGCTCCCGCTGCGCGGATAGAGTCGAGGAGCACCGCTAGATCTGCGGCGAACCGCGCCAGGCGATCGGCCGGAACCGTTCGGAACTGCCAGCCCGGCGGACGGTTTGCCTCCGCTGCCGCCAGCCAGCGCGCCACACGCCGTCTTTGAACGAAAGCTGGAAAATCGAAGCGGTCCGTCAGGGCGTCGAGTAGACGCGGATTCGGCCAGCGGGGAGCGTCAGACACCGTAGTCTGCGGTCCAGGCCGATGCGGAGGCGAGCCCGCGAGGTAGAAGGCCGGTGTCGGGTAGACGACGACGACCGCCGGCTTGAAGCGGACGCCCCAACTCTCCCAGAGTTGACAAATGCCAGGCAGCGAAAGGCCAGCCACCGCGGCGTTTACGACCTCGTACGAGCCGAACGGCTCGAGCCGGGCGCGCAGCTGTGCCGGGTATTCGTCGCCGTCTCGTTCATACAAGCCGAAAGTCTCGGATGCACCAAGCACCATCACGCGAATCACGCCTGGTCTCGGCAACTGGGACATCGGCTCGTTTCGAAACCCGTAACTGTTCAGGTGCCATTTCTTGAAGCGCCCGTTGGGCTTTCCGCGAATCCCCAGCTCATCGTGCACGACCAGATCCCGAGCACGATCGGGAGTGGCCCACAGCGGGGTGCCCATGAGGACGAGGTCCTCGACGCGCGCGGTGAACTCCGCCGACGACAGGAAGCCCAGAACCACCACGGCGGCGACGGCGATTCTGCGCGCCGCCCGCCGAGGTTGCAGTGCTACGTTCGGAGATGCTGTTACGTCCATTTCAAGTGTTCGTCGAGGGGTTGGCCGTGGTTCGCTCACAAATGCGCGAAGTCCGTTGGAAAGAACCGTGCAAGACCGTTGGCGAGCCACGCACGCGCAACCTGCGGCCGAAGAATGCGACGCACAATCTCGGAGACGACGGCCAGCACGATGAGGCACGCGAAGATGCGCACGATGGACCGAGCCAGGTATGAGAATCCGAGGTCATGTACAACGGGCTCAAGCGCATAGAAGACGGGCATGTGCGCGATGAACACGATGATCGTATTGCGCGCCAGGAACTGCACTGCTGAGGGCGCCGTCAGCCGCTGCGCAACCCCGAAGACAAGCAACGTGTAGCAGATGTACACAATCGAAACTGCGCCTGCAGTAATCAGGGCGTCGGTCGGACGGCCCACCGACGAAAGGCTCATGAATGGAAATGAATCGTCGCGAATATGCGGTCGAATGGCGAGGGGCCCCGCGACGCCAACGCCAGCAAGCAGCACCACGTAGCCAATGCCAACAGCTTGCCGACGTTGAGCAAGTAGGTTCCGATCCGGACTCACGACAGACCGCTGGCCGAACCAGGTGCCGAGCAGGAGCACGGTGATCCAGTTCGGCACGGCCATGTACGCGACGTACTCACCTGCATGCAGCAGGAGGCCAGCACGCATCGCCACTTCGAGCGCGACCGAGAGGAGCAGCATCCACGGCCGCACGCGAAGCCGCCTCACGACGACCGCCCAAAGCACGAGCACATGAAAATATGTTCCGATGTACCACGTCGTCGGATTCGCAGGGAAATTGTTGAACAGCACGTTGGCGCCGAAGAAGAACGGAAGGTAGTTGCTCAGGTTCAGCGTGCCCCGGGTGGCGTACATGATCGCGCTCATGATCAGCGCGATGGCGATTCCGAACAGGTAGATCTCGAAGAGCCGGTTGAAGAGCACCTGCCATCCAGGTCGTCTCTCCCGGGCCAGCGAAAAGCCCATCACGAACATGAAGAAGGCGACCCCCAGCTGCTTGGGATAGATCGGCGGGACCATGCCGTTGATTGGAGCGCCCGCGACGTGCCCCACCACGATCAGCGAGATGCCGGCCGCCTTCATCCAGTCGATGAACGGGAGGTGTTCGCGCTGCATTCAGTCCTTCCGTGCGCCTACCCCTTCAAGCGCGACCGGGCCATCCGCGTGGTCATGAGAAGCCCCGGCCGGCTGATCGTCAGGGCGCAGCCGCCTCACGAAGCGGGCCGGATTGCCGGCAACGACGATGCCCGGGCGAACGCGGGTCGAGACCACGGCTCCGGCTCCGACCAGGGAGCCAGCACCGACGCCGACCATCACGATCGCTCCTTCGCCGATCCAAGCATGTTCGCCGATCTCAACCTGGATCGACTTCGTCAGGTCTGCCGGCTGCCAGTGACCGTTCGCATTCAGCACGTGCAGCGCCGGCCCGCTCAGGATGCTGACCCGGCTTCCGAGCAGGCACCCCTTTCGAAGGCGGGCAGAGCCCACAAACGCATAGGGCCCGACATACGCGCCTTGCTCCACCGCCACGCGTCGGTGGGTGAACAGCATGCCGAAGCCCAGGCAGCAGTCCAAAGAACAAGACTCCAGGGTCAGGTGGTAGAAGGCCCTGCGAAGGTACATCCCGGGCTGGCCGGGGAGCAGGGCCATGACGTTCGTCCAGAAGCCAAATACCGACTCGCCGCGTGGCGCCAATCGGGACTCGGTCCAGCAGGTCAGCGCACACGGAGACACCAGGACGAGCGCTAGACCATTGGCGAGGGCCTTCGCGACGGACCGAACGGAGGCGCGTATGTCTTTCATCGAGTTTCACGCCGGAGAGGCCACGAGCCCCGCGATGAATTCGACGAGGCGCGGCACGCTGCGGAACGGACTGCGCGACTGGAACATCGCCCGGTCGTCGCTGAGGCTGACTCGAACACCCTCCGCCTGCAGGGCCTCTTCAATGTCGATCAGCAAGGCGACGAGCCCCATGGAATCGAGCGGCGACATCGGCCCAAAAATGACCGCATCTTCTGACACGGTGAGCTGCTCGTCAGACGGGCGCGACAGGTTGGCGTTGCGCAGCGCCTCCAAGATCACGGATTTGACGGCATCTCTGTCCATATTGACCGAATCCTCCCACGGGATGATCGGCCGGGCGGGAACGCCGCTTGTCAGGCAATCTGTCTATCGGCTGATTAGAGTGCGGAGAAGAGTATCGTACACGGAGAACCGCAGGTCCGTTCGAAGCGGGCCTGCGGTTCTCCGGCCGATTCTTCCTGGCGGCACAACTCAGAACTCTGGTCTTCCCCGACGACCGTCCCTACCGGGTTCTCCGCCGTCTCACCGCAGCCCCAATCCCCACCAGCCCGCTCCCCAGCAGCACGATCGTCGCCGGCTCGGGCACGTTCGTGTTGTCGCCGTTGACCTTGATGTCGTACGCCAGGTCGTTGAAGTCCCGGTCCGCCCAGTTCCACATGTCCTCGGCGCCGATCATGTAGTGGTCGTTGCCCGCAAGCTGGAACACCGCGAAATGCGACCTGGTGTCGCCAACGCCCGTGCTCAGGTAGGTGCCCTCCGGCGACTTGAGGTAGAAGCCATAGCTGCCAGAGGGAACAAACGTGGCGCCGCTGCCCGCAATATTCGTCGCGCGGAACAGCGCGTTCAGCACGCTCGGCGCGCTGAGGTCGAACCACCCGAACTCGTCAGTGTCTTTATACGCGCTCACCTGGAGGTGCGACGTGACGGTCACGCTCAGTGTCCCGGCCGCCTTGGTGAAGAGAAACCCCGTGGTGGCATCGCCCAGCGAGTTTGGCGTGATCCTGGGGCTGGGGGTATTGAACGCTGTCCCGCAGCCACCCGTGCCGCTCAACCAGTACCCGATGTTGCACTCGTGCTGGTGGTTGTCTCCTTCGTCGAAGCTCGAGTTGTTCCAGTGAGCGGTTCCGCCCACGGTGGTGGGCGTCTGGAACGGGCGCCACGTGGAATCGCCCTTCAGCACGTCCAACGAATCCGCCGAAACAACCGGCGCCATCAACAGCAGGATGGCGGGAAGAAGCAAGAATCGGCGCTGCACGCTCTCCCCCTCGTGGGCTTCGACGGCCTTCAACGATCGACACCCGTCGCGCAACCCTAATCCTATAGCCAAACCCGTGCCGGGGCAACCGGCCAGGCAGATACCGTGCAAAAGCCACTAAGTCGTTCTAATTACAGCTGTTAATCAAAAATGGCGTCTGGGGGGATCTTGGCAGGAACGATAACAGTCTGCTCAAAAAGAAACAAAAGGCTACAAAGTCCTGAAAATGACGCCCTACTGGACCGAAGCCAACGCCGTCCTGGCGTCTTGCGCACCATCAAAATTGGGATCCAGGGCCAGCGCACGTTGCAGGGAAGCACGCGCTTTCGCCCAGTCATTCGCTGAGAGGTAGGCCATCCCGAGGTGGAAGTGATAGGTCGCTTTTCCCGGGACCGCTCGCACGGCTTGTTCCAGTGGGCCGATGGCCACATCTTTCAGCCCCTTCTTGTAGTAGACCCAGCCAAGCGTATCGCTCACCTCCGGCGAATCGGGGAGCCCGGCCTTCGCCGTCTGCGCAAGCTGCAGCGCCACATCCAGGTTGCCGCCCCGAGTGGCATACAGCCACGCCAGGTTGTTCGCCGCCGCTGCCGATCTCGGCTCAATCTCCAGCGCCTTCAGGTATCGCTGCTGCGCCTCTGAGGTTCGCCCCTGCGTCTCCATCAGGAACCCCAGCATCGTCTGCGCGCCGGCCGATGACGGCTGCTGCTGAACGAGGCGCTCGGTTTCAGCCACCGCCTGGTCCAGACGCTTCTGCCGGTAGTAGAGCCGCCCGAGGGCGAGGTAGCCGTCGAGGTTGCCCGGATCGACCGCCACCAGCGCCTTCCACGACTCCTCAGCCTTCGCGTCCATTCCGAGGGCGGCGTAGACGCGCCCGGCTAGGGCGAGCGCCATGGGATCCTTCGGCGTCGAAGCCAGCCGCGCTTCCACCGCCTGCCGCGCCTCGGCCTTGCGCCCGGCGTCTAGATCCAGACCTACGAGCCCGGACAGCGCCTCGTCGTCTTTTTCGTCGATTTTCAGCGCCTGCTCGAACGCCTTGCGTGCTCCGTCGCGGTCCTGCCGCGACAACGCGTACTGCCCGACGAGCACCTGGACGCGCGGCGACGCGCCGAACTGCGCCTGTAGCGGGCCCAGTTGCGCGCCAGCCCGGTCGCGCTCCCCTCGAGCCATCAGGACTTTGACCAGCACGTATCGCGCGTCGGCGCTCTGCGGCAGGTTGGCCACGGCCGCATCGGCAAACTGCACGGCTCTCTCCACCTGCCCCCGCGCCAGTTCGATCTTCGCCAGCTCCAGGGCGGCGGGCCCGAAGCGGGGACTGATGCGGATGGCTTCCTGGAACGCCTGCCGTGCTTCGTCCATCCGGCGCCGGGCCAGCTCGATGGTCCCGACGGCAAAATGGGCGCGGGCGAGCTTGGGCGACGCGGCGACGGCAGCTCTGGCAGGAAGGAGCGCCTGGTCTGCCCGATCTTCAGACAACAGGAAGGCGGCCTTCAGCAGATACGGCTGCGGGTTCTTCGGGTCGGCCGCGATCACTTTCTCCACGCGCGCGTACGCGTCCGGCCTCTTGTCGTGGCTGAACTCGAACTGCCCGAGGCGCAGGTTCGCCGGTGTCGCCCCGTTCTTCTGCGCGGCAACCGCTTCCAGGATTCGCAGGCCTTCGTCGGTCCGGTTCATCGCCAGGTAGTAGTCGGCGAGCGCGAGGCGTGGAGCGATGAACTCCGGGTTGGCATCCGCCACAACCTTCAGCGGCGCTTCGGCCTGTGCGGGACGCGATGTCGCGACATACAGCGCGGCCAAGGTCCGGTTCGCGAGGAGATGGCGAGGGTTGATGGTCAGCGCTTCGACCAGCACGCGCTCGGCATCCGGGACCCGGGTTTCCGACCAGTACAAGTTGGCCAGCCCAATGCGCGCGTCGATCGACTGAGGAGCGATGGTGAGCGCGTTGGTGAACGCGGATTCCGCCTTACTGGTATTGCCACGCGCGAGTTCGATGGCGGCCAGGTTCGAGTAGCTGGCCGGGTTGGACGGCTCCATTCGCACCGCCTCTTCGACCTGACTCGCCGCGGCATCCAGGTCGTTCAGGCCAGCCAGGGCGTTTGCGAGCAGGAGCTGCGCATCGATGTTCCGGACATCCTTGTCCAGGAGGCGTTCGGCAGTCTTTCGCGCATCGTCGAACCGGCTGGCGAAGAGGTAGTACTGCCCGGCCTTGAGCTGAACGTCTTTGCGGTCCGGCATCACGTTGGCGGCGTTGCCGAATTCGCGCAGCGCGTTCGCACGGTCGCCAAGTTGCTCGTGGGCCAATCCCAGGCGGTAGTGCGCTTCGCCAAACCGCATGTCCTCCTGGATAGCGTTCCGGTACTCGATCGTCGCCTCGGCGAACTTCTTCTGCGCGAAGTAGCCGTTGCCACGCTCGAGGGCGGCCTGCTTGGCGGCTTCGGGGTCGTGGCGGCAGGCGATTGAAAGGAGCAGGAGGAAGATTGGGAGTGTGGAGAGAGAATACCGGTGAATCATGGCGGACTAGGTTTCAGACTCACGGATCGCGGGTCTAAAGGCCCGCGCCACACCTGGCTATTTCAGCGACGCCAACGTCTTGCGGGCTTCGTCGGCGCCGGGGAAGTTCGGGTCGAGGGCCAGGGCGGCCTCGAGTTTCTGCTTCGCCTGGATCTTGTCGCCGGCCTTGGCGAGGGCCATGCCCGCGTGGAACTGATAGGTGGCCTTCTTCGGAACCTTGTCCGTGGCCTGGAGGAGCGGGCCCACCGCCATCGCCGCAAGCCCCTTCTTGTAGTAGATCCACCCGAGCGTGTCGTTGATCTCCGGGCGATCCGGCAGGCCGCTCTTCGCGGTCTGTGCAAGCTGCATCGCCACGTCCAGGTTCCCCTGGTCCATGTAGATCATCGCAAGGTTATTGGCGGCAATAGGCGCGCGTGGGTCGATCAACAGGATTTGTTCATATCGCTTCTGCGCCTCTGGGATCTTGCCCTGTACCTGCATGACGATGGCAACGAAGGTATGGGCCGAGACGGATTTGGGCTGTCGCGCGGCGATCGCCTCGAACTCCTTCTGCGCCTCGGGGAGCCTGTTCTCGGATGCGTAGAGGCGTCCGAGGCCAAGGTAGGCATCGAGCGCAGTCGGGTCCGCGTCCGCGGCCGCACGGAACGACTTCTCCATGCCGGCCGGGTCGCGTTCGACGGCAGCGACCGACGCAGAGAGCATGTGCGCCCGGCTGTTCTTCGGGTCGCGCGACAGCATACCCTGAACCCGTGCTCGTGCCTGCTTCGCCTTGCCGTGGGCGAGGTCGATCTGAACAAGGCCCGTGAGCGCCTCGAGCGACGTCGGATTCGTCGCGAGGGCGCGCTCGAAGAGCTTCGTCGCGGTCGTCGGGTCGTTCTTCGAAATCGCAACCAGCGCTACAACGATGGGACCTTCCGCGCGGGAAGGCGCGGCAGTCTGCAGCAACTGCGCTTCCTGGGAGGCCCTGTCCAGTTCCTTGTTTGCCAACAGCGTCCGGGCGAACAATTCGTGCGCGGCGTAGCTCTGAGGGGCGTAGCGCACCGCTTCGCCGGCCAGCTGCACAGCAACTCCCGTGTTCCCCTGCGACAAATGCAATCGCGCCAGTTCGAGATAGGCGGGAATGGTCCGCGGCGAGTACTTCACCACCTCGTTGAACGACTTGATGGCCGAGGCCGGGTCCGCCGGGAGCGAGAGCATCCCGAGCAGGTAGTGCGCAGGCGCGTAGCGCGAGTCCGCGGCGATCGACGCCTTCACCTTGAAGATCGCCTCATCGCGCTTGCCGTCACCCATCAGGAAGCGGCCCTTCGCAACCAGGGCGAGTGCATCGTTCGGCACGCGGGCCAGGACCGCATCGATCGTCTGGTGCGCCTCCTTCTTCTTGCCCTGCTCGTACTGAATTGCCGCGATCCGAGCCTGCGCGGCGGCGAACCCATCGGGGCGCTTCGACACCTCCTGGAGCACCCGCACCGCGTCGTCGGTCCGCTTCTGGGAGATGTAGTAGTCGGCAAGCACGATACGCAGCCCCGGACCTTCCGATGCCTCGGCCGCAGCCTTCAGATGTGGTTCCGCTTCGGGCGCACGGCCGGAACCGAGGTACAAGGTAGCGAGGGCGCGGTGCGCCAGCAGGTTCTTCGGCTCGAGCGCGAGAGCTTCCTTCAGCAATCCCTCGGCGTCTGACGGACGGCCGGTAGCCCAGACGAAATTGGCGAGCGCCAGGCGTGCGGTGACCGACTTCGCATCCATGGCCACGGCGTTGCGGAACGCCGTTTCCGCCTGCTCGCGGTTTCCTTTCGTATACAGGATGGCACCGAGGTTCGCGTACGAGAGGCTGCGCTGCGGGTCGAGGGCGATGGCCTGCTCGAGTTCCTTGATTGCCCCGTCGAGATCCTTGACCCCCGCCAGGGCATTGGCGAACAGGATCTGCGCCTCGACGTGTTTCGGGTTCTTGTCCAGGATTTTCCGCGCCCGGGCCCGCGCCTCCTCGTAACGCCCCGTGAAAAGCAGCAACTGACCGGCCTTCAGTTGCGCACCGGCGTCGTTCGGGAGGAGGTCTGCTCCCCGCTGATATTCACGGACGGCGTTGGCAAAATCGCCCAACTGAGCATACGTGTCGGCCAGCTTCATCCTGGCATCACCGAGCCTGGGATCCTTCTGAATGGCGTTCCGGTACTCGATGGTCGCCTCGCGGTACTTCTTCGCAGCAACGTACCGGTCGCCCTTCGCCACGTACGTTTTCGGATCCCGGCTGCAGGCAGCAGCAAGGACGACGAGCAGGAGGAACGCGATGATGGAGAAGCGGGAGCGGAGCATGAGTCAACCTCGATCGCGGGCCTGAAGGCCCGCGCCACGTTTCGATCGCTACACTCGCGGACCTGAAGGCCCGCCCCGCACCTAGCGCAGTGTAGCCAGCGCCTTCCTCGCGTCGGCGGCGGCGCTGAAGTTCGGGTTCAGCTGCAGCGCCTTCTCGATCGACTGCCGCCCGCCAATGACGTCGCCCGATTTCACCAGGGCCATGCCGAGATGGTAGTGGTAGTCGGGGCTCTGGGCGTTCTTCCCGACCGCGGCCTTCAGCGCGGGCAGCGCCTGCGATACGAAGTCCTTCTTGTAGTAGATCCACCCGAGCGTGTCGTCAACTTCCGGCGAATCGGGGAGGCCGGCCTTCGCCGTTTGCGCGAGCTGGAGAGCCACGTCCAGGTTGGCGCCAGACTCCCCGTAGATCCACGCCAGGTTGTTGGCGGCGACCGGCGCGCGCGGGTCGATCGTCATGACCTTCTCATACTGCTTCTGCGCCTCGGCGTTCTTGCCCTCCATCTGCAGGATCATTCCAATCATCGTCTCGGCCGCCACCGGCTTGGACTGGCGCTTCGCAAGGTCGGCAAACTTGTCGCGCGCCTGGCCGAGCTTCTGCTGGGCCAGGTAGAGTTGGCCGAGCATGCCGTACGCCTGCAGGTTGTCCGGCGCCACTTCCAGCGCCTTCATCAGCGTCTGCTCGGTCTTCGCGAGATCGCCGCCCGTGGCGTAGGTCCGGGCCGCGAGGATCAGCACCGCCGGGTCGTTCGGCGTCTTCGCGAGCCGCGCCTCGACGCGTGCCCTGGCTTCGGGGAGCTTCTTCGTCGTTGCATCGAGCGTGACGAGGCCCGCGAGGGCTTCGTTGGAATTCGGATCGAGCTGAAGCGTCTTCTCGAACGCCTTGCGGGCCCCGGCCTGGTCGTTCTTCAGCAGGAGAAGAGAGCCCAGGCTCGCCTGCACCGGCGCCGCCTTCGGGTACTTGGTCTCGAGCGCTTTCAGCTCTGTTTCAGCCCGCACCAGGTCGCCCTTCACCATGAGCGTCCGGACGAGCATCAGGCGCGCGATCGGGTTGTCGGGCTGTGTCGTCACCGCCTGCTCCGCGAGCTGCAGCGCAGGCTCGGCGGCTCCCCTGGCCATTTGCAGGCGCGCCAGTTGGAGCTGCGCCGCCACGGCCCTTGGATTGAGCTTCAGGACCTCGGTAAACGACTTGATCGCCTCGTCCTGATTGCCCTTGGTGGAGTAGAGGCTCCCGAGCATGTAGTGCGCCGGGACCGAACGCGGATCGGCGGCTACTGCTGCCTTCGCTTTCACCAGCGCCTCGTCGATCTTCTTCTCTTCGATGAGGAAGCGGGCCTTGACCAGCAGGGCTCGTGCGTTCTTCGGCTCCTTCGTCAGCACTTCATCGATGGTCTTGTGCGCTTCCGCCGTTTTCTTCTGCCCGTACTCGATCCCCGCCAGTCGGACCTTCGCCTCAACGAACGCGTCCTTGTTGGCCGACACTTTCGTGAGCAGCGCCACAGCCTCGTTCACCCGCTGCGTCATCACGTAGTAGTCGGCCAGCGCGATAGTCGGGCCTGGCTCTTTGGAGTTTTCAGCGATCGCCTTCAGGTAGGGCTCGGCCTCCGGGGCGCGGTTGGACGTCATGTAGAACGCGGCGAGCGCGCGACCGGCCAGCGCGTTCTTCGGGTCGATCTCGTACGCCTTCTTGAACGATGCCTCGGCTTCGGCCGGTCGCTCCGTGCCGGCGAGGAACTGGGCGAGCGCCATGTGCCCGGCGGCCGACTTCGGATCGATCTCCACGGCCTGCCTGAACGCCTTCTCCGCCGCTGCGGTATCCCCCTTGACGCTTTCGAGGCCCCCCAGCATCGTGTACGACCGGCCCGATTTCGGGTCGAGCTGGATGGCTTCCTCGACCTGCCGGATGGCGCCATCCAGGTCCTTCAGGCCGAACGAGGCATTGCCGAGAAGGAGCTGCGCCTCGAGGTTCTTCGGGTCGAGCTTCAGGGCCTTCTCCGCGCGGGCCTTTGCGTCGTCGTAGCGACGGGCCAGCATCAGGAAGGTGCCCGCCTTGAGCTGCGCTTCCTTGTTGTTCGGCAGAAGGTCCGCCGCGTAGACGTATTCGCGGATGGCGCTGCCAAGCTCGCCAAGGCGCACATACGTTTCCGCCAGTTTGAAGTGCGCATCGCCCAGTTTCGGATCCTTCTGGATGGCGTTGCGGTACTCGACCACCGCTTCCTTGAACTTCTGTTCGGCGAAGTACTTGTTGCCGCTCTCGAAGTACTGCTGTGCGTTCTTTGAGCAGCCGGCCGCGACAGCCAGTGAGAATGCCAGGACGAGGATCGACTTGCGAGAGAACATGTGAACCTCTGACGATTGAAGCCTTCCCGCGGGCGACCGGCCGGTCGCCCCTACGGTGTTTCCGCCGCCTTGCCTGCTGACTGACAACCCTTCGACTCGTTTCACTCGCTCAGGGCAGGCCGACAGCTGGCCGCTGGCAGCTGGCAGCCGAACATGCGCATGCTCCCGCCGCGCCGTGACGATCCCCTCGCCGACGCGCGGAGAACGTTCCGCCTTCCCGCCCCCCGCCTTCCCGCTTACTCTGGAAGATACCGTCCCAGCAGCGGGAACATTGCCCTGGTGAATGCCGTCGCGGCCTGCTCGGCGCGTTCCTCGGCGGCGGCGTCACTCCCCGACACGGGGCAGATCACGCGCACCAAGGCCGCATCGGTCCGGTTCAGGCGAATGGCATCGACGACGGTGTAGATCTTCCCCCAGTATTCGCTGGCCACCACGCGGCCGTGACTCTGGTACCAGTAGATCACCACCTGCTTGTCCAGCCCACGCTGGATGATGAACCGGTTCACGACGATCTGGCGCTGGCCCGCCGGCTGGCCAGTGGCGGCGTCGATGCGCGTGGCCACCGGGATCGTCACGCGCTCCTGTTTCACCGGTTGCCATCCTGCGCCCGGGAGGCAGTTGAGCGGCGAGTGCATCGTATCGCCCGCGCGCTGGCTCTGATAGTAGCCCAGGTAGAGGCCCACGGAGACGTTCGTGGGCGCCGTGTATATCCGGTTGACGTATTCGTCCACGCCGAGCACGGCGAGAATCCGCTGGTCGAACCGGTCAGCAGACTGTCCCCGCCATTCCGCGAGGTCCATGGGGAACGTGGCCAGCGATTCGCGCGGGGGCACCGACTCGCTCTTCGACGCGCGCCCGATGGCGACAGCGCTCAGGACGAGGACGAGGGCAACGATGATGGCGCGGTAGCCGCCGACGGAGGCGGGAAGGCGGGAAGGCGGGAAGGCGGGAAGCCCGGAGTCCGCCGGTTGAGGTACGGTCCTGGGTGCCCGGTCGGGGGCGAGCCACGCGATGGCGCGCTGCACGGCGAAGAGCATCAAGAACGCGACGATGAAGACGAGCCAGCCGGAGAACTCGTGGAAGAAGCCCTGTGCCGCCTCTGGGCCGACGTAGTGCGCGGCGATGCCGGTGCCGGCGACGCGGACACCGTTGGCCGCGATGGCCACCGGGATGGAGGCGAGCGCCAGCGTCACGCGCGCCCAGTTGCGGCGCTCGATGACGTAGCCGTAGACGATGGCGAGTGTGAGCAGCGAGATCAGCGAACGGATGCCGCTGCAGGCCTCGGCCACCTCGAGGCTCGTGTTGCTCAGTATGATGACGTTGCCCTCGCGCAGCACCGGAACGCCAGCAAGCATCAACGCCAGCTCACCGAACCGGGAGGCGAGGAGCTGCAACGGGAAGGCGATCTGGTTGAAGATGATCGCCGGGATCGGGATCATCAGCAGCAGGAATGCGAGCGGGAACGCGAGGATTCGGAGGTACTGCCAGCCGTACAGAAAGAGGACGACCCCGGTAAGGACCCCGAGGATCGAGATGCGCGTCAGGAACAGCTCAGCACCCAGGACCCCGGCGCCAAGGACCGCCACGCTCCCGAGAACGACGCCCAGGCCCAGGTTCGAGGGCCGGGGCACGGCCTCCGCCAGTCGCCCGCGCCGTTCCCACATCAGGTAGAGCGCGATCGGCACGATCAGGAAGCCGTGGGAGTAGTTGTCGTCGGTGCCCCAGTCGTGCACCAGCTTGACGACGACGTCGCGGTAGAGAACGGCAAAACCCGCCGCCACCAGCGCGAGGGCGAGGAGATGCTTGGCGTACCGCGACATGATCTCTATTCTCGGTCCAAACCCGGCCGTTCTTCAATGGAATCCGAAATAGGATAGTGCAGCCGGCCGGAATCGGCCCTAAATGAAAAACCCCCGGCGCCCATCGGGCACCGGGGGTCCAAAAGGGGGAGGTGAGCTTGCGCGTCCCCGAACTACTTCTTCAAGCGACGGCGAACCGCGCCAGCCAGGCCGAACAGGCCCGTGCCGAGCAGCAGCATGCTGCCAGGCTCCGGCACGGCGCTGATCGGCACATTAACCGACGCGTGCTTGTCGTCGGTCGTGCCTCCGGAGGCGTCCGTGGCGCTCGAGCTGTAGTTCCCGTCGATACTGGTGATGTTGAAGGTCGACTGGGCACCGAAATTTCCCAATGCCAGCGGACTACCGGAGAGCAACCCGCCGGTCCACGCGAACACCAGATTGACGGTGGAACCGTCGGTCGGGATTATGTCGGCCGGGGTCGGCCCGACAGTCTGCACGTTGGTGGACCACCCGGTCGGAGCGAAAATCGTCCCGGTTTGGTAACCGAGAAAATCGTAGATGGTGAAGTAATCTTGGTAGGCAGAGGACATAACACCGGTGCCGCCGGTGGTGGTCAACAGACCGTTGGGCGATAGCCCCGTGCTGTTGGCGGTCTCGCCTACCGTCAGGTCGGCCGTGTACGTCCACGTATACGCCCCCGCGATGAGGGGGCCGACGGCAGGGTTGAACACGATGATGTCCGCCCGAGCGGCCTGCGCTGATGCCAACACCAAGGCGCAAGCGACGAAACTACCAACTGCGACTTTTCTCAAAATACTCTTCATCTCTGCCTCCTCCCCTTTATGTCAAATCCAACCGGATTCGATTTTCTCCGTCAAGGGGCAAACGGTTTAGTGCCGGGACGTCGAATTGCATCATAGATTAGCAACAACAGTACCAAGTCCGGCCACCTCCTTGTCTCTACTGCCTAAGCCACTAAACGACAATGACTTGCGTCAGAAAAAGCCCTCGGTGAACGGCCTTGCTGATTCCCTCGAAAACACCCTTGGGGCCGACTATTTTCCGCGCCTTCGCGGACCATCCTGAAAAGTTCTACTTCCGCATCCGCCGCCGAGCCAAGCAGGCCGGGAGTGAAGTACTCGTTCATCTCCAGGCAAAACGTCCTTCTTCATACGAACCCTCCGCCACCGGGGGTGCGACTCAATATGTGTCTCGCTATCAGTTTAGCAATCGTCGTGCCTGAGCGCTCCCAGATCGACGAGATCCTGCAACCCATAGATAACAGGCACCTTATTTGCCAGAACCCGGTGCAGCCTGCGAGAGAAGTGATCCGAGAGGGAGACTTCTTTCTTCCCTGAGGCGGCAACCGCGGACTTCCGGCCGACTCGCTTGAGCCTACTTCAGTTTGGTGGCCACCACGTCCGTCCCGGCCGCCCACACGACCCCGTTTGCATTCGAATACATCGCTCGTTCGACGACGATCGCCGCGACGCCCTGTGCCATCGGCAGGCTCTCGACAATCGCACCGAACTTCTTCCCGGCCAGCGTGTTGCCGAAGGGGCTATCTGCGGTCACC
>Ga0209014_10000453_pt1 | contig 23856 bp, 23 predicted proteins | sample BarGraNGADG00212_FD_184491 | JGI IMG/M metagenome (GOLD analysis project Ga0209014, IMG submission 184491) | Arctic peat soil microbial communities from Barrow, Alaska - Barrow Graham LP Ref core NGADG0002-212 (SPAdes) (version 2) | ecosystem: Environmental > Terrestrial > Soil > Wetlands >...
GGCGAGCCCTGAGCCGCCGCCGATGAGCGACGATCCCGTCCTGGGCGACCGGACCACCCGTCCCCGGACCACACGGCCGCGGATCCTGGTGACCAACGACGACGGCATCGAGACGAACGGGATCCTCGCCCTCAAGCAGGCGCTCGACCCGATCGGCGAGGTCATCGTGGTGGCCCCGGACACGAACCAGTCGGCGGTCGGGCACGGCAAGACGCTGATGCGCCCGCTTCGCGTGCGGGAGCGGACGCTCGGCGACGGCTCCACCGGCTATGCGATCGACGGCTCCCCCACCGACTGCGTGAGCCTCGGCCTTCTCGGCTACTTCGACCAGCCGTTCGACCTGGTGGCATCCGGCATCAACTACGGGGCGAACCTGGGCGACGACATCACGTACTCCGGCACCGTCTCGGCGGCGATGGAGGCGGTGATCAACGGCGTCCCGGCCTTCGCCGTCTCGCAGGAGTACGTCGGGCAGATCGACTTCGAGCTGGCCTCCCTTGCGGCCGCGGTCGTCGCCCGGAACATCCTTGAGCACGGCCTGAGGCGGGGCGAGCTGCTCTCCGTCAACGTCCCAGCCGCGACCATCGCGGAGTGTGAGGGGTTCGAGGTGACCCGCGTCGGGCGGCGCATCTACAAGGACGAGCTGGTCGAGCGGCTCGATCCCCGCGGGGTGCCGTACTACTGGATCGGGGGCCTGCCCCCGTCCGGTATCAGCGTCCCCGGCACGGACTTCAACGCGGTGGTCAACCGGCGGATCTCCGTCACGCCGATCCACCTGGACCTGACCGGCCGCCGGCTGCTCCGCCAGCTCAGGACCTGGGACTGGACGTTCGAGCAGCCGTAGCCTCCGGTGGCACGGGCGCCCACTTTCGGCCGACTACCTCCGGCGCTTCTTTCGGCCGACTACCTCCGGCGTCGCTTCCGGTCCGCGATGACCTCGACGGCCGCGTTCCGGCCGGGGGCGCCGGTCACGCCACCGCCCGGATGCGCGCCCGAGCCCGCGAGGTACAGCCCCTCGACCGGCATCCGGTAGCGCGCCCAGCCGAGGAGCGGCCGCCACAGGAAGAACGAGTCGAGCGCCGGCTCCGCGTGGAGCGGGTGGCCGCCCGATAGCCGGTACTCGGTCTCGAGGTCCGCGGGCGTCAGCACCTGCCGGGCGTCACGCGCGAACCGAGCCCGGGGGACACGGTCTCCAGCGTCCGCACGGCCAGGTCGCCAACCGCCCCGCGCTGCGAGGCCCAGTCCCCTCGGGACCCAGCGGCCCCCTGGCCGCTATTCAGTCTGCATCGCGTTGATGCAGCCTACGGAGGGTTCGCCTCTTGGTGCGAGGACACGTGCGAGGACCTGCGCGTGTGATATGGTGTGTGTTGACTTTTGCACACTGGCGGGAACACGATGGCACTCGTTCGCACCAACATCACGATCCCGGAGGAGGTCCTGGCGCTGGTGGACGCGGTGGCCGGACCGCGCGGGCGGAGCCAGTACATCGCGGACGTGGTCGCCCGGCAGGCCCGGCGCGACAACGCGATCAAGGTGATCCGCGAGACGGCGGGGGCCCTCAAGGGGTCCACGAGCTGGGGGCGGACGCCGGAGGAGATCGACCAGACGCTTCGTGACCTGCGCGACAGTTCCGCTCGCGATCGGATGCTCTACGGTGACAGATGGTGATCGGGCCCAGGTACCTGCTCGATACGACGGTGCTGGTGGATCACGCACTCGGCCAGTACGGCGCTGAGGAGCTGCTGCTCCGGCTGTTCGGCGAGACTGGCGACATCTTCACCTGCGACGCCGTCGTCGCTGAGGCGCTCACGGGCGGCACCGACGAGGAACGGCGTGTCATCGAGCACCTGGTCGACGCCCTGGAGTACGTCTCCACGTCGCCTGCGGCGGCCCGCGAGGCTGCCGCCTTCCGCAGGGATCGCGGACGGACGGGGCGTCGCCATCTCGGTGACGCGATCGTGGCGGGGGTCGCCATCTCGCTCGGTGCGACGATCGTCACGCGGAACGCGCGGGACTTTGCAGGACTCGCTGTGCCGGTCCTCAGCTACGGGACGACATCGGCCTGACGGGGCGTTCCTACCAGCCCTCGGCCAAGGCCCGGTCCAGGGCCGCAATGACGACCTCCGCACTCTCGCGGGTCAGGCAGAGCGGTGGCTTCACCTTGAGCACGTTGTTCCCGTCGCCGGTGGGCTGGATGACCACGCCCAGCTCCAGCATCCGCTCGCAGATCGCCAGCGCCTCACCGGTGGCGGGCTCGAGCGTCTCGGGGTCCCGGACCAGCTCCACGCCCAGGTAGAGACCCATGCCGTGGACTGCGCCGGCGATCGGGTGGCGCGACGCGACCTGCTCCAGCCCGCCCTTGAGATACGCGCCCACGTCCCGGGCGTTTACCCGGAGCCCCTCCCGGTCGATGGTCTCGAGGACCGCGAGACCCGCCGCGCAGGCCACCGGTGATCCGCCGACGCTGGAGAAGAACGAGCCCTGGGCGGCGAACGCCCCGGCGACCGCGCGCGTCGTGATCACGGCGCCGACCGCCATGCCGTTGCCCGCGGCCTTGGCCACGGTGACGATGTCGGGGACCACGCGTTGCTGCTGGAACGCCCACTGGTACAGGCCGAGCCGCGAGTAGCCGGTCTGGACCTCGTCCGCGATGGCCAGGCCGCCGGCGGCGCGGGTCGCCTCGTATGCCTCCCGGAGGTAGCCGTCCGGGAGGATGACGCCCCCGGCGTTGCCGAACAGCGGCTCGGCGATGAACGCCGCGGGGCGATGGCCGCGGTCGGCCAGGGCGGCGACGGTCGCCCGCACGTCGTCCGCGTACCGGGTGCCGGCGTCCGGGCCCCGGTGCAGGCCGCGGTACGTGTTGGGCGCCTCGACCGGGTGGACCCAGCTGGGCCGCGTCTCGAGCGCCAGCGGGTTGTCGAGGATCGAGGTCGTGATCGCGTCGGTCGCGCCCGTCCAGCCGTGGTAGGCGCCCCGGACGGCCAGGACGTCCTCGTTGCCGGTGGCGCTGCGCGCGAGCCGCAACGCGAGCTCGTTGGCCTCGCTGCCCGTGTTGACCAGGAAGACGGTGTCGAGCGGGGGCGGGAACCGGGCGGCGAGCGCCTCGGCGAACTCGACCATGACCGCGTACAGGAACCGGGAGTTGGTGTTGAGCCGCCGCAGCTGGCGCGAGACGGCAGCCTCGACCGCGGGGTGGCTGTGGCCGACCACGGCGACGTTGTTGACGACGTCGACGTAGCTGCGACCGGTCGTATCCACGAGGTGGTGCCGCCACCCCCGCTCGATCCGCGGAGGCTCATCGAAGTAGTGGACCTGGACGCCGGCGAGGACCGCGTTCCGGCGCGCGAGGAGGCTGGCGGGATCCGCCGGCGGCGCGGCGGCGAGGCCCGGCGGCAACCCCGTCAGCTCCGACGGATCCGGGCACAGGCGGAGCCACGCGTTCGCGAGCGAGGGCACCGCTCGCCGCGGCGCCTCGAGCCCGGGGACGGTGACCAGCTGGACGTGGACCAGGGCCGGCAGGCCATCGGGGCCGTGGCCCGCCACCTTGCCGACCGGGGCACCGGCGTCGACCGCCGTTCCCGCTTCGACCGCCGGAGCCACGCCGTCGAGCCGCACCGTGAGGACATCGGCGTCGATGGACAGGCCCGCAGTCGTCCACCGGACCACGCCGTCGACAGGGGCCACCACCGGCGTTCCGGACGGCAGGAACAGGTCGACGCCGAGATGGACCGTGGCCGCCTCGATCGTCGCGTCGAGCTCGACGTCCGTCAGCCGGGCCTCGGCCCAGCGCCCGATCGGGATCCCGCCGCCGCGCCGGATCGCGTTGGCCAGCGCATCGATCACGGACGGGTCGCCGGTGGCCGCGCCCGGCAGGTCCGCCGACTCGGTCGACAGGTCCAGCGCCTGCACCGGCCGCGCCGGGAGGCCCACCGGGGGGACAGCCGTGACCGGGAGCGTGATCCCGCGGGCGGGACCCAGCCCGGCGGCCTCGCGCATGACCTCCGTCGCCAGCGCAAACGGGACGGCCGCGACCGCCTCCAGGGCGGCCCACTCCTCGTCGCGCGTCGCGTTGACGTAGACGTTGTCCGGCTCCAGGGCCGCCTGCTGGTCCCCGCTCACGGCGACGGCCGCGGCGCGGGCCACGACCATCGGCCAGGTCGCCGCCAGCTCCGCATCGTTGAGCGGAAGCAGCGGGAGGAACCCGCGCCCGACCTCCCGCGCCAGCTGCAGCGGCCGGGCCAGGTCGTGGAACGTGTCGGCCGCGATCGTCACCGCCAGCTCGGCGGCCAGCCACGTCCGCGACAGGTCCCCGAAGTCGATCAGCCCCACGGGCATCGGCCGCCCTGCGCCGTCACGGCGGGCCAACGTATTGAGGTCCGTCACGTCGGCATGGATCGCCCGGATCCGCAGGTCGGGCTCGAGCGCTGCCAGCGCCACGGCCGCCCGCGCCATCGCGGTCTCCGCCAGCTGGCGTCGCGCGGGCGTCGCCGAGAACCCGACCAGCGCCTCAACGACCGAGCCCGCGTGGCGGACGTCCCACTGCAGCGCCCGGTCGAGCCCCGGGTGGTCGAAGCCGTCCAGCGCGAGCGCGATCCGCGCCGCCATCTCGCCGTGTGCGCGCAGGACCGCGGGCGCCAGGTACGCGACCCGGTCCATCGGCTCGCCCGCGATCCAGGCGACCAGCCGCAGGTCATGCGTCGCGCCGGACGCGGTCGTGGCCGACGCGATCAGCGCCCCGTCCTTCGCCGGCTGCGGGATTGGCAGCTCGAACGGCAGCCCGGCCGCCGCGGCATGCAGGATCGCGGCGTTCTCGGCCTCGAGCTCGGCCCGCGAGATCCCCTGCCGGGCAACCTTGAGCACGAGCTGTTCGCCCCCTGCCGTCTCGACGAGGTAGTTGCGATCCTGGTGGCTGCCGAGCTCGGTCAGCCGTCCGCGCCGCCCGAACACGAGCTCCAGCAGGCGGGCAGCCTCGGCGGCGTCCACGTCAGGGCGGCGGTGCTCGTGGCCCAGGAACGGGTTCTTGCTCATCACCAGCCATGGTTGCAGACCTGCTACCGTCCCGGAACGATGGAGTTGCACGAAGCCCTCGCCGCGCGGGTCAGCCGGGCGCGATGACGAAGCCGCCGCGCCTGGTCCGGGAGCGTATCGACCCGCGGCTCACGGCGGCGCTGTTCGCCAACTACCGCACGCCCGTCGATGCCGTCCTGGAGCTCGTCGACAACGCGGTGGACTCGCGGGTTGACGGACGTGCCTTGGAGGTGGACCTGGCGGTCCGGCCCGGGGCCCTGGTGCTGACGGTGGTGGGCGGGACCGGCATGGGGCCGAAGGAGCTGGAGCGGGAGTACCTCCGCTGGGGAGCATCACGCAAACAGGCCGGCGATTCGATCGGGCGGTACGGCCAGGGTGGCAAGGCGGCGATCGGACACCTGGGCACGCGGTTCGAGATCGTCGCGAGCCGGGCCGGGGACGCCGGCGCGCACGGCTTCGCCGACGAGGAGTACCGCGACCGGAGCCACCTGCGTACCTACGAGCTGCACGAGCGCCCGAAACCGGTCGCGGCCGAGCTCGGGTACGTGCGGATCGAGGTCGGCGGGGTCGATCGCAAGGTGGACGCCCGCCGCCTGCGCGCGCGGCTGGGCGAGACGTACCGGCCGCTGCTGGTTACCAGCTCGAGACCGCCCTGCGCGAGGTGTGCGTCACGATCCCGGAGGCCACGGTGCCCGAGTTCGAGCGCAAGGTGAACGAGTTGATGCTGGTCTCACTGTCCCTGGCCGCGCGCCGCAAGCGGCGCCCGACTCGCCGGAAGGACAGCGCGCCGACCTTGCTCTGACCTGTTGCCGTATCTGGGTCGCCTTGTCATACTTGAAGTCTACTTGCGTATGTGAGGCATCCGGTATGACGAACATCGTGGGCGAGCGGTTCCAGATCACGATCGACAAGGCCGTCCGCGAGGAGCTGGGGATCCGGCCCGGGGACCGGGCGATCGAGCGGGCGGAGGGCGGGCGCCTCGTGATCGACTTCATGCCGGCCCCGCACCGCGAGTCCATGCTGGGGATCTTCCGCAAGCCCGGCCAGCCGCCCATCACGGACTGGCAGGAGGTCAAGGACCGCGCCTGGGCAGCCCGCGTCGAGGAGATCATGGAGGTCCTCGCCGAGGACAGCCGCCGTCACGCCGGGGACCGCTGATGCCGGCCCGGGTCTTCTGCGATACGAGCGTCCTCATCCGCTACTTCGCCGAGGATGACCCGCCGCGGGCCTTGGCGGCAGCACGCCTCTTCGACAGCGACGCGACCTTGGTCGTCTCGACGACCGCGCTGCTGGAGCTCGTCCACGTCCTGCGGACGAGATACGGCGTCATGAACCCGCGGTTGGGCGAGGGCTTGATCAGCTTCCTCACCCGTGACAGCGTCGAGCTGGTCGACGCAGACCAGGGCGCGACCGTCGCCGCCATCCGCTGGTCACTCCGCGTTTCCGCCCGCCGCATCCCCGACGCCATCATCGCCGCGGCCGCGGAACATGCCCGGTGCGACGCCATCGCCACCTTTGACGAGAGGATGGAGTCGCCCACGGTCCCGGTCCGCCTGCTCTGATCCACCGGCCGGCGCGGCTCCATCCAGTCTGTCTGGACGTGACCATCGAGGACGTCACCGAGTCCCTGGCGGCCCTCGCGCTGCAGGGTCCTTTCAGCCGCGCCGTCCTCGAGGCGGCGAGCGGCGAGAACTTCGCCGATCTCCGGTACTTCTGCCGTCGCGCGACGACGATCGCGGGCGTGGCCGTGGACGTCAGCCGGACCGGCTACACCGGGGATCTCGGCTACGAGCTGTGGATCCCGGCCGCCGGCGCACCCGCCGTATGGATGCCCTGTTCGAGGCCGGCAAGGCGTACGCGATCCGGTCGGCTGGCATGGTTGCGCTGGACGTGACCCGCCTCGAGGCGGGGCTGATCATGCTGGACGTGGACTACACGTCGGCCCGCCACGCCATGAACCCGGAGCAGAACTACAGCCCGTACGAGATCGGCCTCGGCAAGCTGGTCAGCTTCGACAAGGCGGACTACGTGGGCCGCCGCGCGCTCCAGGCCGAGCAGGCCCGGGGCGGCCCAGACCGCCGGCTGGTGGGCCTGGTGCTCGACTGGTACGACATCGAGAGGCTGTACGACGACCAGGGGCTGCCGCCGGCGATCTCGCCGTCGGTCGACCGCTCCCCCGTCCCGGTCTTCGCGGACGGGCACCAGGTGGGCAAGTCAACCTCGCACGGCTGGAGCCCGATCCTCAAGCAGGCCCTCGCGCTCGCCTACGTCCCGGCCCGCTGCGAGCGCCTCGGCACGAAGCTCCAGGTGGAGTGGACCGTCGAGGGACGCCGTGGCCGGGTGAGCGCCATCGTCGTCGAGCTGCCGTTCCTGGACCTCGACGCAAGCGCGCGTAATCCTCGTCGGATCGCCCGCCACGGACTTCCCCGAGGTCCCGGACCGGGTGCGGCGTCAGCCGCCCTGGACGGTTGCCCCGCCGGTCGTCTTCACGTCCACGCTTCCGGGCTTCTGCGTCAGCACGAGCGTGGAGCCCGCATCCGCGGTACCGGTGACCGCACCGGTGACGTGCAGCTCGGCGGAGCTGCCGCCGGTCAGCGTCACGACCGCGGAGCCCGCGGGCAGGTCGCCGAGCTTCGCGACCGCGCCGCCGGACGTGGTGACCGCCAGGGACTCGACCCCGCCGATCGCGAGGATCGTCGCACCGGCGGACACGTCCACCGCGAGCGGGCCGCCCATGTCCTCCACGGTGGCGGCGGCGCCCTCGCCCAGGGTGATAGCGTCCAGCTCGGGCATCTGGATGGTGAGGGTGATGGGCACGGTGGAGGTGACGCCCGGCGAGGCAGCCTCGACGACGAGCCGGTCGCCCTGGACCTCCGTGGTGATCAACGGGAGCAGGTTTGGCGGCGCTTCGAGCGTCACCGAGGTCTGGCTGCCCGTCCCGACGATGACCTTCATCCCGACGGCGACGCTGATCTGCCGGAACGGCGTTGTGGTGCGGTCCTCGGAGGTCACGGCTTTCTGTCCCTGGACCGGGGCGGCTTGCGCGGTGAGCATCGAGACGGCGGCGGCGACCACGCCGATCACGAGCGCGGTGCTGGCGACCGCGACCACGGCGAGGACGAGGGTGGCGCGACGGGGCGCGCGAGCGGGCATGCTGGACTCCGATTGGGTGGTGCACCCCGAGCATGCCCCGGGCACCGGTGATCGCCCGAGGGCCGGACGGGGGCCATCGAGGTGCCGGTCGGGCCGCGTCCTCAGGACGGCTGGTCCCCGACACGGGGGTTCAACGGCCCCGGGGGTCCGGGGCGGGCGGAGCGGGGGGAGCAAACGGGGCGGGTGGATCCCGTCCGAGGTGCGGCGCCCGTCCGGGGCCGGCGTCAGGCCTGACGCCCGAGCGTACGGTCCGCGAAGGACTCCAGCCCGGCGAGCGCCGCAGGCAGGTCGGTCCGCCCGTACCCGATGCGGAAATGGTTACCCGGGTGGCCGAAGATCGAGCCGGGGGCAAGCAGCACACCCTCGGCGGCGACGAGGTCCTCGGCGAACCGGTCGATCGGCACGCCGGCGCGGAGCTCCGGGAACCCGATGGACCCGCCGCGCGGACGGACCCAGCCGAACTGATCCGGGCGCCGGGCGAAGAACCCGTCGAGCAGCACCAGGTTCGCGTCCACGATGGACCGGGAGCGAGCGAGCACGGCATCGCGTGCCCGCAGGGCGATGAGCGCCAGGATCTCCGCCGGTGCCGAGGCGCAGATCGTGGTGTAGTCCTTGAACCGCGCGGCGGCGTCCAGGAGCCGCGTGTCATGGCTCGCCAGCCATCCGATCCGCAGGCCCGCCAGCGCAAACGACTTCGACATCACCCCCACCGAGACACCGTGCGGTCCCACCTCCGCCCCGGCCGGCAGCCGGTCCAGGGGGTCGATCTCGAGGAAGCGGTAGACCTCGTCGGAGAGGAGCGTGGCTCCGGCCTCGGCCGCGATGTCGGCCACGGCCCGGTACGTGGCGACGTCCGGCAGGGCCCCGGTCGGGTTGTGGGGCACGTTGACGACGATGACCTTCGTCCTCGGCGTGACCTGGCGGCGGAGCAGGCCGAGGTCGATCGACCAGCCGTCCGCGGCGCGCAGCTCGTGCAGCGTGACGTCTGCGCCCGCGGCCCGCGCGATCGCGTACAGGCTCTGGTACGAGGGCCAGACGACGATCGCGTGGTCCCCCGGTCCCAGCAGGACGTTGAGCGTCGCGAAGATCGCCTCCTCGGCGCCGCTGAAGACGACGACCTCGTCCGGAGCGATCCCCTCGTACAGCGTGGCGATCTCCGCGCGCAGGAGCGGGTGGCCGGGCGCCTCGGTGTAGCCCAGTCCCAAACCGTGCCAGAGGGCGGCGGTCTCGGGGTCCGCGAGGACGAGGAGGTCCGCCATGGCCCAGCCCTCCACGTCCGAGGCGCACAGCAGGTGGCGCACGGCGAACTCGTACCGCGCGAAGAACCGCTCCAGCTCGAAGTCTTCGATCCTCATCGCGTCATCATCGTTCAACGACCGCCGATCCGGAAGGCGGCGGTGATCTCGAACACCTCGCGGGTCCCACCCGGGTCGCCAATGGGCTGATACCGCTAGCCCGGCTTGGCCACCACTGCCAGGACGGCTCCGAACGCGACTGACGTCGCTTGGTCCAGCCCGTGGGTCACGAGCTGCCAGCTCGGGTTGAGCCCGCGGTCGACGCCGATGGCGTAGCCGCCGGCGGCGATGCGCACGAGAGTTCCCGTCATCGGCCCCAGGGGAACGTCACCGCCATCCACGCCCGACGGCACGCACCCGGAGGCGTCCGCGCAGAACGCCCCCTCGGAGAGCTCGATCGTCGCGCCGGCCGGGCCCTTGTAGCCGATCACCAGCTTGCCGCCGTTCGCCAGCCGGTACGACCCCGACGAGACGTACCAGCCCTTGGGCAACACGGCGCACAGGACCGTCCAGTCGACCGCGGAGGCCACGCTGGCGTAGAACTCGCGGTTGGCGTCATTGCCCGAGCACGCGCCGGCCGGCCCATCCGTTGCGCCGGGCGATGCAGACGAAGCCGCTGACTCGCCCGGCAACGCTGATCCGCCTGGCTCGACCGACGCGGCGGGCTCTGACGCGGCGGGCCCGTCCGACGGCGGTGTCGATGTCTCGCCGGGCGCCTGCGTCCCGGCTGCGGTCGGCTCGGGCCGGGTCGTGGCTGGCTGCATGGACGGTGAGGCGGCCGCAGGGGTCCCTGCGGTGCCGCCGGACGAGGAGGCGCCCGTGCACGCGGCAAGGGCCACCACGAGGGCGAGGGCGAGGAGCGGGCGGGGGTTGGGCACGTACCAAGCGTACCGGTCGGCGGCTGACGGTGCAGCCGGCGTGGGTTCAGCCGCTCATGACCGAGGCCGCGAGCCGCACCAGCGCCGGGTTCACGCCGAACACATCGCGGATCCGCTCGTCGGTGAGCACCTCGTCCGGCGTCCCGTCGGCCAGGATGCGGCCCCCGGCGATGAGCACGAGCCGGGGGAAGAAGTGCGAGGCGAGACCCAGGTCGTGGAGGACGGCAACGAGGGCCGTCCCGTCGCGCTCGTTGAGGTCCTCGAGCAGCTCCATCGCCTCCACCTGGTGGCGCAGGTCGAGATGAACCGTGGGCTCGTCCAGGAGCAGGACCGGCGCCTCCTGGGCCACGGCCAGCGCCAGGAGCACCAGCTGCCGCTCCCCCAGCGAGAGCTCCCGTGCGTCGCGACCGAGCAGGTGCCCGACGCCGACACGGTCGATCGCCGCCGCAACCGACGCCCGGTCGGCGGACGACGCACCCCGCAGGGCCGACTCGTGGGGAAGCCGCCCCAGCGCCACGACCTCCTCGACACGCATCGCGAACGGCAGCGCCGTCTGCTGCGGGACAACCGCAAGGCGCCGCGCGATCTCGGATCGATCGAGGGTGCCGACCGGCGTGCCGTCCAGCTCCACCCGACCGGCCGCCGGCCGGAGGACGCCGGCGAGCACACGGAGCAGCGTGGACTTGCCGGCCCCGTTCGGGCCGATCAGCGCCACGCGCTCACCGTGATCCAGCGTGAACGAGACGTCGCGCAGGATCGCGCGGCCGCGCGCCTCGACCGTGACCCCGTCGACCCACAGTGCGGGGCGGCTCACAGCTCGTACCCCGTTCGAGCCCGGCGCAGCAGGGCGAGGAAGAACGGCGCGCCGATGATCGCCGTGACGACGCCCACGGGAATGTCGCCGGCCAGCCGGGCGACGAGGTCCGCGTAGACCATCAGGTTCGCGCCCCAGATCAGCGAGATCGGGATGACGGCCCGCGCGTTCGGCCCCGTGATGAGGCGGACGACATGGGGCACCACCAGCCCGACGAAGCCGATGAGCCCGCTGATGGTCACGGCGGCCGCGGTGACGAGCGAGGCAAGACCGAGCAGCAGCGCGCGCTCCCGGCCCACGTTGATGCCGAGGTTGCTCGCGGCCTCCTCGCCCAGCAGCAGCCCGTTGAGCGACCTCGCCCGGGACAGGATCAGCAGCGAGCCGACGACGACAATCGGCAGCGCCCAGAGGAGCCGCTCCCAGGAAGCCATCTCGAAGCTGCCGAGCAGGTAGTTGAAGATCTGGCGGAGCGCGGCGCCCGACAGGTACATCGCCATCGCGAGCCCGGCCGAGAGGAGCGAGGCGACGGCGTACCCGGTCAGCAGCAGGCTGGTGAGCGGCGCGAGGCCACTCACCCGTGACAGCTTGTACACCGTCGTGATCGCCAGGAGGGCGCCCACGAAGGCGAACGCCTGGACGAGCCCGAAGCCGAAGAACAGCGTCCGCACCGGGATGAGCACGGCGATCGCCGCCCCCAGCGCCGCGCCCGACGCCGTGCCGAGCACGTACGGGTCCGCGAGCGGGTTCCGCAACAGGCCCTGGAAGGTTGCGCCTGCGACGGCGAGACCCGCGCCGACCACCATCGCCGTCAGGACGCGCGGCACGCGCAGGTCCCAGACGATCGCCACCACCGCCGGGTCGGCGCTCGACAGGTGGGTGCCGAGCAGCCGGTCCGCGACGATGGCCAGGGTGTCGCCGATGGGGATGGCCACGGTGCCGAGCCCGATCCCGAGCACCGCGCCGACGGCCAGCACGACCAGGCCGACAACGACCAGCTGCAGCCGCGGGTCGCGCGCACGCGACGCGGCCTGGAGCCTGGCCCTGGTGTCGCCGACGGTGGTCGCGGGTGAGGTCACGGAACCGGGGGGATGGGGCTTGCGGACGGGATCGCCACGTCGGGATGGATGGCCGCTGCCAGCAGCTGGAGGCCGCTGAACAGCCGCGGGCCCGGCCTCGTGATCGTCGTGTCGTCGATCGGGCGGATCGCACCGTCCTTCACGGCGGTCATGGTCGACCAGCCCGGCCGCTTGGCGACGTCCTCGGGCTTCACGCCGTAGGCGGCATCGCCGAGGAGGATGACCTGGGGATCCGCCGTGAGCAGCCGCTCGGCGGAGATGTCGTACTTGTCCGGGGAGCCGGTGGTGATCGGGTCACCGCCGGCGAGCGTGATCATCTCGGCGAGGAACGACTTGTCCGCGGGGCCGTAGAAGGCACCGGTTGCATCGATCTCATAGAAGACACGCGGGCGCGGTGCCCCGGCGACCGCGTCGGCGACGCCCTTGAACGCGGCCTGCATCTTGTCGACGACCGCGGCGGCCTCGGCCGGCCTGCCGACCGCCTGGCCCTGGAGCTGGATGTCGCTGTAGACGGTCTTGACATCAGGGGCGTAGAGGACGAGCACGGGGATGCCGAGCCCGCGCAGCTTCTGGACGGCGTCCGGCGGCGTGCCGAAGTTGCCGCCGGCGATCACGAGATCGGCCTTGTCCGCGACGATCTTCTCGACGTCGACGACGACGGCCGAGCCGTCGAACTTCTCGACGTCCGGAATCGAGCCCGCCTCGGGCGGGTAGAGCAGGATGTCCTGGCTCTTGCCGACGATGCGGTCACCGACGCCGAGCGCGAACAGCGTCTCGGTGATGGCGGGCGTGAGCGACACGATCCGCCGCGGCTCGGCCGGGATGACCACCACGGTGCCCTCGTCGTCGGTGAGGGTGGCCGGGAAGGCGGGTGCCTCGGTCGGTGCGGCGGTGGGGGCCGCGGTGGTGGCCGCGGTGGGGGCCGCCGTCGGGGCAGCGGACGGGGCGGGGGTGACGGACGCGAGGGTCGGCGCGGCGGGCGACCCCGCGGAGCACGCGCCGATGAGGAGAGACGCCGCGAGGGCGAGCAGGACGGGGAACGGACGAAGACGAGCGATCACGGGAACTCCGGCACAACGGTTGAGAATCAGCAGACCCCTGGCTTCGGGGCGAAGCGAGGGGTCAGGCGGTCGATCGCACGGGTACGCCTGACCTTTCTCTCGAAGGTTCGAGCGGCGACGGCGGGTCGGCGACCGGACTTCCGCCCCCCGTGGGGGCGGTCACCGTAGCGGGACTGTGCCGGAATCACACCGGCTTCGCGACCATACCGCGTCGGATCTGTAGGGACCTGGGGTCCCTTTGATAGCGGCGAGGTTACCACCCCGCCCCGATAAGTGGCAGGTGATTCGGCCTGCTCATGATGGCTGCCTCGCCCTTCTCCCGCCACCCCACACACCCGCCGGAGGAGGTCCCTCGTGGAGCTCAAACGATGCCTGGCAGGAACCGCAACGCTCGCCGTGGTGGCGCTGGCCGGGGTTCTCGGGGCGGCACACCCGCCGGTGCTGGCGGCCGTGGATCCACCGTGGCAGCCACCGCCCTGTCCCGAGGCGTCGGCGGGCGGTCCTGCGGCGCCGAGCGGAACCGCGGCCGCCTGGTACCGGCTGGACCCGGTGCTGGACGACGGTGGGTCCCTGGCAGGCCAGCGCTTGACGCTGGGGCTGATCGGCGGGCCCCCGAGGCACGTGGACCTGCCGCCAGAGTCGTCCGCTTCCGGTCCCGTCCACGGGTCCGTGCTCGTGAGCGAGGACGACGGGACCGAGTCCCGGCTGCGGCTGCTGGACGTGGGGCGTGCCTGTGAGACCGTGCTGGCCCGGGAGCGGTCGGTGATCCGCGGCGCGCTCCTCGCCCTGGACGGCACAACGGCCTGGGAACACCGTGTCGACCGTGCCACGCGCGCGGACCAGGGCGTGTGGCGGCGCCCGCTGGCCGGCGGCGTGCCAACGCGCGTGCTGGCGGGCCTGCCGGCGGACGAGGCATTCGGGCCCACGTTCGTGACCGAGCTCTCGTGGCTCGCCGACGGTCGCCTCGGGGTCGCGTCCTGCGGGGAACGGGCGTGCCGGACGCGCGTGCTCGACCCGGCCACGGGTCACACGTCCGCGTTCGAGGGGACGGGACCGCTCCTCGGCGTCGAGGGCGACATCGGGGTGGCCGTGAGTGCGTGCGCGGGACTCCCCTGCCCCATCGAGACCATCGACCTGGGAAACGGACGGCGCAGGACCCTGCTGGACGCCGCGGGCTCGGCCGCCGTGGACGACGGCGTACTCGTGTTCGAGTCCGCTGACGGCTCGATAGCCGCCCTGGACCTCGCGAGCGGCCGAACCAGGGCCGTGGCCGTGGATCACGGACTGCTGCCGGTCCGGCGGACGTCGTCGGCCACGAGCGGAGCGGAGATCGCCGCCGGCTCCGTGCTCCTCGCCCCGGGAGGGCGCCTCGATCACCCATCGGACGGGCGCCGCCTGGATACCGCCGCCCGGACCGTCCATCGCCTCGGGGAGGTGGCTCCGTGAACCCGATCCGCATCACGGCTTCGGCCGTCGCGACACTCGTGCTGGCCGCGGCGATCGCTGCGGCGCCCATGCCCGCCAACGCCCACGCGCCGGACCCGGTGCTGTCCGGCGGGCTCTTCGCCCAGAACGCCGGCCTGCACTACCGGTGGGGCGCCGGCGGCACACCCCCGGCGGCGATCCGCACCGCCGTGAACGGGGCGGCGGGGGACTCGAACGCCTCCCGCCGGTCCAAGGCCGCCACGTTCACCTACGACTCGGCCGGCGGCAACACCGTCTACTACGGCGTGGGCGTTCCCTGCGGCGTCAACGGCCTCGCCTGCTTCCGCCGCGATGCGCCGACCTGGTTCGGCGTCTGGCTCCGGGAGAACGGGCACCGCTACGACTGGGGCGTCCTGCGCTGGTGCGAGCTGAACGGAGACCCCAACGGCTGCTACGACGCCGAGAACGTGATGCTGGACGAGCTCGGCCACGTCCTGGGCCTTGACCACCACGTGAACTACGCGAACGACAGCGACTACGCGGACGCCGTCGTTCAGACCTACACCCACGCCAAGCCCCAGGTCGGCTGGAATGCGCACGTCTTCGGGCGGTGCGACATCGCGACGCTCCAGCAGCAGTACGACGTCGCCTCGTGGACCACGCCCTACAGCACCTGCCTGGACGTACCGACGCGAACGACGCTCGCGGTGACGTCCACCAGCGTGGTCGCCGGCTCTGTGGTCACGTTCACGGCCACCCTGACGAGCGCCGGCGAGGGACGGCTGTCGAACAACCCGATGTCCGGACGGGTCGTCGTCCTCCAGCGGCGCAGCGGGACCACCTGGGCGGACGCGGTGACGCTGGGTCCGGGTGCTGCGGCGGGATCCTACGTCAAGAGCCTGACGCTGCAGGGCTCCGGTGACTACCGCGCGGTCTACCGGAAGACGTCGACGGAGGGGGTGCGCACGTCGACCTCCGCCGCCATCAGCATCACGGTCGCCGCGGGCTGCACCCTGAAGGTCTGCCCGCTGGCCGTCCGGCCCGGAACCCGGTGAGCGGGAGGTGGACACCATGTCGAGGATGACGAACCCCTCCCGGGTGCCGGGGCTGCCTGGCCTGGCCCTCGTGGCCGTCGCGTTGGCGGTCGGGACCGTGGCGCTGGCAGGGTGCTCGCGAGGCGGCCCGCTGGCCCCCGCGTCAACCGTGGGCGCTGGGTCACCGGTCGCCGGTAGCACTCCCGGCCCAACGGAAGTCCCGGGGCCCCCGGTCGCGTCCCTCGAGGGCGGCACCGCCGGGATCGTCCCGGGCGAGCTGGGCACGTTCCTCTGGGACGGGCTGGGCTCTGACGCACCCTGGATCGTGCCGCCGGACACCGTGCCGGCAGCGGCGGGCGCTCCGCTTGCCGTGACGCTGGACCCCGGGCTCGTTCCGCGGCGGTGGACCGCACGCTGGGCACCGGTGCTCGCCGGGGCGGCCGGGGATCCCGTCGCGGTCACGGCGGGCGATGACGCGGCTGTCGAGGTGGCGGCGCCGACGGCACGCGGCAGCTGGGGTCTCCAAGTGGAGATCAGCTTCGCCGGGGGCCAGCGCGCCGCGTGGTACTGGAGCCTCAGCGTGGGACCGTAGCGGCGGGGCCGGGCACGGTGCCGGGCACCGCACATGCGAACGCCGCCGGGCAGGAGTCCGGCGGCGTTTCGTCGGGTCGGTACCAGTCGGTGCCAGTCGGTACCGGTCGGTGCCAGTCGGTACCGGTCGGTACCTGGAGCCGACGCGGCGGCCGGCAAAGGTCAGGCGATCGAGCTCGCTGGGACGGGGTTGAAGATGGAGACCTGGACCTCCTCTGGGAGCATGACGCCGAAGATCTTCTCCAGCGCGAGGAGATGCACGCACGAGCCCCAGCTCTCGAAGTAGTGGCACGTACAGTGCCACTGGCCGGCGTCGAGACTGACGTGATGGGTGTCGTTGTCCCCACGGAACGTCAGGGCGACGCGTTCGATCGAGATGCGATCCAGCTCGCGAGCGTAGCGATTCGCCTTCTCGACCTTGCCGATGAGAGAGGAGTGCATCGCTGATCTACCTCCAGTCGCCCGTGCGCAGGGCGTCCACGAGGGCCAGCCGTCCGGTCCGACCCACGAGACCGGAGACAGCGGTCACTGCACGTAGCCTACACCCACGACCGCCAGCGGTCAGCCCCCGGAATCGGCACCGGGAAGCGGCGGTCAGCCGCCGTCAACCAGGCGCTCGCCGGTGACAACCAGCTCGTCCCGGAGGCCGGGCGTGCTCGCCTCGGTGTAGACGCGGACCAGGGGCTCGGTGCCGCTCGCCCGTACCAGGAGCCAGGACCCGTCCGCGAGAAACCACTTGAAGCCGTCGTTGGTGGACAGGACCTGGGTCCGGACCACCGGCTGGCCGGCAAGCTCCGCGGGGGGATGGTCACGCAGCTCGACCAGGACCCGGGCCTTGACCGCGTCGTAGGTCGGCCGGTCGAAGTGGACGTCGATCCGGCGGTAGAACGACGGTCCCGCCAGCTCGTGGAACAGCTCCACTGCGCGGGACACCGGCCAGTTGCCCCGCGCACGCTCCCGGAGGAACAGGTCGAGCAGCATCAGGTCCGCGTAGATCCCGTCACGCTCGGGCAGGTGCATCCCGAAGCCGTAGCCGCCGGACTCCTCGGCGCCGAGCATCGCGCCCGTCTCGATCATCCGCGGCCCGATGAACTTGAACCCGACCGGCACCTCGTGGGTCTCGATGCCGTAGTGGCGGCCGAGGGTCGCCGCGGTCGACGTGTTGTTGACCGAGATGACGACCGGCTCGCGCAGCCCGCGGTGCTCCGCCAGGTAGTACATGAGCAGGCTCGTAACCTCCAGCTGGTGGAGGAACGTGCCACGTTCATCGGCCGCGCCCGCGCGGTCGGCGTCGCCGTCCAGCAGCAGGCCCAGGTCGTAGCCGCCACCGGCCAGGATCGCGAGGGCCTGGTCCACGTGCGGACGGATCGGCTCCGGGTTGACGCCTCCGAAGAACGGGTTGCGCTCGTTGTGGATCTCGGTGACCCGGATCCGGCCGCCGGCCAGCAGCCGCGGGATCCAGCCCGAGCCCGCACCGTAGAGCGGCTCCACCAGGATGGAGACGTCGGCTGCCTTGAGCGCATCCAGGTCGATGGTGCGCCGCACGAACTGCTCGTAGCCCTCGAACGGGTCGTACCACTCGACGAGCCCGGTGGCCTCCCCGTCCTCGAACGGCCGCCGCTCGATCGCGGTCCCGGCGTTGGCGACGAGCGCGGTCTCGATCACCGACAGGATCTCCGCCCCGGCCGCGGCGCCGGTGGGCGCCTTGACCTTGAACCCGTTGTCGGTCCAGGGGTTGTGCGAGGCCGTGATCACGACGCCCGCGGCGGCGCCCCGCTGGACCACCTCGTAGGAGCTCATCTGGGTGGGCACGGCCGTCCGGCTGATCGCCACCGGGATGTCGTGGGCGAGGAGGACCTCGGCGGCTGCCCGGGCGAAGTGCTCGGACGCGAACCGCCGGTCGTACGCGAGGACCACGCCCTTCGCCTGCTCGCCCCGCTCGACGACGTACCGGGCGACCCCATCGGCGCAGCGCCGCACGTTCTCGAACGTGAACTCGTCGGCGACGCGGGCGCGCCAGCCGTCGGTCCCGAACACGATGCGGGTGGGGGTGGGCGCCTCCGCCTGGTTGGTCACGCACGGGCCTCCGCTGCAGCGCACCGGTCCAGCAGGGCCTGCACGATCGGTCGTGCGGCGCGGGCCCCGCGCAGGACTGCGATTGGATCCTGGGGATGGATCGTACCTTCCGGCGCGGCCCGAACGGTGAGCCCGTCCGGCCCACGCTCGACCAGGAGGTCCGCGGCGGTCACCTCCGCCGCGTTGCCGGACTCCAGCACCCCGCCCTCGAAACCGGTCGCACCGAGCACGTCGAGGAGCGCCGGCCACGTCCCGATGTCACTCCAGCCGACGTCCAGGCCGGCCATGACGACCTCGCCGGCGGCACCCGCCGGCTCCATGACTGCGTAGTCGATCGAGCGCGAGGGGACGCGCGCGTAGGCCGCCGCCATGTCCCCCGAGGCCAGGCCCGCCGCGACGCCGGCGAACACGTCGGGGGCGTGCCGCCCGAGGGCCGCCCGGATGGCCCGGCGCCGCCACAGGAACATGCCTGCGTTCCAGGCGACGCCCGGCGAGGCGACGAGCGCTTCGGCCTCCGCGAGCGCCGGCTTCTCGCGGAACGCGGCCAGCGGGTACGCCCGGAGGCCGGCGATGTCCGCACCCGCCTCAACGCGCGGGATGAGGTACCCGTACTGCGTGGACGGGTGCGAGGGCCGGATGCCCAGGGTCACCAGCGGCGACTCGACCCCGAACGCCCCGGTCGCGAGGCCATCAGCCGCCGCCGCCAGGACGCTGCGGAACACGGCCTCGCGCCCGGGATCGATTCGATGATCGGCGGGCAGCACCACCATGACCTCGTCGTCGTCGCGATCCACGGCCAGGGCCGCAAGGGCGATCGCCGCAGCCGTGTTCCGGCCCTCGGGCTCCACGAGCACCCGGACACCGGGCGCCTGCTCCCGGACGAGCGGCGCGTACACCGCCGACGCAACCACGCAGATCGCCCCGTCGCCGAGAGCCAGCTCCGGGCCCCGGAGGCGAGCGATCGTTCGCTGGAGCAGCGTCTCGCCGTTCGGCAGGAGGGTGAGGAACGGCTTCGGCCGGGCCGCGGTGCTGAGCGGGCGCAGGCGCGTCCCGCCGCCCCCGGCCATGATCACGAGGTACATCCCGGCATTGTAGGTGGCCCGACGCGGGACCCGGGGAGGATCGACGACCCGGACCCGGCACACCGACCCGCACGCCCTGACCTACGTCTCGATCATCGTCCCCGAGGTCGTGATCGCCCTGTCCACCCTGGTCCTGTTCGCCTCGACCTTCGGGATCATCAACGACGCGACCGGGATGCGGCTGCAGCTGGGGATCCCGACGATCATCGCGGCGCAGATGCTGTTCGACATCAGCATCGTGCTGCTGCTCGTCCGGGCCCGGCTGTCCGGCATGGACCGCACGCACGTCGAGGCCTCCTACGACCTCTACGCCACGCCGTGGCGGACCTTCCGGCAGATCACGTTCCCGCAGCTTCTGCCCGCCATCGTCGCGGGCTTCCTGCTGTCATTCACGTTCAGCTTCGACGACTACGTCATCACGTCGTTCGTGTCCGGGCCGGGCTCGTCCACGCTGCCGATCTTCATCTTCGGCCAGGTGAAGCGCGGGGTCTCGCCCGAGACCAACGCGGTCGCCACGATGATGCTCGCCCTCACCCTGGCGCTGCTGGTGATCGGCCAGCTGGCACTGACATGGGGGTCGCGCAAGAGTGGCGACGGCACGACCGGCGGCATGGCCGGGATGATCGCCGAGCAGGCGTAAGGGCGTCCCCGGGTCCGCTGCCTCGCGCGGACGTCCTCCCCGACGCATCACACGAACGCGCGCCGCGCCGAACCGCGCTCCGTCGAATCCAGCGCCCGCGCCGACGAGCCGCCTAGAGCTCCGGTGCCGGCAGCCCAGCGTCCGACGCGAGCATCGCGGCCTTGTCGGTCCGCTCCCACGGCACGTCGAGGTCCTCGCGGCCGAAGTGCCCGTAGGCGGCCGTCTGCCGGTAGATCGGACGACGGAGATCCAGCGCCTCGATGATCGACGCCGGCCGGAGGTCGAAGTGGGCCTCCACCAGCGCCTGGATCTTCTCGTCGGCGATCACGCCGGTCCCGAACGTCTCGATCGAAAGCGAGATCGGCTTTGCGATGCCGATGCCGTACGCCACCTCGACCTCGAACCGGTCCGCGATCCCGGCGGCCACCACGTTCTTCGCCAACCAGCGGGCCGCGTAGGCCGCCGAGCGATCGACCTTGGTCGGGTCCTTGCCGGAGAAGGCACCGCCGCCGTGGCGGGCCATGCCCCCGTACGAGTCCACGATGATCTTGCGGCCCGTGAGGCCCGCGTCGCCCATGGGTCCGCCGGTCACGAAGCGCCCGGTCGGGTTCACGTGCATGACCGGGTCCTCGGACCGGAGCTCGGCGGGGATCACGGGCAGGATCACGCACTCGATCAGGTCAGAGCGGATGCGATCATGGCTCACGTCCGGATCATGCTGCGCGGAGGCGACGACCGTCCGCACCCGCTTTGGCACCCCTCGCTCGTACTCGACCGTGACCTGGGTCTTGCCGTCCGGTCGCAGGTACGGCAGCTGACCGGACTTCCGCGCCTCGGCCATGCGGCGCGCCATGCGGTGGGCGAGCGCGATGGGCAGCGGCATCAGCTCCGGCGTCTCGCGGCAGGCGTACCCGAACATCATCCCCTGGTCGCCGGCGCCCAGCTCCACGCCGTCCACGCCCTGGGCGATGTCCCTCGACTGTTCCTTGACGCTGACCAACGTGCCGCAGGTGAGGTAGTCGAAGCCGTAGTCGGCCTTCGTGTAGCCGATCTCCTTGACCGTGTCCCGCACGACCGCCTGGAAGTCCACGTAGGTCGAGGTGGTGATCTCGCCCAGGACCAGCACGAGGCCCGTCGTCGTTGCCGTCTCGCAGGCCACGCGGGCGTCGGGGTCGTCCTCGAGGATCCGGTCGAGGATGGCGTCCGAGATCTGGTCGCACATCTTGTCCGGATGACCCTCGGTGACCGACTCCGAGGTGAACAGGTAGTGCTCAGAATCGACGATGCTCATGGTGCTCCGGCTGGGCTGGCGGGTATCCGGGCGAGCGTACCACCGGATCCCTGCCCGACGGCGCCGGGACTATGCCATGCGGCAGACCATCGTCCAGTCGCCGTCCTGCTGGATCACCGCCACCCGCCCCATGCGGCCATCGGGAAGGCGGCACGGGTAGTCGGTCAGCGAATGTTCGGGCTGCAGGCACGTCCGGAACGCAGCTTCGAACTGGGCCAGGAGCGACCGGGACTCGGATCGCGCTTCACTCTCCATCAGGCCGCGACGCTGCTCGGCTCGTCGCAATTCCTCGCGGCGGCGATCCGCCTCGAAGTCGGCCACGAGAAGGGAGTTGACGGCGATCGTCGCCGCGGAGGTCGGGAAGCTGCTGGTAGGACGCATGAGATCACCTCGCACTTGGCGCACCGGGTTCCCGGCTCCGGGCGCAGCAGAACATCGACGTGTACAGGAGCCTACCTCCGTTGTCAAGGGCCTGTGCGCCCTTATCCGATGGCCCGTCCCGACTTATTGTGCGCGCGACGAGGACGGCTGCGTCGTCAGAGCCCGGGGATGTCCATCGGCTCGATGTCGTCGGCGGGCCTGAAGCCGAAGACGCGGCCCAGGAATGCCAGCTCGGCCTGGTAGACGGCGCGCTTCGTCTCGGCACGACGGAAGCCGTGGCCCTCACCCGCGAACGTCAGGGCCACGTGCGGCAGGCCCCGGGCAGTGAACGCGGCGACCATGGCGTCCAGCTGGGTCGGCGGGACCACCTTGTCGTCCAGGCCCTGGCAGAGGAGCATGGGGGCTCGGACCCGGTCCAGGAAGTGGATCGGCGAGCGGTCCCGGTACACCTGCCGGCCCGTGCCCCACGGGGCCACCAGGGACTCCTCGTAGCGCGCCTCGAACTTGTGGCTGTCGGCGTGGATGAGCTCGAGATCCGCGATGCCGTAGCGGCTGATCCCGGCGGCGAACACCTCGGGGCGGAACGTGAGCGCCGCAAGGGTCGTGTAGCCGCCGGCGCTGCCGCCCCGGATGGCCATGCGGGCTGGATCGACAGAGCCGCGGTCGGCCAGGAACCGGGCGGCCGCAACGCAGTCATCGACGTCCGCGATCCCCCACTGGCCCTTGAGCGCGTCCCGGTACGGCCGCCCGTAGCCGGTGGAGCCGCGGTAATCCACGTCCACGACGGCGATCCCGCGTGACGTGAAGAAGGCACGGTCGAGCGAGAGGGCAGACGATGCCGAGCCCGTCGGGCCGCCGTGCGACAGGACGATGAGCGGCGGCCGCTCCCCCTCCGGGCCTTCGCAGGCACCACTGGTCGGCGGGAAGAAGAGGGCGCGCGCGATGGCACCGCCCGTGGTCGGGAAGGTGATCGGCTCGGCGACCGGCAGGACGTCCGCGTCCAACGGCTCGGACAGCGAGCGGGCCAGCACGCCGGATGGCTCGCCCGTCTCGGGGTCCAGGCGGAGGAGCACGGCCATATCGTGGCGACCCGCGGCCACCACCACGGCCTGGCCACCGGCACACCGCAGTCCCTCGAGCTCCGTGAACGGCAGGTCGGCCCTGGTCACGGCTCCGCCCGGCGCGACACGGACCAGGCCGTCACCGCCGTCGGCCCGGGCGACCGCCAGGATGGCACCATCGTCCGTGAACGCGTACGTGGACAGGTCGAAGACCCAGGCCGGGCCGCCCAGCTCCGCGACCATCGGGGCGAGGTTCCGGGCCGGGTCGTCGAGGCCCGCAGGCCCATCGAACGCGTACAGGTTCCACCAGTCCGTCACATCCGAGACGAAGTGGAGGATGCCCTCGGGCGACCACTCGGGCTGGGTCACGGAGACCCCGGGTCCTCCGGCCACCGTCCTCGCCTCACCCGGGGAGCCGTCGGCGGCGATCGGGGCAACCCGCAGGCGCGTCGCGTCCCACGGCATGTCCGGGTGGTCCCACTCCAGCCACGCGAGGAGCGACCCGTCCGGCGCGGGCCGCGGGGCCGCCACGAAGTCCGGGCCCTCGACCAGGACCCGGACGGTGCCCGCTCCGGGGCCGGCCGCGCCGTCGAGCACGATCGCCACGACCTCGTTCCGGACCAAGGACGGGAGGTCGTTCACAGGATCGTGCGTCTCGCGCACGGCGTAGAGCACGGGGCGGACGGTATCGAAGCGCAGGTCGGCGTACCGCCAGGGTCCTTCCGGCGTGATGGCCCCGGGCGGCCGCAGGCCCTCCGGGTCGATGGACCAGAGTCGGCCGTCAGCGAAGGACGACGCCACGATCCGCCCGCGGTCCGCCCGGTACGAGCCGCCACCGTACTCGTGGACTCGGTTCCGGACGTTGAACGGCGCGGGCGTCAGCTCCCGGGTGGCGCCGTCCGGCGTGTGCCGGATCAGCGTCCGGCGGCCGTCCTCGGACGGGCGGCCTTCGAGCCAGTAGACGTCGTCG
>Ga0209014_10000455_pt1 | contig 23838 bp, 18 predicted proteins | sample BarGraNGADG00212_FD_184491 | JGI IMG/M metagenome (GOLD analysis project Ga0209014, IMG submission 184491) | Arctic peat soil microbial communities from Barrow, Alaska - Barrow Graham LP Ref core NGADG0002-212 (SPAdes) (version 2) | ecosystem: Environmental > Terrestrial > Soil > Wetlands >...
GGAGATCGAGCGTGCAGATCGGCCAAACTTCCTGATTTCATTGGGTTGCAGGCACCGTCTGGGCCTCTCACGGCTGTACTCAAATCGGCGAAGAGCCGCCTGAGCGCGACGCCGCGGTGTAGATCACATAGACGAAATGCGTGCGTAGAAACTGCGGATCGATCGCGATCGCGAGCAGTCCATTGCCGCCGGCGGTCCACCCATCGTCCAGCGGCACCGCGGGGGCCGTGCTCAATCTGCCGTCGCGGACGATCCGGATTGCGCCCGCGCGCTCGGCGACAAACAGGCGTCCGTCCGGGCTGAACGCGGCGTCGATCGATGCACCCAGAGAGCTCGTGTTGGCGTTGACAGCATCCGGCGTGCTGGCCGCCTGCATGGCGGGAACGTAGGGCGTGTAGTCGAAGTCGAGGGTGTGCTGGGCGTAAAGCCCGAACATGTTGCCCTCGCCCCACTTGTGGAAGGCATTGAGCTGCGTGGCCACGTAGTCGGGCGGGCGCGCGTCGTCGAACGAACCGGCGCTCGGGCCCGGGTCGATCCAGGCGAAGGGCGAGAGGAAAAACCGCGAGGAGGCATACGCCCAGTTCGCCCACCGCTTGGCGAGCGTGCCGCGCCGTCACCGCAGTATCCGAACATGACGGGCATCTGGACGGGTACGCTCAACGTCGTTGAGGGCGGGAGCAGGAACACCTGCACTCACTCCTGGAACATCACGACCCAGAATGGCGGCACATTCTCTGGCTCCTCTCAAAACGCGGGGGACGCGTCCGCGTGCGCCCCGATCCTGAGAATAGGGCCAGGGTCCGTCTCCGGGACCGTGGCGACCGACGGTGTCGTTTCTTTCGGCCCCATCGTGCGGCTCGAAAGCGTGTGCGTCCGCCTGTCGGGCGGGACTTATTCCGGCCGAGTGTCCGGCTCGTCGATCACAGCAACAACCGTCGAGACGATTCGGTGTACGGATATGTTTGGAACGTACGAGTTCACCCAGTCGCTGGCAGTGACGCTGGCCAGGTAGAGAGAGGCTCTCTCACCAGGGCACCAGCCTAAGACGCGGTCGCACCCGACGGCTGCCGGACCGCACGGGGAGTGAGCCGGAGCCGCGACGGTTTTCCCTGCTCCACGACGCGATCCTTCGTGTATCGTCTTCCCATGCGTACTCCAGTGCTTCTCCTCGCTGCCGCACTCACGTTCGTCCCCTCGCTCCAGCGCCCGACAGCGCAACCCGTTGCGCCCTGCACGACCGCCACGGCGGCGTGCACCGAGTGGGTCACGCCCGGCGGCGGGCCGGGCCGAGCGATGATCTACCGCTCCTACTCGCTCGATGTGCCCAACAGTCGGGTGACACGTGCGGTCGTGATGGTTCATGGCACCGGCCGCAACGCCGATCACTATTTCCTGACGGCGATGTCGGCCGCGTTTCTCGCCGGCGCGCTCGATGACACCGTCGTGATTGCCCCGCACATGATCGACGCCACCGATCACGCGGAACCGAACGAGATCGTCTGGCAGACCAGCTGGCGGACGGGGGGGCCGTCACGAGCCGACGCGTCGCTGTCGTCGTTCGATTTCGTGGACGAGATCCTCCGCAAGCTGGCGAAGAAATCGTCGTTCCCGAATCTGCAGCACATCGTCGTGACGGGACATTCGGCCGGCGGTCAATTCACGAACCGGTATGCGATGTCGAACACGGTGCACGGCACCCTCGGGGTACCGGTGAGTTATGTGGTCGCCAACCCTTCCAGTTACGCGTGGCCTGACGCCGTGCGGCCGCTGACGCAGGATGATGCGGACGCCGCCACCGCGAAGGACGGCTGGAGCTTCATGCCGAACGCCAATCCGCTCCCACCGCACACGAAGTTCACGTTCGGCCCGTTCGATGCGACGAAGGCGCAGAACTTCAACAACTGGCCGGCCGGCCTGGAGAACCGCACCGGGTACACGGCGCAGATGAGCAACGAGCAGTTGAAAAAGCAGTTGGTCGAGCGGCCGACGACCTTCCTGCTGGGACAGGTCGACACGCTGCCGCTTGGCGGGTTCGACAGCTCCGCGATCGCCATGGCTCAGGGTCCGACGCGCCGGGCGCGCGGCGAGGCATTCGCCAAGTACGTGAACGAAGTGCTGGGTGCAAAACACCGGATCGTCATTGTGCCCGAGTGCGGGCACAACGATCGGTGCGTATTCACCACGGGCATCGTGTTCCCGTTCCTCTTCCCCGGGGCCACGGAAACCAAGTAGCGGCACGTCGTCCACCACGCTCCGTACCGCCGGCACGCCGGTGGCCGGGCTGGGCCGTTCATCTGGAGCCGCCGGAGGGTGCGACTATGGCGACGCGATACGTCGTCAGCACAAGCCAGACGATTCACGACCGCTTGCCGACGCGCGTGAACGACCTCGTGATGGACCGCGCCGACACCGAGACGTCCGAGGTCTTCATCGTCGTACTCGAGCCCGGCGAAGGCCCTCCACTCCATGCGCGCGACGACACCGAGCAGATCTTGTACGTGCTCGAGGGGACAGGCGTTCTGCAGGTCGGCGAGACGCACGAGCCACATCAAGTGGAGGCGGGCGAGATCGTACGGATTCCTCCGCAGTCGCGAAACGCTGATGCCTTGCGAAGACCGGCCGCAACCTGTTAGAACTCCCGAGTGCATTGAGGGCACTCCGACAACTGGGATACGACATGCTGAAGAATGCATCGAGGTTGCACACCCGCGTCATCTGCCGCCTCGGTATCCTGCTCGCGCTGGTCTGGTGCGCTGCTGTCCCTCGTCCCGTCGCCGCCGCTGCCGCGAGTCCTGTCCGCGTCATGATCGTCGTGGCGGCGGCCTGGCAGGAACCGTCAGGTGAGTGGAAGGGTGAGGCCGAACGCTGGGTCGTCAGTTACCGTCTGACCCGGAAATTGGCGGTGCCCGGAGTGAGTCAGCCGGTCCTGTGCAATGAGGCGGGAGTGTGCCTAGCTGTTGCCGGGGAAGGCCCGGTCGCCTCCGCCGCCGCAACGATGGCCCTAAGCCTTTACCCGGGCCTCGATCTTGCGAAAGCCTACTTCCTGATAGCCGGTATCGCTGGCACGCCGCCCTACATGGCCACTCTCGGATCGGTGTCGTGGGCCGACTGGGTCGTCGACGCGGACGCTGCCGCCACCATCCATCCTGCGGATCTTCCCGATGGCTGGCCGTTCACGCGCTTCAGGAAGTTCTGCCCCCAGCCCTGGTGCGAGGACAGCTGGGGCGTCGGGGCCGTTCGCCTCAACGCGGCCCTCGTGAAGCGTGCCGCCGCACTTTCCGCTGCGACGCCACTGCTGGACAGTGAGAAGGCGCGAGCGTATGCGGGTCGCTACACCGGGAATGAACCGGCCAGGCATGCGCCGTCCGTCCTCATCTGCAGCAGTCTTGCGGGCGCGACGTACTGGCACGGACCGCGCCTGAGCGATTGGGCCCGATGGTGGGTCGACCGGTGGACCAGTGGAAGCGGCCGGTATTGCATGACCGACGAAGAGGACTTCGCGATCGTCACGACCCTGGAGCGCCTCTCCTCGATTGGCAAGGTTGATCGCCAGCGGGTATTGGTGCTCCGTGGTGCAAGCAATTTCGATCAGCCGCAACCGGGACAACCGGCTGTCGAATCACTGCAGTCTATGATTAGGGCGGACAACGATGGCTATCGCCTAGCCATCGACAACGTGTGGCGCGTTGGAACGGTGTTCGTTCAGGACGTGGTCGGGCACTGGCCGGCTTGGCAAGACGGGGTCACCGCTCGCCGCCAGGAACACTAGTCGGGTCCGACGACGGCGGGAGCCCCCGGCAAGGATGCCGGAAAAACCCAAGAAAAATCCAAACGGCAATTTCCGACCCTCCGGTTGTGGGTAATTGCGGCCGGGTCTGGACGCTGGAATCGAGCGAAACGCTAGGAATGTCGCGGAAAGGAAGGTGGCTCCTCAGACAGGACTTGAACCTGTAACCCTCCGGTTAACAGGCGCGTCGGAAGGGCGGTCCGAAGAGATCAGACGCTGTCTTTGCTGAGGCCCATCGATCTGAAGCGGTCTCTTGCGATCCCCTGCGACGGCCGCAAGAACCCAAATTAACCCAAGCGCCGCTCGACGCCGCCGCGGCCGCGCGGTAACCGCAGTCGGCGTTCGGTCTGATCTTGGGGTCTCCCACGGAAAGGTCGAACAAGACCGCGGCCGGAACGATCGGGACCTTGCCGAAACCGGTCTCGAAGCCTACGCCGTGCTCCTCGAGGTACCGCATCACGCCGGTGGCCGCGTCGAGGCCGAACGCGCTGCCGCCGGTGAGCACGATGGCGTTGACCTTCTCCACCGTATTGATTGGGTTGAGAAGGTCGGTCTCGCGCGTGCCCGGGGCCGAACCCCGGACGTCGACGCCGCCCACCGCACCCTGCTCGGCCAGGACGACGGTGCAACCGGTCGGGCGGCCGGGCATCTCGGCGTGGCCTACCGTGAGGCCCGAGACCGCGGTAAGGCCGGACGGGGCCTGGGTTTGTGCGCGTGAATCGTCGTGCATGGCAAGAGCGGCGATGAGTGCCGCGGTGAGCGCGAATGGAAAGGCGTGGTAACGCATCGGTGGCCGGTTCTCAGGCTTGTTCGATCATACGACAGGCCCGCCTCGCCGCGGGCGGAAGCGTGAAAGCCGAGATTTAGGTCAAACGCCAGAATACTTCGGGTTCGGGAATCGGATCCTGATGAATGGATCAGTCGGCTCGGCGCGATCCATACATCTGGATTCAGATCGACAGCGGGCGCGCTGGATTGGCCTTGTTGAGTCGTTAAATAATTGTAGGGAAAGCACTTGTCCAAATGACAACCTTGTAAGCCAGGCTTGCGTTTTTGGCCCGGCAATTGCGTTCCGAAGTGTCTTGTTGTTTTCTAATCGGACGCGAAGGCCGGAAATGCTTCCGGCAGGCGTGCTCAGAAAGTGTCTCCCCAAGGAGGATTCTAATGGAGAGAGTAAGGTTGGCGACGGCCGGAAGGCTTCGGATCTTCCTGCTGTTGCTGCTCGTCGTCGGACTCCCGCTCACGGCCATGGCCCAGACCGGGACCGGCGGGATCACCGGCGTGGTCACAGACTCGACCGGCGGCGTGCTGCCGGGCGTGACGGTCAGTGTCAAGGGCCCGGACAACGCGGTCCGCTCGACCGTGAGCGACTCGAACGGCAAGTACATCATCGAGAAACTGGCTCCCGGCTCGTACACGCTGTCGTTCGAACTGGCTGGCTTTGCCGCCCAGTCGAGCACCGTCGTCGTCGTGGCCGGCCAGCCGGCCGCCGTGGAAACCAAGCTGCAGATCGGGGCCAGGACCGAAGCGGTCCAGGTCACCGGCACGCTGATTCCGCGGCCGACGCTCGAGGCGATGAGCCCGGTCACCACCCTCGAGGTTGAAGAGCTCACCTATCGGGGCATCAACCGCGTGGAAGACCTGCTCACCAGCCTGCCGCAGGTGTTCGTCGCACAGAACTCCTCGGTGTCGAACGGCGCGTCAGGCACGGCCACGGTCGACCTGCGCTACCTCGGCACCAACCGCACCCTGGTGCTCATCGACGGGCGCCGGATGGCGAGCGGCGATGCGTTCTCGACGGCTGCCGACCTGAACTTCATTCCGTCCGCGCTCGTCAAGCGCGTGGACGTTCTGACGGGCGGCGCGTCGGCCACCTACGGCGCGGACGCCGTGGCGGGTGTCGTGAACTTCGTGCTCGACCGCGAGTTCACCGGCTTCAAGGGCGGCGTCGAGTACAGCGGCTACCAGCACAACAACACCAATGCCCTGGCCGACTCGATCAACGCGGCCCAGGGGTACAACATCGTCAAGGGCAGCCGGTGGAACGACGGCCCGGTCGACTTCAACATCGCGTTCGGCAGCAAGTTCGCCGACGGCAAGGGCCACGCGTCCTTCTACCTCGACTACCGCAAGACGAATGCGATCACGAAGGATCAGCGCGACTACACGAACTGCTCGCTGCTGGGCGTTGGCAGCTCGGTGTTCTGCGGCGGGGCCGGAGGCCCGCCGAGCGGCCGGTTCATCGTGGCTGCGGCCCCGGAGACCACGGGAGTGGGCGGGGACTACGTCATCGACCCGACGACGGGCCTGATGCGGGCGCGCACGAGCTTCGACCTGTACAACTACGCGGTCCGGAACTATATGCAGCGCTCCGATCAGCGGTGGGCGGGCGGCGCGTTCATGAACTATGATCTCAACAAGTACATGCAGGTGTACGGCGATGTCATGTTCATGGACGACACGACCGACGCGCAGATCGCGGAGTCGGGCGACTTCGGCAGCACGCTGACGATCGACTGCCGGAACCCGCTCATCCCGGCGCAGGCCTACGGGCTGCTCTGCTCGGGCGCCGGCTACAACAACACGACCAACTACGAAGCCCAGGTCCAGATCTTCAGGCAAAATCCGGAGACTGGGCCCCGCGTGAGTCACCTGAACCACACCGACCTGCGGTACTCGGGCGGCGTCAAGGGCACGCTCAACAACGTGTGGAGCTACGACGTGTACGGCATGCAGGCGACGGTGCGCTCGCCCCAGTCGTACTCGAACGACCTGAACAAGACCCGACTGCAGAACACGCTGGATATCGGTTCGAACGGACAGTGCGTTAACGACGCGGGGAACGGCTGCGTGCCGTGGAACATCTTCAGCCTGGGCGGCGTGACGCCGGCGTCGCTGGCCTACCTCAGCCTGGACGAAGTGCTGGACAGCGGCACGAGAATGCGGGTCTTCAACGGCACCCTCAAGGCCGACCTGAAGGACTACGGGATCGTCTCGCCGATGGCGACCGAGGCCGTCAAGGTGGCCTTCGGTGGTGAGTACCGGCAGGAGTTCCTGTTCGTCCGCTCCGACTACGCGTTCGAGAACGCCCTGGGCGCGGGCTCGGGCGGGCCGACGCTGTCGGTCGAAGGGACCTACAGCGTGAAGGAGTTCTTCGTCGAAGGGCTCGTTCCGCTGGTCCAGGACAAGCCGATGGTCAAGGACTTGAGCCTTGAAGTCGGCCTCCGCGAGTCCAACTACAGCAGCACGGGCACGTACGCGACCTACAAGCTGCAGGCCTCGTGGGCGCCGGTACCGGACTTCAAGTTCCGCGTGGGCTACAACCGCGCGACCCGGTCGCCCAACATCACCGAGCTGTTCACGCCGCAGGGCCTGGGCCTCGGCGGCAGTTCGGATCCGTGCGCTGGCACGGCGCCTTCTTTCACCGCGGCGCAGTGCGCGCTGACCGGCGTACCGACGTCGGCCTATGGGACGGTTGTGCCGAATCCGTCCAACCAGTACAACACCCTGGGCGGCGGCAATCCGAACCTCACGCCTGAGGTCGCGAACACCTGGACGGGGGGCGCCGTCCTCACGCCGAGGAAGTTCCTCCCGGGCTTCACGATGACGGTCGACTTCTACGACGTGAAGATCAACCGCACGATTGGCTCGCTGGGATCGAACGACATCCTCAACACGTGCGCCACGACGGGCCAGCTGTGCGACCTGATCCACCGCGACCAGTTCGACACCACGTGGCGGACCAACAGCGGCTACGTCATCACGACGAACCAGAACGTCGGGCGGCTGCAGTCCGAGGGCATCGACATCACCGGCAGCTACACCCGGCCAATCGGGCACGACCTCGGCGCATTCAGCGTCAACCTGATCGGCACCTACCTGCTGAAGTCGGTCACCGACACGGGGCTGTATTCGTACGACTGCGTGGATTTCTTCGGCAACACGTGCGGCGTGCCAACGCCGAAGTGGCGGCACCTGACGCGGTTCTCGTGGGAGACCCCGTGGAAGGTCACCCTCACGGCCGGCTGGCGCTTCATCGGGCCGACGACAGAGGACTCGGGCAGCCCGAACCTGAACTTGGCGGACCCGGTCAGGTTCGCCGCTCTCCAGAACCTCGGCAACATGGCGGCTAACATCCCGTCGTTCAGCTGGCTGGACCTGGGCGTGACGTGGAAGCTCCACAAGGGCATCACGTTCATCGCGGGCGTGAACAACGTGTTCGACAAGGAACCGCCGCTCGGCATCGGGAACAGCCCGAACGACTACGGCGCCGGGTTCTACGGCACGTATGACGCGCTCGGTCGCTACATCCACACCGGGCTGCAGTTCACGTTCTAGTCGAGCGGCACTGCCGTGAGACTTGTGGGGGCGGTGCCGAAAGGGGCCGCCCCCTTTTTGTGTGTGCGCCAGCCAGGCTCAAGCCTCAGGGCTCAAGGCTCAGGCACGGGGAGGCGGGGAGGCTCGCGCCTCCGGACCCTCGTGTGTAGGCCGTCCCCTTCACCCCCCGGCGTTGCTCGGGGTGCCCTGAGCGAGGCCGCGAAGCGGCCGAGTCGAAGGGCAGGGGCGGCGCAGGTATCGAGTAGGTGAGGGCTATTGCTAGCCCCCACCTCTCACACCACCGGACGTGCGGTTCGGCATCCGGCGGTTCACGCCGTGCGCGTCAGGCGCCGATGCTCGTCAAGCAGGCTCAGGAGACCGAGCCGTCGCAGCTCGGCCGAGCGGGCCAGGTCAAGCCCCCGCCGACACAGTTCGCGGATGCGCGTGCGGGGCCGTTTCCACTGGCGCCAGAGAATGCCGCGCAGTTTACGACGGACCCACTTGTCGAGATCCTCGAAGCTGGCTTTCACCTCGGCTAACCGGAAATACGCCACCCAGCCGCGAAAGTAGCGGCTGAGGTCCGCCACGGTGTGGGCGAAGCGGTGCCCGCGTCGCTCCAGTTTCCGGTCCCATTCGTCGAGCAGAATGTTACTCAGGAGTGGAGACAGGGGCCCGCCTTGCGGCGTGCCCTCCGTCCGCGGGGACACCAGCCCGCCGGCCCTCATCCCCGCTTGCAGGAAGCGGCGAATCAGGCGCAGCACCCGGACATCCTTCACCCGGCGCGCCACGCGCGCCATCAGCACGTCGTGGTTCACGCGGTCGAAGAATGTCTCCAGGTCCATGTCCACCACCCACCGAGACCCGTCCGCGATGTGGCGGCGGGCGCACACGACCGCGTCGTGCGCGCTCCGTCCCGGCCGAAAGCCGAAGCTCCCGGCCGAAAACGTCGGGTCGAAGATGGGCGTGAGCACTTGCAGGAGGGCCTGTTGAATGAATCGGTCGAGCACCGTGGGAATCCCTAGCGTCCACGTGCCCCGGCCGTCCGGCTTCGGGATGTCGACCCGTCGCACGGGTGCGGGACATACGTGCCGTTGAGGAGCTGTTCCCGGATGCGCGCCCAGTGCGTCCGGCAGTAGGGCATCAGGTCGTCGACGGTCATCCCGTCGACGCCCGGCGCCCCCGCGTTCCGCACCACGCGCGCGTGTGCGGCGAGCAGGTTCTCTCGCGTCGCATCACGTGCTTGATGAGCGCCAGACTGTGGGCGAGCGCGAATTTGTGCGGAAATCTGAACCTCCGTCGACGGGGCGTGGCGGCGTGACGGGGCGGTCGCCGCAGGCGACGTCGAGGAGTGAGGTGGCTGGAACCTGACAGGCGACGTGGCCTCGAAGAGGCCGCGGCGCCCCCCCGTGGAACGGTCTTGGCCTGGCGAGTCACGGAGAGCCCGGCGTGGCGCCTCGGTTGCGGTTCGTGTCCCTCGGGCCGGAGCTTTGCGTACGGCTTCCTTCCCACGACGCGTCGCCGCGCCGCAGTGGCCGTTCGGCTAGGGGTTCCTGTCATCAAGGCCCCCAGAGGACTTGCACCTCCCAGTCACTTTCCAAGGCGCTTTCGCGCTTGGTTATCGGCGTCCCGTGACGCCGCGCGCCATGCCTGGCGCACACAACAAAAGGGGCGGTCCCCCGTGGAGACCGCCCCTTCTTCTTGAACCCGGCTCTCTGCCCTGAGCCTTACGCCCTTCGCCTCACGCCTTATACCTCGACGGTAGGCAGGAACCGCGGCGGCCACCGGTGCCTGGTCGCCTGCTCGAAGGCGAAGGCGTAGCCGAGCAGCTTCCCCTCGGTGAACGCCGGCCCGAAGAACGAGAGGCCGACCGGCAGGCCGAAGGCGAATCCGGCCGGCACGGTGACGTGCGGGTAGCCGGCCACGGCCGCGAAGGTCGAGCATCCGTTCGGGCCGTGGTCGCCGTTGACGAGGTCGGTGAGCGACGCCGGGCCGCTCGTCGGGGCGACGAACGCGTCGAGGCGGTATTTCGCCGCCACCGCGTCGATGCCGAGCGTGCGCGTCCACTGGTGGCCGTTCGCGAGCGCCGCCTTGTACTTCGGGTCGGTGAGCGGGGCGGCCTTCTCGGTCTCGAGGAAGATGTCCTGGCCGAAGTACGGCATCTCGCGGTCCTTGTTCCGATCGTTGAACGCGATCAGGTCCTGAAGCGAGTGCGCCGGCGCCTTGGGGCCGAGGCCAGCGAGATACGCGTTCAGGTCGGCCTTGAACTCGCAGGTCAGAACCGTGAACTCGCTGTCCGACACCTTCGAAGCCGGCGGCAACTCCGCCGGATCGACAATGACCGCGCCCAGCTTGCGGAGCACCGCGATCGCCTCTTCGACGATCCGGTCGGCCGGCAGGCTCATCCCGAAACAGGCCTTCCGCGGAACGCCGATCCTGGCGCCCTTGAGCGCGTTCGGATCGAGGAACGTCGTGTAGTCGCGCCGCCCCTTCGCGGCCCCCGCGACGGTCACCCGATCGTCCGGGTCCGCGCCGACGAGAGCGCCGAGCAGGATCGCCGCGTCGGTCACCGTGCGCGCCATCGGTCCGGCCGTGTCCTGGCTGTGCGCGATGGGGATGATGCCGGCGCGGCTGACGAGACCGATGGTGGGCTTGAGGCCGACCAGGCCGCAGTTGTTCGCGGGGGAGACGATCGACCCGTCGGTTTCGGTGCCGATGCCGACGGCGGCGAAGCTCGCCGCGACGGCGATGGCCGTCCCCGAGCTCGACCCCGACGGGTTCCGGTCGAGCGCATACGGGTTTTTCGCCTGGCCGCCGCGCCCGCTCCAGCCGCTCGACGAGTGGGTGGACCGGAAGTTCGCCCACTCGCTGAGATTCGTCTTGCCGAGGATGATCGCGCCGGCCTCTCGCAGCCTTCGCGCCACGAACGCGTCGCGCGCGGGCGTCGAGCCCTCGAGCGCAAGCGACCCGGCCGTCGTCGTCATTCGATCGGCGGTGCCAATGTTGTCCTTGATGACCACGGGGATGCCGTGCAGCGGCCCGCGCGGACCCTTGCTTGTCCGCTCGGCGTCGAGCCGCGCGGCGATGTCGTCGGCCTCCGGGTTCAGCTCGATCACGGCGTGCAGCGCCGGCCCCTGCCGATCGAGTGCCTCGATCCGCCGCCGGTACTTCTCGACGAGCGACCTCGCGGACTCCTCGCCCGTCTGCATCTTCTTCTGCAGGTCGACGAGCGTGGCCTCCTGGAGATCGAAGGGCGAAACCTCGACAACGAGCGACGCCGCCTCGGCGTTGGCTCCGCCGGCGCCGGCAATCCGGCTTGCGGCGATGCCGACGCCGCCCGCGACGCCGGTCTGAAGGAACTGGCGACGATCGATGGATGGCATGTTCTCTCCGGCTGACGCCTTACGCCTTACGCCTCACGCCTTGCGCCATTGAGCCCTGAGCCATGAGTCTTTGAGCCTGGGCCCTGAGCCTGGGTTATCCTACACTAGTGTCCGGTCATAAGTCGAACAGCGGCAACTGGTTGCCGTCGTCGATCTCGTCGAATTTGGGGGCCACATCGAAAACAGCAGTAGAAATGGGCATTTTCTCGAACAGCGTGACGCTCAGGATCTGGAGGAGTTTGTAGAGGCTGACGTCGAGGCCCAGACGCTTCTTGACGATGGCGACCAAGACGTAGACGGACAACGCGATCCAGATTTGCGTCTTCACCGCGTTCTCACTGACACCGTAGAAGGCCTTGATTCGCAGGTGTTGCTTGATCCATTTGAAGAAGAGCTCGACCTGCCAACGTGACTTGTATAAGAGCGCGATCGTGAGGGCCGGTAAGATCAGGTTGTTGGTGAGAAAGACGAACGGCTTCTTCGTGTCCGGATCACGGTAGTGCACGCGTCGAAGCGGTTGTGGATAGTGACGGCGACTCTCCTTGGTTGCCAGGACGACGATGTGGTCCGAAATCAACCCGGTCGACGCATCGACGGGCTGCGACGTGCGTCGGAGCAGACGAATGCCGTGCGTCGTGCGCGTGACGAAATACGCGGCCTCGATCGTAAAACGATAGAGCCGTTCAAAGTCGACGTAGCCGCGGTCCATGATGTAGATGGACCCGGTTTCGAGCACGAACGAATCGAGCGCCGCCACATCGGGGCATTGTCCGGCCGTAATCTGCACGACCGTGGGGATCGAGCCACGCAGATCGATGAGCGTGTGCAGTGTGATGGCGGCATCCCGACGGCGGTAGTGCGCCCACGGAAACACGGAGAGGCAGAGCTCGATGATCGTGGCGTCGAGCGCATAGACGGTCTCAGCCAGATCGACGTCGAGCGCGTCATGGGCATACAAGCTCCGCGCAATTCGAATGAGGCCGTGGGCCAGGTCGGCGTAGATGCGCCAATCGCGACCCTCGTTGGCGTCGGCCAACGTCGAGCGTGCGATGCGGCTGCGAAACCCGAGGTGATAGAGCCGCGGTTGCACCGCGCGCAGGCAGGCTTCGACGTCGCGAAGACTCTCGCGGTAGGTGAGCTGGGCGAACGCCATGCACAAGTACTGATCCCAGCACGAGAAGCGCGACGTCTTGTACTCACCGTCATATCGAGTGACGCACTTCTGGAACTCGAAGCGCGAGACGTGGTCCATCACCTGGGCGAAGACGGTGCGGCCTGGCTGCATGCCGCATTCTGCCCCGGCAGCCCGTTGTGCCGGGAAAGGCGCTGATCGTCAGAGATATCGAAAGGTGCTCGGACAGCACTTATCTCCTGTGTTGTGTACTGATTACAGCCGCCGACTAGATCAATGACCGGACAGCAGTGGTAAAGACCTTACACCGAGGACCCCACCACCTAGCATGTCGCGCAATCGCATGCAGCCTCCCTGGTATCCGGATTGGACATAGTGACAGTCGTCAGAAATGAGGCACGCTTGCTGACCTCTAGCTGGCACGAGTGCACGCCGTGCCTCCCAAGGCGCTGCCTGGTGCCAATCCGGCCACCCGTGGGAACGATCCAGTTCGGCGCGCCTCATCTCGATGGTCAGGGAACTGAATAGCCGGGCCTTCGGTGAGTAGACTTGGGGACGTTGGGGACGTCCGGACGGAGTGAAGCAGGGTCACAAGACGCGGCAACGCCACTGGACGTGATGCGGCCCGCCGGGCGGTCTCCGCCAACGCCCGTCCTCAGTAACTAAGAACGGATGTCAGCGAGTCGATGCGGCTGTCCAGTTCACAACTCGAACGCGGTTAAGTTCAGGAAGCCCGTCCGTGTAAGTTATTGAAAAGAATGGCTCCTCAGGTAGGACTCGAACCTACAACCCTCCGGTTAACAGGCGTGTCGAAACGACGATCTGAAGCGATCAGACCCTGTCTTTACTGAGGCCCATTGATCTGACGTGATCTCTTGCGATCCCCTGACACGTCCGCAAAAACCCAAATTAACCCAAGCGCCGCCCCGCGCGGAATTGCGAAGCGGCTATGGAGAGCGTCTCAGAACACCTCGCGGCGGGGAGATTCGCCTGGCACACCCTGACGCCGGCGGGAATCTGAGCGACTAACGCTGCAATCCGCCTAACTTGGCCAGAAGCTCCCGAACTGCTGCGGCGTTCTCTTGGTCATCGGCACTAGCGTAGAGCGAGATGGCCCTCTGGTAGTCATCTCTGGCTCTTGCTAGGTAGTTGGCCTTCTGCAAAGCGTCTTGGATTCCCATCGCTGCGAACTGAGCCCGGTGGCCTCGAGAGCGGTACCCGTCCGCCAGCTGCGCCAGCTTGCGGCTGTTCGGCCGGTAGCCCCGAGTCTCAGCCTCGCGGAGCGCGGCAACGGCTTGGTCCACGTCCTCGAACCCGTAAATGTATGTACGCGCCAATCCTAGATAGGGGTCAGGCCACCGGGTGTCCAAACGAGCCGCCTCCTCAAACTGCCGCACTGCTTCTTGTAGCGGCTGTTGTGCGGCCAGTTTCTGACGCTTGCGTGCCTCACCGATGCTCCGCTGCACCTGGGCCTCGCAGTACCTCAGTCTTGCCGCGACCGGCCGGTCACCTGGGTCGAGATGGAGCACGTCAGCAAGGGCCGTCGCCGCGTCGCGCCAGTGTGCCTCGTCGATAGCCGACTCATCTTCGCGAAAGGCGACGATCACCCGTTCCGCCTGCGAGGTCAGGCGTGCTTTCAACGATACTCTGACGCCGACCAGTCCTACTCCGAGCAAGCTACGCGGCTCGAGCTTCGCATACCGCCCCCAAATATCCTCTGCACTGGTGGGCGAGTCCGTCATCAGCTCGCCGCGGAGCTGCCGAGCCGCGCTCCAAACGATGGCCTCGTTCATAACGATTGCGATACCGAGGAGGACCATGACTACGCTAGCTATGCTGCGAGCAAGACGCAGGAACTGCCTTGCCGCAGTTCGTCCGCTCTCGATGGCGGCGCGGAGGGCGTATCTCACCGATCCCTCCAGAGCATCCCGATCGCTCGCCAGCCGGTCCGCATCAGAAACAAGACGAACACGACAAGGTCCACGCCAAAATACGTGTATTCTGCCAGTGCAAGGCCCGCCACCAGGTATGGGTTGACGCCACGCGTCGCGAACTCCTTTACGATTAGGTCAAGAGCGAGCGCCGGAGCCGCGATCAGCAGGAAGATCAGAATGGCCACGACAGCATGACCTGCGAACCAGACAGGGACGTCCCACCAATGGGTCGCCGGCTCAACCGCGCTTGGCGATGCGTAGCCCTCAATGATCGTCATATCCTTGGCGGTTCGATCTCCGTGCGGTCAGTCTCGGCGAATTGCTGGCAAGCATACGCGCCGACCGCGGCGCACTTCAAGCGAAATGGCGAGCCCGCCACTGGGTCCGCGGCGTCAAGTGTTGTCACCAACTCGGTCCGCTGATGAGAGAACAGCGGGCCCTCAAGAGCACAGGGCATGGTGTCTTCCGGTAGTTCCCTACCTACGCCTATCCGCCTCCATTCGGCTGGGATGTGTCATCGGTCGGCGTCCTACGCGTCGGCCAGACCGCGAGCAGCGGCGGCTACGTCGGCCGCAGCCAAGGGCAGGCCGGCTCGGCGGCCTTCCAGGTCGATCTGAAGCTGGATAGCCGGCGGCCTGCGGCGTTCCTGTCCCAATGAGCCAGCTGCGCCAGTATCGTCCGGCCTCAGTAGAAGTGACCAGTGTACGGCGGCTCCGTCACTTTGCGCGGAAGGCCTGCCGATTCGCACACAGACGCAAAGACGCATCGCCCCTCGTACCCTGGCATCGATTTGTACTGCGGTGGCAGCCGGCATCCGTCCGGGCACGTGTGGCAGTGCGTCGCCGTCGCTTGCCGCGGACAGCACTCGCGGAACATGTTCCACATCATGTAATGGATTCTGCTGCTCGACAGGCCGGTGCGTTCCCCGACCTCGTCGTTGACTCGCTGCACGGCGTGTCGAATCTCGACATCTTCCTCCGGAGTAACCGGAAGCCCCGTGGTCACCTTGGTCTTTAGGTCGGCGTCGCTCACCTTGACCGTTCCAAGCCGAAGATGCCCGCGCAATTCGTGGTAATCAACTGGGGATCTCAGGGCAGCAAAATCGCTAGCGGTCCACGCCGCCTCTGTCACTACCAAGGAGGCATAGAACAGCGCCTTCTTCCGAACCGGGTCGGAAAAGGCCATGGTCTCGCTCAAAGTGGCCAAGAAGCCACGGTCGCCAAGAAACGTCCTACCGCAGCGGTCGAACTCATCCTCGATGAACGTGACGCCGCGTTCAACCATCCGTCGTCCCAAGTCGTTAAGTAGGAGAGCCCGTTCGTTCACGCGGTTGAGCGTCAACCCAATGCTCGCGTCCGCGTACAACTCTGACAACAGCACGGGTGTCAATGATGCCCACGTCCCAGGCAGGACAAGCGAGGGATCAGTCCCCGCGGCTATAAGGAACTTCTCCTTTAAGTAGTCCCATCCGCCTTTGCCGGAACCGCCGACGTTTCCTTCCAAACGCCGCTCGCCAATAGGTGACGTCTGATGGCAGATTGCTACTATCGCGAGGTATGCATTGCCAAGCTCGCGGGTCGACCGAGCCCATTTGAAGGCGTGCGTGCTCGACTCGGCTTCTTTCGGAATCCCCATCTTGCGGACGCATTCTTCGACTGCCCGCACGGCACTGTCATCGATGGCTACTCTTGACGGCATCGTTCGCCTCACGCCGCTGCGGACGACGGTGGGCGCGCAGGACGGGGAGCAGGAATGTCGTCATAGCGCGGCGTCTCGTCCCCGGGCGGATAATAGAACGACCACACTGACATGTAGTCATAAACACTCCGACCGACGGCTACGATCACGACTGCGATATTCTTCACCACGTCGTTCGCCCAAAACTCACCAATGACATTGGACCACACCGAAATCATCAAAGCGGCAGCAGCGCACACGTTGACGATGGCCCATTTGGTGTAGCGTGGAACTCTGTCGCGTGGATTTTCCCCGGTTAGGTTCGTGAATCCCACCCAGATAGCATCGAACACGAACAATATGGCGAGTAACGTGTAGAACCATTCACGATTTGCGGCCTGCATTGCCAGCGCGAATAGGAGCAGCGCCTCGAAGAACAAGAAGATGAAATCGAACATGAGAGCGAAGTGCTTGGCGCTCCGTTCCCCGGTCACGTACGTGGCGTCGAGATAGCGATTCGCACCGTGATAGAAAGGGACGACGGTAGAGAGAAAAGACACGAACATCAACCAGCGACCGTACTCCATCGACATCGGCGACAGCATTCGCCGCAGCATCTCTGTGATCGCCAGGCTGACGACGAAGGTGTACAGGCGCTGAAGATTGTCAACCGAACGCTTCCTGGCCTCTTTCGGGTCGTAAGTTCTTATCGGCACTGTGCGCGCTCCGTATTCAGAACTGGATCCTCTGGGCCCTTCCGGACTTCTGCGACACTCGCGGTCAGACCATCGCGATCGCGTAAGGGCGCTTGATCAACGCCGCCAACTGCGGTATCGCGCGGACGGATTGTAGCACCGGTGGCTCCGAACCCCGGCGCGTGTGTGCGGTGAGGTCTGCGATGAGGTTCGGGAGGGCGATGGCGTCCTGGGAGAACGCCTTCTGGAGAGGCTGGTTGTCTGGGAAGTTGATCTTCGGTCCACGGCGCCGGGGCTGATACTCGACTCCCACCTGGGACGGTGGCAGTTCGGCAGCCGACGATTCCGTACTTCTCCGTTAGTGCGGCGCAGCCAGAGCGTCGTAGAATTGTCGCCAATCGGCCCACGGGCTGCGCGGGCAAACGTGCAAGGACTGACCGGACATGCGGACGTGGTTCACGCGGGCAAACGGCAAGACGGCGCACAACCAGCCGGGGACCCCGCTTTACATTCCGAACGAGCCGCCAGACTACCCGAAGCGGGCCTTCAACCACACCGACGAGCTCGTTGACGGCGGATTTGCACGAGTCGGTTGGCCGGATGCGGGCGACCTGAGGGCCGACGGCTGGAAGGACCGCGCACTGCAGGTCTACGGATCGCTGATCCGGCCGCACCACATTCGATATCTGAAGCAGTTCGTCACCATCCGCGTCGGCGACTTCATCGTCATCCCGGCCCGCCGCAAGAAGTACGACGCTTTCGTCGGTGAGGTGATCGCGCCCCGCCGTGCCGACTCGAATCGACTGTCACAGCCGGGCGCGTCCGCGTACTACTATCAGTACGACATCGCAGCCGGGGACCGTTACGAGAATGCCCACCGCGTCGACGTCGAGTGGCAGCGGATGGCCACCGGCTCACCGGCGGTCCTACACCTACCGGAGCTGGGAGGGCTTTGGCTCAGGGCGTTCGGTCCAGTTATTCACGGTCACGGGCGGCTTCTCGAACTCGCCGCGCAGGCCGGCCTCCTGCCAAAGCCCGCCATGCTGTGAGGGAGAATCCTCAGCGCTGCGCATCGAGAACACGGGTGAAGGCGCGAGGGCCGACGACACGCGTTGAACAGGTGCGCGGTGGCGAGATCATACCCGGCACTCGGGCGCGCTTTCAGTCGCCACGGTCTCGCAACGTACGGCCCCCGCACCGTCTTGCACGTTCGCAACCCTTCCGCGCTTTTGCGTGCTCTTGCGATTCCTTGCGGACTGTTGCGATCCGTCGCTGTCTCCTACGCAATCGAAGGCAGGCCAGGAAGATGCAGGCGCCGCAAAAGACGCTTGCGTTGAGCGTGGCTTTGGTGGATGATAGGGCGTACATCGAAGGTGGGATCGACCGGGCAGTGCAATGCTGCCCCCGGGGGGAGAGGACGTAGACAGTCTCCCCTGTTCTCATCAGAGTTCAGTCGGCGGGTCGACTGAACGCGTTCGGCGGTGCCGAGCGTAGGGCCATAGCACCTTAACCCCGAGTGGTTAAAGGTGTGCCCTACGCGCGCTACCGCCGTTTGTATGTATGGGCGCGCCGCGGGCCTTCGCGGAAAGGACACGCGATGTCGCGCCCAGAATTCTCGCCGCCAGGAAGCCCTCCCCACTGCAGCCACCACCGCGCTGAAATCGACAACGCCACCGTTGCCGTCGCGCACCGTGGTCGTCCCGCCGTCTCGCTGCGACCCCGGGACGCCGTTGTCGTGCGCCTTCACGCACCCGTAGCTCGCAACTGGGTGTGCGGCTCGGCCGAACTGCGCTGCGCCGGCGAGTGCGGGACCGTTCAGAACACCTTCGGTCCGGGGGGGGTGGGCAATGACCAGCCCCGTCGTTCCCACCAAGTGGTTGACGTTGCGGGAAACCGCTGCGTACGCCAGATGCTCCACGATCACCGTCGCGCGGGAGATTCGCGGTGGACATCTCCGGGCCTACAGGTTGGCGTCACGCCGCGTGTGGCGTCTACGGGCATCCGATGTCGACGGATGGCTCTCCGGCAGCAGCGGAGACGAGCCCGTGTCGTTCGTCGCCCCGCGCGCTGAGCAGGTGAAAGGGGTGTCGCGATGAAGGCGCTGAACGACATCCATGTCTTGGCACTTCTTTCGGGCACCGTGCGCTGCTGGCTCGCCAAGACCCTGAACGTGGACGCGGAGGAGTGGCCGACGCAGGCAGACACCACGATTCTGTTTGACGTCGACGACACGGCCCGGGCCGAGCAGATCGGACGTCTGTTCGGGCTATCGCTGTGTAGCCGTGTCTCCGCAGCCACCACGACCGACGGGCAGGGCCATCGCGTGTTTACCATCGTGGTCGATCACCTTCTGGTTGTCCTCGCCGTTCCTCGCAGCGATGGCTTCGACATGCTGCCGATGGTGAACGTAAGGGCGCCGGATTTCGTCGCCGCATGGGTCCGTGCGGTGGCGGCAGGTATCGACTGGGATCGTGTTGCTGCGGCGGTGGGCGACCTGATGTTCGCCTACGTCCTGCCGACTGGGCGACGGCATTGAGGTCTGTGTTCGGCGACGGATTCTAGCGGGGCTGGCAGCCCAGAAACGAGAGCAGAGATGGCGAAAAAGCACGCGGAAGGTAGACGAAACTAAAAACAAGACGACCTGCGGGGCGACAAGCAGGTCCTCATCATCAAACGACGCAAGGGCAAGACCTCGGTGCTGGACGGCGCACGGTTACTCCTCCGAGGGAACGGCGGCATCACCGAGGTACGGGTCATAGTGCCGGGGCGCGGCGTCATTCTCGCCGGCTACTTCAATCGGGCGAGGGCTCTCGTCAGGGCGCTCGCGGACTGTAGCGATCAGCTTAACGACGCCAGTGTGTTTACCACGCTGAACCCGGTGAACCCTGCCTTGCTGACGAAGTCACCCAACCGGCTGGCGAGGTTCAAGACGCTCGCGAGGGACGCGGACATCCTGAACCGCCGCTGGTTTCCGATCGACGTGGATCCAGTGCGACCAGCCGGCGTCTCGTCAACGGTGGCCGAACTACAGGCAGCGCGGCGCAAGCGCGACGAGGTGGTCGCCTACCTTCGCCTGCAAGGCTGGGGCGATCCAGTGCTCGCGGTTAGCGGCAACGGCGCGCACGCCCTGTATCGGCTCGACCTGCCCAATGCACCCGAGGTGTCGGCGCTGATCGAACGGGCTTTGAAGGCGCTAGATGCACGCTTCTCGGACGATGTGGCCAAGGTCGATACGGCAGTCGGAAACGCCTCGCGCATCTGGAAACTCTACGGCACAACAGCCCGGAAGGGTGTGAGCACGAAGGCCCGTCCACACCGCCGTTCGTACATCGAGACGGCACCAGGCCGTCTGTTTCCCATCTCGCGCGGATGCCTGCACAAGCTCGCCGACCAGGCACCGGTCACAACGGGACGGCTCACCCAGGCCGAATGGCCAATTCTCGCCGCCGTACGGGAGCGGGGCTGGTTCCTTGGCACTAAAGCACCCGGGCAACACGCCATCAACTGTCCGTGGAGCGATCAGCACACCACGGACGGCGGTCCCACCGAGGCGATGCTGTTCGAGCCCAGTCCCGAGAACGGGCACCGCGGCGGGTTCAAGTGCTTTCATGATCATTGCGCCGAGCGGAACCTTGGGGACGTGATCGGGCTCGTCGCACCTGACGCGGTCCAACTCTTGTGCATGTCTGACATCTCGCCTGAGGAAGTCCACTGGCTGTGGCACCCGTGGATCCCTCGGGGCAAGCTGACGCTGGTCGAAGGCGATCCGGGACTCGGTAAGAGCCACCTCACGCTGCAATTCGGGACGGCGGTGAGTCACGGGCACGGCCTTCCGGGGATGCTGAAGACGGCCCCGGCAAACACCTTGTTGCTGACGGCAGAGGACGGGCTCGGCGACACGGTGCGGCCTCGGTTGGATGCGATGAAGGCCGACGTGTCCAAGATCTTCCCGCTGACCGGTCCCTTGGTATTCAACGCCGTAGGTCTCGCTCAGTTGGAGCAGGCCATCCAGGACACCAGCGCCCGGCTCGTCGTGGTTGATCCACTTGTCGCGTACCTCGATGCCACGATGGATCTCAACCGGGCGAACGAGACACGGGCCATCACGAAGCAACTGGCCGCCATAGCGGAGCGGCAAGACTGCGCGATCGTCTTGGTCCGGCACCTCACCAAGTCGGGGAAGGACCGGGCAATCTACAGGGGGCTCGGCTCCATCGACTTCACCGCCTCGTGCCGGTCTGCGATGCTTGTCGGAAGCGATCCGAACGACCCCACCCGAGCGGCCCTGATCCATATCAAGTGCAATCTGGCGGCCAAGGCCGCCGCGCAGGGCTTCACGATTGCCGACGGCCGATTCAAGTGGACCGGCCGCACGACGCTCACGGCGGCCGACGTACTCGGTGCCGAGCAGGGTGGGCAGTCGGCCGTCGACGAAGCTGTGGAATTCGTCCGTTCGGAACTCGCCGACGGACCCGTCCCCGCAGCGACCGTTCGTGAACACGCCCGCGCGGCGGGCATCGCCGAAAAGACGCTGCGGCGGGCGAGCAAATCGATCGGCGTTGTCGCCACACAAGTCCATGAGAAGGGCCGCAAGGGCGCCGCCAGTTGGGCCTGGCGGCTGATCAATGGTGGATTGTCGCCCTCCGCGCCTTGTGGAGCGTGCCAGACACGCGGAAGAAGCTCCTGCAGGGTCTCGCCGAAGAGGGCTTTGGCGGTGAGCAACTGGCCGAAATGCAGAAGATCATCGACGCCGAGAAGAGCGACCTGTTTGACGTGCTGGCGCACGTGGCCTATGCCCTGCCCCCGCTCACCCGGGAGGCACGGGCGGCAAGTGCCCAGGTCAACATCAGCATGCGTTTCGATAGCAAGCAGCAGGTGTTTCTCCGCTTTGTGCTGTCGCACTACGTCAGCGTCGGGGTGGAAGAGCTTGATCAGGACAAGCTGACTCCCCTATTGCGTCTGAAGTACCACAACTCCATCGCTGACGCCGTGGCCGATCTGGGCAGGCCGGAGGAGATTGGGCGGGTCTTCGCAGGCTTCCAGAAGTACCTCTATCAGCAACAGGCCGCCGCATGAGCGCGCGACGATTGCGGCCCCTGGGCCCGAGCGGAAAGGCGACCTCCGTGCGGCTCCAGGTCCGCTCCCCTCTCCTCACCGACCAAGTGCTGGAGTTGGTGTTCGTCGACGACAAGACGTGTCCGCATCCCGTCGCTTGACTGACGACCGTCGAGAGTGAAGAATCAACGCCGGACGGAGCGCCGGCGGCGAGTTGCCGTGCATCTGACGAATGCCGGCGCGGGAAGACACCGGAGGAGCAATGGCGATCAAGACGACGGAAGTGTTCGTGCCCGGCGCATACCCGCAACACACCTACGTGGAGCGGGCGACGGATAGGTTTGAGGACGCGCTCCGAGACGCGATCACTACCCCAGGTCAGGTCGTATCGCTGTCCGGCCCGTCGAAGTCGGGCAAGACCGTCTTGGTCGAGCGCGTCGTCGGGCGCGATCAACTGATCCCCATCTCCGGAGTGTCTATCCGCCACCCGGACGACGTTTGGAAACGCATAATGGACTGGATTGACGTACCTGACAGCACCTCCAGCGGCCGCAGTCTTGGTGGAAAGATCGGGGCCGGGGCTGGTGCGACGGGCGGTCTCTCACTTCCACTCGTCGCCAAGGGGGAGGTCTCGGGGACGGCGAACGCCGAGGTCTCGGGCGGCACGGAGTCGCAGGCGAGCCGGGAGCGTCATGGCCTGCCGCAGGTCGTCCGCGAGATCGCAAATAGCGAGTTCGTCGTGTTGCTGGACGACTTTCACTATATGGACCGCAGCGTCCAAGTCGAGGTCGCGAAGAGCCTGAAGGAAGCCGTCAGGCTGGAGGTCCGGATCATCACGGCGGCCGTCAGCCACCGAGGTGATGACATTGTTCGTGCGAATCCAGAGCTTCGTGGTCGCGTCCGCTCGATTGACCTGCGCTATTGGAATCAAGACGAACTTCGCCAAATCGCGGACACCGGATTCTCGGTGCTCAACGCCGACCTCTCGGCTTCTTTCGGACCGACCTTCGCGAAGGAGTCGGCAGGGTCCCCCCAACTCATGCAGTTAATGTGTCTCCAGGGCTGTTTTGTCGTAGGGCTGCGTGAGGCCGCGCCCGCCTATCGCACCGTGGCTGTCGACGGTGCGACTCTACGCACGGTCCTTGAACAGACCAGCGCGAGCACCGACTTCCGGTCTCTCGTGGACGTACTTGAGGCTGGCCCGCGCACCCGAGGAACGGAGCGGAAGACCTACAAGTTCCGTGACGGTAGCGAAGGAGACGTGTATCGCTGTGTCTTGAAGGCATTGGCGGCCGATCCTCCCCATCTGTCCTTCCCGTACGACGACCTGCTCGCGCGCACGGTCGCCATATGCACCGGGGAATCCCCGGTCGGATCAAGCGTCACGGGCACGGCCCTTCACATGTCGCGGCTCGCGCAGGAGAAGTTCCCAAATGAGCGCGCCGTCGATTGGGACGAACAGAAACAGGTTCTTGATCTCCCCGATCCATACCTTCTGTTCTATCTCCGCTGGTCGGACCGTTTGCGCGAGGCATGAAGGCAGGCTGCGCGCCAGCCAGCCATTCTCAGCGCTCCAAGCGCCACGCGGATTCGCATGACGACGCATGTCGCCCGCGATGGCGTTGCGCCACAACTGATTCCGTTGCGGGTACCACGTCGTCGCGGGCGAAACCGGCTCGGCCCTCTTGCCTCGAAGATGGGTTGTCAATGGAAACCGGAGCGGAGGGATCGCCGCGGCCGCTCGCGAGCAATCGTGACCCGCCATTGACGACCTGCAAGGTGGAGGACGGGTCGACGTTGGTGTCGAGTTCTCCCACCACGAGCAGGACGTGGCCCTGCAGTCTCCACGCGTTATCGACGT
>Ga0209014_10000456_pt1 | contig 23764 bp, 22 predicted proteins | sample BarGraNGADG00212_FD_184491 | JGI IMG/M metagenome (GOLD analysis project Ga0209014, IMG submission 184491) | Arctic peat soil microbial communities from Barrow, Alaska - Barrow Graham LP Ref core NGADG0002-212 (SPAdes) (version 2) | ecosystem: Environmental > Terrestrial > Soil > Wetlands >...
GGGGATCTACGTGCGCGAGAACACGCTCGACATCATCCCGCACACGCCGCGCAACGCGCAGCTCCTCGCGAAGATCGCGCCGGCGGTGCGGAAGTACGCGAACATCGGCGTGCGGATCGAGGACGACTACATCGTCACGGCGGCCGGATTCGACCGCATCACGTCGGGCGCGCCGCGGGAGATGGATGAGATCGAGCGGGAGATGGCGGTGCGCGCGCCGCTTGCCGGGAGAGATTCGACGTTGATCGAGTCGTACAAGAAAATCAGGCCGTAGAAACTGAACGATGTCAGGGCCTCGCCCCTGCCGTTACTCCCTTGAGAATTCCCTCGCGAATTCGTTTCGCTTTGTCCGATGCACCGGGATCGGGCTCCAGCTTCCGGTCGATCAGCAGCGCGAACTTCACGAGCGGGTGGATCGTCATCGCCGCGCCGTCGCGAATGAGCCTGATCTCGATGGGCGCGCTTTCGCGCAGGGCGAACTTCTGGCGCCACCCCTCCCACGCCGGGTTGGTGGTCGCAATGCCGTCGATCGACGTGACGACGTCGCCCGGCTTGATGCCCGCGGTCGCCGACATGCTACCCGGCTCGATGAGCACCACGAGAAGCCCCGCGCTGTCCTTCTGGAAGCTCACGCCCATGCGCGGCTGGTGCAGCGTGTCGGTGTGGAGCCGCCAGCCGGCCCTGGCGAGCCATTGGTCCCACGGATAGCGCTCGCGTCCGTCGACGTACTTATCGTTGAATTCCGCCACGTTCGCGCCCTTCGCCGCTCGCGAGACGGCGCCCCACCACTCGGCAGGCGTGAAGCCCTTGCCGGTCTTGTAATCGGCGGCGTACAGCGAGCGCATGACGCCGTCGAGGCTGGCGGCGTTGTCGGTCGCGTCGCGGATCATGATGTCGAGCGCGAGGCCCGCGAGCGATCCCTTGTCGTAATAGATGTCCTGCGTGCCGTCGGTCATGTGGATCCACGCCTGGAGCGACGCGTCGGTGAGCGCGATAGGCACGGTCTTGTCGACATGGTCCATCTTGGTCTCGGTCTTTCCGAGAAATCCCGTCGCGTTGATGACGCCGCCGCGCACGAGCGCGAGATCCGCGTAATAGTCCGTGATTCCCTCGCTCACCCAGAGCCAGGCGGTCGGCTGCATCATCTCGTAGCGGTACGGCCACATGTCGAGCGGCCGCAGACGCTTCACGTTCCACGAGTGGAAGATTTCGTGCGCATACACCGAGGGCACGAACTCCTCGTCGACGTAGCCGGCGCCGATCACGCCGACGTTCGAGTTCTCGTGCTCGAGCGCGCTCATGCCCGGTGAGGACGAGTCGGCGATCTGCATGATGTCGTATCGCGACCATGGCCGGTCGGCGAACACCGACACCTCGGTCGGAATCGCGCGCGCCATCTGCTCCAACAGTCTGGTGCGCTGCGCCGGCTTCACCGAGCCGGAGGGATACGAGGAGAAGCGCATCCACACACCGGCGACTTGCGCGCTGTCGATGTCGAATTTCCCGACGAAGAACGGATGGTCGACGAGCTCGTGGTAGCTCGGCGCGCTCCACGCACGCGCGCCGGTCTGGGTCATGCCGGTGATCACGCGCCAGGAATCTTCCGTCTGCACGGTGACGGTCGCGGGAAAGTCGAGCGCGCGTCCCTCGGGATACAGGAAAAGGTTCGTCCCGTTGAAGAGCAGGAAATCCTCACGTGCCCAGCTCTGCGCATTGTCGAGGGTGTCCGCCTTGTAATGGAATTCCACGGTGACGGGCCCGCCGTTGTCGGTGACGATGCGCCAGGTGTTCGGCGTGGACTTGTCCCACGTGAGCGGCTTGCCGCGCGAGGTCGCGCCGAACCGCGAGACGTTGCGGGCAAACCAACTGACCTCGTAGTTGCCCGGTGTCCAGATCGGGAGCGAGAGGAGCACGGGCTCCTTGCCGGTCGCGGTGAACGACATCGAGACGTCGACGCCGCGCTCGATGCCCTGGAGGGCCTTGAAGGTGACGGCGTAGCGGACGTCGGAGATCGCCGCGGAGCGCGGGGCGGCGGGGCGGGACTGGGCGCCCACGAGGAGCGGAACGAGCGCGATGGCGGCAAACCGCAGGTAGACAGTCATTGGTCGTTGGTTATTGGTAGTTGGCTTAACTAACCACCTCAGGCACCTGTTCGCATATTCAGGGCATGAGCCCACCTCATCAACCCTACGTCGCCGCCGAGAAATCTCTCACCGAGATGACCGTCGGCGCAGTCGTCCTCGGGTGCATCCTCGGCCTGGTCTTCGCGGCGTCGAGCGTGTACCTCGCCCTGAAGGTCGGACTCACCGTCAGCGCCTCGATCCCCATCGCGGTGCTCTCGATCACGATCTTCCGCTCCATCACGCGCGCGATGGGAAACACCGAGCCGCAGATCCTGCGCAACAATATCGTGCAGACGACCGGCTCGGCCGGCGAATCGGTTGCCGCCGGCGTCGTCTTCACGCTCCCGGCGCTCCTGCTGCTCGGCTACGCGTTGCCGTGGTCCAAGGTCGCTGCCATTTCCATCGTCGGCGGGCTTCTCGGCGTGCTGCTGATGATCCCGCTGCGGCGGTCGCTGATCGTGAAGGAGCACGCCACGCTGAAGTACCCCGAGGGCACGGCGTGCGCCGAGGTGCTCATCGTCGGCGAGGAACGCGGCGTGCAGGCGCGCACGGTGTTCCTGGGCTTTGGGCTCGGCGCGCTCTACAAGTTCCTGAACGGCGGCATGCACCTGTGGGCCGAGGTGCCCGCGAAAATTTTCCAGCGCATGCTGCCCGCGGGAAAGACGGAGCTGATCGGAGAATTTCGGGCCGAGGTCAGCCCCGAACTCACGGGCGTCGGTTACATCATCGGACCGAAGGTCGGCGGATATCTGTTCGCGGGCGGCGTGCTCTCGTTCTTCGTGCTCATCCCCGCGATCAAGCTGTTCGGCGCGGGGCTCACCGCGCCCATCTTTCCCGCGACGGTCCTGATCAACACGATGTCGCCGATGCAGGTCCGCGCGAACTACGTCTTTTATATCGGGGCGGGCGCGGTCACCGCGGCGGGACTCATCTCGCTCGCTCGCGCGATGCCGATGATCTGGCAGGCGATGATCGCGGGCTTCGGCGACATTCGCGGAGCCAAGGGCGCCGCGTCGGTCAAGCGGACCGAGCGCGAGATTCCGATGATCTATGTCGTCGGAGGAATCGTCGCGCTCATGATCGCGATGGTGACGCTGCCGCAGATCGGCATCAACGTTCCCGGCGCGATCCTCGCGGTGATCTTTGCCTTCCTGTTCGTGTCGGTGTCGAGCCGCATCTGCGGCCAAATTGGCGCGTCGTCCAATCCGATTTCCGGCATGACGGTCGCGGCGGTCCTGATGACGTCGCTGATTTTTCTCGCCGTCGGCTGGACGGGGATCGAGCATCGCGTGCTCGCGCTCTCGATCGGCGGCGTGGTCTGCATCGCGGCGGCGGTGGGCGCGGCGACGTCGCAGGACCTGAAGACCGGCTACCTCGTCGGCGCGACACCCATGCGCCAACAGGTCGCCCTGCTCTTCGGCGTGACGACGTCCGCCATCATGATCGGCGGCATGATCGCCTTCCTGAACAACGCGAAGACCACCATCGTCGTGCGCGACTATCCCGGCGTGCAGGTCGCGAATTTCGAGAGCGAACCGATGACGATCGCCGGCACCTCATACAAGGTCGGCCATCTGTTCGAGCGCACGGGCGACGCGCCGGCCGGCCGGTACCTCGTGAGCGATGCGGGACGAATCGCGTACTTCGTGGATCCCGGCATCGGCGGACGCGAGGAGACGGACTACAGCGGCCGCCACGTGCAGAAGCTCGACTCGCCGAAGGCGCAGATCATGGCGCTGGTCGTCGACGGAATACTCACGCAGAAGCTGCCGTGGGGCCTGATCCTCATCGGCGCGTTCATCGCGGTGGTGATGGAGATTCTCGGACTTCCGTCGCTCGCCGTCGCGGTGGGCACGTACCTCCCGATCTCCACCTCGGCGACGATCTTCATGGGCGGCATCGTACGCTGGCTCGTGGAGCGCCGCTCCGCCGCGTCCAGCAAGAAGGCCGACACCGGCGACTCGGGACCGGGCGTGCTCTTCTCGTCCGGACTCATCGCGGGCGGCGCGATTCTCGGCGTGGGCATCGCCGCGTTGCAGGCGCTCCGCAAGGACGACTTCATCAACATCACGCACTGGATGGGCGACGGCGTGACGTCGGTCACGGAGAATGCGATCGTCGCGATCGCCATGTATGTGCTCCTCTTGGCCGTGCCACTCTATCGCGTCGCCAGACGCCCCTCATCAACCAACCTGTGACCTCTCCTACGACACGAGTCCGCCAGGCGCAGTCGCGCCGAGTCCACCTGGTCCTGCGCGACGGCACAATGGTCGAAGGCCACATCCTCATCGGCGAGGATCAGGCGCTCGTTCCGTACCTCAACGGCCGCCGCGGCGGCTGGATGAACGTCACGCGGGCGCACCGCCCGAAGCTCAACGAGGCGCCCGGGCACGTCATCGTGCAGTCCGAACACATCATCATGGCGACGGCCCCGGACCACGATGTGCAGATCGCGACCGCGCCGACTTCGGGCGTCGAGGAGCGCAACGTGGAAGCCACCCTCCTCGGCGGCAGGATCCTGCACGGATTCGTGAGCGCGGCCGCGCGGCAGCGCCTCAGCGACTACATCGGCTCGCAGACCGGAAAGTTCATATGTCTTCAGCGTGCGTCGCTCGTCCCCGAGGGCCGTGTGCTCGGCGACGTCGCGCTGCACATGGGCGCGATCGAGATCCTGAAAGACCTGCGCGACACCGCGCCGATCGACGAGGGCCACTCGGCGAGCGAGCCCTCGTCGTAGCCGCAGTTTGCTGCCGTCCGCCCTCTGACGTCCCAACCGTCGTCCGCCGTCTGCCTTCTGCCATCCAATCAAATGCGATTCACCAGGACTCTCGCTGCGTTCGCCCTCGCAGCATTCGCCGCGACCACCTCGGCGCGCGCCGCGTTCGCGCAGCTCCATCCCGTCGAACAGGGAAACAAGGGCCCGGTGATCCTGTACGAGATCTCGTTTCCGAATATCGTGCACCACGAAGCCGAGGTGACGGCGGTGTTCACTTCGGTGCCGCCCGGCACGCTGCACACGCGCATGGCGCGCAGCTCGACGGGCCGCTACGCGCTGCACGAGTTCGCGAAGAACGTCTATGCCCTGAAGGCCGTGGACTCGAAGGGACGCCAACTCGTGGTGACGCGGCCGGATCCGTACGGTTGGGACGTGGCCGGACACGACGGCACCGTGACCGTCACGTACACGCTGTTCGCCGACCGCGCGGACGGCACGTATCCCGGATTCGACGCGGTGCAGGCGCACATCCAGCCTCAGGGAACGTTCCTTTACGCGCGCGGACTCGAGCAGCGTCCGGTGAGCGTCACCATTCATCGGCCCAATCCGGCATGGACGATCGCGACGCAGCTCGTGCCGACGTCGAACCCGGAGACGTTCACGGCGCCGGGCATGCAGTATCTGTTCGACAGTCCCACGCACGTCGGCGCGATCCAATGGCGCGAGTGGACCGAGACGAGCGGCGGGAAGACGCTGAAGTTCCGCGCGGCGGTGGACGATCCGGCGCCCGCCGCGACCATCGATGAATACGCAGCCGGCGCGCAGAAGATCGCGCGCGAAGCCGCCGCCGTGTTCGGCGAATTCCCGGCGTTCGACTTCGGCACGTACACGTTCGTCGCATGCTATCGCCCGAGCTGCAACGGCGACGGCATGGAGCATCGCAATTCGACGAGCGTGACGGGCGGCGCGAGCATGGGCGCGAGCGCGCTGCGCGAGCTCGGCACGGTGGCGCACGAGTTCTTCCACGCGTGGAACGTCAAGCGCATCCGGCCGGCGACGCTCGAGCCGTTCGACTACGATCGCGCGAATCTCTCCGGCGAGCTGTGGATCGCGGAGGGCTTCACGCAGTACTACGGCCCGCTGCTCGAGGCGCGCTCGGGCGTGACGCAGCGCAGCGCGTTCGTGCGCAGTCTCAGCGGAACCGTGAACGCCGTCACCAACGCGCCGGGGCGCCGATATTTCGGGCCGATCGGCATGAGCCAGCAGGCGCCGTTCACCGATGCGGCGGTGTCGATCGATCCGCAGAATCGCGGGAACATCTTCATTTCTTACTACACCTACGGCGCGGGCATCGCGCTCGCGATCGACCTCTCGCTGCGATCGCGCGGCGGCAGGACGCTCGATGATTTCATGCGCACGATGTGGAAGAATCACGGCAAGCCGGAGATTCCGTACACGCTCGACGACGCGAGGCGCTCGCTCGCGACCGCGTCGGGTGACTCCGCGTGGGCGTGGGATTTCTGGAAGCGCTACATCGCCGGGCACGAGCTGCCGGACTACCCGAAGCTGCTCGAGAACGCCGGCATCCTCGTTCGCAGAGCGCAGTCCGGCGCGCCCTGGATCGGCGATTTTCAGTTCAGGCCGGCGCTCCCCAATCAGGGTTCCCCGACGCTCACGATCAATTCCAATCCGCTCGTCGGGTCCCCGATCTACGACGCGGGCCTCGAGCGCGGCGACCGGATCATCGCGGTGGATGGCAAGGCCGTGAGCGCGGAGACGGAATTCCGCGCCGCCATTTCATCGCACAAGCCGGGCGACAAGGTGAACATCGGGTTTGAGAGCCGCGCGGGCCGGCGTGAGGCGCTCGTGACGGTCGCGGAGAATCCTGCGCTTCAGGTGGTCACGTTCGAGGAGGCGGGGATGAATCCCACCGACCAGCAGCTCGCGTTCCGCGCGAAGTGGCTGAGCACGCGGCAACAGTAAGAAGGGCAACGAGCGACGGGTGAGAGGCGACTTGGTGAAGAGCAACGAGTGAGGGGCGACGAGCACGACGTTGTCCTCACTCCTCACAGCTCGCCCTTCGCCAGATCGCCCCTCACACGTCGCTCGTTCCTGTTCATAGTTTGCTACTCAACTTCTTCACCCACGGCCATCATGCATCGCTCCCTCCGCACCGCACTCGCCCTCGCATTCGCCGCTGCGCCGCTCGCCGGACAAACCGCCGCTCCGCAGGCGCCGGCCGATCTCATCGTCACCAACGCGCGCATCTATACGGTGGACGATTCGCGTCCAGTGGTGGAGGCGTTCGCCGTGCGCGGCGGCCGCGTGGCGTTCGTCGGCAACGCTCGCGGAGCGCTTTCGCTCAAGGGACCGCAAACGCGAATGCTCGACCTCGGCGGCCGCACCGTCATCCCCGGCATGGTGGATGCGCACGGCCACGTCTCGGGGCTCGGCACCGCGCTCGCGATCGTGGACCTCACCGGCGCGTCGAGCTACGACGAGATCATCGCGCGCGTCGCGGCCAAGGCGAAGACCGTGGCGCCCGGCGTGTGGGTCACGGGTCGCGGCTGGGATCAGAACCGCTGGGCCGACACGCGCTTTCCGTCGCACGTGCAACTCACGGCCGCGGTTCCGGACAACCCGGTTCTGCTCGAGAGGGTAGACGGCCACGCGAACCTCGCGAACAGGAAGGCGATGGACGCGGCCGGAGTGACGGCAGCGACGAAGGATCCCGCCGGCGGCCGCATCGAGCACCTCGCCGACGGGAGCCCGAGCGGCGTGTTCGTCGACAACGCGCAGGGCATCATGCAGCGCGCCGTGCCGAGGCCGTCGCGCGAAGAACTGAAGCGCGAGGTCGTGAACGCGATCGCGGAAACGCAGCGCTGGGGACTCACCGGAGTGCACGACGCAGGCGAAGGGCAGGGCGTACTCGACATTTACGAGGAACTCGGCCGCGCGGGCGAACTCAACTCGCGGATCTACGCGATGATCGGCGACGACTCGGCCGCGGTCGCGAGGGCGTTCGCTCGCGGGCCGCAGAGCGCCCTGTACGGCGGCACCCTCTGGATCCGCAGCATCAAGCTCTACGCCGACGGCGCGATGGGTTCGCGCGGAGCGGCGCTCCTCGAGCCGTACAGCGACGATCCCGGCAACACGGGACTCCTCATCTCGACTCAGGCGCACCTGCAGGACGTCGCGACGCGCGCACTGCGCGCCGGATTCCAGGTGTGCATTCACGCGATCGGCGACCGCGGCAACCGCGTGGCGCTCGATGCGTACGAGGCGGCGCTTGCCGCCGTTCCCGTGGCCGATCACCGGTTCCGCATCGAGCACGCGCAGAACCTGCACTACGCCGACATCCCGCGCTTCGCGAAGCTCGGCGTCATCCCTTCGATGCAGGCGAGCCACCAGTCGAGCGACATGTACTGGGTCGGCACGCGCCTCGGCGCTTCGCGTCTCGTCGAAGCGTATCCATGGCGCTCGCTCCTCAACACCGGCATCGTGATTCCCAACGGCAGCGACTTTCCGGTGGAGCGCGTGAACCCGCTCATCTCGTTTCACGCCGCCGTCTCGAGACAGGACGCGAACAACTATCCGCCGGGCGGCTGGCAGCCCGAGCAGGTCATGACGCGCGACGAGGCGCTCAAGTCGATGACGATCTGGCCCGCGTTCGCCGCGTTCCAGGAGCACGACCTCGGCTCTCTCACGCCGGGCAAGTACGCCGACTTCGTGGTGCTCGACCAGGACATCATGCGCGCACCGGTCGAGTCGATCCTCGCCACGCGCGTCCTCTCCACCTGGGTCGGCGGCAAGATGGTGTACGAGGCGAAGTGATGCGCGTCAGCTCGTCATCCAGAGACGGCCGGCGACGAACACCAGCAGCACCGCGAACACCCGCTTCAGCAACGACTCACTGACCACCTGTGCGAAGGTCGCGCCGCCGTACGCGCCGAGGAACATGCCGAGCGCGATCCAGGCCGCCGCCTTCAGGTTCACGTCGCCCGCGCGCCAGTACGCGTAGACGCCGAGCGCGCCGACCGGGAGCAGCAGCGCGCCGAGCGAAGTTCCGACCGCGGTGCGCTGCGTCATCTTTGCGAAGAAGATCAGCGCGGGAACGATGAGGAGTCCGCCGCCGATGCCGAAGATTCCCGAGAGCACGCCGGCGAGCAGGCCGGTCGCGAGGTAGAAGAGCGTCACGGACTGCGACCTCCTGGAGGTATCCGTTGGTTGGTGGACAGCGGCGTCAGGCGGCGGTGCCGCGCACGAGCAACAACGTCTTCGCCACCGCTTTCTTCACGTCCTTGTCCTTGTCGTGCACCAGTCCCTGCAGCGCGGTCAGCGCGCCGGGCGTGCGCGCCTCTCCCAATGCGTGCACCGCTGCAACGCGAAGGCCGATGTTCTTTCGCGAGGCGAACAGGCCGCTCGCGGCTTCGGCCGCCTTCGACAGTTTCTGCACGGCTTCGGGCGTCGCGACGCGGCCGAGCGCGCTCAGGATCGCGTACTGCACCTCCTGCTCGCCCTCGCCGTCGATCGCCTTTGCGAGCAGCGCCCCGGCACGCCCGCCCTTTCGCGACGCCAGGCCGGCCACCGCTTCGAGCCGCACCGACGGCGACGAATCCACAACGGCGCGCGCCACCGCGTCGAGCGTGAACGCGCTCTCGATGCGCGAGAGCGCGCGCGTCACCGCCCTGCGCACCCGCTCATCGTCATGCCGAAGGAGCTCGGCGAGCGGACGTTCGGCTTCTTCCGCTCCCATCTCGCCCAGGAGCTCGGCGGCCCGCCGCACGATGAACCAGCGCGGATCCGCCAGCATCTGCACCAGTGCTTCACGGGTCAGCGGCAGGCGCGAGAGCACCTCACGATAGATCCGCCGCTCCGACACCGACCGCGAACTCGCATACTGATCGACCACCGAGTCCACGCCGTCCTGCCCGACGCGCTGGAGGATGCGCTCCGTGCGCGACGACGTGGCGGGGTGCGTCACCAGCAGCACCGCGATGGGCCGCAGGATCGTCGGCTTCATGAGACGCCGGATGGTCACGAGGAACACTCGCCGCGCGTCGGGATCGGTGATCGCGGCCTCGCGGTCGAGCAGCGGGCTGAGAATCGCCGCCACGTCGGGTGTTCGCCCCTCGCGCGTCGCCTGCTCGGCCAGGAAGGCGAGCTGGTCGAGGAGATGATGCGTCGCGACGGGATCGAGCTGCTCGGTCAGCTTCGCGAGCAGTCTCGGGACGCGCGCCTCGACCTCGTCCGGCGCCACCTCGGCCACGGAGGGCGTGTCGCTCGTGCGCATCGGCGCGGGCTCCGTCACCGCGGAGCGCTTCACGCGGACGGTGTTCCCCGCCAGCTCGGAAAGCTTCTGCGCGAAATCGGCGGCGTCCGACGAGGTCGTCGACTCCACGGAGAGCAGCCGCGCGAGCGCGAGCAGCTCGGCGGGGGCGGCGCTCTGGTCGATCTCGATCTCTTCGATCTTGTGGACGGCGAGCCGCGCGGCCAGTTCCTGCACGCCGGTGAGCGCCTGCGGCATGACCAGCCCGTTCACGGCGAGGCGCCCTGCATTGTTGCCGAGGCGCACCGACGAGTCCTTCGACACGGTGACCACGGCACGCAACGCGCCCTTCTGGTCGTTCACCGACTGGCCCTCATGGACCAGCAGCCAGACCAGGCGCGCGAAGTAGCGGGCGAGAGTTAGTGAATTATCCATGACGCAGCTGAGTAATCATCCAGCCATGGAACGGTGCCGCCGCTGAGTGGGAGAGGTGAGGTGGAGAGGAAGGGATGAGTTGGAGACAACTCAGTGAGAGTTTGAGGGGCGAGAGTGAGTCTGAGTGGGAGTTGAGTGGGAGTGGGAGACGCCGACTCGCACTCCCACTCGACTCCCGCTCAGACTCACTCTCGCCCCTCAAACTCAGATCTGCTTTCTCCAACTCATCCCTCCCACTCGAACTCACCTCTCCCACTGCGGGTCCCGCAAGCGTAACATACGCCCTACCGCCGCTCCTCACTACACCCCGAAGAGGCCTGTCATGTTCAGCCGCCGATCCGCACCGTTCTTCCGCGTTGCCGGCTTCGCGGCATCGATGCTCGCGACAACGTCCGCGGGACTCGCCGCCCAGCAGGAGGCGAAGGGATCGGGCACTGTGGTCCTTCGCGCGGCTCGCGTAATCGACGGCACCGGCGCGGCACCGATCCTCAACGGCGTGGTGGTGGTCACGGACGACAGGATCGTCGCGGTGGGCGCCGAGTCGAGCGTGAAGATCCCGGCGGGCGCGAGGCGCGTCGATCTCGGCGACGCCACGCTGCTCCCGGGGTTCATCGATGCGCACGTGCATCTCATCGGCCGCGAGCTGGACGATCCCGGCCAGGATGCGGAGGCGACGAGGGACGCGCCCGGCCTCTCGGCGATCATCGGCGTCGCGAACGCGCGCAAGACGCTCATGGCCGGCTTCACGACCGTGCGCAACGTGGGCGCGCCGAACTTCGACGACGTCTCGCTGCGCCGCGCGATCGAGGGCGGATACGTTCCGGGCCCGCGCATGCGCACGGCCGCACACTCGATCGGCATCACCGGCGGCCATTGCGACGAGAACGGGTACAAGCCCGGCCTGTTCGACGGCGACTTCAAGACCGGCATCGCCGACGGGCCCGAGCAGGTGCGCGCCGCGGTGCGCTACCAGGCGAAGTACGGCGCCGATGTGATCAAGACCTGCGCGACCGGCGGCGTGCTCTCCGAGGGCGACGCGGTCGGCGTTCCGCAATACACGTACGAAGAGTTGAAGGCGATGGTGGACGAGGCCACCAAGCTCGAGCGCAAGGTTGCCGCGCATGCGCACGGCGCGGAGGGAATCAAGATCGCGACCCGGGCCGGAGTGGCGAGCATCGAGCACGGCTCGTTCCTCGACGACGAGGCCGCGAAGCTCATGGCCGAGCACCACACGTTCCTCGTTCCGACGTACAGCGCGGGCGAAGCCGTGGAGAAGGCGGTGAAGTCGGGAGTGCTGAAGGGACTGCGCGCCGAAAAGGGGCTCGCCGCCGCGGCCGCGATGCGACACGCCGGCGAATACGCGCGGAAGTACAACGTGCAGATCGCACTCGGCACCGACGCGGGCGTCGGCGCGCACGGCACGAACGGCCATGAGTTCACCCTCATGGTGCAGTGGGGCGGGCTTTCCCCGATGCAGTCGATCGTCGCCGGCACGTCGAGCGCCGCGAAGCTGCTCGGCTGGGACGACCGGCTCGGCACCCTCGCGGCCGGAAAGTTCGCCGACGTCGTCGCGGTGCCCGGCGATCCGCTGAAGGACATCACGGTGCTGGAGCGCGCGTCGTTCGTCATGAAGAACGGCGTGGTGTACAAGGCGCCGGACGGCGTGAAGACGAACGTCGCCCAGTAGGGGAGACGAGACCATGGCGCCTGCGCCCATTCCGGCGCCGCGCGCCGAGGGCTTCACGCAGTCGACGGACGTCCCGTTGTACTGGTGCGCGTACGGGCCGGCTGGCGCACCGAGGGAAAGACTGCTCGTGCTGCACGGCGGCCCCGGCGCGGATCATGCGTATCTCCTCCCGCAGATGCTCGCCCTCACACCCGAGTTCGAGCTGATCTTCTACGATCAGCGCGGTGGCGGGCGATCGAAGGAGAGCGTGCCGACGATGGTGACGTGGGAGACGCAGGTGAACGACCTCGCGCACGTCATAACGGAACTCGCCATCGATCCGCTGTCGATGATCGGCTATTCGTGGGGCGGACTCCTCGCGCTGCTGTACGCCCGCGAGGCGGCGGGCGGGCGCATGGCGCCGGCACCCACGCGGCTGGCCCTGATCGATCCGGCGCCCGTCTCGAGCGTGTATCGTGCGAGCTTCGAGGCCGAGTTCGCGCGGCGGCAGGCAGGCCCGGCTATCCAGACGCTTCGCGCCGAACTCGCGGCTTCCGGCCTCAAGGAGAGCGATCCCGTCGCATACCGGCAGCGGGCGTTCGAGCTGAGTGTCGCCGGCTATTTCGCCGACCCGGATCGCGCCACCGACCTGACGCCATTCCGTGTAACCGGACGCGTGCAGCAATCCGTCTGGGCGAGCCTCGGCGACTTCGATCTCACGAGCGACCTCACCGCCGTGCACTGCCCCGCCATCGTCGTCCACGGCCGCCAGGATCCCATCCCGCTGGCAAGCTCCGAATCCATCGCGAAATCGCTGAATGCGGCGTTCGTACCGCTGGATGACTGCGGTCACGTACCGTATGTTGAACAACCTGTGAAGCTGTTCTCAGCTCTGAGGAGGTTTTTGCGGCGCACGGCCACAGTATAGTCTCCGCAACCTGCATTCCTTTTCTGCATCCTGCATCCTGTAATGTCCACCTACGACGAAATCACGCAGCCCCATATCGCGACGATCGAAAGCGACGGCCGACGCTACAACGTGTCGTGCCGCGTCGGCTTCGACGGCGTGGAGTACGTGGGGCGCCTCTGGTTCGCCGATGAGGCGTGGGACGATCTCGGCCTGCCCGACCGCGGCGCGCTGCCCGGCCGCACGAAGGATGAGGCACTCGCGCTTGCGAAGCGCCTCACGGCGGACGAGCTGGTCAAGCGCCATCGCCGCGCGCTCTCCGAGAAGCGCCGCTTTCACGGACTGCGCAAGGCGACCGACGAGATCCTCGCGAAGATCCGCTACCTGAACCAAGTCGCGATATCCATGCGGGCCGGCCTCCTCGACGTCGAAGGCGCCGCGCAGGAGATCGACCTCACCGAAAAGCAGCTCCACGCGCTGATCGACCGGCTGTCGTCGTTCGCCGGCGTCGAGGATTAACCCCGGGCTGAGCGGCACCATCCGCGTGAAGGCTGTGGCTCCGAAAAAGAAGAAGGCCGCCAGGCGCCCGAAAGTTCTCCGAGGAGGCGAGCTGAAGACGCAGGCGCGTGCCATCGAGCGCCTGCTGCGAAAGGCCTACCCCGATGCCGCGTGCGAGCTCGGCCATCGCAACGCGCTCGAACTCGCGGTCGCCACCATCCTCAGCGCGCAGTGCACCGACAAGCGGGTGAACATGGTGACGCCTGCGCTGTTCGCGCGCTATCCCGACGTGTTCGCGCTCGCCGCCGCCGATCAGCGCGACGTGGAGGCGCTCATCAAGAGCACGGGATTCTTCCGCAACAAGGCGAAGAGCCTCATCGGAATGGCGAAGGCCGTCGTGGCACGGCATGGCGGTGAGGTACCGCGCACGATGGAAGAGCTCGTCGTGCTGCCGGGTGTCGGACGCAAGACCGCGAACGTGATCCTCGGGAACGCATTCGGGCTGAACGAAGGCGTCGTCGTCGACACGCACGTGGCGCGGCTCAGCGCGCGGCTCGGGCTCACCCGCGAGACCGACCCCGTGAAGATCGAGCGCGCGCTGATGCCGCTGTTCCCGCGCCCGTCGTGGACCCTTCTCTCGCACCTCCTCATCTGGCACGGGCGCCGCGTGTGTGACGCGAAGAAGCCGCGCTGTGCCGATTGCGTGCTGCGCCGCATCTGTCCATCGGCGGCGTGACCCGATAGAATTGGGCGATATGCCAAAGACTGCGAAGTTCGAAACCAACCTCGGCACCATCACGGCGGAGCTGTTCGACAAGGACGCCCCCGCGACCGTCGGCAACTTCGAGAAGCTCGCGAACTCGGGCTTCTATGACGGAGTCAAGTTCCACCGCGTGATCACGGACTTCGTCGTGCAGGGCGGCGATCCCTACTCCCGTGACCTGCCGGCTGGCGACCGACGCATCGGGACGGGCGGTCCGGGCTGGATGATCAAGTGCGAGACCGCGGGCAACCCACGCAAGCACGCCGTCGGCTCGCTGAGCATGGCGCACGCCGGAAAGGACACCGGCGGCAGCCAGTTCTTCATGGTGCTGAGCGAGCAGAACACCAAGCACCTGAACGGTGTGCACACCGTGTTCGGCCAGATCACGGACGGGCTCGACGTCATGAAGAAGATCAAGCAGAACGACACCATGACCACGGTCCGCGTTTCCTGAGTTCTTGAGAGTCCGCACTGCACTTTTTGCGAGGAAAGACATGTCACAGCATCAGACCCACGAATCAGACCGCGCCGCCGCCTACCGCGGGCTGATTCTCGGCGCCATCATAATCGGTATCCTGCTCGTCACGATCGTCCGGCTGACGAACGCGCACTACGCCGGGGCGGAAGGCGCAAAGGCTGCGTCGACATCATCCCAGGGCAGCGCGAGCGGCGCCCTTGACGCATAACTGACTGGCGGGTAAGTTACTTGAAAGGCGAGCATCTGCTCGCCTTTTGAATATCCGTCTTTTGACTGACCGTTCAGTCATATACCTATGTCGTCCGCTCACGCCACGTCACATGATCCGCGCTGGCGCCGCCTCCCGGAGGAGCGCCCGCAGCAGATTCTCGACGCTGCGCTCAGCGTCTTCTCGGAACATGGAATCGACGCGGCAAAGCTCGAGGAGATCGCCGCGCGTGCAGGCGTTTCCAAGGGAACCATCTATCTCTACTTCCCCAGCAAGGAAGAACTCTTCCGCGAAGTAGTCCGCCAGAGAGTCGGCCCGGCCATCGCGAACGCCGACCAGGCGATCGCGTCCGATGGCTCGGCGGAAGATCAGCTGAGGAGGTATCTCGCCCACCAGTGGGAGTGCCTCGGCCTCGAGGACTCGGAAGGCTGGATCCGGCTCGTCGTGCTCGAACTCCACAAGTATCCTGACCTCGCCGCGTTCCACTGGGAAGAAATCGTCGTCCGCTCGAACCGAATTCTCGGCGACATCATTCGCCGGGGCATCGCGAGCGGCGAGTTCCGCCCGACGGATCCGCAGGCCACGGTGCAGATGATCAAGGCGCTCATCCTGATGCACGTGCTCTGGACGGGTCCGCGCGCTCCGGCGCCGGTCCAGCATCGGCCCGCGCCCGGGAACGTCCTCGCCAACATCACCGATTTCGTCCTTCACGCACTGCGCGGCGCGCCGCAGCGCGCAGTACCGGCATCCGGAGCCCCACACGCATGATCACGATTCCCATCATGAAGCGCTTCCCGGCGATCGCTCTCGCGTTCGTGGCGGCGATCGCTCTCGCGTTCGACGCGGGCGCTGCGCTCGCGCAGGAGCCGCTCGTGCTCACGCTCGGCGGCGCGGCACGGCTCGCGGCGGAAAAGAGCGCCGGCCCCGAGACCGCGCGCCTCCGCTCGGATCAGGCGGCGGCACGCGTGCGCCAGGCGAAGTCGGCGTTCCTTCCGAACATCTCAGGCGAGGCCATCGAGGGCGAACGCACGTTCAACAGCGCCAGCTTCGGCATCAACTTCGCCGACCCGGTGACGGGCAAGTATCTCTTCGATCCGAATGGCGTTGTTCTTGGCCCGGTTCGCGACTACGATATTCGCGGCACCGTTCGCCAGAATATCTATGATCCGTCTGCGTTCGCACGGCTGAAGGCCGCGCGCGCGAGTTCGTCCGCATACGGCGACGAGGCCTCGGCACAGTCGCAGATGGCGGCTGGAACGGCAGCCGCCGTCTATGTGCGCGTACTCCGGGCTGACGCCCTGTTCGCCGCGCGCATGGCGGATTCCACGCTCAGCGAGGAACTGCTCGCGATCGCTCGCGACCAGCTGAACGCCGGCGTCGGCATTGCGCTCGACGTGACCCGCGCGCAGTCGCAGTTCGCGGCGACGCGCGCGCAGATCATCTCGGCACGCAACGAGCGCAGCCGCGCGCGCCTCGACCTGCATCGCGCACTCGGCCTGCCGCTGAACGCGCCCATCTCGCTCGCCGATTCACTGCCCGGGCTCCCGACGAACGGCGCGCTGCCCACCGAGCTGGAGGCCACCGAACGCGCGATGCGATCGCGCGCCGACCTGCGCTCCGCCGACGCGCAGATTACGGCCGCGCAGCGACAAATCGAGTCGATCAAGTCCGAGCGGCTGCCGGCGCTCTCCGCGTTCATCGATCAGGGTCCCACCAGCACGAGCACGCAGCATCTGGTCAGCACGTACGACTGGGGCATCAGGCTCTCGGTGCCGATGTTCGACGGCTTCCGCCGCGAGGGACGCATCGAGGAGCAGCAGGCGGCGGTGCGGGAACTCGGCGTGCGCAAGCGCGACCTCACCGAGCAGGCGGCCATCGACGTGAGCGGCGCACTGCTCGATCTGATGTCGGCGCGCGAGGAGCTCGCCGCGACCGAGGAGCACCTGAGGTTCGCCGAGCAGGAGCTCGCGCAGGCGCGCGACCGCTTCCGCTCCGGCGTCGCGGGCAACGCCGACGTCATCACCGCGTCGCTCAGCCTCAATGCGGCGCGCACCCAGATCGTGGATTCACGCGCCGCCTTCCAGTCGGCCCGCGTCGCGCTCGCGCGTGCGCAGGGCACCGTCACCGAACTCCCGTAGTCCGGCCAACACGGCCCGGCACCACACTCTTTCGCTCGAGAACAGAGATCCCCATGGCCTCCACCGTCTCCCCAGCCAGCGATACCGCCGACACTCCGGCGCGCGGAAAGCGCAGCCCGGTTCTGCCGATCCTCATCGTCGTGGCGCTGCTTGGCATCGGCTGGGCCACCAAGACGATCCTGTACAATCAGGGACACGTCTCGACCGACAACGCGCAAGTGGACGGCACGATCGTCCCCGTGCTCGCGAAAGTGGGCGGCTTCGTGCGGACGCTCGGCGTCGACGAGAACGACCACGTGAAACTCGGCCAGCCGATCGTTCTGATCGATTCGTCCGAATACGCCGTGCGACTCGCGCAGGCGGAGGCCGAACTCGCCGCGGCGGCGTACGTCGCGGGCGGCAAGGGAGTCGAAGGCCAGGCCGAGGCGCAGATCCGCAGCGCGACGAGCCAGGGCCAAGTCGTCCAGGCGCAGATCGAGTCCGCCAGGGCCGCGCAGGCGAAGGCGACGGCGGACCTCGCCCGCTACAAGGAACTCGCCGCAAAGCAGATCGTGTCGAAGCTGCAGCTGGACGCGGCGCAGGCGGCATTCGACCAGGCGAACGCGAACCTCGCCGCGCTCCAGCGGCAGGCGGGCGGCGCGGCCGCGCAGCTCTCGAACGCCGAGATCGGTGGGAAATTTGCCCAGGCTCGCTACGCCAGTGCAAAGGCCACGCGTGACAATGCGGCCCTGCAACTCTCATACACGAAGGTCGTCTCGCCCGTCGCGGGCATCGTGAGCCGCAAGCAGATCGAGGTGGGCCAGCTCGTGCAGCCCGGCCAGCCGCTGCTCACGCTCGTCTCGGACTCGAGCGTCTGGATCGCGGCGAACTTCAAGGAGACACAGCTCGCCGACATTCGGGTCGGTCAGGCCGTCGCCATCGAAGTGGACTCGTACCCGGGCTGCGAGGCGGAGGGAAAAGTCGAGAGCCTCAGCGCGGCGACGGGCGCGAAATTCGCACTCCTGCCGCCCGACAACTCGACGGGCAATTTCACGAAGGTCGTGCAGCGCGTTCCCGTGCGCATCCAGGTGACGAAAGGGTGTGGTCCCGACCGGCCGCTGCGTCCGGGCATGTCGGTGACCGCGCACGTCGCGACGAAGTAGACACGGCATGATGACACCGGCGGCGGATCCGTCCGCCGACAAGTACCGATACAAGTATCTCATCGGCATCGCGGTCACGATGGCCGCGATGCTCGAACTCATCGATACGTCGATCGTGAACGTCGCGATTCCCCACATGATGGGGAATCTCGGCGCGACGCTCGACGAGATCTCGTGGGTCTCGACGGGATACATCGTCGCGAACGTCATCGTGATCCCGATGTCGGGCTGGCTGTCCGCGTACTTCGGGCGCCGCCGGTATCTCACGTTCTCGATCGGACTGTTCGTCGTCGCATCGTTCTTCTGCGGCGCCTCGCGTTCGCTCGAGGCGCTCGTGCTCTGGCGCGTCGTGCAGGGACTCGGCGGAGGCGCACTGCTCTCCACCGCGCAGTCCACGCTGTGGGAGGCGTTCCCGCCGAAGGAAGTCGCGATCGGGCAGGCAATGTTCGGCGTGGGCATCATGGTGGGCCCCACGCTCGGCCCCACGCTCGGCGGATTCATCGTCGACAACTGGGAATGGCCGTGGATCTTCTACATCAATCTTCCGCTTGGTTTCATCGCCGGGCTGATGGTGTGGAGCTACGTGCGCAACGCCGAGCACCAGGAGCGAGCGGAGACCGTCGACTGGCTCGGCATCGGGCTGCTGACGACGGGGGTGGGGTCGCTGCAGTGGATGCTCGAGCGGGGCGAACGTTACGACTGGTTCGAGTCGCGATTCGTGACCTCACTGGCGGTGATTTCCGTCGTGTCGTTCGTCGGGCTGGTCTGGCGCGAACTCACGGCGAAGGAACCCGTGATCAATTTCCGGGTGCTGAAGAGCCGCCAGCTCGCCACCGGCGTCACGATGGCGATGCTGCTTGGCTTCGCGCTCTTCGGTTCGGTGTTCGTGCTGCCGGTGTTCCTGCAGGGACTGCACGGGTTCACCGCGAACCAGACGGGGCTCGTGATCCTGCCGGGCGCGATCGCGTCGGCCATGACGATGGCCGTGCTCGGCCGGTTCGCGTCGAGGATAGACGCGCGTCCGCTGGTCGCCGCCGGCGTGCTCGGTTTCCTGTGGTGCATGTGGAGTCTCTCGCGGCTCACGATCGACGCCGGCGCGGGCGACCTGTTCTGGCCGCTGATCGTCCGGGGCATCTCGCTCGGCATCATCTTCATTCCGCTGACGAACGCGTCGATGGCGGAGCTGAAGCCGTGGGAGATTCCGCAGGGCATGGGCATGTTCAACCTCACGCGACAGCTGGGCGGCTCGCTGGGCATAGCGATCGTGGCGACGTTGCTCTCGCGCTTCACGTTCCAGGCCAAGAGCCAGCTGACCCAGCACCTCGTGACGATCGGAACGGACGCGCAGGCCCGGCTCGATCTCATCAGCAACGGCATGGTCGCGCGGGGAATGAACCCCGCGGTGGCACACCAGCAGGCGCTGATGGTCATGGACCGGATGGTGACTGCCCAGGCGAGTGTCCTCGCGTTCTCGAGGATCTACCTGATCAGCGGCGCGGCCCTCTGCTGCGCCATTCCCCTGATGCTGTTCTGGCGCCACGGCAAGAGCCGGGCAACGGTTCAAGCACATTAGCGCTTGAGGTGGTAATTTCCCCGGGGATGGGAATCCACCCGCACGAACACACGTCCGGAGGACGCACCGCAATGCGCACACGTATTCTCGCGGCCGCACTGGCCGCCTGCATTCCTGCCGCCGTTTTTGCGCAGGGCAAAGGCGCGAGGTCGAGTGATACCGCTTCGAGTTCGTCGTCGAGGGCTTCCTACGCGCCGTCCAGCGCGAGGTCTCCGACGTCGCACGACCTCGCCGACCTGAACCCCGCCGCGCTGCTCATCAGCAAGCGGAAGAAAGTCCCGCTTGCCGATTCGACCGTCGCACAGCTCAAGGCAGTCGAGAAGAAGATCAACGACCGGAACGTACAGTTTTTTGCGACGTACGACTCGGTCCGCAAGTGGACGATGCCGATCGGCGACAATTCCACCACGCAAGGCCATGGCCTTCGCGGCGGCGTCGCCGACTCGAAGCTCATGGCGCCCGCGATCTCCCCGACGGAGCAGGCCAAGATGCAGTCGTCCATGCGCGACCTTCGCGCCCTGATGGCCGACTATCGCGAGCGCCGCAAGCCGGACGTGACGGACGCCCTGGGCGTGATTCCGGACGCGCAGAAGAAAGCCGCCACCGACCTGCTCGCCCAGCAGGACGGCGATCTCGAGAAGCTCATCGGCGGGAGACCGTAGCGTCACCGCCGGCGCCCCGCTCCCCGCTCGCGAAGCCGCCCTCGCTCTGATGCAGGAGTGGACGGCGGGCGACTCGCTCCGCAAGCACATGCTCGCGGTGGAGGGTGCGATGCGTGCATACGCGGCGCACTTCAATGAAGACGTCGAGCGCTGGGGCCTCGCGGGGCTCATGCACGACTTCGATTACGAGCGTTTCCCGAACGCCGCGCATGCCGCCGACGCCGAGCATCCGGCCGAAGGCGTGCGCGTGCTGCGCTCAGCGGGCTACCCTGAGGACGTGCTCCAAGCCATTCTCGGCCACGCGGACTATACGGGTGTGGCCCGCGACACCCTGATGTCGAAAACGTTGTATGCGGTGGACGAGCTGGCGGGGCTGTGCACCGCGTGCGCGCTGGTGCGGCCGTCGCGCAGCGTGAACGATCTCGAGCCGTCATCTGTCAGAAAGAAGATGAAGGACAAGGCCTTCGCTCGCGGCGTGAACCGCGACGACGTCCTCCGCGGCGCTGCGGAGCTTGGCGTCGAACTCGACGCGCACATCGCGCTCGTGATCCGCGCCATGCGGGAACGCGCGGACCTGCTGGGGCTGGGCGGCAGCGCCGCTTCGTGATGCCGGTTACCCGCCGGCCACCAACGTTCGCACCAGCGTTCGCACCAACGTTCGGATCCAGCGCCCCGTATTTGGAGTGTGAAACGTGAGGCGATCGAATGACCGTGCCTGCGCGAGCGGAACGGTCACTGGGCCTGCTGCCGGCGACGGCACGCGTCGTGGCTGAACGTCCGGCCGACGAACGCGCGCTGGTGCTCGCCGCGCAGCGCGGGGAACGCGAGGCGTTTTCCGAGCTGGTGCGCACGCATGAACGGCGTGCATACGCGGTGGCGCGGGCGATCGTCGTCAATCACGAGGACGCGGAAGACGCCGTGCAGGAAGCGTTCCTGCATGCGTACCGCGCCCTTCACCGGTTCCTGCCGGACCAGGCGTTCGGCGCGTGGCTGCACCGGATCGTCGCCAACGCGGCGCTCGACATCACGCGCCGCCGCAAGGTTCGCGATGCGGACGAGTTGCCGGAGAGCGTGGCGTCGCCGTTCCGCGATCCGGCGGAGGCGAGCGAACTCCGCCGCCGGCTGCAGGAAGCGCTGGATACGCTGCCCGCGCGGCAGCGCGCGGTGATCGTGTTGCACGACGTGGAAGGGTTCAAGCACTCGGAGATCGGCGTGACGCTCGGAATTCCCGAGGGGACCGCGCGATCGGATTTGCACTACGCGCGATCGCATCTGCGCGAAGTGCTCGGCTCAGTACGGAGCGAACTATGACGACGGAATACCGCGGACCTGAATTGGTTCGAGATGACGACCTCACGCGCGAACTGCGCTCGATCTATGCGGCGCCCTCGGACGCATCCTGGTGGGCCGGCCTCGAGCAGCGCATCAACGCGCGTCTCGACGCAGCGGATGAATGGTGGACGGTGCCTGAACGCTGGCTGCGCGTGGGCCTCGTCGCGGCCGGTTTCGCCGTGATCGTCGCCGGCGCGCTGATCATGCGCGCGCAGTCGCAGGTCACACGCATGGCGTACGAGACGGTCGTGGACCCGGCGACCATCGACATTCTCGAGGTGGCCGAGCGCGGGAAGCTCACGGAGCAGCAGGCCACGCTGCGCGTCCTCACCGGCCGCTGACACCGCCTTCGCCATGACACGCACGAAGAGCATCGCGCTCGCGTTCTATCTCGGCGCCGCCCTCGCCGGCGCCGCGATCGGCGTGTCCGTGGACCGCCTGGCGGTTCGCGCGCAGCCGCGCTGGTACGACCGGCGCGAGATGCGGACGCGGGTCTTCGACGAGCTGCACCTGACGCAGGCACAGCGCGACTCGGCGAACCTTATTTTCGACGAGCGCAATCGCAGGGACTCGACTCTCATGGCACCGGTCCGTCCTGCGACGGACTCGGTCAACGCTCAGGCTCGCCAGCGCTTCTCGCAACTCCTCACGCCCGAGCAGAAATCCATTTACGACCATATGCAGCGCGACAACGCGCCGCGCACGGAGAAGAAATGAAGTCCTGGTTCATTCGCGGTGCCCTCGCGCTCGCCATCGTGCCCGCCCTCGCCGCGGCGCAGACGGGCGCCGACAACGCGCGGCCGATCACGATCGACGACGCCGTCCGACTCGCGGTGCAGTACTCGCCGGTCACCGTCGCGTCGCGCAACAGCGAGCGCAGCGGTGAGGCCGGGGTGAAGTTCGCCAAGTCGCAGTTCCTGCCCAGCCTCACGGCGACCTACTCGGCCAACAACCAGGGCGGCACGCAGTTCATTCAGGGCGTTCCCGTTCCGATCTCCGGACTGCCGTGGACGTACCAGCGCGGGCTCAGCACCGGCGTTACGGTTTTCGACGGCGGCCGAAACTGGTACAACTACAAGGCAGCGGGCGCTTCACTCGACGCCGCCGTCGCCTCGGATGTTTCGCAGCGCTACGCCGTGGCACTGAGCGTAAAAGTGCAGTATTACGCGATTCTCGCCGCGCGCGAACAGGAATCGGCGGCGCGCCGCCAGCTCGAGGAAGCGCAGCAGTCGCTCCAGGTTGCGTCGGCCAAGATGCAGGCCGGCGCCGCGACGCGCGCGGACTCGCTCACCGCCGCTCTCTCGGTGGGCACCGCGCAGCTCGCGATCCTCAACGCGCAGAACCTGCTGCTCAACGCGAACGCCGCCCTCACGCGACTCGTGGCGTCGCCGGTGATGGTCACGGCCGTCGCGGCGGACACGTCCGACATCGGCCGCATGGATATCGACGAGGGCTCACTCACGAAGATGGCGCTCGAGGGTCCCGCCGTGCGTGCGGCGGCCGCGTCGTTCGCGGCAAGCCACGCCGTGCATCAGTCCGCGACCACGCCCTACATCCCATCGATCACGGCGAGCGGCCGGTACGGGCAGAACCCCAAGGCCACGCAGGGATTCCTGTTCGGCGGCGGTCCGACGTCGACGAGCACGAGCTTTGGAATCAACATCTCATACCCGATCTTCAACAACTATTCGCGCGAACAGACGCTCATCCTCGCGCGCATCGGCGAAGACAACGCCGAGGCGAACCTGCGCGACACAAAGTTCCTCGCGCAGCAGAACCTCACGACCTACCTCGTGAATTACAACACGGCGCAGCAGACCATCGCGCTGCAGCTCCTGCAGATCCAGTCGGCCA
>Ga0209014_10000457_pt1 | contig 23759 bp, 22 predicted proteins | sample BarGraNGADG00212_FD_184491 | JGI IMG/M metagenome (GOLD analysis project Ga0209014, IMG submission 184491) | Arctic peat soil microbial communities from Barrow, Alaska - Barrow Graham LP Ref core NGADG0002-212 (SPAdes) (version 2) | ecosystem: Environmental > Terrestrial > Soil > Wetlands >...
CTCTGCCGCCCGACGTCTTGTCGTCGACGCCCGCCGCCACACTCCGGTCGGCCCGCGGTCGCCAGCTGTGGGAGCGACGGAGATGACACTCCAGCGGATCGGCCAGGTTCTCCTCGTCGCGGGTGGTGCCGCAGTCCTGCTGGCGTTCGGTCTCGGGTCGAGCTCGCTCGGCGTGAGCGCGATCGCCCTCGTCGGCCTGGGTGCCGCCACGCTGGCGGCGGCCGGGCCGTGGCCGCTCGGCGGCCGACTGGCACGCGCCGGGCTGGGGATCTCGGCGCTCGGCCTCGCGGTGTTCACGGTCTCGGCGCTCGCCATGGACGACCTGCATCCGAGCCATTCGCTGGTGGGACTGGCGCTGATCGTGGCGCTCCTGCTGGGCGTCGTCGCGACCGGAGTCGGCGGCCTCCTGATCGGGGCGTCGGCGGTGGGAACGATCTGGGGCGTGTGCCGGACGAGCGAGACCGCACGCGCTGCGCCCGACCTCGGGCGGCCTGGTCCGGAGGACCTGGGACGTGGCTCGGGCCGGAGGGTGCGGCGGATCCGGCGCGGAGCGGTCGCGCTCCTGGCCGCGACCTCCCTCGTGGGGCTGGCCGGCTACACGGCCTACGTCGGCGTCATCGGGTCCGACCAGCTCATCCATCCGACCGGGAATCCCGACTGCCGGACCCCGCTTGTCCGGTACGGTTGGACGTACGAGGCGGTGAACTATGACATCGCCGACGACGCCGTCCTCCAGAGCCAGAACCCAGACATGGAGCACTGCGCCAGCCAGGGTGCGACCGCTGGCACCGAGGTCGTCACGACGGACGGGATCCCGATCGCGGGCTGGTATGTCCCAGCATCAGACGGCGCAGGTCCGACCGGCACGACCGTCGTCATCGTGCACGGGTGGGACGCCAACAAGAGCGAAGCGCTGAAGTACGCCGTCCCGCTCCACGCGGCGTTCAACGTCGTCGTGATCGACCTGCGCGGAGGCGGCCGAAGCGGCCCCGCCGACAGCACCTTCGGCCTGCGCGAGAAGCTTGATGTCGAGGCCGTCATCGACTGGCTTCAGCGCACCAAGCACCCCTCGCACGTCGCGGTGATGGGCAACTCCATGGGCGGTGGCGCCGCGGCCCTCGCCGCCGCCGGGGACCCACGAATCGAGGCCCTCATCCTCGACTCCACCCATGCCCACGTCGCGAACATCTTCGAACGGCGCCTGGAGGTCGACGCCGGCCATCCCTCCCTGCCCGGCACGCCCGCGATCCTGGCCGGGATCTGGGTTCGCACGGGGCTCGATCTCATGGGGGCCGACCCGATCGCGGCGATCCCGGCCCTGGGTCCGCGCCCGCTGCTGCTGCTCCACGGCGCCGCCGACCTGAACGACCTGCCCGCGGCCAGCGTCGATGCCATCTACCAGGCGGCCCAGGATTCGGGCGTGCCGGTCGAGCGTCACCTGTGCCCGGGAGCGACGCACGGCAGGGTCATCGATACCTGTCCGGCCAAGTGGGGCCAGTGGATCGTGGGGTTCCTGAACCGTGTGTTCCCGGCGCCCGGCTGAGCTCGTGCGCCCTGGCTCGCGCGAGCACGGAGGAGAGATGAACGTCCAGCCATTCTGCCCCGAGTGTGGATCCGCGCGGCTCGTCGGGACCGTCGCGTGCCCGACCTGTGGACGGTCGCTCGAGCCGGTCGACGAGTCGCTGGAGCCCGCCGGCGCGCCCGCGTCAGGGCGGACGGAACCAGCGAACGCCGATGCGCTGGTGAGGAAGTTCTGGCGGGGCCTGGGGATTGGCGCATTCATCGCGCTCGTCGTGCCGATTTCCTACCTGGTCCTCGCCCGGCTTGTGGAGGCCGGGATCGTCTCGAGCGACCAGGTGCAGACGCTCGTTCACCCGCTCGACTCGATCCTGTTCCCCTGGGGGGTGCTCCTTGGGCCCATCGGCGTCGTGGTCGCCGGCAGGTCGGCCGGCATTCGGGGGGCGTTCGGCTGGTTCGTGCTGATGGTTGTTGCCGTACCCGTGCTCACGTCTCTCTGGCTCGGGAGCGTCATGGCCTTCGGTTCCGCGACTGGCAATCCGTTCTGAACGTGCCCTGCTCGGAAACCCTGCCCGGTAACATCCCGACGCCACCGGCGTCCTTGAGGCAACGAGCGCCGTCCCGGGTGCCGTCCGGTCGGGCAGCCCGCATCGCCGCGAGGGATCGAGATGGAACTCATCCTGCTGGTCCTCATCCTCTCTGTCGCGTTCGTTCTCGTGCTCCTGTGGGCGAAGACCGATGAGGTGGCCCGGCGCCAGGACGACACGGAGGAGCGAGTCCGCGAGCTGCAGGCCAGCCTGACGAAGATCCAGGGCACGGTCGCTCGGCTTGGTGCCGCGCCCGGGAAGATCGCCCCCGAGGCACCGGCCGCGGCGCCAGCCAAGGCCGCGCGGGTGGCCTCGTCCGCCGTGTCGGCGCGCCCCGCCGCGGCCACATCCGTTCCTGAGGTCGTTCCGCCCTGGCCAAGACCCGCTCGGGACGCCCGCCGCGGGTGGGTTGCGCCGGGGGAGATTCCCGCGCACCCTGTCTACGGGCCGGCCACCTGGGTCGCCCCGAGTCCCGGCCCACGTTCCGGGCCCGGGCTCGCCGACCGCCTTCGCCACGAGCTCGGCTTCACGCCGCCCGTGGCCGGCGACGATTGGTCGCGCGCCGGGCTCGAAGCATGGCTCGAGGGCCGGCTGCTTGCCGTCGTGGGCGGCGTCGCCCTGCTCCTGGGAGCCGTCTTCTTCCTGAGCCTCGCCTTCAGCCGCGGCTGGATCACCGAGCCGCTGCGCGTCCTCATCGGGCTCGCCGTCGGTGCCGGCCTGCTCGTGCTCGGTGAGCTCTCGTTCACGCGGCTGCGCGGCACGCTCGGGCACGTCCTCGTCGCCGTCGGCCTTGCGACCGTTTCCCTGGCGCTGCTCGCCGCGACCCGCCTCTATCAGCTGGTCCCGGTCGAATACGGCCTCCTGGGCGCATTCGTGGCAGCCGTCGCGGCCGCCGCCATCGCCGTCCGTCACGAGTCGCAGCTCGTGGCGGCCTTCGGCCTCATCGCCGTCCTCGCCTCGCCGCCGGTGCTCGGCGCGAGCCCGACGATCGTCACCCTCCTGTTCGTCGCCGCCACGCTCGTCGGGACGACCGGCGTGGCCCTCTTCCGGACGTGGGTCTGGCTGCCGCCGCTCGCGTTCGTGCTGGCCGGTCCACAGCTCGCTTCCTACATCACCGGCGGGCCACCGGTGGCGGAGGGGCTCGTCACCGTCGCCGGCTTCTGGCTCGTGAACGTGATCGCCGCGGGCGGTGAGGAGACCCGCCACGCGACCGATCGCCTCCGGACCACCACGGTCACGCTGCTCCTCGCGGATGCGGCGTTCACGATGTGGGCGGGCTTCGCCATCCTGAGCGGCCCGGAGGAGACATGGCGCGGGACGTTCCTCGCGATCATGGCTGTGGCGCACCTCGCCCTCGGGCTCCTGTTCCTGGTCCGCAACGGCGACCGCCACCCGTTCGGGGCTGGTTGTCGCGGCGACGGGCGTGGCCACCCTGACCATGGCCGTCCCGGTCCAGTCCGGCGGGCCGCCCGTGCCGATCGCGTGGGCCGCCGAAGCGGTGGCGCTCGCGTGGGTGGCGGTCCTCCGCCGCCACCCGTACAGCGCGGGCGTGTCCGTCCTGCTCGCCATTCTGGCGCTCGGGCATCTCGTCGCCATCGAGTACAGCCCGGCGGATCTGGCCGCCGGCTTCGGCCGGTCGATCCCGTTCGTCGGCCCAGAGGGGATGACCTTCGCGTTCATGATCGCGGCGCTGGCCGTCGCGGGCCTCATCATCCGGATCGCCTGGGTGCGCGCTGGGTTCGCGGTGGTCGGCGGGCTCGTCGCGATCTACGTCTTCCCCTTCGAATTGTCCGGTCCGGCGCTCGTCGCGGGCTGGGCGATCCTCGCGACTGCCGCGTTCCGCCTGTACGCCCGCGTCGTCCTGCCGCACATCCGGGGCGACTTCCGCGAAGACCGCGTGGCGGCGCTCGGCCTGCCCGAACCGATCGTCGCGCCGGTCGCCGAGGCCGTGTCGTGGCTGAGCGCGGTCGTGCGGCCGTACTTCGTCGCGACCGCCGTGATCGCCGGCGCCGGCGCGATCGCCCACCTGGCCGTCTTCGACTACCCGGCGCTTTCGATCTACGCGGGAACGCCCCACGACATCCCGTTTGTCGGCCTGCCCGGTCTCGCGTTCGCGATCGTCCTCGCGGCGATGGTCGGCACGGGGCTGCTCGTCCCGATCGCCTGGGTGCGCGTCGGCCTGACCGCCCTCGGCGGGCTCGTCGCCCTGTACGTCCTCCCATTCGAGCTGTCCGGTCCGGCCCTCGTGGCGAGCTGGGCGGCCCTGGCGACCGCGGCGTTCGTCGTCGAGGCGCGCGTGATCGAGCCGCGCGTCGGCCCGGCGTTCGACGGGCCGGCCCGCGCCCGGCTCATGCGCCCGGCCATCCGTGCCGTCGGCGCGCTCACTGGCGTCGCCATGCTGGCCCACCCGGTGGTGCTCGACTTCCCGATCGATCAGCTCGGCCGGCGGGTGCTCTCGAGCGCCCCGTACGTCGGACAGGAGGGCCTCTCGCTCGCCGCCGCCCTCGCGGCGCTCGTCAGCGTGGGCTGGGTGATGCGGGCACGCTGGATCCGGCTTGGCCTGGCGGGCATCGGCGTTGCGCTCCTCGTCTTCACGGTGACCTTCGAGGTCCGCCTGCCGCACGTGGCGGTCGCGTGGGCCCTCCTGGCGCTGGCATCCGTGGCCATCGTCCGTCGGGTCACGCCCGTTGATCCTCTCCCGATCGTGCCGCGTCCGCTCCTCGAGCTGGTCTCCGAGCGCCTGCCGTACGCAGCGGTGAGCCTGGCGCTGCTTTTCCTCGTGGTCCAGTCGCTCTGGCTCGCGGACCCCGTGTCCTTCGGCCGGCATGTGATGGGCTATCTCCAGCTTGACGGGACCCCCTTCCTCGATCAGCGGACGTACGTAATGGCGATCCTCGCCGCTACCGCCCTCCTCTCCGGCTGGGTGTGGCGCGGGGTCAGGCCGATCCTCGCGGGCGGCGTCGCCGCGGCGCTGCTGGTCGCGTGGCTGCTGCCGTTCGAGGTCCGTCCGGGGTATTCGGTCGCCGGCTGGTCCGCGCTCGCGCTCGCCGGGCTCGGCACGCTCCGGCTCGTCCCGGCGGCCCGGCTCCTGCTCGGCGCGACGTCCATCGCCCTCGCGGCGTTTGGCGCCGCGGTCGCTCTCGCGATCGTCGCGCCGCTCGACCGGCTGGTCGTTGACGCGACGACGAAGGTTCCCGCCTGGGCGATCCTCACCGATGCAACGGTCGCGCTCGGCGCCCTGGCCGTCGCGGCCGGGGTCGGCGCGCTCCTTCATCGGGGCGAACGACTGAGCCTTCCGGCGCTCATCGCGGCGGGCGCCGCCGTCGTCTACCTGCTCTCGGTCGGCGTCGTCGACCACTTCCAGGTGCAGGTCGCCGCGCGGCCGCTCGAGGAGCTCCAGAAGGAGGCCCAGGTTGGCCTCAGCGCACTGTGGTCGATCCTCGGTGCCGCCGGGTTCGCGACGGGCCTCGTCGCGCGCCGACCGCCGATCCGTCTGTTCGGCCTTGGGCTGCTCGGGCTCGCAACCGTGAAGGTCTTCCTCGTCGACCTCGCCGCCCTCGATGTCGCGTACCGAGTCCTGTCACTCGTGGCGCTCGGCGTCCTGCTGCTCATCAGCGCGGCAGTCTACGCGCGGATGCAGCATCCCCAGGAATCTGTCGCACCGGGGCCACACTGAAGAGGACCAGGTACGGGACCGTGCGGCATGGGTGGCGTTCTCCGGCATGCGTGCGAGCGAGAACTCGCCCCTCCCCAGCAGCATCGCGGGCGAAACATTTGCCCCGACGCCGCGTCTTCAGGGCAGCAGCCGACGCCGTCGGATAGCGTCGGACGCCTCCAGAGGCGTCCCGGTTCTGTCCCTCGAACGTCTAGGATGGGAGCATGAAAGAGTCGGGCGCGAGCCAGGGCCAGGCGGCATCGGAGCTGATCTCGAAGAGTCTCGCCGAGCTTGGAGACTGGCGCGGGGAAACCCTCAGCAGGATGCGCATGCTCATCAAGGAAGCGGACCCGGAGGTCGTCGAGGAGTGGAAGTGGGTCAAGCCCGCGTCCCCGGGCACCCCGGTCTGGTCGCGCGACGGGATCATCTGCACCGGCGAGTCCTACAAGAGCGTCGTGAAGCTGACCTTCTCCAAGGGCGCATCCCTGGCGGATCCGGCCCGTCTCTTCAACTCGAGTCTCGACGGAAACACACGCCGTGCGATCGATATCCACGAAGGTGAAGAAGTTGACGGCTCCGCCTTCAAGGCGCTCATTCGCCAGGCGGTCGCCCTCAACAGCTCTGGCACGTCGAAACCGTCGAAGAAAGGGAAGTCCTGAGGGATTCCCCTCCTGAGAAGGTCCCGCGGGCCTCCGGGGCGGGTGGGGCGCACCGCGGCACGCTGATCCGCTGGTCCGCGCCGTCGTCCATCACGGGGCCGCAATGGTCCACCAGGCTGTCGGCGTCGGTCAGCCCAATCCGTCATCCGGTCGGTCGGGCGGTCCCCTTCACGAGTCGGGCCATCGCGTCGAGCTCGGGCTCGTAGATGTGCGCGGTCTTCACGTGGACCACGAGACCGCCGGTGGGGAGCCCCGCCCCGGCGGCGATCTCACGCTGGAGCGCGGCGAGCTCAACGAAGTTCGCGTACGCCTTCTTGCCCAGGTCGAGGCCGTGGGCATAGACGACGAGCTCGACCCGCCCATCCGGCGCCCACGCGTCGATGACGCTGATGCAGGGGATGTAGGTCGTGTCGGTCGTCGGCTGGAAGGTCGTGATCGTCGCGTCGCGGGCGCCCGGGTCGGCGGCCAGCCGCGCGGCCAGCCAGGCGACCTGGTCGCGGCCGGTGCCGGCGTAGTCGCGCAGCCGGCGCGCGTACGAGTCGGCGCCACCCAGCTCGGCCACCGCCCCGGGCTCGCGGAAGTTGGCGCGCATCCAGGCGAGCCATGCCGGGTCGCCGAGGCGGGCGATCAGGGCGTCGTCCGGGTCGGGATCGGCGACCGCGATGGTCAGCAGCGCGATCTCGCGGGTGGCGTCCGGGCCCCAGCGCGCGGCGCGCCCCTCGCGCACGATCAGCTCCGCGGTGGCCAGCCACGCCTCGCCGAGGGTTGCGGCGCTGATCGTGCGAGGGACGGGCGCGGCGGCACGGGCCGGCGGACCTGCGACTGCATCGATCCCCGGGTCCATTTCCCGACCGCCGGTCGCCTCGGGGACCACCAGGTCGCGCTCGGCCGCCTCCGGCTCCGTCCTCACGTCGCCCGCCGGGATTCCGCCAGGCAGCGCCGGATGGCGTCGAGCGAGCGGTCGACATCGTCGGCCCGGGTCCACCAGTTGCTCACCGAGATGCGCATGACGGCCCTTCCGTGCCAGGCGCCGCCCCCGAACCACGCGGTTCCGTCCGCCTGGAGCCGGGCGACCACGTCGCGGGTTCGGTCATCGGAGTCGTCGAACCGGACGAGCACCTGGTTGAGCACGACCTCGTTGAGGATCTCCGTGCCCGGCTCAGCCGCCAACCCGTCCGCGAACCGGCGTGCGAGCTCGCAGCAGCGCTCGACGAGCTCCACGACGCCCGAGCGACCGAGGGACCGCAGCGCCGCGTAGACGGGGAACCCCCGTGCGCGGCGCGACAGCTCCGGGACGAAGTCGCCCGGGTCGCGCTCGTCGCCCGTGTTGAACGGCAGGTACGACGCGCTCATCCCCATCGCCGCGCGGTGCGCCTCGGGGTCGCGGACGAAGACGAGCCCGCAGTCGTACGGGACGTTGAGCCACTTGTGGGCGTCGGTGGTCCAGGAATCCGCGCCCTCGTACCCGGCGATCCGGTGTCTGAGCGACGGCACGGCCGCCGCCCACAGCCCGAACGCGCCGTCGATGTGGATCCACGCGTCGGGCCGGACCTCGCGGACGACGGCGATCGCGGCGGCGAGCGGGTCGAACGAGCCGCTGTTCACGTTCCCGGCCTGAAGGCACACGATCGTCGGGCCGTTCGTCCGACCCAGGATCACGCGCAGCGCGTCGAGGCGAATCCGGCCCTCCTGGTCCGCGGCGATTCGAAGCGGCGCCTGCTCGCCGAACCCCAGCATCCGCAGTCCCAGGAAGACCGTGACGTGCGCATCCTCGCCGATCACGACCGAGACCCGGGGCCCGCCATGCATCCCGTCCGCCTCGACGTCCCAGCCGGCGCGCCGCATGACCGCGTCGCGCGCCGCCGCGAGCCCCGTGAAGTTGGCCATGGTGGCGCCGGTCGTGAAGCCGACGGATGTGCCACGGGGCAGGCCGAGGAGCTCCACCAGCCAGTGGGCGGCGATCGTCTCGACCGCGGCGGCCGCGGGCGAGGAAACCGCCGACGGCGCGTTCTGGTCCCAGGCGCTGGTCAGCCAGTCCGCGGCCAGCGCGGCTGGGAGGCTCCCGCCGATCACGAAGCCGAAGAACCGCGGTCCCGGCATCGCCATCAGCCCGGGCGGGACCTCGCGTGCGAGGGCCTCGATGACCTGGTCGGCCGGCTCGCCGCGCTCCGGCATCGGGCCCCCGAGCGCCTCGCGGATCGCGGCCGCCGAGACGCGCGGCGCGACGGGACGATCCGGCAGGCCCGCGCGATGCTCGATCGCAAGCGCCGCGGCGCGGCGGAGCAGGTCCGCGGTCCCGGCGTCCGGGTCGGCCGGGTGGGCGGGCGCGTCGCCTGCCGGCCGGGAGCCCGTGTCGCCGGGCGTGTCGTCGTGCATGTCCACCTCGCGTGAAGCCCCGTGCTCGACGGGTGTCGCGCCAATCATCGCGGCGCGGGGCGCCGGGGTCCAGCCCTCGGGTCGGTTCGGGCGGGCGGGGCGGCGCTGGCGGCCCCGGCGGGAACCCGCACTGAGCGCGCGTTCGGATGGCGGCGACCGGACCTTTGACGCCTGTTCGGGGCGCGGGGCGACGCAGACAGTGAGCGTGTCGCGGGACCGACCAGGCCCCGACGCGAGGTGATCGCACCGTCCATGATCCGCGGCCTCCACCTCCCCACCCGCAGGCCCTTCCGACTGCCGGGAGTGGTGGCGGACGCGGCGCAGCCGATCCCCGAACGGCACCTGGCCACCCGCGGTCTCGAGCTCGACCGGTTCCTCGTCGCCCTCGCTGCGCTCGGCTGGGTCATCGCCTCCGCGTGGCTCGCCCTGGGCCTTGGCGATGCCGGCGCCCGGCGCGTGGTCGCCGATCTCGGCGAGACCGGACTGGACCTGCTGGCGGCCGCGCTCGTCCTTCGGGCCGGGATGCGGGTCGAGGTCCCGCGGATCCGCCGCGGCTGGATCGTCGTGGGAATCGCGATGCTCATCTATGCCGTGGGCGACGGGACCTGGGCGTGGCTGGACCTCACGGGCGGGAGCACGACGTCCCCGTCCATCGCGGACGCCGCCTACGTCCTTTACTACCCGACCGTTGCGGCCGCCCTCTTCATGTTCCAGCGCGCCTCGACGGCCCGGCGCGACACGCTGCGGCTCACGATCGACTCCCTCATCGTCGTGATCGGCGGTGGGATCGTGGTCTGGCACACGCTCTTCCGGCCCATCCTGGCGTCGCTGGACCCGGACCCCGTGAGCGCGGCGCTCGCCCTCGGCTACCCGATCGGCGACCTCGTGCTCCTGTTCGGCGTCGCCGCGACCGCCCTGCGGCACCCGCCCGAGATCGACATCCGGGCCCTCGTCGCGCTCGTCGGCGGCCTCGGCCTGATGTTCGTGGCCGACGTCGGGTACGGCCAGCTCAACCTGATCGGGTCGTTCGGCCTCGAGCGCTGGCCCGACATCATCTACCTCAGCTCGACGCTCCTGATCGCGCTCGCCGGGTACTTCCAGGCCCATCCAACCGCGGCGGCCGACGGGACCGGGACGACCCTCAGCCGCTGGCTGCTGGCGCTCCCCTATGTCGCCCTCGCCGCCGGCTACTGGGTGCTCATCACGCTGGCCGTTGGCAAGGTCACCGGCGAGCTCATCGAGGTCCTGTACGGCGCGGTGGTATTGACCGCCGTCGTCCTGGTCCGCCAGGAGCTCGTGCTTCGCGAGAACAGCCGACTGCTCGCGGACCACGCCCGCCTGGTGTCCGAGGAGCGATTCCGGGCCCTGTCGGCGAATGCATCGGACGCGGTCGTGCTCGTCGATCGAGAGGGTGTCGTGACCGACGCCACGCCGCAGGTGGGGCGAGTCCTCGGCATCGACGTCGCCCAGCTTGTGGGCCGCCCGATCTCCCGGCTCGTGCACGCCGACGACGCTGCGCGCGTGCGGCAGTTCATCGCGGACGTGGCGGCCGGGCGCTCCGTCCCGGCGCCGCTCGAGTGGCGCCTGTGGGATCGGACCGGCGTCTGGCGCCAGATGGAGACCGTTGCCGCGAACCTTCTCGCAGACCCAGCGATCGGCCAGATCGTGTTGACAACGCGCGACGTCCGAGAGCGCAAGACGCTCGAGCGGCAGCTCACCCAGGTCGCGCTGCACGACCTCCTGACGGACCTCCCCAACCGCACCCTCTTCCGGGATCGCGTCGGCCAGGCCCTGGCGAGCGCGTCGACGGCGGACCGACCCACCACGGTCCTCTCGGTTGGGCTCGATGGTTTCAAGCGGGTGAACGACAGCCTCGGGCACAACGCCGGGGACCAGATCCTCCAGGAGGTCGGCCGCCGCCTGCGAGCGTGCGTCGCCTCGGCCGACACGTGCGGCCGCCTCGGCGGCGACGAGTTCGGAGTCCTGCTGGATGGCCACGCCACGGTCGACGACGGGATGGCGCTTGCCGAGCGGGTTCTCGCGGCGATCCGGGAGCCGGTCGAGATCGGCGGCCTCCCCACGCACGTGACGGCGAGCGTTGGCCTGTGCACGGCCGTCCCGGGCGACGCCGAGGCGCGCACGCTGCTGCGGCGGGCCGACATGGCGCGGTCCGTCGCGCGGAACGCGGGCGGCGACCGGGCGGTCGTCTTCGAGCCGGAGATGCACGAGGCGGTGCAGGCTCGGTTCGAGCTGGAGCTGGAGCTGCGACGCGCCATCGACCAGACCGAGTTCATCCTCGAGTACCAGCCGATCGTCGACCTCCGGACCGGGGACCTCGTCGGTGCGGAGGCCCTGATCCGCTGGGACCATCCGACCCAGGGACGGATCGCACCGAGCGTGTTCATCCCGCTCGCAGAGGAGTCGGGGCTGATCGACGAGATCGGGACGTGGGTGCTGCGCACGGCGTGTGTCGAGGTCTCGCGCTGGGCCAGCCTGTCGCCCGGGCGGGTGCCCCGCGTGTCGATCAACCTGTCGGCGCACCAGCTGGCGGACCCGCAGCTCGCCTGGACGATCCAGGCCGCGCTCGCTCACGCCAGCGCGTCGCCGAGCTGGGTCACGCTGGAGCTGACCGAGAGCATGCTGATGGACAACCGCTCCGCATCGCTGGAGCGGCTCCACGCGATCCGCGCCCTGGGCGTCCAGATCGCGATCGACGACTTCGGGACGGGCTACTCGTCGCTCGCCTACCTGGAGCAGTTCCCGATCACCCACATCAAGATCGACCGGTCGTTCGTGACGCCGCTCGACGATCCGAAACGGGGGGAGGGCGTCGTCCACGCGATCATCGAGATCGGCAGCGGGCTCGGCCTGACGACCGTGGCCGAAGGAATCGAGACGCGGACCCAGCTCCGGCGGCTGCGCGAGCTGGGGTGTCCGCTCGGTCAGGGCTACCTCTTCGCGAAGCCCCTCGAGCGCGACGCGATGGCCGCCCTCGTGGCGCGGACGGGCGGCCCTCCGTTCGCGATGGAGACGTCCCTCGCGGACGTGCTGGTGGCCCTCAAGACAAAGGGCCTGTCCATGCGGGGCCGGGACTCAGCCGGCGTCCCCTCCTGACGCCGCGCTCGCCGATCAGCGGCGTGGTGGCCGCATCCCCTCGATGAAGCGGCCGCTGGGCGCGACCGTCGCGTCCTGCGGGAAGAGGCCGAATCGGATCGCATGGCTCGCCCATTCGGGGTCGGCGGGGACCCACGTGTGCGTCGACGCGCCCGCTGCGTCGACCTGCGAGATCGAGCCGTCCGCCCCGAGCACGAGCTTGGCGCCCTCGCCGAGGTCGAGCTCGCGGCGCTTGAACCTGCGGCCGTGCGAAACGGCGCCGGGCGATTGTTGCGTCGGGCCCGCGGCTTCCGCGGGGCTCGGCGAGGATTCGGTCGGGTCGGGGTCGGTGCTCATCGGTCTGTCTCCTCCAGGCTGCCAAGCATGCGCCCGCCGGGTCCGACGCGCACGCCACGAGGACGCCGGTCAGGAGGCCTGATCCCGCTCCGGCTCCGCGGCGGCATCCTCGAGCTCCTCGTACTCGACCACGGTCCGGAATCCCATCCGCTCGTAGACGGGAGGCCGGGCGCGCTCGCCTGGAGGATCGCGACCTCGACGCCGGGCGCCGCGTCGGCGATCACCGCCGCGGTGGTCGCCCGGCGGATGGTGAGGCCCGGGGGCAGGTCCGGCGCGGGCCGCGGCCGCATCGCCATGCCGGGCAGCGTCCCGGTCCACACGAGGCCGAGGCCGTCGCCCGCCGTCCGCGTCGCTGGGTCGAGATCGCTGCGCAGGTGGACGGTGAACGGCACACCGAGCTCGCGGAGCAGGGTGACCGCGGCTTCGAGGTCGTGAGCGGCGTCGCCCAGCGGCTCGGCGACGAACGCGGCGTTGAAGAAGGCGAGCGGCATCATCGTGGCCGCCACCGGGACGCGGCCGATCGTGCGCACGAGCGCGCCCGCGACTCCCTCGCCGAGCGCCCTGAACGTGGCGATGAAGTTGCGGTCCACTGCCGCCGCGTCGTCCTGTCGATCCATCGTCCTTCCCGCCGGGTCCTGCACCATGCGCGCGAGTCTCGCCGGGGGGCGGTCGGGCGTCAAGGCGTCTGACGGGCGTCAATGGCGTGTGACGGGACGGGGCGAACCTAGCTTGCCTGCGCTACCGCCGTGAGCAGCAGGACGGTCGCGCCCAGCGTGGCGATGAGGGTCGCGCCGAGCGCGAGCCGACGCACCGCGGCGGTCCTCCCGAGCTCATCGGCCGGCAGGGCGATGTCGCGCACGACCACAACGTCGATCCAGACCCCGATCGCGACGAGCGCGATCACGACGATGTGCTTCACCAGGAGGATGACGGACCAGGTGTTGTCGACGACGTGGCCGAGCCCGAGGTAGCGATGGTCCGACAGCAAGAGGAAGAGCCCGGTCAGCAGGAACACGCCGACCGCCCCGAGGACGAGCGGCAGCGCCCTTCGTTCGATGTCCGGGATGACTCGACCCAGGGCGCTCTCCTTGAGGGTGGCCCGCAGGACGGGTATCACGATCAGGGCCATCACCGCGTAGTAGCCCAGCAGGACGACGGTCGCGAGCGAGTGAAGCCAGACAGCCGACACCTGCACAAGGTCCACCAGAGTCCTCCACGCTGCCGAGCCAACGCCAATCCGTCGGGCGCTCCTGTTCGCCCGGACCGAGGTTGTGGCCAGCTGATGAGCGCGGCCAGTGCGAAAGTGCCCGAACACGTGGGGCGTCGTACCCGGCGGAGCGCCGGCGAGCGGCCGTGGATGCGTCTTCGGACGGGTGGCCGCGCGATCCGAAGGGCGGCCGTTAGGCGTTATGGGCGAAGGCGTGTATACTCCGTGGGTCGCCGCACTGTCGTGGCGACTCTCGCGTGGTCGACCGTTCCTTCTCGAACAGACCGTGCGTCTGTGTTTTGTTCGGGAAGACGAAAGGGTCACCATGATGACCGCAGGAACTGTCAAGAAGGTCGTCTCTGACCGCGGCTTCGGCTTTATCACAGCCGAAGACGGCAAGGAGTACTTCTTCCACCGCAACGAGCTCACCCCCCCGCTCGACTTCGACCGGCTTGCCGGCGGCGAGCGCGTCGAGTTCGAAGTCCAGGCCAGCCCGAAGGGGCCGCGCGCCGCTCAGGTGCGCTCCGCCTAGGCTCCGCCGAGTCGTCGCAACTCGCGAAGACTTCGCACGAAGGCCCCGGTTCGCCGGGGCCTTTCGATTCTCCGCCAGCGTCAGGTCATGCCGACTGGGCGGTTCCCGCGGGCGCGTCCGCGCCCAGGCGCGTCGGCTCCAGGTCCGTCAGGCCCGCCGGTGAACCGCGCCAGCTCCGCCCGCGTCGGCATCCCGCCCCGCGCCCCGGGGCGCGTCGTCGAGAGCGACGCCGCCGCGACCGCCTGGCGAACGGCCGCGAGGAGGTCCAGCTTCGCCGCCAGTCCCGCGGCAAGCGCGCCGTTGAACGTGTCGCCCGCGCCGGTCGCGTCCACCGGATCGACGGAGGGCGCGGGAACGGCGACGGCGGCGCCTCGCGCCTCCACGATGAGCGCCCCGGCGGCCCCCAGCGTGACGACCACGGCAGGTGCGCGCGCCGCGACCGCGCGATCAGCCAGCAGGTGTCGGGCGGCAGGGTCGGGGCCGTCGCCGCCCGGTCCCCCACCGACGAGGATGGCCAGCTCGGTCTCGTTCGGCGTCAGGATGTCTGCGAGCGACAGGGTCTCGGCGTCGAGGTCATCGGCGGGCGCCGGGTTCAGGATCGTCGTCGCACCGGCGTGCCGGCCCATCTGCAGGGCGGCGCGGACACCGTCGGGCGGGATCTCGCGGCACACGAGCACCACGTCGCGCGGTCCGGGCGCCAGCCGGCGCAGGGCGGCAGTGACGTGGCGGGCGCGCACCTCGCCGTTCGCGCCGGGAGCCACCACGATCAGGTTCTCCCCTCGCGGATCCACCACGATCAGGGCAACGCCCGTGGGGCGGACCGTCTCGACGAGGCCGGTCAGGTCGATCCCCTCGGCCGCGAGCGCCGAGCGCGCCTGGCTCCCCATGTCGTCCGCGCCGACGGCCCCGACGAACGCCACGGCGGCGCCCAGCCGTGCGGCCGCCGTGGCCTGGTTCCCGCCCTTGCCGCCCGGGTAACGCCCGACGTCGCCCCCGGTCACCGTCTGGCCGGGCACGGGCAGCCGCGGGGCCGCGACCACCAGGTCGACGTTCACCGACCCGACCACCAGCACGCGCCCACCTGCCATCCGTGGATTGTCGCGGATCGCGGGCGCTGTTTCCCGTGCCGGGCGGGCGGAGTAGCATCAGGGACGGGAGGTGCTCAATGGGTCGGCTGGTCGGCGGCATCATCCGCGCCTTCGCGCTCTTCGTCGTCGCGGCGACGGTCCTCGGGTCGGGATCGGCCGTGGCCGCCGCAGTCGCGAAGCGCCGCATTGAGGCCCCCGAGGACCCCGCGTCGAACAAGCCGACCGTGGCCGCAATCTTCGCGGGCGAGCGCTTCGTGAGCGTCGCGCCCGCGCTGCGGGGCGGCCGGGTCATTACCTGGTTCGCCGGCCACGACGTGGACTTGCGCGGGGCGAGGCTGGACCCGTCCGGCGCGACCCTGGAGGTCCGGACGATGTACGGCGGCCTGCAGATCGCGGTGCCGGAAGGCTGGCGGGTCCGGTCCCACGTGCTCTCGATCTTTGGCGGGACCGCGATCGATCACCCGGGCGCGAACCTCCCCGCCGACGCGCCGCTGCTGGAGCTGCGCGGCTTCACGATCTTCGGCGGCGCGCGCGTGACCACCAGCCAGGACACGTCGTGGACCGGTGCCGACAGCGAGGGGGAGGCGCTCCCGCCCACCGTCTGAAGGCCCGCGCCGTAGACTGCCCCGGTGACCACGGTCCTCTTCGTCCGCCACGGCCTGACGGCCCTCACGGGTCCGGTCCTCGCCGGCTGGACGCCCGGCGTCCACCTGGACGAGCGCGGTCACGCCCAGGTCGCATCGCTCGGCGAGCGGCTGCTGGCTGTCCCGCTGGCAGCCGTCGTGACGTCCCCGCTGGATCGCTGCCGAGAGACGGCGACTGCCGTCCTCGCCGGTCGCAGGCCAGTACCCGCGCTCCACGTGGACGAGCGCCTGGGCGAGGTCCGGTACGGCAGCTGGACGGGCCGCGAGCTCAAGGAGCTCCGCAAGGACCCGCTCTGGCGGGTGGTGCAGGGCCACCCGTCGGCCGCAGTCTTCCCGGATGGCGAGGGACTGGCCGCGATGGCCGCCCGCGCGGCCGAGGCGGTCCGAGACTGGAACGCGCGGCTGGGGCCCGACGCGACCTACGCCGTCGTGAGCCACGCCGACGTGATCAAGGCGCTGGTGGCCGACGCGCTGGGGCTTCACCTGGACGAGTTCCAGCGGATCGTCGTCGATCCCGCCTCGCTGACCGTCGTCCGGTATGCCGAACTGCGCCCGTTCGTGGTCCGCGTGAACGACACCGGCGGCAGCGTGGACGCTTTGGTCCCGGGGCCACCCGCAAGACGCAGCCGGGGCCGACGGGCGCACGGGCCGGGCCCGGCCCCGGATGCCGCCGTGGGCGGCGGCGCAGGAGAGTAGCTCGCGCGGCGAGTGTCTCGCGAGCGCGACCGGCGCGCTCACAGGCGAACCGGGCGCGACCGCGCTAGAGTCGCGGTCTCACCCACACCGCCCGGAGGGCCCTCGTGCCGCGACGCATCTACGACTTCGGAGTCCCGGACCGGTTCGTGACCGGCACGGTCGGCCAGCCCGGCCACCGGACGTTCTTCCTGCAGGCCCGCAAGGGGACGGCGATCGTCTCCGTCGTGCTGGAGAAGGTCCAGGTCCAGGTGCTCGCCGAGCGCCTCGCGCTTCTCCTCGCGGAAATCGCCCGCCGCGGCGTCCAGGTTCCCGAGGCGCTGGCACCGTCCGACGACGACACCGCGCCCCTCGGCGAGCCGCTGGTGGAGGCGTTCCGGGTCGGGACGATGACGCTGGGTTGGGACTCGGAGCGCGAACAGGTGGTGGTCGAGGCGCGCGCGCAGCAGGAGTCGGACGACGACGAGGACGACGACGAGGAGGACGAGGAGGAAGCGGACGACGCGGATGCCGACGACGATGCGGACGAGGGCGAGGAGGACGACGAGCCGGCCACGCTGGAGTTCGACGACAGCGATCCCGACGGCCCGGACCTGGTCCGTGTCCGGCTGACGCCGCTGGCGGCCCGCGCGTTCGTCGAGCGATCGCTGCGAACGGTCGCCGCGGGGCGGCCGCCGTGCCCGTTCTGCGGCCTGCCGCTGGATCCCACTGGCCACATCTGTCCCCGCAAGAACGGCTACGTGCACTGAGCAGGCCCGGCGTGGACGAGCCCGACGACGCGCCCGAGCCCGAGCTCCCGCCGGCGGTCGACCTCCCGCCCGCGCTTGCGCTCCCGTTCCTCCGCGCGGGGGACATGGAGATCGTGGGGCGGCTGGTCCAGGCCTCGAACACGACCCTGCTCGTCACCGTCACCAGCGAGGTACCGGGACGCGGCGCGGTCACGGCCGGCGCCGTCTACAAGCCGATCCGGGGCGAGCGGCCCCTGTGGGACTTCCCGGAGGCGACGCTCGCCCACCGCGAGGTCGCGGCGCACGCGGTCTCGGAGGCGACCGGGTGGCAGGTCGTGCCGCCAACGGTCTTCCGCGACGACGGCCCCATGGGCCCGGGGATGCTCCAGCTCTGGGTCGAGGCCCGCGACGATGTCGACGTCCTGGCCCTCCTGCAGGCTGGAGACCCGCGCCTGCGCCGGATCGCGCTGTTCGACGCCGTGGTCAACAACGCCGACCGGAAGGGCGGCCACCTCCTCGTGCGGCCCGACGGCCTGGTCCAGGGCGTGGACCATGGCGTCACGTTCAACGTCGACCCGAAGCTCCGCACCATCCTGTGGGCCTGGCGTGGGACGCTCATCGCCCCGCGGGAGCTGCAGGTCCTGGCCGCGCTCCGGCCGAAGCTCGCGGCCGGCGGGCCGCTGGCCGTGTCACTCGCCGAGCACCTGGACGCCGCCGAGATCGACCAGGCGCGGGTGCGGCTCGACGGGCTCCTGAATTCCCGGAAGTTCCCGCATCCGCACCCGGACTGGCCGGCCGTGCCCTGGCCATGGTACTGAGCGCGGTCCCCTGCCCGCTCACGCCGCGGGCGGCACCGTCCCGACGTGGAGCGTCACGATCCCGCCGGAGATGCCCGTCCACGTCACGTCGGCCAGGCCGGCGTCGCGCATGATCCCCGCGATCGCCTCCGGCGCGGGGTAGTTCCGGACGCTCCGCACGAGGTAGGCGTAGGCGCCGCCCTGTCCCGCGAGGCGGCCGATCACCGGCACGATCCGGTCGAACCAGGCCCGCAGGACCCGGGCGAGGCGGCTCCGCGGCCGGGCGATCTCCAGGCAGACCACGCGGCCGCCCGGACGCACCACGCGGCGCATCTCGGCGAAGCCCTGCCGGTAGTCGGGCAGGTTCCGCATGCCGAACGCGATCGTGGCGGCGTCGAAGGACGCGTCGGGCGCCGGCAACGCCAGCGCGTCGCCCACCACGAACGTCAGGCCCGCTCGACCGTCGAAGCGGCGCCGGGCGATCCCGATCATCCCCGGGCTGATGTCGACCCCCAGGACCTCGCCGCCGGGCTGCACGCGCCGGTGGAGGTCGGCCGCCACCTTGCCTGTGCCGGTCGCGATGTCGATCGCCCGACCGCCCGGCCGGAGCTGCGCCACGGACACCGCGCGGCGCCGCCAGCGCGGCTCCTGGAAGGCGCTGATCACGAGGTTCAGCGGATCGTAGACGCGCGAGATCCCGTCGAACATCGAGCTGACCTCGCTGCTGGGCGCGGCGTTTCCGCGCTCCGTCGCGAGGCCCGACGGGGCGCCGTCGCGTGGGCTCGTCATCGATCGACCTCCAGGTGGGTCGCGACGCCGGAACCGGCGATCGCGTCGAGGATCGCGGCCGCCACGGGCTCGGGATCGGTGATCGGGGCAGGGTGCCGGAGCCCTGCCAGGACCACGAGGCGCGATCCGGGGACTCGCGCGACAAGGGCGCGGGCGATCGACGCGTAGAAGGGGTCGCTGGAGCTGCCTGACAGGAGCGTCACCGGCGCGACGATCCGCGCCAGGCCGTCGGGATCGAGCCCGGCCAGCGCGGCGTCGGCATAGGCCCCATCGCCCTGCGCAGCGAGGAAGGCCCGGGCCCGCTCCGGCAGCGCCCCCCAGGCTCCCTCGCCCGCGACGCCGTCGAGGAACGCGGCGGCGGCCGCGGCGGCGCCACCGGTCGCGCGGGCATGCTCCGTCGCGGTCGCGACGGCGGCGAACGCGGCGCGCGTCTGCGCGTCGGCGAGCGGTCCGTACGGAGGCTCCCAGGCCACCACGGCCACCACGCGCTCGGGGAGCCGGGCGGCCGCCTCCAGCGCCACGATGCCGCCGAAGCTGTGCCCGACCAGGAACGCGCCGGCGATCTCCTCGGCGTCGAGCAGCGCGGCGACGTCGGCGACGTGGACTGCCACGTCTAGGGGCCGCGACGCCGGAACAACGCTCTCCCCGCTCCCCCGCCGATCGAGGGCGACGACGGGCCCGCAGGCAGCCAGGAGCCGGGCAAGGGCGCCGAGCTGAACGGACGCCGAGAGCGTCGCGTGGAGGAGGACGATCGGGATCCCCCGTTCCGCCCCGTGCGCGGCCGCGAACGCTCGATAGACGAGGGTAGCCCCGTCGTGAGCGACGTACGTGCGCCTGGACGCACTCGTCATGCGGGGACCTCGGCGCCATCGGCGGCCGGCGACGGCGCCAGTGACCCCGCGACCGGCGACGCGGCGAGGGCGGCCCGTAGCTCGGCGCGGCGGAGCTTGCCCGAGGCGGTCTGGGGCAGCGCGGCGACGATGAGGAACGCGGCCGGAATCTTGTACGGGGCGAGGCGCGCGCGGCAGAACGCCCGCAGCTCCTCGTCCGTCGGGGCCGGCACGCCGGGACGCAGCACGACCGCGGCGACCGGAACGGCGCCCCACGTGGCGTCAGGGCGACCGACGACGCCCGCCTCGGCGATCGCCGGGTGCTCCGCGAGCGCGGCCTCGACCTCCGCCGGGACGACGTTCTCGCCGCCGGAGACCAGCAGGTCGTCTCGACGGTCCAGGATAAAGAGGAAGCCGTCCGCGTCGAGCCTCCCGGCGTCCCCGGTTCGCAGCCAGCCGTCCGCGTCGAACGCCGCGGCGGTTGCCCCCGGCCGTCCGAGGTAGCGGGAGAACGCGGCCGGCGTGCGGACCATGATCTCGCCAGTGCCGTCCGCGGCGGAGTCGGCGATGCGAAGCGCGACGCCTGGAAGTGCCCGCCCGGCGGACCCGGGACGCGCAGCCGCGTCGGCGGTGGCGAGGGCCGTCACGCCGGAGCCGGCCTCCGAGAGGCCGTAGGTCGGGACCACCGGCCAGCCCGCGGCCAGCGCCCGGATCACGAGCGCAGCCGGGACCGGTGCGCCGCCGAGCAGCACCGCCCGCAGGCCCGGACCCGCTGCGTCGCGAGTTGCCCCGCGGGCGCCGTCGTCCGCGTCGAGGAGCCGCGCCAGCTGCGTCGGGACCAGCGAGAGGTGGCTGGCGGGCCCCGCTCGGAGCGCGTCGAGCACGACCTCGGCATCGAACGCCGACACAACTCGGAGCGGCACGCCCGCCGCGATCGCGCGCCACGCCACCCCCAGCCCGGCGACGTGGGCGAGTCCGAGGCAGAGGAGCCAGCCCGTCGCCGCGGGCAGGGCGGCCGACCAGGCGCCGGAGCTCGCGGCCAATGCCGCGTGGGAGAGAAGCGCGACCTTCGGGCGGCCGGTCGTGCCGGAGGTCAGGACGGCCACGGCGGGCGCGTCCGGATCGAGCCAGGTCGCGGGAGCGCGCACAGCCGTTGCTCGCGCCGCCAGGGCCTCGAGGCTCACCGAGGGGGCACCCAGCGCCACGGCCGCCGTCGCGTGCTCGTCACCGTGGACCACGAGCCGCGGCGCGATCTCGAGGCCGGCGGCCGCAAGCTCCGGCCCGGTGAGGCGCGTGCCCAGCGGGGCCACGCAGACCCCCGCCCGCCCGGCCGCGGCCAGGAGCGCTATGGCGGTCGCCGAGGGCGCGGCGAGCAGCGCCACGCGATCCGCGGGCCGGGCCCCGGACGCCGCGAGGCCCGCTGCCAGCTCGTCGGCACGTGCGTCCAGCTCCGCGAAGCTCCACGTCCGTCCCTGCTCCAGGACTGCCGGCGCCTCGGGCGTCGACACCGCGTGCGCCCGCAGCGCGATCGCCAGGATCATGTCCGCGCTCACGCGGTCGCCTCCACGAGCTCGACGGTGAAGCGCGCCACGGCCCCCCGGTTCACGCTGATCCCGAGCCGGCCCGCCACGGGCCCGTCCGGCGTCCGCATCCGCCCGTGCTCGACGATCAGCGGCTCGTCGAGGAGATCGTGCTCCAGCAGGCCGGCCGTGGCGAGGCCGTGCGCCAGCGGCGACGGGAACTTCGCCCCGGGCACCTGCCGGAGCTGCGCGACGGCCACCAGCGCGGCAGCGATCCCGATCCCCGTCTCGAAGAGCGTGCTGATGACCACAGGCACGCCGTGGATCTCGGCTGCCGCGGCGATCTCGGCCACGGCCAGCGGCCCACCGACGCGGGCCGGCTTGATGACGAGCACGTCGGCGGCGCCCGCGGCGAGGAGTCGCCGAACGGCGACCAGCGACGCGGCCGCCTCGTCCGCGGCGATCGGGACTTCCACGAGGCGCCGGAGCTCGGCCGCCCCGTCACCGTCCTCCGCGGGCAGGGGCTGCTCCACGTACTCGATCCCGAATCGAGCGACGGCCCCCAGGCGGTCCTCGGCGGTCGGCAGGTCCCATGCGCCGTTGACGTCCAGGCGAAGCCGGATGTCGGGTCCCACGGCCGATCGGATCGCCCGGACGCGCGCGACCAGGTCGAGCGTCTCGCGCTCGGCGCCGGCCTTGAGCTTGAGCGTGGTGAAGCCGGCCTCGATTGCCTGCAGGGCGGCCTCGGCGCCGGCCGCCGGCCCGCCGAAGCCGATCGTGCCGTTGACGGGCACGCCCGGCGCGGCCGGGACTTCGCCCGCAGCCGCCGGCCCGGCCTCGGCGGCCGGGAGCAGGTCGAAGCGCGCCGCGTCCAGCGCCGCGCGGAATGCCCGGCCCGGCGTCCCCAGCAGCTCCAGCTCTTCCGGGTCGGGCACGTCGCCGGAGCGCGCACGGTCGGCGGCCTCGCGGACCAGGCGCGCCAGCAGGGTCTCCTCGACCTCGGTCGCGTCGGGCTCCAGGACCGCCTCGCCGACGCCGATCCGGCCGTCGAGTCCCGCCACGAACAGGATCCAGGCCTCGCGATGGAGCCACATGCCCGTAGCCGTGGCGAACGGCCGCCGGAACGGGACGCGGACCCGGACGGCCGACAGGCCGGTGACGGGGACTGCCTCGAGCGCGGCGCGCAGGTCGATCATGCCGGCCAACCCCGCAGCGCGAGCGCCACGGCGAACAGCAGCCCGAAGACGAGGGCGAGCCGTGCCGTCCCCGCCAGGACCGGGTTGAGCTGGCGCGGCTCCCGGAAGTCGCGGACGGTCCGCAGGAGCGGCCGGACCAGCGGCGCCGAGCAGAGCGGCAGCAGCTGGGCGATCCCGAAGCCGGCGAGGAGCAGCGCGACCGGCACCGCGAACGCGGCAGCCAGGAGCAGCCCGTACTCCGCCGTCGTCGCGCGCCGGCCAAGCATCACTGCCAGGGTCCGCTTGCCGGCGGCCGTGTCCGTCGGGATGTCACGCAGGTTGTTGACCACGAGGATCGCCGTGATCAGCGCCCCGACCGGGATCGCGGCAACGACGAAGAGCGGCTCGAAGCGCAGCGCCTGCAGGTACGCCGTCCCGACGACTGCCACGAGGCCGAAGAAGACGAACACGAAGACTTCTCCGAGGCCGCGGTACCCGTACGGCCACGGACCGCCGGTGTAGGCGAGCGCGGCCACGATCGCGAGGGCACCCAGGCCCACCAGGGCCGGCCCGCCGACCCAGGCGAGCCAGAGGCCGACCAGCGCCGCGACCGCGATGGCCAGCCCGATCGCGACCTCCAGCTGCCGCTCGGTCACCAGGCCGGCCGATGCGACACGGGTGGGACCGGCCCGGTCCGGCGTGTCGGCACCGCGGCGGAAGTCCGAGAGGTCGTTCGCGAGGTTCGCCAGCACCTGCAGGAGGAGCGCCACCGCGAGGCAGCCGAGCGCGGTGTCGAGACGGAACGCGGCGCCCACGGCGAGGGTGGCCCCGAGCCCCACGACCACGCCGCTCGCCGCGGCCGGGAGCGTGGCCGGCCGGACGGCCAGGAGCCACGTGCGAAGCGCAGAAGGCCGCGCGACGATGGACGTCACGGCCGCCGCGGGTACTTCGACCAGTCGGGGTCGCGCTTGTCGAGGAAGGCCCGCGAGCCCTCGTGCGCTTCGTCGGTCGTGTAGTACAGGCCGGTCGCGTTGCCGGCGAACTCCTGGAGCCCGGCCAGCCCGTCCGTGGCCACGAGGAACGCGGACTTGAGGAAGCGGATCGCGGTCGGGCTCATCGCCAGGATCTCTTCGGCCCACCGGACGCCCTCGGCCTCGAGGTCGGCGAGCGGGACCACCCGGTTCACGAGGCCCATCGCCAGCGCCTCGTCCGCGCCGTAGCGGCGGCAGAGGAACCAGATCTCCTTGGCCTTCTTGTCGCCGACCAGCCGGGCCAGCAGGCCGATCCCGAAGCCGGCGTCGAAGCTGCCGACGCGCGGGCCCACCTGGCCGAAGACCGCGTTGTCGCTCGCGATCGTGAGGTCGCACACCACGTGGAGGACGTGGCCGCCGCCGATGGCGAAGCCGTTGACCAGCGCGATCACCGGGATCGGCAGCGAGCGGATCTGGCGCTGGAGGTCGAGCACGTTGAGGCGGGCCAGCCCGTCGCCGCCGACGTAGCCGCCGGCCGGG
>Ga0209014_10000462_pt1 | contig 23684 bp, 25 predicted proteins | sample BarGraNGADG00212_FD_184491 | JGI IMG/M metagenome (GOLD analysis project Ga0209014, IMG submission 184491) | Arctic peat soil microbial communities from Barrow, Alaska - Barrow Graham LP Ref core NGADG0002-212 (SPAdes) (version 2) | ecosystem: Environmental > Terrestrial > Soil > Wetlands >...
CGAAGCCTCTCCCACTCACACCTTCGCGAAAGCGGGGACGTACACCGTCACGCTCACCGCAACCGGCCCGGGCGGACAGGCGACGGCGACGAGGACGATCACGGTCTCCAGGCCGCTTCCCGACCTGGTGCTGAGTCTTTCCAGGACGGCGAGCAGGAAGGTGAGCGGCTACCGCCTGAGCTCATTCGTCGTCAGGCTCGGGAACCGCGGCGGCGCGGCCGACCGGGGCGTGAAGATCACGATCACGCTGCCTGCGGGGTCGAGCTTCAAGAGCGTTACCAGCGCCGGTCGCAGCTGTACGCGGACAACGCATCGGGCCAGCTGCTCGTTCGGGACGCTTTCGGCGGCGAAGACCGTGAAGCTGCGTTTCGCCGCCATCGTGACGACGCGGGCGAATGTGACAGCCATCGCATCGGGGAAGACGGCGGAGATCTCGCTCACGAACAACGCGGCGAGCGTCAAGATTCGCTAGCGGCGGGCGCACAAAAGTCCTTCCGGATCATGCCGCCGACGAGGTGAGCGGCTTACACAAGCGCCTGCTTGCGAACCTCGCGGGGCCTTTAGCGAATCTTGAGAGAGCCCGAATAGGGTAATGCGAGTTCGTACTATCTCTCGGGCAAGGAGCAGGAGAAATGAGAAGTCGTGGACGCGCGCTACTCGCGCTGATCATTGCGCTCTCGGTCGTCGGAACGGCGATATCGGCCGTTTCGGCGGCTCCGGGAGCCGCGCCGAAGGGCCGCTTCAAGGTCAACGGACACAAGCTCTATCTCACCTGTGCAGGCAGCGGCGGGCCGGTGGTGGTGCTTGACGCCGGGCTCGGAAGCGATCACGGAATCTGGGCCGATCCGGCCCGTAGCGCGAAGCGCTTGCACACCCGCGTCTGCGCCTACGATCGCTACGGCGTCGGTCTCAGCGGGAGAACGAGCAAGACCCGGACGATCGGAGCGGCGGCGGCCGATCTTCACGGGCTCCTGCTCAAGGCCAAGCTGAAGGCGCCGTACGTGCTCGTCGCCCACTCGATCGCGGGCCTGGTTGACCGCGAGCTCGCGAGGCGCTATCCGAAGAGCATCGCCGGCATGGTCCTGCTCGACACGGCGCCCGACGATTGGGACGTCTACACGGGGACGAAAACGTTCGTCTTCGGAGGAGAGAGTCTCGACGTCGCCGCCGCCTCGGCGGCCCTGCGCGCCCGAGATTCGCGGGGCGCCAAGCCGCTGATCGTCATCGAGTCGGGCAACCCCGTAGACGTCTCGGGCTGGGCCGGCGGCAAGAGCGATTTCTATGCCTACTGGGACTCCGCGCAACGCGCGCTGGCGCGAATCTCGAGCAACTCGATCTTCTCGGTAGCCACGTCGGTGGGCCACGAGATCACGGTCAACGCGCCGGCCCTCACCGAGGAGACGATGCGGATGGTCGTGAACGCTGTGCGCACGCACTCCGTGCTACCGGCCTGCGCCGCCAGCACGCTGCCGAAGAAGGGCGGCGCCTGCGACCCTGTTTGACCGCGGCGCTCGGGCGCCGGCTTCGAGCAACTGGAGAAGGGGCTCAACCTCTAGCGGTAGCTCGATCGTCAATCCTCGGCGCCGGGCGGGCGGCGCAGGCGCTTGGTGAAAGAGCGCTGCCGCTTCCCGGTCAGGCGCTTGATGATCGCGGAGCGCGACGGCCTCGTGGCGGTGCGCGTCGCCCGGGGCTCGAGCGCGAGGCGGATCTTCTCCAGCAGCCGCGCGAGCGCGAGCTCCCGGTTGCGCAGCTGGCTGCGCTCGTCCTGCGAGACGGCGTGCACCGTGCGACCGAAGCGCTCGCGCAAGCGCTCTTTCGTCGCCTCGTCGAGCGAGCAGGAGTCGAGCTCGAGGAAGGCCTCGATCCGCGTCTCGTTCTTCTGCGCGTGCTGACCGCCCGGTCCGCTCGAGCGCGAGGCGCGGAAGCCCGCCTCGGCGCGGGCGATCTCGAGCGTCCGCCGAAGCGCGTCTGCACCCTCACTGTGCTCGTCGGGCCTTTTCGACTCCATCTCTGGATGATCGCAGGGCCGCGACCGCCGCGCACGAGGGCCAGAGCCGCCGAAACGGCAATAACTTGTCTGGGGGATATATTTGAGCTCCTGCCGGCCGATCAATGGTGAACCCGCGGCCGCCGCAGTTCACCACCGCGCTGTCCGCTGAACTGGAGTCGTGGGGAGCCATATCCGTGTGATTCTCAGGGAGGGAGAATGTGTCCCGCATCGAGAACCAAGCCGCAACCGGTAGCTGCAGACGCTCAGAAAGCCTGCAAGCCGCGCTTCATCAGCTAAGAGAGCAGAGGTCCAACCCGGCACTCGCCATGCCGTCGGGGTCCGTCTGCGGCGGAGCGCTCCTCAAGGCGCGAGACGCCGTACGCATAACGAGAGATTTGGAGGCGGTACCCAGTGGATCGGAGGGCGTGATCCTCGGCTGGTATGCCAACGAGCCCGAGAACGTGATCGTCAGCCTTCACCAGGGCGGGGTCGAGAACCTGCCGCGCGCAGTGCTCGAGCTGATCGAAGTCGAGTCGGCCGCCTAGGCGTTCCCAACAACTCAACGTAGTCGGGCGATTAGCAAGAAAGACCGATATTGCTGGGGAATCCCTGCCTTGAGGGATTAGGTGTGTTGGCCTTCGTCTCGATGTAAACAGTGCAGCGAAACACGGCGGCGCGGCTACGTCATGACGCATTTGGGGGAGGTTGTTCGGCGTGGCAAATTGGAGCACACCGCATGTTTCGGACGGCGAGATGGATCCCGGGGGATTGCTCCGCCGCTCGTTTTGCGTTGATGAGCGTCGATTTGCTGCGCGATGGAAAGCAGGCGCCAGGCGCATGAAACGCGCGCGGCTGCTTTGGAGACGCGAGGAAGGCCAAACGATGGCTGAGTACGGCGTCGTTCTGGCCGTCATCTCGATTGCATGGTTGATCGCGCTAGCCGCTCTCAGGTGGCGTCTCTAACGAAAAAGCTCGTTGCAAGCGTTCTGTGCTCAGACGATGACAAAGCGAAGAATCGAAATGCCTGTCAACAACAAGATCCGCCGGGGAGGATGAGGGGGAACACGAATCGCACCGCTCTCGACGATCCGTCTGTTCGGTCGCTCAAGCCGCAAGCGCGAGGCTGAACAAACGATCGCCGAACACGTGATCGTTTCCGAATACGACAACGATCTACGTCGCGGTGGTTTTTCGTGATCCTCTCCGGCGGAGTATCAGCCGTCATTGAGCGGGTAGCGGAGTCAACTCCGGCCTAGTCGCTCGAAAGTGGGCGGGCCTTCCTGCTGCGAAAGGTTCGTTCTCGGACGGCTCCTTGGGCGCGATGACGACCTGCGCCGGCGGCGGCTAGCGGGCGCCTACGATCCCATCACGAGGACGAACGCGGCGGACCGGCCGTCTCAGCGCGCCTCCGCCCGCGGGTGACGAGCGGCGCCAGCGAAAGCCCGATCACAAACGCGCCCAGGTGACCGAAATCGGTGAAGTCGTGGACCACGGCCGCGTTGACCGTCAGGTAGCCGATCAGAACGGCGAGGTACAGCGTGCGCCGGCGACCGGATAGACGAAAGACGAGCACCGCCGCGACGGCGAAAAAGCCGTAGCTGACGCCGACGTCGATGGCGTGCTCGACGTACTTTCCGACCACCTCGTAGCGGATCGCCAGCCACAGGCCGGCGGCGGTGAGCAGGGTCGCACCCGCGTGCCCGCAGGCGAAGACGAGGACTGTGCGTGCACTGCCGATCCAGCGCTCGACCGGCGCCAGCACGAGCGAAAAGAGAACCAGCCAGACGATCAGCTCCCAGCTGCTCGAGAGCCAGAAGGCGCTTGCGACCAGCGCTCGCATCGGGTCTTGTCCCAACTGGTGGAGGTTCGTGCTGCGCTCGAGCAGCAGGCTGCGGGCGATCGACGGGCGCGAGGTCTGGTAGACCCAGGTCGTGATCAGCAAGACGAACAGGAAGACGTAGGTGAACGGAGCGGAGCGGATGTAGGGGACGATCCGTCGCTCCCACGGGCGCCAGCGCTTCCGCAAGCAGTCGAGCCGCGGCCAGCGCGGCGAGCGCTCGAGCTGAACGAGCAGGGCGACGGCGCAGATCACGATCAGCAGACCCAATAGACCACCGCTAGCGACGGTATCAATTCACCGGGCGAAGGCCGTTCTGACGGAGGGTCATGGGCCGGGCCCGCACCGGCCGAGGTGTGGAGGTTAATGGGGCGCTTCGCTAGAAATAGGGAAATCGAGATCGATGAGACGCAACTCCGCACAAGCCGCAGCAAACGACTCTCCGCCGGAGCTCGCAAGCGAGCCACTTCGCTTTGTCGTTCAGAAGCATCAGGCCACGCGCCTGCATTACGACTTCCGGCTCGAGTTGGACGGCGTGCTCAAGAGCTGGGCCATTCCCAAGGGGCCGTCACTCGACCCGGGCGGCAAGCGCCTGGCGATGATGGTCGACGACCACCCGTTCGACTACCGGAACTTCGAGGGCGTGCTGCCGGAAGGCTACGGCGCCGGCGCGGTCATGATCTGGGACGAAGGGGCGTTCGTGGCCCTCAACCAGACCGATCGGGAGGGAAGCGAGGCGGCCTTTCGCTCGGGGCTCGAGCGCGGCCAGTTCACCTTCATCGTCGCCGGCCGGAAGCTGAAGGGAGAGTTTGCGCTGATCCGCTTCGCACGAGCCGGCGAGAAGACCTGGCTGCTGGTGAAGAAGCGCGACAGCTTCGCCTCGACCGAGGACGTGACCGCGCAGGACCGGTCCGCCCGCTCGGGCCGGAGCATGGAGGAGATTCGAGCGGCCTCCAGCGCCGGAGCAGCTTGAGCAGACCTTCCGGGGCTCGCTCTACGAGTCCAGCGAGAGATGCGGATACAGCAGGTGGAGGGGCACGCCGACCACCATGACCGTCGCGACGACGACGGCCACGCTCCACCAACGTCGCCGTAGTGGCCAGCAGCGGAAGCGACGCCAAGAGCAGCGTCGGGATCGAGACGACGGCTCCAATATCGACCGGCCGCCGCCCGGCGAGGCGGACTTCAGGCGGTTACGTGCGCGCGACCGATTCGAGCGTCGAGGCGAGCGCCTCGTTCATCGGCGTGGGCTCGAGCCCGAACGTCTCGGTAACCGCGGAAGAATCGAGCACGAACGGGCGCTCGAGCTGGTAGGTCACCTCGCGAAGCTCGCGCAGCATGGGAGACGCGACGCCGATGGCCCGGACGGTCCAGTTCGGAATCCCGCGCACCTCCGGTGCGGGCAATCCGGCCAGGTCGGCCAGCGCCGCCACCACTTCGCGCTGCGACAGCGGCGGATTCGTGGGCACGTGCCAGGGGCGCCCCCAGGCCCGCTCGTCGCGGGCGAGCGTCACGAGCGTACGGGCGACATCGGGCACGTAGGTCCAGCTGTGCGGAGTGTCCGGGCTGCCGATCACGCGCACCGTCTTACCGGCGAGCACGCGCGGGATCATCCGGCCGAGATGGTTGGCGGTGTCTCCGGGACCGAAGAAGTCGGACGCGCGCGCTTCACAGGCCCGTACCTGCCCGGAGTCGTGGGCGGCCTTGGCTTCCTCCCACATCCGCGCCCGTACCCGTCCCTTCACGCTGGTCGCCGCCAACTCGTCGTCCTCCCGCATCGGGTGATCGACGGGGCCGTAACCGTAGAGATTGCTCAGTGTCACGAGCACCGCCTTGCACTCCCTCGCCGCCTGGAGCAGCGAGGAGGCGATCGGCGGCCAATCGGTCGGCCAGCGGTGGTAGGCGGGATTTGCGCAGTTGTAAATGGCTTCCGCCCCGACCGACAGGCGCAACATGGCCGCCCGGTCGGCGGCGTCGGCCGCGATCCTCTCGATGTTCGGATGGTCCGGGCCCGTTCCCGAGCGCGAGACGAGCGATACGCGCCGGTCCTCCTCTGCCAGGAGCAGCGCTGTGGCCGATCCGACCGATCCGGCTCCAACGATCAGATGTGCTTCCATGCGAGCTCCTTTCTCCCGACGTTCCGTCAACTCAGCTACCCGTTCGCGCCGGTTTAGAACTCGAATCAAAAGAAGCACGGCTCGGCGGACGCCTTTAGCGGGTGTTTATCGATGAGCGAAAGACTTGTGTCGCTCGATGGTCAAACCGAGATCCAGGAGAGGATGCCCGCAGATGCCGAAGCGAAGGAGAGCGCACCGTCGAGCCGGGCTCGTCCTTGGTCGCGGCGGCCTCAGTCGGCGCCTCGTCTACGGGACAGCGCTAGTCGGCGCGGCCGTCCTGCTTCTCAGCGCCTGCGGAGGTGGAGGCGGTCGCGTCTACCGTGACCCCGCCGACGGGTTCCGGTTCAACTATCCAACCGGCTTCCGGGCTGTCTCTTTTGCGTACTTCAGCGGCCTCGAGGGCGCCGGTGGTAGGGGTGTAATCGTGGTCAACAGGGCCGGGCGCGCCGTTCTCAGCTCCGGCAGCTCTTCCGGCCTCTTCGTTTGGAGTGATCTTAAGCCGAGCGCCGTTGTGCTCACGCTCGCTGCCGGGTCCGACGGACGCCGGCCCAACCAGCGATTCAACTACGGTGCTTCTCCAAACGTCCCCGGGGTCTCGGGACTACCCGCGGTAAGCAAGCTCGCGGCACACCTTCCGCTACGGGCAGCGATGTTCCAATCGCTCAAGGAGGAGAACGTCATCAACGGCGCCTACTGGCGCGGGCTCCGTGTCCGGGTCAAAGGCGGGGTTTTTGCGGTCGACGTCTACGTGGGCCCTCGCGCAAGCAAGGCCGATCGAACCGCTATCTGGGGCGTCGTCACGTCGCTCCGCTTCCCCGCATGACGTCCGCTCAGAACAACGCCACGCGAATGCTCATCCGCCAACCGGACTCGTACGGGCGCTCTCAGTAGCGCGATTCGACTAGGCGGCTGCCAGCCCTTCGTTGCCGTAGGGCGTCGTGTTGAGGAGCGTCTGCACGTAGAATTCCGAGGCCTGGTAACCGTTCGGCAGCGCTTCGGAGATTGCCTCGCGCACGAACCAGGCCACCTCTCGATCGAGGTTCCCGAGCGTGTAGACGAGCTCTGTCGGCGCTTTTAGGACGACCCAGACCGGGACGTCGTCGTAGGAGGCGGCGTCGGCGACTTCCAACTCGATCTGACAGGCGTGCAGAGCCGTCGCGGCCTCGAAGCGACCGCGCTCGAGCAAGCTCGAGACGGCGTCGATCTGCACCATCCGTCCGTCCAACTCGGCTCGTTCAGGTGTCACCTCGCACTCCTGTCGCAAGCCCAGCACCGGTCCGGGCTCGTTGTCCAGGAGATAAACCCTGCCTTCGTCACTCCATGCGTCCATCGTTCTCCCCCCACTGCCTTTCTATTTGATGGCCCGCAGTCTGCTTGCTGATTCCTTCGACGCCTTCTTCCCATCCGTCTGCCCGAGCTGCTTCGCCCACCAGTCGCCCTCGCGATCGCCCAGATCGCTCTGCAGCTGGCCGACCCAGCCCTGCAGGTCCTGCTCTTTCTGGGTCAGACGCTTCTCGGCCTCTTCCACGAGGCGCTCGCGTCGCTCCAGGCGCTGTTCGTGTAGCTCGCATTCCGCTTCGATCGAAGCCGCGCGGCGCTCTCTCGAGTCGACCTCGGACTCGCGTTGCTCGAGATCGGCAATCCGCTCCGCGTAGCTGGCTTCGATCTGCTCGGTCCGGCGTTCTTTGCGCTCGATCCTGCGCAGCCGCTCCTCGATCAACTTGTTCGTGCTCTCGCCGTCGCGCTCGCGCTCGTCGAGATCGCGCTCGCGGCGGCCGAGCTCCTTTTCCAGGCTCGCGGCCGTGTCGCAGCGCCGCTCGGCCTCGGCCAGCTTGCGACGGGCCCTGTCGGTTTGCTTGGCGATCTGGCTCTCGCGCTCCTCGACGTCGTTCTCGCGCTGCTCCAGCGTGTCCAGCGCCGCAGTCAGCTCGGTCAGCCGGTCGAGGTCGCCGCCGGTCGCCTTCTCGATCCGGTCGATGTCGGATTGGACGCTGGCCTGCAAATCGTCGAGCTCCTCGCTTCGCGTGTCGAGAGAGATCTCGAGATCGCGCAGGCTGTCGCTTTTCTCGGCGATCTGATCGATCGCCAGCGCCAGCGCGCGCTCCTGCGCGGCCAGTTCGATCCCGTGGGTCTCCAGCGCTTCCTCGCGCTCGCTGATTTGGTTGAGCGCTTTCTCCAGCGCTCGCTCGCGCCCTTCGATCTCGCGCTGGTGCGTGGCCAGACCCTTGTCGCCCGCGGCGACGTCGGCTTCGCGCACGCGCAGCTCTCGCTCGAGCCGCTTGCGGTCGTCCTCGGCCTCCTTGAGCTGCGTCACCTTCGTCTCGATCTGCCTCTCGAGCTCGTCGGAGCGCACCTTGCCCTGCGCCAGTTCCGCTTCCAGGCCGCCCAGGGTCGCTCGCTCCTCGGCCATCTGCTCGCGCTCCTCGGCGAGCTCTCGCTCCCGGTCCTCCAGAGCGATCTCGACGGCACGGAGCTGCTCCGCGCTGACACCGTCTCCGGCGGACTTCGGCTCGAGCGTGGCGAGGACGTTTTGCAGCGCCTGCTCGCGTGCGAAGGAGGCCTCGAGATCGGCTCGCAACTGCTCGACCACGGCCAAATCGACGCTCTGCCCTTCGAGCTGGGCAAGCGTCTCGGCCACCCCGGCGGGTAACGCGGCGCCGGGCGCCTCTTCGCTCGGCCGCCGAAGTGCGAGCTGCGCCCGCAAACCGGTACCGAAGCCCTTTTCGGCTGTTACTTCAGTCGCTTTTCCAGCTGACATTGCACGGCTCCCCAACCCTCGCTTGAAGCATCGTCCACGGGAGGGTCAGGGCACATCCCCCGTAAGAGGAAAAATGCGCCTGTTCCGGGTCGGGAAGTGGTAATCGAGGCTCCTGGCGGACCGTTTGCGCCTGACGGTTAGCCGGCCAGCGGCAGGCGCAGCGCGAAGACGGTTCCCGAGGATGTGGGACGGAGCTCGAGCTCGCCGTCGTGGCGGCGTGCGATCGCGCGCGCGGCGGCCAGTCCGATGCCGCTTCCCTGCTGCTCGAGCCTCGTCGTCTCGAAGAGCTCGAAGACGCGCTCGGCGTGCTCGGGCGGTACGCCGGCGCCCTCGTCGCTGACCAGCGCGACCGCCTCGTCACCCTCGCGTATCAGCTCGAGCCTGACCGTGCCGCCGACCGTCGACGCCTGGAAGCCGTTCGTGAGCATGTGCAATAGCGCCTGAACCAGCTGCCCTTCGTTGCCGCGCACCATCAGCTCCTCGTCGCAGTACTGATCCTCGAAGTCGATGTCGCGCTGCAGACGGAGGCGCCGCGTCAGGGCCGCAGCCGATCCGGCCACCTCGACCAGCGAAAGCTCCTGCTCGCCCTCGAGCGGCGCACGAGTGAAGTTCGCGAGTTGCGAGACGGCTGCTCGGATCTCGCCGCCGGCGTCGCGCACGGTTTCCATTCGCTCGCGCTCCTTGCTCTCCGGCGGCAGCATTGCGAGCTCGAGATCGGCCGTTCCCAGCAAGACGAGCAGCGAGTTGTTGAGCTCGTGGATGAGGGCCGGAGTGAGTCGGCCGATGGCGACCATCCGACCGCTCCTGATCAGTTGCTCGTCGGCAGGCTGCCTCGCGTCCATCGTTTGCCTTTCTGGGTCGTTCCGGGTCACACTACGTCAAGTGCGAGGACTATTGTGGAGTCCGTAGTAAATGTTTTCGACCAAGCGGACGATGAATAGAGCGGGAACGATATGTCCGCTCTAAACGCAGTAGCATCAGAACCAATGACGATCACTTGTCTAGTGGCAGATGACCACCCGGCCGTCGTGCAGGCGGTGTCCGAGGTTTTGATTGCCGGCGGTATCGAGGTCGTCGCGCAGTCGCGTGATGGCGAGGAGGCCCTGGCTGCGATTCAGCAAAAGGAGCCGCGCGTTGCTCTGCTCGACCTGCGAATGCCGCGACTGAGTGGAATCGAGGTCGCACGTCGCTGCGCCCGCAGCACTCCCGAGACTTACGTGATCCTGTATACGGCCTACAGCGAGCAGGCGCTCCTCACGGAAGCGCTGGATGCGGGGGCTCGCGGCTTCGTCTCCAAGGAAGCGCCGCTGGCCGAGATAGTTCGCGCCGTGCAGCTTGTCGCCGATGGGCGTACCTACGTCGATCCGGTGCTGGCCGGGGTCATCTCCAGCCCGGCCGCTACCGCGAGGATCACTCAGCTCACTCAGCGCGAGCGCGATGTACTGCGCATGCTCTCCGACGGTCATTCCAACGAAGAGATCGGCAAAGCCCTCTTCATCTCGCCGGAAACGGTACGCACCCACGTGCGCAAGGCAATGGCCAAGCTGGATGCCGACACGCGCACCGAGGCAGTCGCCACGGCCCTGCGCCAGTCGCTGATCGCCTAATAACCGCCAAAAGTCCGCCCCCTGCGGAGGCATGACGACTTTCGGCGGTGAAAAACGCACTGAAATCGGAAGACGCCGTTTAGTGAGCCGCGCCCGCCATGTCGGTCGCGGCGGCCAGTAGATCAGGTGTTCCCGGCTCGCCGCGAACCTTCGAGATTCGACTCGGTTCTGTTACACAGCGGTGCGCCGCGCGTGAATACGCTGAAACCGGGTGGCGGGCCGGGGTGCCCCATCCGAGAGCCGCAAATTGCGCGAATCAAGTCCCAGGAAAGAAGCCGCACCTCAGCCGACAAAGTCCGGCGATTTTTGTCGGTGGAAGCGGCTTTGCTCATGGCCGCCGCGACCGACCTGCGCGGGCGCGGCGCACAAAACGCCATCCCCCGGACAGTCCACCCCGAACACTGACCACAACCACGGCCAGCCGACCACGCTCCTAGGAGCAGACGAGGCACCCGCGCCAAAGGCGCGGTGTCTCGTACACCGCGGAGACTTTCGCGGATAAAGGCCGCAAGCCCTACCGAGAACGGTCCCCCAACCTCCTCGGCAAGGGCTTGCGGTCGCTACAAAGCCGATTACGCCTCGAAAACGAGTAGCCGGCGCGTCTCACGCCCCCGTTTGGCCGGCACCCAAGGTCTTCGTCGCGTATCCGAACCCTTTGTATCCTCGAACCGGTATTCGGCGGCGGCGTCTTCGAGATCATGCCCGCTCTCCGGCGGTCGCCCTCCCCGCTTTGAGTCGTCTCGAGCGCCACAATGCCCTCCTGACGTCGCTATGGACTAGCGAAAGCGGGATATTGCAGGTTATTTCACAGCGGCGCCAGGCGCGAAAAACCCGCTCAAACGGTCGATCAGGCGGGGATCGAGCAGCACCTCGTCGCTCGCGACGAGCTGGTCGATGCCACCGGCGAGAGCCGGCAGAAGTGCTTTCAGCTCCCCGTCCACGATCTTCTCGGCGAGCGCGGCCGCGAACCGGTCGGCGTGGATGGTCAGGAAATCCCGCGGCCCGCGCTCGCTCATGGTCTCGAGCGGCGCCGTCAAGCCGAGGCTGTTGTGCATGGCGGCCAGGATTGCGTAGGCGTCGATCAGTCTCAGCTCTCGCTGCATCCAGTCGTATGCAGAGAGCGCGCGCGAGAGCAGGGGCGCAAGGCGCGACGCGTGGCGGAGGTTGGCCAGGCCGCGCGCCAGCCACTGGTCCCAAGGCGCGTACTGGCGCTCGAGCAGGAAGGCGAGGCGCGCGATCTCTCGTATCAGAGCCGCGAGAACCAGCCGGGAGCCCAGATCGTCGCCGCCCACCCCGGTGCGGGCCACGATCTCTTCCCGTCTCGCGATCCGTTGCCACTGCGCCGCCATCAGGAAGATCCAGACCTGCTTCGGGTAGTAGCTCAGATGCTCGCGCAGGCTCTTGAGCTCGCCGACCGAGTCCACGAACACCTCACCTGCGGTCAGCTCGAGCAGGCGCTCCTGTGGCGCGAGCAACCACTGCTTTGCGCTCATTCCCGTCAGCGGGTCGAAACCGAGCAGCTTGCGGCTATAGCGGCCAACCGAGGTGATCTCGACGAGGTGATCGATCGGTGGCCGGGCGTCGGGCTGCGGGCGCCTGTGCCCGCGCGAGTCTGCGGGGGCGAAACAGGTCGGAAAGCCGTGGAACTCGGCCGGCAGCTCGCTCGCCAGCACCCGATCGAGCAGGCTGGCGCGCTCGGGCAGCTCCCGCTCGGGCAGGAAGAGCTGCAGGCGCGGGCCCCAGTCGTGGTCACGCGAGATCGGGGTGTCGAAGCCGAGCACATCCGATCCGGGACCGATCAGGGCAGCGGCGTAGGGAACCCCCGGCGTCTTCTCGGCCAGGAGCGGCTCGATGATCTCGTGGAAGAAGTCGCGCGCCAGCGACGTCCCGGGCGGAAACTCCTCGGGAGGCGTGGTCTCCGGGCCGCTGCTCACGATCCCTGCGGCTGCGCTCTCTTCCGCTGTGCCCATTCCCGTATCTCGAGCCAGTCGCCGCCGCCGAGCGCCTCCGCAAGCTCGGGATTGGTGTGCTCGCTGTAGAAGACGTGGTGCTCGAGGTCGCAGCAGATCTCGATATTGGGGAGCGTGAGAGCCGGCACCCTCATCAGCACCTCGGCCGCGAGCTTCGCTTCGGCAGCCGTGTAGTGCTTGAACTGGAGCTCGGGATCGAGCTCCATCAGAGTCGGCCAATCAGGGCAGGAGCGTGTGGTCATGCGAGTACAACCTCCGGAAAAGTCTGAATGATCCAGCCCCCCGCGGCCGCTCGACGCAGTAGTTCAGCACACGCTCGAGTCGAAGGGACTCCATACCTGCGACGTTAGCTCAAGCGGGCAGCCTGCGGGAGGGGAGCGTCATGGACTGGCTTTGGGGCTCGGAGCGGAACGGCGGCGGTCGGCTTCTCTACGCCGGCGTCTCGCGCAGATCCTTTTTCAGTACCTTGCCGAGCGCGTTCTTCGGTAGCTCGTCGAGGATCACGACGTCCTTCGGCACCTTGTAGCTGGCCAGGCTGGGGCGGGCGTACGCGATCAGCTCGCGGGGCTTGATGCTCGCCTCGGGCTCGAGTACGACGAAGGCGCGCACGCTCTCGTCGCCGCTCTCGTCGCGGACGCCGACCACGGCCACCTCCGCCACCGCCGGGTGGGTGACGAGCGCCGCCTCGACCTCCGCGGGGTAGATGTTCAAGCCCTTGGCGATGATCAGATCTTTCTTGCGATCGACCAGCGTCAGGTAGCCGTCGGAGTCGAGGAAGCCGAGATCGCCCGTCTTCAGCCACTCGCCGTCGGCGGTGAAGGAATCCTTCGTCTCCTCGGGCCGCTTGTAATAGCCGACCATGACGTTGGCGCCGCGTACCAAGACCTCGCCGATCTCGGAGGTCTCGAGCTCCTGCTCGTCGTCGTCGGCGATCTTGACGTCGATTCCGGGCAGCGGCAGGCCGACGGTGCCCGGCTTGTGCGTGCCGTAGCGCGGATTGACCGAGACGACGGGAGCCGCCTCGGTGAGTCCGTAGCCTTCGAGCAGCGCCGTGCCGAAGGTCTTCTCGAACTTCACCTGCACCTCGGCGGGCAGCGGAGCGGCCCCGGAGATGGCCATCTTGAGCGGGTTCAGCAGTCGGAGCAGCAGCGCCTTCGGCCCATGCACGTGGTGCACGAGCGTCGAGTAGACCTGCGGGATGCAGCAGACGAGCGTCACCTTGTACTTCCAGAGCTGCTTGAGGGCCGGCTGGAAGGGAAGCAGGCTCTCGATCACGACTGTTGTGGCTCCCAGTCGCAGCGGCAGAATCACATTCGTCGACCAGGCGAAGGAGTGGAACATCGGCAGCACGCACATGACCCGGTCCTTCGCGCTCAGGTCGAAGGCGAGCTGGCAGGACTCGACGCACGAGAGCAGGTTGCGCTGCGTCAGCATCACGCCCTTGGGCAGCCCGGTCGTGCCGGCCGTGTAGATGAGTAGCGCCAGGTCGTCGGCGGTCACCTCCGGCCCGGCCGTCTCGGCGAGCGGGTGGCGATAGATCGACTCCAGCGCCGGCGCGTCTCCGTCCGGTTCGCCCAGGAAGACGTGCTTAAGCGTCGGCACCGATTCCTGAACCTCGTGAATGGTGCGCAGGAAGCTCTTCGAGGTCAGGCAGCCCTTGACCTCGGCGTCATTGAAGATGTAGGCGATTCGATCGGCCTTCTCGAGGAAGTTGACCGGCACCGCGACGGCGCCGAGCCTCGACAAGGCGAAGGAGAGAATGACGAACTCGGGACAGTTGCGCATCACGATGCCGAAGGTGTCGCCCTTGCCGATGCCGAGCTCGGCCAGCCCCGCGGCGCAGCGCTCGATCGTCTGCTCGAACTCGCTGTAGCTCAGCTCCTGGCCCTTGAAGATGAACGCCGGCCTGCTACCGCTGAGCTCGACGCTACGGGCGAGCATCTCGTTGAGAGTGCGTGCTATCTCCACGTTTCGATTCCTCGCTTCTTCGGGGGCCGAATCATGCGGAGCTTAGAACCTTTTTTCGCCGAGTTTGCGGGGAAGGCTCATCGAGACGCCGGTTGAGCGGTTCGGCCGTGGCGCCAGAAAGCGATCAGGCGAGCTGGTGGAGATAGCGCCAGGCTTCGATCAGGCCCTTCGGGCGCGCGGCGAGCAGCAAGCCGGCGTAGAGCACGCAGCCGGCCGCCGCCGCCGAGAACGGCCCGAGCACGAGCCTGGGCAGGATGAACGCCACCGCCGCAGCCGCGCCCGCGGTAAGCGCCGCGATGCCGAGCCCGCGGGTGGCTGGACGCAGCACCCGCAGCTCGAACAGAAGCGCTGCGACCACCAGCGCGGTCGTCAGGGCAAGGGCGATCGCCAGACCTCTCAGGCCTCCGAGCGCCGCGGCAGCCAGAGCCAGCGGCAGATGGACCAGCAGGGCCGCGATCGCGAGCAGCGAGAGACGCCGGCTCTTGCCGGCCACGAACATCAGCGGGAAGGTGACCGAGAAGGCAACCGAGGTGATCGCCCAGAGCGAGAGAACGACCACCAGCAGCCCGAGTTGCGAGCCTATATCGGCGCCGTAGGCCGAGCCGAGCAACGCCCGCACGACGCGCCCGCCCGCGAGGCCGAAGACACCGGCGCAGGCGCCGATGGCGATCACGGCCAGCCAGGACAGGGCGATTACGTGCCGGGCGGTGCGCGCGGCGTCGAGCCCGCTCCGCGTGAGCGGAACCGAGCTGACCAGACTCAGCGAGGAACCCGTAATCGTGACGACCGCGGCCACGATCAGGTAGGCGTAGTTGAAGCTCGTTTGTGCTCCGACTCCCTGGCGAGCCGCCAGCGCGAGGCAGATCAGATAGATGAACTGCATGACTAGCGGAAGCGAGACGCAGTTTGCGATCTCCGCCGTGCGGGCGCGAAAGGAGAACTGCGCCGGGCGGATCGCCCCGGCGGGCATGCGCTCGGCGCGCGCGCGCAGGGTGAGTGCCAATAACGGGATGAGCAGCGCTACGGCGCCGTTCAGCGCCATCCCGCGCGGAAGCGCGATGATGCCGTCCGGGTGCATGCGCAGCAGGATGTAGGCGAGTCCGACCGCGCTGCCCAGCGCGTAGCCGGCCGCTGCGATCGCGTAGTTGTCGAGCGCGGCGAGCGAGCTCGCGGCGAGCCCGGTGAAGAGCTGGAGCACGGCGGCCACGACCATCCAGGGCAGCGCGTCGGCGGCGACGTCTCGGGCCGTCGCCGGCCCGGCTCCGGTGATCAGCCAGGCAACCGGGCCGGCCGCGCTGAGGGCGAGCACGAGCAGCGGCAACGAGAGGCCCGTCATCGTCAGCCCGTAGGCGGCCGCCTCCGAGCCGAGCCGATGCTCTTGGCGCGCGCGCGCCAGCGCCGGCATCACCGCAACGCGAATGGCCGCAGCCGCGAAAGAGACGACGATGAAGACGCCGTAGGTGGCGTTGAAGCCGTCGGTAACCGCGCTTCGCCCGAACTCATGTCCCGCGACGACGGCGACGATCGCCGCCAGCGCCGTTTGGACGGCCAGCCCGGCGGCGGTGGCCACGCCGCTCCCGAGCGTGCCCAGCCGTCTGGAGGGTGCCGACGTTTCCACGACTCAGAGCCTATCGCCGCGAATGGAAGTCACCCGCGTAAACGAGCCACGCTATGTGAGCGACCGGCCGTCGGCGCCGCTGTCCGCCTGCTCGCGCTCGCGCAGCCGTGTCTCGAGCAGCGCCAGTTTCTGAGCGAGTGTCACGTTCTGATCGGTGAGGCGCGAGAGCACGATCGAGAAGTGAAGCACGAGCACGAGTACGAAGAAGAGAATGGCTGCGAAGAAGACCGACGGCGGGTAGGTCTTCACGCCGGCCCAACCGGCCAGCGTGTTGAGGCTTTGGCGCCAGAGCGCCAGTGTGAGCAGAGCAACGCCGGTGACGACCCAGATCAGGGCGTAGCGCTCGCGGAGGTGCCGGCGGCGGATCAACTCGAAGATAACGCCGAGCATGATGAAGGCTGCAATCGCGCCGATTATTGAGACTCTCAAAGGTGTCATTCGTCCTCCAGAGGTGCTTTACGGGGTCGGAACAGGTAGACGAAGAGGGCCAGTAAGACCTTGGTGATGTAGTAGAGGGAGCGTAGTGCGGTGATCGATGATCGCCCGCCCGCGCGCTCGCGCATTCGCACCGGTACTTCCTTCAGGCGGAGGCGGTGCTTGACGACCATCACGGTCGCCTCGACCTCGGGGTAGTCCTGCGGGTACTCGGCGGCGAACAGGGCAATGCCGCGCCGGTTGACGGCTCGGAAGCCGGAGGTGGTGTCGGTGAGGCGCTGGTGCGCGATCGCCGAGACGGTGAGCGCGAAGAGCCGGATGCCGATGCGGCGGGTGAAGGATGAGCGGAAGGTTGGCTGGCCGGCGAAGCGTGAGCCCACGACCAAATCGGCCTCACCGTGCTGAAGCGGCGCGAGAAGCACCGGCAGCTCGGCCGGATCGTGCTGGCCATCGCCGTCGATCTGCACCGCCAGGTCGAAGTCATTCGTTCGCGCGAAGCGGAAGCCCGTTTGCATGGCGCCGCCGATGCCCAAATTGAAGGGCAGGGTGACGACGTGAACGCCGCGTGCGCGCGCAACCTCGCTCGTGTTGTCGCCGGATCCGTCGTCGATGACGACGATCTCGAAAGCGGGGTCGAAAGCGCGTATCTCGTCGATCACGCCTGCCACGGACTCCTGCTCGTTGAAGGCGGGGACGATCGCCAGACGGCGCGGGAAAGAGAGCTCGGGCGAACCTCCTTGCGCCGAAGCGGCAGCGGTTGTTCTCGCTGACTTCATCCGCTGCCAGTATGGCGAAGCGATCTGACCGCGCGAGCGCAGATTCAGCTCCGGCGAGCCCTAGCCGAGCTTGTGTCCGAGCGACTCGAGCAGGCGCCCGAGCCCCTCTTCCAGCCGCACCTGCGGCTCCCAGCCGAGCAGCTCGCGGGCCCGCGTGATGTCCGGCTTGCGGACCTGCGGGTCGTCCACCGGCAGCGCCTCGAACACGATCTCGCTCGAAGAGCCGGTCACCTTCACCACCGTACGGGCCATCTCCAGCAGGGTCATCTCGGCAGGGTTGCCGATGTTGACCGGCTCGTGCTCGCCGCTTTCCGCGAGCAGGATCAAACCGCGCACGAGATCGTCCACGTAACAGAACGAGCGCGTCTGTGAGCCGTCGCCGAAGACGGTCAGCGGCTTGTTGTCGAGAGCCTGGCGCACGAAGGTTGGAACTGCCCGCCCGTCGAAGGGTCGCATGCGCGGGCCGTAGGTGTTGAAGATGCGCACGATCGAGGTGTCGACGCCCTGCTGGCGGTGGTAGGCCATGGTCAAGGCCTCGGCGTAGCGCTTGGCCTCGTCGTAGACGCCGCGCGGGCCGATCGGGTTGACGTTGCCCCAGTAGCTCTCCGGCTGCGGGTGGATCTGCGGGTCGCCGTAGACCTCGCTGGTCGAGGCGAGCAGGAAGCGCGCCCGCTTGAACTTGGCCAGGCCGAGCGCGTTGTGAGTGCCGTAGGAGCCGACCTTGAGCGTGTGCAGGGGGAGACGCGCGTAGTCGATCGGGCTGGCCGGGCTGGCCAGGTGGAAGACGAAGTCGACGCACTCGTCGAGCTCGATGTGAAGGGTCACGTCCTGGTTGAGAAAGACGAACTCATCGTCGCGGATGTGCTCGATGTTCTGAAGGTTGCCGGTGTCGAGGTTGTCGACGCAGATGACGCGCATTCCCTTGCCGAGGAGCGCTTCACACAGATGGGAGCCGAGAAACCCGGCTCCGCCGGTCACGACGGCGGTAGGCACAGCGAGATCATATCCTGGGCGGGCGCGGGAGCGGCTAGCTGCAAAGGAATGGCCGTACCGGAATCCGCGTCAGGTTGATGTCCGAGACGTAGGGAAGCGCGCCGGCCGAGCAGGCGTTTCGCACCGCGATCAGCGTCTCTTTCGTTTTTCGGGCGGCGAGGTAGTCGGTGGCCGTCACCTTCAGGCCGGCGCGGCGGTAGCGGCGGATTTCTTCCTGCGCCCGGGCGACGCTGCCCGCTCCCCGGCGGAAATAGGCGTGGCGGGCGAAGTCGTAGCTGAAGCTGACGTCCTCGAAGTTGATGCCATCGTAGAAGCGCCTGAGCGGCCAGTTCACGCCCGCGCCGTTCTGGGCCATGAGCAGCTTGCCGCGCGCCCGCACCAGGCGCGAGAGCCCGGCAACCAGGGCTCGCATCCCGGGCTTCTGTGCCGCGTGTGTCTCGGTCATATCGGTGTTGTCGAGAAAGAGCCCGTCGAAGCCCGTGGCCAGCATCGCGGGCGCGACGCGCCCCAATAGGAGCGAGCGAAAACCTGCGGCGTTCACGTTTGCGTACCACTCGCCCCAGTCGCCCCAGTAGTCGAGCCGGTAGGGCTTGGCGGCGTTGTACCAGCTGCGGTAGCTCTCGATCGTGCCGACGTCGAGATAGGCGAGAACGAGACCGCCGCTTGCTCGCTTGATCGCCGCGACCTCACGGGCGCCGGCGTTTTCTCCATCCACCACAACGAGGTCGAAGCCGGCGTAGCGCCTGCTTAGGTTGCCGCCGAGCGTGCCGTCGCCGATCGCGAAGGCGAAGGAGCGAGCAGCGGCGAGACGAGCCTCTCGGCCCGGCTTGGCCGCGGAGCCGGTCTCGATTGAGACGGCGATAGCGAATGCGGTAGCGAACGCGAGAAGACCGAGGCGCTTCACGACCGCAGCCTAGGTCGGCGCGGGCTTCCTAGCTAGTGCGCCGCCGCCGTGTTTCGGGCAGCGTCAGCGCCACCAGGCCGCCGACGAGGAGCCCGAGAGCTCCGCCGACCAGCAGACCGCTCTTTCGGCTGCGACCCGCTGTCTTGGCCGCCCTCTTGGCCGCGGTCACGATCTTGCCCTGCTCGACCGTCTTGGCCTGCGCGAGCAGCAGCTGATCGGTCTGAATCTCGTCGCTTAGGGTTCCGCGCCGCTGCTCGAAAATTGTGGCCTGGGTCAGCTGCTCGGCCGCGCCGGTCGAGCCGGAGGCGACTGCGGCGTTGACCTTGCTCAGATTCCTGTCGATCCAGGCGATCTGCTGGTTGCACGAAGCGATCTGCTGCTTGAGCACGGCGACCTTCGTATTCGGATAGTCGGAGACGCGGGCGAGCACCAGCGTGGCAAGCTCGTTGGCGGCGTCGGTGACGGCCTTCCGCGGCGCATTGGCCTGTATCGAGATGCTCACCAGCGGCGTCTGGCCCAGCTTGGAGAGCGAGCCCTGCACGGTCGCCGTCGAGATGCCCGAGCTGAGCTTCTTCAGCGGCAGGCCGGACTGCTGCGAGACCTGGTCGAGGATGTCCGGGTCGCGTACGAGAGTGCTGACGGTGCTCGGGTTGGTGCTGAGGCTCTGGATCTGGGAATTGCCGGTGATCGAAAGCGGTTGGCCCAGGTAGATGGTCGCCTTGGCCTTGTAGAGCTTGCTGCCTCCGAGAGTCAGCGCCACGCCGATCACGGCGCCGATCACGAGCCCGGCGAGGAGAAGCCACCAGCCGCGCGCTAGCTTTCGCAGATAGCGCCCGAAATCGACCTCTTGCTCGAACTCGATCTCGCGCTGCTCATCGGTGCGCTTGGTGGGGCTCATCGCGCGGCCATCCTAGCGAAGCGTCGGCGCCCCGGTCGGAGGGATCTCGGCTCGCAGGCCCGTCGCGGGACGCGGAACGACTCGAAGAGCGGCTCGTCGGATCTCGAGCCTCATGCTCCGAATAAGCTCTTCAGCCGGCCACCGAGCCACCCGCCCGCGGGGTCGTTGCAAGGTATCGGCCCGAAAACGAAGGAAGCGCTCCCAACCGCGACGATTCCGTAGCGATTTGGAGCAACAGCATTGTTCAGCGCAGGCCCAAAGGCCGAGTCGGCTCGATCGACGTGGGGATCTAGCTCTAGGCCGTGAGCGGCCGGTCGAGCGGGACGAGCACTCCGTCGTCTCCCATCTTCATCACGACCTGCGAGTAGTAGCGCAACATCACAACACCCTCCTCGAACTCGCCCACGTGCGGCTCGGGTCGCTCGCCGTTTGCCAGCGCCATGATCAGCTCGGGATAGTGGGAGCCGGCGGCCAGCGGCAGCGCAAAGGCGCCGCCGAAACGCGGGTTGACGTCGGTGATCTCGAGGCGTCCGTCGGCCTCGCGGAAGCACTGGACAGTGGCCGGGCCGCGCAGGCGCATCGTCTCTCCGACGCGGCGGCCCAGCTCGATCAGCTCCGGGTCGCGGACGGACATGCCCTTGATCGACTCGCCACCCTTGGAGTGGATCATCGAGCGCGGGATCGCGTTCAGACAGCGGCTGTCCAGGTCGCAGAAGATGTCTACCGAGAACTCGGTGCCCTGGCACTGCTTCTGAACCATCGAGGAAACCTCGGTGTAGCTCAAGAAGAAATCCAGCTCCTCGCGGTTGCGGGCGCGATAGATGTGGTTGCCGCTGAAACCCTCGCGAGCCTTGACCAGCACGGGATAGCAGTCGATCTCGTCGGGCAGGTCCTCGGGTAGCCAGGTACTGGGCGAGTCGATGCCGTGTTCGCAGAAGAAGACGTGTGCGTTGTACTTGTCGGCCGTGTTCTCGATCACGTCGCGGTCGGGCAGTAGCACCAGCGCCGGCGCGAGCGCCTCCCTCGACGCCGGCTCCGAGAGGACGCGGTGATCGAAGTCGGTGAGTGGGACGATGACGTCGACCCCGCGCTCACGTACGAGCTCGGCCAAAGCCGGAATGTAGTCGGGCTCGGTGAAGCCCGGAACGAGCGCGTAGCTCGAGGCGCGATGGAGAGTCGGCGCGAGGATGCTCGTGTCGGTGGCGATCGTCGTCGCGCCGGCCTCGTTGAAGGCGTCGATCATGTCCACGCGCTGGCCGGTGCAGGTGAAAAGGACGACTGTCACGACGTGAGAGGGTACCGGTACGGGCGAAGCGGCGAGCGGCGAAGATACGAGCGTGCTTCGTGTGCTCATCAGATTGCTGATCGCCGGCTTCGTCGTCTGGCTCGCCCTCGCTCTCTACCTCTTCGTCTGGCCGAGCCAGGATCATCCGCGTCGTGTCGACGCCATCGTCGTCCTGGCCGGCGACGAAGGGCAACGGTTTTCACGCGCGCTGGAACTGGCTCGCGCGGGCGTGGCCCCGGTGCTCGTCGTCTCGGACGGCGTCCGCTCGAACTGGGCGCCCGCGAGAAAGCTGTGCGCCCATCCGAGCGGCCACGGTTTCCGGGTCATCTGTTTCCGTCCTGCGCCTTACTCGACTCGGGGCGAGGCGCGCGGCGCGCTGGCCCTGGCCGAGCGATACCGCTGGCGCTCGCTGCTCGTGGTCACGTCGACCTACCACCTCTTCCGCGCGCGCCTGCTCTTCGACCGCTGCCTGAACGGACATGCTCGCGTCTATGCGACCGGGACCGGCGACAACCTCGCCTGGCTGCCGCTGAACATGGTCAACGAGACGCTCAAGCTCGGCTTGGTGTTCACGACGCGCCGCGGCTGCTGACGTCCAACGAATCGCCTGGTGCCAGGCACGAAGACATGTCTCCCCGGGGACATGGATCGGAAATGACCGGCTCATGATCGGTTTTTGACGCAATGGCCATGTCCCTGTGCCTGGCACCGGGACATGGCTGTGCGGGTCCCGTTGTGCGCCGTTCAGTTGTCGTATTGCTACTCGCTCGGGCGCCAGCCGCCGCTCGAGCCCTTGTAGGTTCCGTGGAAGAGCACCAGCGGCGTGCGGGCGAGGATGCGCAGATCGAGCCAGAACGAGCGGTGCTCGACGTACCAGACGTCCAGCTCGATCCGCTCGTCCCAGGGCAACGAGGCACGCCCATTCACCTGTGCCCAGCCGGTCAGCCCGGGCTTGACCTCCAGCCGGCGCAGCTGCCGGGCGGTGTAGCTGTCGACCTGATAGCGAAGGGTCGGGCGCGGCCCCATGACGCTCATCTCGCCGCGGAGGATGTTCCAGAGCTGGGGCAGCTCGTCGAGCGAGAGGCGACGCAGCGCTCGCCCGGAGCGCGTGATGCGCGAGTCGCCGCGGTCGACCGCGTAGCCCGCGCCCATCTTCTCGGCGCCCACGACCATCGTGCGCAGCTTGAGCAGCTCGAAGTCGGCGCCGTCCTTGCCGACACGCTGCTGCCGATACAAGACCGGGCCGCGATCCTCCAGCTTGATCGCCAGCGCCGCGAGCGCCAAGAGCGGGCTCGTGAGGATCAGGCCAAAGCCGGCGACGACAACGTCCATCGCCCGTTTTGCGACGTTCACCGCGTTCCCTCGGCCTTCTCCCAGACGGTCGGCGTACCGAAGCGCAGGAAGCGGTAGTTGCCGACCAGCGTCGCAACCGTCACGAGCAGGTAGTAGTAGGCGATTCCCGCCCCTGGAATCCGGATTCGCAGGCGCCCGAAGGCGGCGAAGAGCAGCCAGGCGAGCTGCAGGCCAAGCGCGATCTGGTAGACGAGCCCTTGCCCGACGAGCGCCGCGTTGGTGCCGAGCAGCACGACGTGAACGGCTCCGGTCTCGTAGCGAAGCAGGCGGTGCGAGAACAGCTCCAGCGCGTAGATGGGGGGGACGCGGTGCAGCATGCTTCCCGTGTAGACGTGGCGCAGCGCGCGAGTGATCATCCGAACCTTGCGCCCGAACTCGTCCTCCAGATCGCGCGATTCCTTCTCCAGGGCCACCGCGGCGGGCTCGAACACGGCTCGGCGCCCGCGCTGAACCATCCTGAAGGGGAGACCGAAATCGTGCCCGGTGATCGCGGCGTCCTCGAGGTAGTCGCTCCGGCGCACGGCGTAGATCGCGCCGTTCCCGGCCGTGATCGAGCCGAGCAGCGACTCGTTCGAGCGCAGCCAGAGCTCGTAGCGCCAGTAGAGGCCTTCGCGGTTGGTGCCGTCGGAGGCGGTCAGCTGGAGCTTGCCCGAGACATAGGCGACGTCTTGGTCGGCGAAGTTCTCGACCAGCCTGCGGAGTGCATCGGGCGCCCACTCGGTATTGGCGTCGGTGAAGGCGAGCAGCTCGCTACCGGTCTCGCGCACGGCGCGGTTCTGCGCCAGCGTCTTGCCGCCTCTTTCGCAGGCGAGCAGGTGAACGCGCGGCTCCCGTGCTGCGACCTCCGAGACGATCTCGTCGGTGCGGTCGTTCGATCCGTCGGAGGCGACGACGATCTCGAGCTTGTCGGCCGGGTAGTCGAGCGCGAGCAGGTTGTCGATGCGGCGCCCGATCACCGTATCTTCGTTGTGAGCAGCGACGACCAAGACGACGCTCGGCTCTACCCGCGCCTTGGCGACCGGGTGCGGTCGCAGGCGCGCCAGCAGGCCGGTGAAGAGCGGGTAGCCGAAGTGAGTCCAGACGATCAGGCCGAGCGAAGTCCAGAAGATGATCTCGAGCGCGAGCACGCCTGCGAGTCTAGTTGCAGCGAGACGAGCACTTTCGGTCTAGAGCCC
>Ga0209014_10000463_pt1 | contig 23622 bp, 21 predicted proteins | sample BarGraNGADG00212_FD_184491 | JGI IMG/M metagenome (GOLD analysis project Ga0209014, IMG submission 184491) | Arctic peat soil microbial communities from Barrow, Alaska - Barrow Graham LP Ref core NGADG0002-212 (SPAdes) (version 2) | ecosystem: Environmental > Terrestrial > Soil > Wetlands >...
TGACCGGAGAACAGTCGAACACCTCGCTGGTCTTCGGTGACAGCGCGATCCTGAAGGTCTTCCGTCGCCTGCAAGCCGGCGTCAATCCCGACATCGAGATCCACGCCGCACTGGGTGATCAAGGGGCCCGGCACGTTGCTCGCCTGCTCGGTTCCGTCGAGACCGACCTCGACGGCCAGCCGGCCTCACTAGCCATGTTGCAGGAGTTCATGACCACCGCCACCGACGGGTGGGAGCTCGCGAAGGCGAGTGTCCGCGACCTCATGGCCGAACGCGATCTGCACGCCGATGAAGCCGGCGGTGACTTCGCGGCCGAAGCCAGTCGACTCGGCGCGGCGATCGCCGAGACCCACACCGACCTCGCTGCCGCGTTCGGTGTGTCGATCGCCGGACCCGACGACCTGCGGGAGCGCGCCTCGAGCATGGCGAGCAGGCTCGACCACGCTCTGCAGATCGTCCCCGAACTCGCTGAACTCGCCGATGGTCTGCGCGCCACCTACGATGCCTTGCCCGACATCACCGACGACGTCGTGCTGCAGCGCATCCATGGTGATCTTCACCTCGGACAGGTGCTTCGTACGGTGCACCGGTGGGTCGTCATCGACTTCGAAGGCGAGCCGATGGCCGATCTTGCCGGCCGCCGTGACGCTGATTCTCCGCTGCGCGACGTCGCGGGGATGCTGAGATCGTTCGAGTACGCCGGCAACTACCGCGTCATCGAGAGTGAATTCGACGCGCAGCTCACCTATCGCGCCGGCGAGTGGACGCAGCGCAACCGCGACGCGTTCTGCGCCGGCTACGCCCAGGTCGCCGGACACGATCCATCCGAACAGGCCGTGCTGCTGCGCGCGTTCGAGGCGGACAAGGCCGTATACGAGGCGGTTTACGAGGCCCGCAACCGACCGAGCTGGCTGCCCATCCCGCTGGCCTCCCTGCGACGGCTAGCCGACCCCGAGGTGACACCATGACTCGTCAACCACCGTCGCCGAAGAGCTACACGCCACCCCGCGAGGCCCTCGATCGGCTCGTTGCGGGTGCCGATCACGACCCGCACGGCGTTCTCGGACTGCACCCGACCGCCGACGGCCACACCGTCATCCGCACGCTGCGCCCCGAGGCGACCTCGGTGCAGATCGTCGCGGGGGGCGTACGCACGGTCACGCGTCGCATCCACGACGGCGGCGTGTTCGAAGGCGTCATACAAGGCTCACCGACCGACTATCGCCTGGTCGTCGAGTACGGCGATCAGGCGCACACCGTCGATGACCCCTACCGCTGGCTGCCCACGCTCGGCGAGGTCGACATCCATCTGATCGCCGAGGGTCGGCACGAGAACCTGTGGCAGGTGCTCGGCGCCCACGTGCGGACGTACGACACCCCAGGTGGTGCCGTCACCGGAACCTCGTTCGCCGTCTGGGCACCCAACGCTCGGGGCGTTCGGGTCGCGGGCGACTTCGACTACTGGTCCGGACGATCCCTGCCGATGCGGTCACTCGGCTCCTCCGGAGTGTGGGAGCTGTTCGTCCCTGACGTCGGCGACGGCTGCAAGTACAAGTTCCAGATCCTGGGCGCCGACGGCACGTGGCGAAGCAAGGCCGATCCGATGGCGTTCGCCACCGAGGTGCCACCGGCCACTGCCTCGATCGTGCACACGTCGCACTACACGTGGCGCGACGAGGCGTGGCTCGAGCGCCGCGCAGCGACCGAGTGGCACGCCGCTCCGATGTCGATCTACGAGGTGCACCTCGGTTCGTGGCGCCTGGGCCTCGGGTACCGCGAACTCGCCGACGAGCTCGTCGAACACGTCCTGGACTCAGGCTTCACGCACGTCGAGTTCCTGCCTGTCGCCGAGCACCCGTTCGGTGGATCCTGGGGCTACCAGGTGTCGTCGTACTACGCGCCGACGGCACGCTTCGGCAGCCCGGACGACCTGCGCTATCTCATCGACACGCTGCATCAGGCTGGCATCGGGGTCATCGTCGACTGGGTGCCCGGGCACTTCCCCAAGGACGCGTGGGCGCTGGCCCGGTTCGACGGCACACCGCTGTACGAACACAGCGATCCACGCCGCGGCGAACAGCCGGAATGGGGTACCTACGTCTTCGACTTCGGACGCCGCGAGGTCCGCAACTTCCTCGTCGCGAACGCGGTGTTCTGGCTCGAGGAGTTCCACGTCGACGGCCTGCGGGTCGATGCCGTCGCGTCGATGCTGTACCTCGACTACTCGCGCAAGGCCGGCGAGTGGGAGCCCAACATCTATGGCGGCCGGGAGAATCTCGAAGCCGTCGCGTTCCTGCAGGAGATGAACGCGACCGTCTACAAACGGGTGCCCGGAGTCGTCACGATCGCCGAGGAGTCGACGTCGTGGCCGGGAGTCACCCGAGCTACCCATCTCGGCGGCCTGGGCTTCGGGTTCAAGTGGGACATGGGCTGGATGCACGACACGCTCGCCTACATCAGCCATCAGCCCGTGCATCGCCAGTACCACCACAACGAGCTGACGTTCTCGATGATGTACGCCTACTCCGAGAACTTCGTGCTGCCGATATCACACGACGAGGTCGTGCACGGCAAGGGTTCGCTGCTCGACAAGATCCCGGGTGATCGTTGGCAGCAGATGGCCACGTTGCGGGCGCTGTACGCGTACATGTGGGCCCATCCGGGCAAGCAGCTGCTGTTCATGGGGCAGGAGTTCGCACAGGGCGGTGAGTGGGCCGAGAACCGCTCGCTGGACTGGTGGCTGCTCAACGCGCCCGATCACCGGGGCGTGGCGCGCCTGGTCACGGACCTCAACCGGGTGTACACCGAGACCTCGGCGCTGTGGTCGGCCGACTGCGCGCCCGAGGGTTTCCACTGGATCGACGCGAACGACGCCTCGGGCAACGTGTACTCGTTCCTCCGGTTCGGAACAGACGGCTCGGTGCTGGCGTGCATCGCGAACTTCTCCTCCGTGCCGCACGAGGCGTATCGGGTGGGCCTTCCGTTCGCCGGGCGGTGGGACGAGGTCATCAACACCGACGCGGAGCTGTACACCGGTTCGGGTGTCGGAAACCTCGGCGGCGTCGTCGCGACCGGCGAGCAACGGCACGGCCAACCGGCCTCGGCGACGCTTCGAGTGCCGCCCCTGGGCGCGCTGTGGCTGCGCTACGCGGGATGAGCGTGCGGTCGGGCCCCGCCACCTCGGGCCCCGCCACCTCGGGCCCCGCCACCTTGCGGCCCGCCAACTCGGGAATGGCAGTGCCCGTCACCGCGTTCGATAGATACAGTTGAGTTTGCAACTACATGGAGGACGCAATGCCCGCTGTGACCGCCGACACCCTCACCCTGCCCCGCATCGCGGAGGCCGCACTCGGTGACACCGAACGCCCGGTCCGGCAGATAACGACCGGACCTCGGGCCTACGAGGGCGAGGGTTTCCCCGTCGTCCGCGCGTTCGCCGGAGTCTCGATGAGCGACCTCGACCCGTTCGTCCACATGGACCAGATGGGCGAGGTCGACTACGCCCCCGGAGAGCCCAAAGGCACCAACTGGCACCCGCACCGCGGCTTCGAGACCGTCACCTACATGATCGACGGCACTTTCCAGCACCAAGACAGCCACGGTGGCGGCGGAGTCATCAACAACGGCGCGACGCAGTGGATGACCGCCGGGTCGGGGATCTTGCACATCGAGACCCCGCCCGAAGAACTCGTGGTCTCGGGCGGTGTGTTCCACGGCCTGCAGCTGTGGGTGAACCTGCCGGCCAAGGACAAGTTCGCCGCGCCGAAGTACCAGGCCATCGAGGGCACCGACGCCACGCTGCTCTCGTCCGCGGACGGTGGCGCGCTGGTGCGCGTCGTCGCCGGCTCGATCGGCAGCCACTCCGGTCCGGGCGCCACCCACACGCCGATCACCATGGCCCACGCCACAGTGCAGCCTGGTGCCCAGCTGTCACTGCCCTGGCGGGCCGACTTCAACGCCCTCGTCTACGTGCTGTCCGGCAACGCGACGGTCGGGACCGAGGCACGCCCGATCCGCGGCGGTCAGCTGGCCGTGTTCGGCCCGGGTGACCGCATCACCCTCGCCGCGGCCACGGACCAGGACTCCAACCGGCCCGCGCTCGAGGTCGTCCTGCTGGGCGGCGCCCCGATCCGTGAACCGGTGGCGCACTACGGACCGTTCGTGATGAACACCAAGCAAGAGCTCATCCAGGCGATCGAGGACTACCAGTCCGGACGGCTCGGCGTGATCCCCGACAACGCACTCATGCCGCACACGGTCAGCTGAACTCGAGCAACAGCAGCACCCAGGCCACGATGACGACCTGCCGCCACCGAAGCATGACGAAGCGCTGCTGGTCGAAGGCGTGGAACTTGCGTAGGTAGCGGTACAGCCGCTCGACGCTGATCAACGGGTCGAGCAGGTGTACCGCGCCGTACGCGACCTTGGCGAACAAGCCCAGGTGGCTGCGGTTGACGAACAGGTCGGGAAACGGCGCGAACGCCAGCGAGACCCGCTCGACGTCGTGCTGGGCACTCCACTCGATCACCTCGGCGATGATCCGCTCGTCCACGCCGTTCGGAGCCGAGGTAGATCGAATGGGAAGGTCCAGCGACAGATCGCGCCGGCCCGCCCACAGGTAGCGGTGCACCGCCACAGCCGTGCCCTCGGAGTCGCGGGCCACGGCAAGGACGGCGTCAGGCGTGCGGCCGTCGAACAGCCGCCCGAGGATCATCGAGAAGCCGCGGCTGTCCTCGCGCCGCGAGCGGTGCATCAGGGCACGCAGCTCAGCGATGCCGTCCGGCGTCAAGTCACCCTCGCGGTGGAACTCGACCTTCACTCCGGCGTTGTGCGAACGCTTGATCGCCTGGCGCAGGTTGCGAAAGCGTCGCCCGCTCAGCTCGAACTCGGAGCGGCGCACCACGACGTCACGACCGATCGCCAGGCTGCTCAGCCCGAACTTCGCCCACATCGGCTTGGCGCGCTCGCCGGCCCCCAGCACCGCCACCCGCAGCTTGTGCCGGCGCGCGTTGAGCACGTACGCCTCGATGGCGGCGGGCCAGGCGTCGATCGAGCCCACGGGGTCGCCACTGGCTACCGCGGTGCCCAGCCTGACGCGGTAGCCGACGGCGGCCAGACCGTCGGGCGCGAAGACGTACAGCTTCTCCGGGCGCAACGCGAACGGCGCGAGCGGGTCACCCTCGCTCACTGCCACGAGATGACGCACCCGACGGAACTCAGCCTCGTCGACTGGTGTCACCGATCTGATCGGACGGCTCATCACGGCTAGAACAGCACCCGAGCCATCTCGCGGCGGGCCGGCGCGACCCGGGGATCGTCCGGGCCGAGCAGGTCGAAGTAGTCGATCAGCCGCTCACGCACGCTGTCACGATCCTCGCCCGCGGTGCGCGTAAGCAAGCCGAGCAGCCGGGCAAACGCCGCGTCGACGTCGTTGTCGGCGAAGGCAAGGTCTGCGGCGGCGAGCTGCGCCGTCAGGTTGTCCGGCTCCGCGTCGGCGCGACGCACGGCGTCGGCGTCGATGCCGTCGATCCGCTGCATTAGCCGCACCTGCCCCAGGGCGAGCGCGGCCTCTGTGTTCGCGGGTTCCGAATCCAGAATCGCGCGGTAACGCTCGACCGCGAGCGAGTAGTCGCCGTCTTGAAGGGCAGCCTCGGCGGCGACGAAACGCGGATCGTCAGGCTCCTCGATGGGCTCGGCGGACTGCTCGGCAGGCTGCTCGCCCGCGGCGCCGATACCGGGAAGGCCCGCCTCACGGGCCGCCTGCCCGACGGCGACGATGAACTCGCGGAGCTGAGCCTCGGGCAGTGCGCCCTGAAACCCTGGAACGAGCTGTCCGCCGATCACCGCGAACACCGTCGGAATGCTCTGCACCTGCAGCGCCTGGGAGATGCGCGGGTTGGCGTCGACGTCGATCTTCGCCAGGATCCACGATCCGTTGCCCTCGGCGGCGAGCTTCTCGAGCAGCGGGGAGAGCTGCTTGCACGGCTGGCACCAGTCGGCCCACAGATCGAGGAGCACCGGCACCTGGAAGGACCGGTCGAGCACCTCCGTCTGGAACGTCGCCTCGGTGACGTCGATGACATGGAGCCCAGGCGCCGGAGCGGGCGCCTCGGCTGCCCGGGCAGCGGCCTCGTTACGCGCCTGGATGGCCGCGAGGTCGACCGCACCGGCCATCGCGGCGGTGAGGGCAACATTGGGCGGGACAGGGCGTCGAGGTGCACCAGGGGGCATCCGTCCAGTTTTACAGACGTTGACAATCTGCGGTGCGCCCGGTGAGGTCGCGACATGAGCAGCCCACGAAATAGCTCCGCCGTCGCTCCACGATTCCGGAGCATCGCATGACCGTACGGGTGGAACGCGGCGAGCAGGTCTGGACCGTCGTGCTCGATCGACCGGGTGTGCGCAACGCCGTGGACGGCCCTACGGCGCGAGCGCTTGCCGACGCGTTCGCCGAGTTCGACGCCGACGAGTCGGCCGGCGTGGCCGTGCTCTGGGGCGCGAACGGAACGTTCTGCGCCGGAGCCGACCTGCACGCGATGTCCAACCCGCTCGAGGCGGACATGTCGGCCTGTGGACCGATGGGGCCCTCGCGCATGCAGCTGTCCAAGCCAGTGATCGCCGCGGTGAGCGGCTACGCGGTGGCCGGCGGGTTGGAGCTCGCGCTCTGGTGCGATCTGCGCGTCGTCGAGTCCGATGCGGTGCTCGGCGTCTTCTGCCGGCGCTGGGGGGTACCGCTCATCGACGGCGGCACGGTGCGCCTGCCCCGCATCGTCGGCGAGGGTCGCGCACTCGATCTGATCCTCACCGGACGGCCGGTCGGCGCCGACGAGGCCCTGGCCATGGGGCTCGCGAACCGGGTGGTGCCACCGGGTGAGGCGCGCGCCGCGGCAGAGGCGCTCGCCGCGGAGATCGCGCGCTTTCCGCAGGCCTGCGTGCGGTCCGATCGCCGCTCGGTGTACGACGCGTTCGGACTCGACGAGCGCTCAGCCATGGCGAGCGAGTTCGCCCACGGACACGCGGTGTTGAACGAAGCCGCCGCCGGTGCCGCCCGGTTCTCGTCCGGGGCGGGACGCGGCGGCTCCCCCGCCTGACGAGCTTGGCCCTAGCAGGGCGACACGCCGCGGCGGACCCTGCTGGGGGGCCAAGCTGCCTCAGAAGCGGGCAGGCTCGCGGTACTCGCCCCACATCGGCTTGAACGCGTTGCAGATCTCGCCGAGGGTGGCTTGGGCGCGGACGGCGTCCAGCATGGCCGGAACCGTGTTGCGATCGGCTTTGGCGTCGTCGACCATCCGCGTCAGCGCCGCGTCGACAGCCGCCTGGTCACGCGAGCCGCGCACCGAGGCGACGGCTTCGCGCTGGGCGAGTTCGACCTCGTGCGAGACGCGCAGGATCTCGAGTTCGTCACCGACGTCGCCGGTGAGGGTGTTGACGCCGACGACCCGCTTATCACCCTTCTCGAGTGCCACCTGGTAGGCGAACGCCGAGTCGGCGATCTCGCCGATGAACCAGCCGTCCTCGATGCCTCTCAGCAGGCCGGCGGTGATCGTGCCGTCGCCGCCCATCTCTCTGATCCGCTCGAAGATCTTCTCGGCGTCGGCCTCGATCTTGTCGGTGAGCGCCTCGACGTACCACGAGCCACCGAGCGGATCTGCGACGTTCAGCACGCCGGTCTCTTCGGCGATGACCTGCTGCGTGCGCAGCGCAATCTGCGCGGCCTTCTCGCTCGGCAGGGCCAGCACCTCGTCGAGGGCGTTCGTGTGCAGCGAGTTGGTGCCGGCGAGCACCGCGGCCAACGCCTCGACGGCGGTGCGGACGATGTTGTTGTCAGGCTGCTGCGCGGTGAGCGACACACCCGCGGTCTGGGTGTGGAACCGCAACCACTGCGCGCGCTCGGTCTTGGCGCCGTAGACGTCGCGCATCCACCGCGCCCAGATACGCCGCGCCGCCCGGAGCTTGGCGATCTCTTCGAAGAAGTCGATGTGGGCGTCGAAGAAGAACGACAGCCCGGGCGCGAACTTCTCGATGTCGAGTCCACGAGACAGGCCCAGCTCGACGTAGCCGAAACCGTCGGCAAGGGTGAAGGCCAGCTCCTGTACGGCCGTCGCTCCGGCTTCGCGGATGTGGTAGCCCGACACCGACAGAGGCTTATACGCCGGGATGTTGTGGGCCACGTACTCCATGAGGTCGCCGATGAGCTTCAGGTGCGGCTCGGGAGGGTAGATCCACTCCTTCTGGGCGATGTACTCCTTGTAGATGTCGGTCTGCAGGGTGCCGTCGAGCTTGCTGATGTCAGCGCCCTGGCGCTCGGCGGCCACGACGTACATGCAGAACACCGGGACGGCCGGACCCGAGATCGTCATCGACGTCGTCGTCGACGCGAGATCGATGCCGTCGAACAGGATGTCCATGTCGGCCACCGAGTCGATGGCCACGCCGCAGTGGCCGACCTCGCCGAGGGCGCGTTCGTCATCGGAGTCGCGGCCCATCAGGGTCGGCATGTCGAACGCCACGGACAGGCCGCCGCCGCCCTCGGCCAGGATCATCTTGTACCGCTCGTTGGTCTGGCGCGCGTTGCCGAACCCGGCGAACTGCCGGATCGTCCACGGCTTGCCGCGGTAGCCCGTGGGATGGATGCCGCGCAGGTACGGGTACTCCCCCGGCCAGCCGATGCGTTCCATGCGGTCATCCGGCCCGGTCGGGCCGTACAGCGGCTCGAGTTCCGTGCCCGACAGGGTGGTGTAGTCGCGCTCGGACTTGCGCGCGGCGTCGTATCGCTCCTGCCAGCGCGCGCGGCCGGCGGCGATCTGCTCAGCATCCATGTGGCGACCTTACGTAGCTCGACGTGGGCGAGATTGGCACTACGTCCACGCAATTGCGGGGAGGTCCAAGCATTATCGGGGCCCTCGGGCCTGACTTGCCGGCGAGCACCCAGAAATATACTAGGACGTCCTACTAATCCTACCCTGCCCGGGCGGCCAGCGCGGCCTCGATCCGCCCCAGCTGCGCGGTCAGCCGATCGATGTCGCCCTTGGTCGCGCCCTGTTCGGTGTCCTTGAGCGTCACAACAAGCTGGCCGGCCGGGTCCATCACGCCCGTGGCGACCTGCTCGAGCGCGTCGCCGTTCTGCAGCCGCACCGCGTGATCGCGCTCGCGACGGCGCAGGCCGAGGCGTCGCGCGGCCCGCTCATCGACGCGGCCGGACTCGACCACGACCGTGTCGGTGCCGTCGAACACTCGGGCCAACCGGTCGCTGCGAACCGCCGCCCGGTTGAGCGCGGAGTTGACCGCGACCACGTCACCGCGCCGATGGCGCCGCCGGTGACGCTGTTGTCATTGCCGATGATCGCGTTCTGGACGACGTTCGACAGGAGCACCATCACGACGATGTCGAGCGTGTCGAGACCGGACAGTCCGCGCTTGCCCGTCGCCCTCAACAGGATCGCGATGAGCAGGTAGACGACCAGCGTCCGAATGATCTTCTCGGCAGACGGGATCTGTCGGGCGAACATGTCGTGCTACACGGCGCACTCCGATCAGGCGAACTCCTCCGACGCGCGCAGGCTACCGAGCCGACGCGCCGTTCGGCCCACTCGACGCACTAGTCGACGAAGTCGTCTGCCTGCCGGCGAAGGCGGCGGAGGATGGAGAACACCTGGCCCATGGCGTCGAGGTCGAGTGCACCCATCCCGAATCTGGCTGCGTTGAACTCGGCCGTTGCCTTCTGCGCGACTTCCCGACCGGTTTCGGTGATGACGGCGAGGGTGCCGCGACCGTCGCTCGGGTTGGGCTCGCGACGCACCAGGCCGGCAGCCTCGAGACGGTCGATCACGTTGGTCACGGATGTGGCGTGTACCTGCAGGCGTTCACCGATCTTCGACAGCGGCAGCGAGCCGTCCTGCGAGTACGTCAGCAGCACCAGTGCCTCGTACCGGCTGAAGGTCACGCCGTACGGCCGCAGCATCGAATCCAGTTCAGCTATCAGGATCTGATGCGCCCGCATTATCGACGTCACGGCCCGCATCGAGGCGTAGACCTCGGGGGCTTCGTCGGGCCAGTGCCGCTCCCACAATTCACCCGCGCGCTCGATGGGGTCGAAGTCGAGCGGCGACGGCTGCGGGGGCACCTCGAAAGGGTAGCGGCGGGTAGCCTCCGACGCATGACCGATGCGCTCGATCGCCTGGATCTGCTGGACCTCGACGACGATCTCAACGACGAAGACCGGCTGCTGCGCGACACGGTTCGCAAGTTCGCCGACGACCGCCTCCGCCCCCACATCCGGCAGTGGTTCGAGGACGGAACCGTGCCGGCTCGCGAGCTGGCGCAGGAGTTCGGCGCACTCGGCGTGCTCGGCATGCATCTCGACGGTTACGGCTGCCAAGGGGCGCGGCCGTCGCAGTACGGCCTCGTCAGCGCCGAGATCGAGGCCGTCGATTCGGGCCTGCGCTCGCTGGTCAGCGTCCAAGGATCGCTCGCGATGTACGCCATCTACGCATACGGCAGCGAGGAGCAGAAACAGCGCTGGTTGCCGGAGATGGCCAAGGGCAACATCGTCGGTTGCTTCGGACTGACTGAGCCCGACTCCGGCTCCGACCCCGGCTCGATGCGAACCCGCGCACGCCGCGACGGCACCGACTGGATCCTGACCGGTAACAAGATGTGGATCACGAACGGCTCGATCGCCGACGTCGCGGTCGTCTGGGCACGCACCGACGAAGGCGTCCGCGGGTTCCTCGTCGAGCGCGGCATGTCGGGATTCTCATCGCACGACGTCCATCACAAGATCTCGCTGCGCGCGTCGATCACCAGCGAGCTCGTGATGGACGAGGTGCGACTACCGGCCTCGTCCGAACTTCCCGGAGCCCAAGGTCTGCGCGGGCCGTTGGGGTGCCTGACCGAAGCCCGGTTCGGGATCGTCTGGGGGGTGACCGGGTCTGCTCGCGACGCTCTTGCGGCCACACTCGACTACGCCGGCAGCCGCATCCAGTTCGGCAAGCCGATCGCCGGATTCCAGCTGACCCAGCGCAAGCTCGCCGAGATGGCGGTGTCACTGCAGCAGGCCCAGCTGACGGCACGGCGAATCGGCGAGCTCAAGGACGCCGGCCGGGCCAAGCCGAAGCACATCAGCTTCGGCAAGTTCCACAACGTTCGCGCAGCGCTGGAGATCTGCCGTGAGGCTCGATCGATCCTCGGTGGCAGCGGGATCACGACGGAGTACCCGGTGCTGCGCCACGCGGTGAACCTCGAGACGGTCTACACGTACGAGGGAACCCACGAGGTGCACACGCTGGTGCTGGGGCAGGAACTGACCGGTCTGGACGCGTTCCGCTGACCGTCGCGACGACGTTGGCCGCCGGTGACACGGCGGAGGGGACACTGAACTGATGACCCCAGACGAGCCGATCCCTGGCGGACGAGCGGAAGGCGTGCGTCCGCTTGACCCGAAGGCGCCCGATCACGGTGTCGGCCGCTTGGTCCGCGATGTCGAGCACTTCGAACAGCGCGTGCTGCCAGGCTGGTTACGACCGAGCGATCCGGAGAACCGGGTTCCGGTCATGATCGCGATCGTCGCGGCTATCGGGATGCAGTCCGCGATCCCGGCCAAGTACGGACTGCACCCTCGCTGGTTGATCCCCGGCCTCGAAGCAGTGCTGCTGGTCGCCCTCACCGTCCTCAATCCGGTTCGGATGACCCGATCAACCACGCTGGGCAAGTACGCCAGCCTGGCGCTGGTGGCCGCGATCACCATCGACAACGGGTTCTCGGCCGGCTTCCTCGACTACGACATCCTCACGAGCAAGGCCAGCGGCGACGCCTCAGGCCTGCTCGCGTCCGGCGCGGCGATCTATCTCACGAACATCGTTGCGTTCGGCATCTGGTACTGGGAACTCGACCGGGGAGGGCCCTTCGCCCGCCGCGACGCCCGCAACCCCTACCCGGACTTCCTGTTCCCGCAGATGGCAAACCCCACCCTCGCACCTCCACACTGGACACCCCGGTTCCTGGACTACCTCTACGTCAGCTTCACCAACGTCCTCGCCTTCTCCCCGACCGACACGATGCCCCTGTCGCAGTGGGCCAAGACCCTAATGGCCGCCCAGAGCGCGGTCGCGGTCTCAACCACCGCCCTCGTGATCGCACGCGCCGTCAACGTCCTCAAGTGACTCACGGCACCGATTTGCTCAAACCCTGTGCCGCCGTCGAGAACGAGCCGCGGCCCCGACGCCCATGTCTCGCCCGGGTGACTGAGGCGAGCACCAGTGCGAGGCTCGTGATCGATCCGCCGGTCACAAGCGCCGGATAGATGTTGATCCTGACTCTGCGCAACGGAGGTGGACGGTCGGCGATAAGCACTGCCACCATCGCCATTCCCCAAAGGGTGGTTGCCAGGCCAGCGGTGAGGCCGGCGCTGAGTTGGCCACCACCCACGCCATGACCCGCCGCCCACACAGCGCCGATAGTGCCCTGCGGTGCCGCCGGATGTTCGCCGACACTCACCACCTGATCTGAGGCCGCACCGCTCATCACTCCAACCACCTCGCCGAGCGTCGGCCCAGGCCATCCGGCCAGCACGGTACTCAACACGAACTTGTCACCCGAACGACCGTGCCTCCACTGGCGCGGGGACGCGATCGTGCGATCGTGACGTGCATGCCAGATCTCTTCGACTACGTCCCGCACCCGCATGCGCAACAACGCAAGACGAATGGACCGCCGAAAGTCGCCGCCGCGGCAGCCGCAGTGCACGGACCAGGACCGTTAGGGCGGTTCAACGCCAAGGTGGGCCTGAAGATCACACTCATCGTGGGCACGATGTGGTCGGCGTATCTGTTCACGTTGCTTGCCCTGGTCAGCGCACCCTCTGCGTTCAAGTCCGGCGACAAGATCATCATCGTCGCGTGGATTGCCCAGACCTTCCTGCAGCTCGTCCTGCTGCCCATCATCATCGTGGGGCAGAACGTCCAGGCCGCCGCCGCAGACGCCCGATCCCAAGCGACCTACGACGACGCGTCAGCGGTCCTCGAGGAAGCCAAACAGATCCAGGCCCACCTCCAGGCTCAAGACGCTGCGATACAGCAAATCCTGACCCATGTCTCCGGGACGCGGTAGCCGGGGTGGATCCGGTCGCACCTTATGCCCAACGATCAACAACAGTGCGGCGAGCCGCGTCCACCCTGGCGACCGCACGGCTCGCCTCGGGCTGTCGATCCCGCGTTCGGGTCGCGGTACGGGCGACAGCAGCTGCAAGCGCTGGTCGGCTCGACATCAGTGATCGCGAGTGCCCGCTGTCGACGCCGTAGCGGTTGACGATCTCGTCGATGCGCTCGTCGAGTGTCCCGCGCTCACCGGTAGGCCCGGTCGTGACGTCAGCGGTCCAGAGGATGTCGCGCTCGATCCCGTCGATGCACGGAAACTCCGCGTTGAGCAGATCAGCCAGGTCCTGACGCTCGACCCGCTGAGCGGCGTCCGTGTGGTGCGCGACGAGCCGGCAGATCTCGCCGTCCCAACCATGCTCGCGCAGGTACCGGGCACCGTCGAGAGGGTGGAATCCCGAGTCGTGCAGCGACTGCGCGTATCCGATGTCGTGCAACCACGCTGCGCAGGTGACGGTTGCCGGTTCGATGCCGGCGCAGTCCGCGAGCCTGCGGGCTTCGGCGGCGACAGCCTGCACGTGCCGCCATCGCCGGAGAGCCGCGCGCGCAAGCAGTGCCCGCGCCAGCTCCCGGGCGGCGACGTCATCCACCGTTTCATGCTGACACGGCCACCGAGACAGCTGCGATCGATGTGACCGGGACGACGCGTCGCCGACCTACAGCGCGTCGGCGCGCTCGGCGAGAAAGGCACGCTCGACGTCGTTCTCGGTCAGCAACAGCGCCTCTTGATACGCCAACCTCGCCTCGTCGCGGCGACCGAGCTGCTGGAGGAACTCGGCCCGTGCGGCGGGCAGGTAGCCGTAGCCGGCCAACTGCGGCTCGCCGGCGAGCGCGTCCAACTCGGCCAGCCCCGCGGCCGGCCCCTTGGCGAACCCGACGGCCGCGGCACGATTCAGGGCGACGACCGGTGACGGCCAGATCTGGACGAGGACGTCGTACAGCGCGACGATCTCGGCCCAGTCCGTGGCGTCCCAGGACGGCGCCTCGGCGTGCACGGCGGCGATCGCGGCCTGCAGCGCGTACCTGCCGGGAGGGCGCGAACGCAGCGCCGCCCGCACCAGTTCAGTCCCCTGCGAGATCGCACCCGGATCCCACAGCGCGCGGTCCTGGTCGGCGAGCCGAATCAGTCGACCGTCCGGGCCCACCCTGGTCGCGCGGCGCGCGTCGGTGAGCAGGATCAGTGCCAGCAGGCCGGCGACGTCGGAGTTGCCCGGCACTAGCGCGTGCAGCATCACCGCGAGGTCCCGAGCGCGTTCGACGAGGTCGCGCCGCACCAGATCACCACCCGCCGGCGCTGTGTGCCCCGTGGTGAAGACCAGGTGGACGACGTCGAGGACGGCATCGATTCGCTCGGGAAGCTCGTCCGGCGAGGGCACGCGGTACGGGATGCGGGCCGCCGCGATCTTCTTCTTGGCCCGGGTGATCCGCGCGGCCATCGTCGGCTCGCTGACGAGGAAGGCTCGCGCCACTTCGGCTGTCGAGAGGCCACACAACAGCCGAAGGGTGAGCGCGACCTGCGCGTCGCGCGCCAGAGCCGGGTGACAGCAGGTGCAGATCAGGCGAAGACGATCATCCGGAAAGCCGGCCGAGTCCGGCTCCATCGGCGGCTCGACGTCGTCCTCGACGAGCAGCGGCAACGTCCGCCGGAACCTGACCTCGCGACGCATGAGGTCCAGCGCACGTCGCCGAGCAACGGTGGTCAACCACGCCCCGGGCTTGGCCGGCACCCCCGTCCTGCCCCACGTCGACAGCGCCTGCGCATACGCGTCCTGCACGCACTCCTCGGCGACGTCGAGATCGCGCGTGACGCGCACCGTCGCGGCGAGCACGAACGCCCACTCGCTTCGGTGCGCCTCCGCGACTGCCGACGTGGCTTCGCTCATGTCGCCAGCAGTGCTGTCACCTCGCCTCAGGTGAGGACCATGATCGGGCGAACCTCGAGGCCACCGAACGTCGCCGGCACCTGCTTGGCGATCGCGATCGCCTCGTCCAGGTCAGCAGCCTCGATCAGGTAGTAGCCACCCAGAGCTTCCTTGGTCTCGACGAACGGGCCGTCAGTGACCGTGAACCCGCCGGCGCCGTCCGGGCGGACCGTCGTGGCCGTCGACGTCGGCTGAAGCGCGTTGCCGCCCTGGATCACCTTTGCGCAGTTCTCGCCGAACGCGTTGTGGCCCGCCATGACCTCGTTCCAGACTTCGGGGCTCGCGCCGGCGTAGCCGGCTTCGTCCTCATAGATCAGGATCAGGTACTGCGACATGTCTGTGTCCCTTCGTCACGGCCCGCCTGCCGGACCGTCCGTAGGTACGACGAACGGAACGAACACGGATCGACAGCAGCCTAGGTCGAATGTCGGCACCCGAATAGGCTCCGCGGGTGGATTGGAACCTACGCACGTGCGCGCGCAAAGGACACGTCACGTACGCGCCCGACGAACCGGCCTACCGCTCACGCTTGGAGGCGAGCACTCCGCTCGGCGACGCGTGGCGGTGCCTGCGCTGCGGTGGGTACGTGCTCGGCGAGCCACACGGCACCGGCCCGGCCCCCGACGCACCGGTGCTGCTGCGCGGCAAGGCACTGCGATCGGCGTTCATCCTGCGGGCGTTGGCGCTGGAGCGATGGGTGCGCGGCGCGGTCCTCATCCTGCTCGCCGTGGCGGTCGAGCGCCTCAGGAGCACCCAGATCAGCCTCAAGGAACTCTTCGACCGCGACCTGAAGTCGTTGCGGCCGTTCTTCGACCAGATCCACTTCAACGTGTCGGACTCGAGCACGATTCACACGATTCAGAAGGTTCTCAACGCGAAACCGTCGACGCTCAACCTCATCGCGGCGGGGCTGGTGCTGTACGGCACGCTCCAGCTCGTCGAGGGGATCGGCCTCTGGTCCCTGAAGCGGTGGGGAGAGTACGTCGCCGTCGTCGGCACGACGCTGTTCGTCCCGCTCGAGATCTACGAGTTGACCAACAAGACGACGTGGCTCAAGGCCACGGTGCTCGCGATCAACGTCGCGGCAGTCCTGTATCTGCTGCTGTCGAAACGCCTGTTCGGCGTTCGGGGTGGGCATCACGCCTACCAGGAGTCGCTGCGAGAGGTCTCGCTGCTCGAGGTGCAGGAGTCCGCCGGGACGGCCGAGACCGCTGGGACGGCCCCCGAACCTGCCTGATCCGATCAGTCGAGCGGCGTGTCCTTGTCGGCCAGCGCGTCGAAGGCTCGCGGATACATGCGCGCTTTGATGGTCGCGAGCGTCGTGCCCGCCTTGCCCGCCAACGGCCGAGCCATCTCGATGGCGCTCGACAGGACATCGTCCTCGTGGGTAACGGCGTCGACGATGCCGCTGGCGAGCGCGTCCCTGCCTCCGTAGCGGCGGCCGGTCGTCATCGCCTCGTGCGCGGCCTTCGGCGCGAGTTTGGCCTGGATCAATGCCGACATTCCCCGGGTGAACGGGATGTTGATGTCGACCTCGGGCAGGCAGAAGTAGCCACGGTCGGCGCGCATCACCCGGAAGTCGTGCGCAAGGGCCAGCATCCCGCCTCCGGCGAAGGCGTGGCCTTGAACCGCGGCGACCGTCGCGACACCGAGGCCGAGCACCCGCTCGAACAGGTGGTGGACGTCGACGACGTAACCGAGGAAGTCATCGCCGTGCTGGCCCAGCCAGTCCAGATCAAGGCCGTTGGAGAAGAACTTGCCGCTGGCCGTCGTGACCAGCGCGCGCGGACCCTCGGTCGAGCCGACGGTGACGAGATGTCCGTGCACCTCGGCCAGCCAATCGGGGTGAAACCGGTTCTCGCTGTCGCCGAGGTTCAGCACGAAGACGTCGCCGTCGCGGTCAAGGGTGGGCACTGGTCGCGCTCCTCGGGGTGAGGCGATTAAGAGAACCTGCTGAGAACGCCGATGTTACTGAGCAGTAGTCAAAGGGTAGTCATGGGCGTTGGCCCGCGTGGCGCGCTGCCCTGGCCTCGGGCTGCGGCGATGATCGTTGCGTGGCAAACTTCATGTAGGCCTCACCTGGCGGCGCGTCCCCGTGTCCCGCGAGTGGACGACCGCGACTGGGAAGGACGCATTGCGTGGCGGACAACGACCTCCTGCCCCTGCTTCGCGACCGGTTGCTCGGCACCTTCTCGCCCCTGCTCGCCGACACGATGGCCACCCTGCTGTTCACCGCCGGCGGCATGGCGAACTGGACCGTCGAGATCGACCGCGGGCGGGCGTTCGCCAAGCGCGGCGGACCGGCGAACCCGACCACCACCGTTCGCGCAACGCTCGCCGTGCTCGACGACGTCGTCGGCGGGACCCGCAGCGGCATCGAAGCCTTCCTGGCCGGCGACCTCACCGTCCGTGGCAACCTTGCTCTTGCACTGCAGCTCGACGGCTTGTTTCCCGGAGACCGCGCCGACCACACCCGCACGGCGACACGCTCGACGACAGCCGGCGGGATCGAGACGTTCTACCTCGAGGCGGGCCCGGTCGACGCACCGCCGGTGGTGCTCGTGCACGGTCTCGGCGCGACGAACGCCTCGATGCTGCCGCTCATCTCGGCGCTGTCGCGGGACTTCCGCGTCCTGGCACCGGACCTGCCCGGCCACGGCGGTTCGCAGGCCAAGAGCGACGCACACGCGGCCCAGTTCCTCGGCAGCTGGCTGCTCGCCTTCCTCCGTGAGACCTGCGACGAACCGGCGGTGCTCGTCGGCAACAGCCTCGGCGGCCGCACCGCCCTCGAGGCGGCGCTGATGTCGCCGTACGACGTGCGCGGGCTGGTGCTGCTCTGTCCGGCGGTCGCGTTCCGCAAGCTACGCCAGTTCGTGCCGCTGGTGCGCCTGGTGCGCAACGAGATCGCGGCGTTGCCGATCCGAATACCCCGGAGCATGGTGACGCGGGGCCTGCGCAGCCTGTTCTCGGATCCGAACCGGCTTCCCGACGCCTGGCACGAGGCCGCCGTGGACGAGTTCGTCCGGGTGCTGAGCATGCGTGCGAACCGAATGGCGATCTTCTCGGCGCTGCGCCACGTGTACCTGGACGAACCGTTCGGCGAGAGCGGGTTCTGGGAGCGGTTGCCGTCGCTGAAACCGCCCGCGCTGTTCCTGTGGGGCGATCGCGACGTGCTCGTGCCGGCTGGTTTCAGCCGCTTCGTCTCCGAAGCCCTGCCGCAGGCTCAGACGGTCATCATCGAGGACTGTGGCCACGTGCCACAGTTCGAACACGCCGAGCTCACGGCCCAGTACACCCGCGACTTCATCGCCGCGCTGCCGTCGGGGCTTCGCGACACCGCCAGCCGCTGACGCCGCTCGCCCGTCCCGCCGCTCGCCCGTCCCCCACTCCCGTTGATCAACAGCAGTCTCCAAGCTGCCATCGCGACCAATTGCTGCTGTTGATCAACGAAAGGGAAAGGGAGTCGGGGAAAGGGAGCGGGAGCAGGCAGGGAGCCGGGCGACGAGGTCAGTCGCTGAGCGAGGCGACGAGGTCGTCGGCCGCGCGGTAGGGGTCGATCTCGCCGGCGACGACACGGGCCGCGGACGCATCCAGCGCAGCCGAGCCGTGCACCCCGGCGAAGCGCCGCCGGATCTGACCCAGCGCGATCGACTCGATCTCGGCCGCCGCCCGAGCGGTCCGCCGCCGCGCAAGCTCACCGTGCCGGCCCATCCAGTCGCAGTGCTTCACGATGGCCGCCACGACGTCGTCGATTCCCTCGGAACGCGACGCAACCGTCTTCACGATCGGCGGACGCCACGCTCCGGACTCGGAGTGCCGCCCGCCGAGCGACTGCATGTAGCGAAGATCGCGCGCCACCTGATCGGCGCCCTCGCGGTCGGCCTTGTTGACGACGAAGATGTCCGCGATCTCAAGGATCCCGGCCTTCGCGGCCTGGATGCCGTCGCCCATGCCCGGAGCCATCAGCACGATCGTCGTGTCGGCCAGCGAGGCGATCTCGACCTCGGCCTGGCCCACTCCGACCGTCTCGACGAGGACGACGTCACACTGCGCCGCGTCCAACACCCGCAGCGCCTGCGGCACGGCGGCCGACAGCCCGCCGAGCTGCCCGCGCGAGGCCATCGACCGGATGAACACGCGATCGTCCGTGGCGTGGTCCTGCATGCGCACGCGATCACCGAGCAGAGCCCCACCCGAGAACGGCGAGGACGGGTCAACCGCCAGCACACCGACCCGCTTGCCGTCGGCACGCAACGCCGCGACCAGCGCGGAGGTGGAGGTCGACTTGCCCACGCCCGGCGAGCCGGTAAGCCCGACCACCTGGGCATGCCCACCGTACGGAGCCAACGCCGCCGCAACCGCCCGCAGCGTCGGCGAGTCGTTCTCGACGAGCGAGATCAGCCGGGCCACGGCGCGCGGGTCTGAGACACGCGCCCGCGCGACCAAGTCGGCGACATCGGCCTCGCGGCGCGAAACCGCCACCGATCAGGAGGCGGCGGGCACGTGCACGATCAAGGCGTCGCCCTGTCCGCCGCCACCACACAGGGCAGCCGCGCCGGTACCACCGCCGCGCCGCTTGAGCTCGTAGGCGACGCTGAGCACCAGCCGGGCGCCCGACATGCCGATCGGGTGGCCGAGCGCGATGGCGCCGCCGTTGACGTTGACGTTCTCGTCGGTGACGCCGAGATCCTTCATCGACTGCACGCCGACGGCCGCGAAGGCCTCGTTGATCTCGATGACGTCGAGATCGGCGACGGTGAGGTTCTCTTTGCGCAGCGCGTCCTTGATCGCGTTCGACGGCTGTGACTGCAGCGAGTTGTCCGGGCCCGCGACGTTGCCGTGCGCACCGATCTCGGCGAGCCAGGTGAGCCCGAGTTCCTCGGCCTTCGCCTTGCTCATGACGACCACGGCCGCGGCGCCGTCGGAGATCTGCGACGACGAGCCTGCCGTGATGGTGCCGTCCTTGGTGAACGCCGGGCGCAGCCTCGACAACGACTCGGCCGTGGTGTCGCCGCGGATGCCTTCGTCCTCGCGGAACTCGATCGGGTCGCCCTTGCGCTGCGGGATGAAGACGGGGGTGATCTCTTCGGCGAAGATGCCGTTCTTCTGCGCGACCGCGGCGCGCTGATGCGAGCGGGCGGAGAACTCGTCCTGCTCCTCGCGGGTCAGGCCGAGCGTGGCGTTGACCTTGTCGGTGGACTCGCCCATCGGGATGTTCTCGAAGATGTCGGTCAGGCCGTCATAGGCCATGGAGTCGAGAAGCTGCACGGCGCCGTACTTGTAGCCCTCGCGCGACTTCGGCAGCAGGTGCGGGGCGTTGGTCATCGACTCCTGCCCGCCCGCGACGATGATGTCGAACTCGCCGGCGCGAATCAGCTGGTCGGCGAGCGCGATGGCGTCGAGGCCGGACAGACACACCTTGTTCACGGTCAGCGCCGGCACACTGAGCGGGATGCCGGCCTTGTGGGCGGCCTGGCGAGCGGGGATCTGGCCCGTCCCGGCCTGCAGCACCTGGCCCATGATCACGTACTGGACCTGCTCCGGCGCGACACCGGAACGCTCCAGGGCCGCCTTGATGGCGAATCCGCCGAGGTCGGAACCCGAGAAGTCCTTCAGTGAGCCGAGCAGGCGGCCCATCGGGGTGCGCGCACCGTTGATGATGACCGATCCAGCCATGTCAATCCTCCTGATGAACCGGCGGTCGAGCGGCGTGTCAAGGGCACGCGCAAGCCGGCCTGCGATCTGTGCAGACAGCCAACTCTAGCCAGAGATGGCCGTACTGCGGGTGTGAACAAACGCACGCCGGTCTCGCCCTGACCGGTTTCCCTTGTCACGATGGTCGGATGCCCGCATCCAGCCTGTTCACCAAGATCGACCACGTCGGCATCGCCGTCCCTGATCTGGACGTCGCGATCGCGTTCTACCGCGATGTCTTCGGGATCGTCAGCGTCCACGAAGAGACCAACGAGGAGCAGGGCGTACGCGAGGCCATGCTGGCGGTCGGCGACGGCAGCACCCGCATCCAGCTGCTGGCGCCGCTGTCTGACCAGTCCACGATCGCGAAGTTCATCGGCCGCAGCGGTCCCGGCGTGCAGCAGGTGGCCTACACCGTCGCCGACATCGAGTCGGTGTCGGCGCAGCTGCGAGCCAAGGGCCTGCGGCTGCTCTACGACGCGCCACGGCGCGGAACTTCAGACAGCAGGGTCAACTTCATCCACCCGAAGGATGCCGGTGGGGTGCTGGTCGAGCTCGTCCAGCCGGCTGCCGACGCGCACTGAGGAGCGCTGGGTTACCAACCAGTAACATTCTGGGAGCACCGACGACCGCCCACCGTGGAGGCCTTTCGTGGAAACCGTCCAATCCGAACCCGTCACCAACATCCTGAGCGCCATCCTGTCCGACGATCTCGGGGCACTTGCCGACCTGCCCGTGCCAGAGACGTACCGGGGTGTCGTCGTGCTCGAGGACGAGATCGGCATGTTCGCCGGTCTCACCTCCCGCGAGAAGGATCCGCGCAGGAGCCTGCACGTGCAGGAGGTGCCGACACCCGAGATCGGGCCGGGTGAGGCGCTCGTCGCGGTGATGGCCAGCGCGATCAACTACAACACGGTGTGGACGTCGATCTTCGAGCCGATCCCCACGTTCGACTTCCTCAAGCGGTACGGCAGGAGTTCGGTGCTGGCCCGCAAGCACGACCAGCCCTTCCACGTCGTCGGGTCCGACCTGTCCGGCGTCGTGCTGCGTGTCGGTCCGGGAGTCACGAGGTGGAAGGCAGGTGACGAGGTCGTCGCACACTGCCTGTCCGTCGAGCTGGAAGACCCTCAGGGGCACGACGACTCGATGATGGATCCGCAGCAGCGCATCTGGGGCTTCGAGACGAACTACGGCGGGCTGGCCGAACTCGCCCTCGTCAAGTCCAACCAGCTGATGCCCAAGGCGGCCCACCTCACCTGGGAAGAAGCCGCCACACCGGGCCTGGTCAACGCGACGGCCTACCGGCAGCTGGTCAGCCATCACGGCGCGCAGATGAAGCAGGGCGACGTCGTGCTGATCTGGGGCGCGTCCGGCGGTCTCGGCGGCTACGCCACCCAGTACGCGTTGAACGGCGGCGCGACCCCGATCTGCGTGGTGTCCTCACCCGAGAAGGCCGAGATCTGCCGATCGATGGGCGCCGAGCTGATCATCGACCGCTCCGCCGAGGACTACGAGTTCTGGAAGGACGGCGCGCAGCAACCGTCGGAGTGGCGAAGGCTCGGCAAGAAGATCCGCGAACTCACCGGCGGCGACGACCCGGACATCGTGTTCGAGCACCCGGGCCGCGAGACGTTCGGCGCCAGCGTCTTCGTCACCAAGCGGGGCGGGACGATCGTCACCTGCGCGTCCACGTCGGGCTACATGCACGAGTACGACAACCGCTACCTCTGGATGACCCTCAAGCGGATCGTCGGCAGCCACTTCGCCAACTACCGCGAGTCGTGGGAGGCCAACCGCCTCATCGCCAAGGGAGCCATCCATCCGACCCTGTCCAAGGTCTACCCGCTCACCGAGACCGGTCAGGCGGCCTTCGACGTGCACCGCAACCTGCACCAGGGCAAGGTCGGCGTCCTGTGTCTCGCGCCACACGAGGGGCTCGGCGTGCGCAATCACGAGCTGCGCGCCAAGCACCTGGAGGAGATCAACAGGTTCCGCGACACGTGACCGTGCGACGATGACTACATGGTCTCGGAGCACACGACGGATGCACTGCCCATCCTCTCCGACGAGCAGCGAGGCTTCGACACGGCGATGCGCGGCTATGACCGCGCCCAGGTCGACGGGTACCTCACCCGGATCTACGACGAGCTGCGCACGACAGCGGCCGAGCGCGACTCGATAGCCGCTCGAAGCGCCGACCTGGCAGCCCAGCTCGCCAGCGCCCACGCCCAGCTTGAGTCGCTGCGGCGCCAGCTCCGCGCCGCCAGCGAAGCGGTCACGGCCGACACCGTCGATGCCCGGGTGAAGCACCTGCTCGACACCGCCACCGCCGAGGCGGCAGCCACCCGCGCCGCCGCTGCGGCCGACGCCGACGCCACTCGCACGGCGGCCACGCAGACCGCGGCGCGCACCACCGCGGACGCCACCGCCACCGCCGCGCAGACCCTTGCGCACGCCGAAGCCGAACGCGCCCGCCTCGACGCTCAGAGCGCGGCCGAGCGCCAGCGCCTCGACGCCGAGTCGCAGGCCCACCGGACGCAGGCCGACGAGGACTTCGAGATCACGCTGCGCAGTCGACGCACTGCCGAGAACGAGGCGTCCGCCGCGAAACGGGCCGCAGCCGCTGCCGCCGCCGAGCAGATGGTCACCGAGGCGAAGGCGCAGGCCGAGCAGACCGTCACCGAGGCGAAGGCGCAGGCCGAGCAGACCGTCACCGAGGCGAACGCGCAGGCCGAGCAGACCGTCACCGAGGCGAACGCGCAGGCTGAGCAGCTGATCGCCGCCGCAGCCGACGAGGTAGCGCGCCTCGAGAGTGAGCGAGACGACGTTCACTCTCAGCTGGTGACGGTGCATGC
>Ga0209014_10000464_pt1 | contig 23616 bp, 22 predicted proteins | sample BarGraNGADG00212_FD_184491 | JGI IMG/M metagenome (GOLD analysis project Ga0209014, IMG submission 184491) | Arctic peat soil microbial communities from Barrow, Alaska - Barrow Graham LP Ref core NGADG0002-212 (SPAdes) (version 2) | ecosystem: Environmental > Terrestrial > Soil > Wetlands >...
CCCGCCGAGCCTTCTTCACCATCTTGAAGATGCGACCCGTGGCCCGGCGGATCGCGACCGCGTCGGGATGTTCCGGGGGCAAGGCTTCGGCCTGGGCGAGGACGCGCAGGCACGTCGCGAGGTCGGTCGGGTCCAGCTCAGCTGCGCGTACGGGTTGTTGTGTCTCGGACGGGGTCACCTGATGACGATAAGTGTTCAGGCGATTGCACCGTCGGCCCGCAGTCGTTGCGAGTCGTCCGCGTCATAGCCCAACTCCGCCAGCAGTTCGGCGCTGTCGGCACCGAGTTCGGTGAGTTCGGTGAGCCCCCCTGGGGTCGCCGAGAACTTCGGGGCGGGGGTCGCCAGCGTCGCGTCGCCGACCGCGCCATAGGACGCCCGTGCAACGTTGTGCGGGTGATGAGGTGCTTCGTGCAGCGTGAGAACCGGCGCGACGCAGGCATCGACCGCTTCGAAGATCGCGGCCCACTCATCGCGCGGCTTGGTCGCGAAGGTGGCCGTCAGCAGCTCGGCGCAGGCAGGCCACTGTGCGGGGTCGTACGGCGACGGGGTCGTCTCCGGATCCAGGCCGAGCCCGCCCACGAGCGCCGCCCAGAACTGCGGCTCCAGCGCCCCCACGGCGACGTAGCGCCCGTCAGAGCACTCGTAGCAGCGATAGTTGGGTGCGCCACCGTCGAGCATGTTGGCGCCCCGCTCGTCCTTCCACCCGCCGCTGGCGAGGAACGTCCGAGTCATCGAGCCCAGATAGGCGGCACCTTCGGTCATTGCCGCGTCGACGACCTGGCCTTCGCCGGTGGCGCGCGCGTGCAGCAGGGCAGCGAGCAGCCCCGTGGCGAGGAACATCGACCCACCGCCGAAGTCGGCGACGTAGTTGATGGGCGGCACGGGCGGACCGGCTGCGGGGCCGATGCCGTGCAGCAGACCGGTCACCGCCAGGTAGGTGATGTCGTGGCCGGCGGTTGCCGCGAGCGGGCCGTGCTGGCCCCAGCCCGTCATCCGCCCGTAGACCAGAGCGGGGTTGCGCGCCAGCACGGCATCGGGCCCGACACCCAGGCGCTCGGCGACGCCGGGCCGAAACCCCTCGATCAGCGCGTCGCACCGCTCGGCTAGCCGCAGAAGCACCTCCGCCGCCCCGGGCCGACGCAGGTCGAGGCCGATGGAACGCCTACCACGGCCCAGCGGCCCGGCCGGCAGGCCGCCGAACATGCCGCCCTGCCCGGGCAACTTGTCGATGCGGACGACTTCGGCGCCCAGGTCGGCAAGCAGCATGCCGAGAAACGGGACCGGGCCGATCGCCGGGAGTTCGATAACGCGAACTCCGGTCAGTGGGCCCGGCATCGCAGTCCTCCGCAAGTCGAACTTGGCCCCGTAGCAGGGCGACACGCCGGAGCGTTGCCTGCTACGGGGCCAAGTTGGGTCAGAACGATTCGCCGTTCTCTGCCTTCTTGCGTAGCAGCGGGTTGGGCGTGAAGCGGTCACCGTAACGCTCGGCCAGTTCGTCGGCCCGCGCGACGAATGCGCTGACGCCGCCGGGGTATCCGTTGATGTACTGCAGCACGCCCCCCGTCCACGGCGGGAAACCGATACCCATGATCGACCCGATGTTCGCGTCGGCCGTCTGGACGATCACGCCTTCCTCGACGCACCGAGCGGACTCGACCGCCTCGATGACGAGCATGCGCTGCTCGAGCTCGCGCAGGTCGACGTCGGCGGGGTTTCCCTGGATGGGGAACACCTCGGCGAGGCCGGGCCAGAAGCCGATGCGCTTGCCGTTCTCGTCGTAGTCGAAGAATCCGGCACCACGCAGACGACCCGGCCGTCCGAGCTCGACCATCTTCTCGACGACGGCCTCGGCCGGGTGCCGGGGGTAGGTGCCCCCCGCTGCTTCGATCGCCTCGCGTGTCTCGTTGCGGATCTTGAGGAACAGCTCCATGTTGAGCTCGTCGGCAAGCTGGAGAGCACCGACCGGGTAGCCCGCCTGGGTGGTCGCCTGCTCGATCGTCGGCGGGGCGATGCCCTCGCCGAGCATGGCCAGCGCCTCGTTCACGAACGTGCCGATGACGCGGCTGGTGAAGAAGCCGCGGCTGTCGTTGACGACGATCGGCGTCTTCTTGATCTGGGCCGCGTAGTCGAGCGCGCGTGCCAGTGCCTCGTCCGAGGTCTGCTCGCCGCGGATGATCTCGAGCAGCGGCATCTTGTCGACGGGGGAGAAGAAGTGCAGGCCGATGAAGTCCTGCTTGCGCTGCACGCCCTCGGCGAGGCCGGTGATCGGCAGGGTGGAGGTGTTGGAGCCGAGCAGGGCATCCGGTGCGACGACCGGCTCGGTGTGGCTGAACACCTCGTGCTTGAGCGACACCTTCTCGAACACGGCCTCGACGACGAGGTCACATCCGGCCAGGTCGGCGTAGTCAGCGGTGGGGGTGATCCGGGCCAGGACCTCGTCGCGCTTGGCCTCGCTGAGCTTGCCCCGCGAGAGCGCCTTGTCGAGCAGCTTGCGTGAGTAGTCCTTGCCCTTCTCGGCGGCTTCGAGCGAGACGTCCTTCAGCACGACGTCGATGCCGTTGCGCGCGCTGACGTAGGCGATGCCGGCGCCCATCATGCCTGCGCCGAGAACAGCTACCTTCTTCGCCGGACGCGGCTCGAAACCGGCCGGACGCGAACCGCCTGCGTTGATCGCGTTGAGGTCGAACCAGAACGCCTGGATCATGTTCTTCGCGACCTGCCCGCGAGCGAGCTCGATGAAGTAGCGACCCTCGATCGTGAACGCCGAGTCGATGTCGACCGTGGCACCTTCGACCGCGGCGCACATGATGTGGTGCGGTGCGGGCATCGGTGCACCCTTGAGCTGCTTGCGCAGGTTGGCCGGGAACGCTGGCAGCACCCCCGCGACCTTCGGGCTGGACGGTGCGCCGCCGGGCATCCGGTAGCCCTTGGCGTCCCACGGCTGGACGGCCTCGGGGTTGGCCTTGATCCAGGTGCGCGCCTTGTCGAGCATCTCCTCGGGCGTCGCGGCCAGCTCGTCGACGATGCCGACCTCGACGGCCGCGGCGGCCTTGTAGCGAGTGCCCTGCAGCAGGACCTTCATCAGGCCGTCGGCGATACCGAGCAGCCGGATGATGCGGACGACGCCGCCGCCGCCGGGCAGCAGGCCGAGCGTGACCTCCGGCAGTCCGAACTGCGACTTGGGATTGTCGAGGGCCACCCGGCGGTGGCAGGCAAGCGCGATCTCGAGGCCGCCGCCGAGCGCGGCGCCGTTGAGAGCCGCTACGACAGGCCTACCGAGCGTCTCGAGGCGGCGCAGGTCGGCCTTGATCGCCGTGACGCCCGCGCCGAACTCGGCCGCGTTCTCGTCCGTAATCTGCGAGAGCAGCCTGAGGTCGCCGCCGGCGAAGAAGGTGTCCTTGCCCGACGTGACGATGACGCCGGTGACGGCGTCCTTCTCGGCGTAGAGCCGGTCGATGGCTGCCTTCATGGACGCCTGGTAGGCCATCGTCATGGTGTTCGCGCGCTGGCTGGGATCGTCGAGGGTCAGCGTGACGATGCCGTCCGCGTCCTGGTCCCAGCGGATCGTGTTCTGGTCAGTCATGTCAGTTTCTGCTCCGGGATCGGGTTCGCGGGATTAGAGACGTTCGACGATCGTCGCGGCACCCATGCCGCCGCCGACGCACAAGGTGGCCAGGCCGAAGCGCTGGTCGCGGCGTTCGAGTTCGTCGATGACCGTGCCGATGATCATCGCGCCCGTAGCCCCCAGCGGGTGTCCCAGCGCGATGGCGCCGCCGTTGACGTTGACCTTGTCGTGGGGGATGTCCATGTCGCGCATGAACTTCAGGACGACGGCGGCGAATGCCTCGTTCACCTCGAACAGGTCGATCTGGTCGACGGTCAGGCCGGCCTTGGCGAGTGCCTTGCGCGCTGATGGCGCCGGGCCGGTGAGCATGATCGTGGGCTCGCTGCCGACCACGCCAGTGGCGACGATCCGGGCCCTCGGCTGCAGCCCCATGGCCTTGCCCGCCTGCTCGCTGCCGATGAGCATCAGGGACGCGCCGTCGACGATGCCCGACGAGTTGCCAGGCGTGTGGACGTGGTTGATCTTCTCGATCCAGTGGTACTTCTGCAGTGCGACGGCGTTGAAGCCACCCATCTCGCCGAGTCCGGCGAAGGACGGCGTCAAGCCGCCCAACGACTCGGGTGTGGTGCCCGGGCGGGGGAACTCGTCGTGGTCGAGCACGACCTGACCGTTGATGTCGATGACCGGGATGACCGAGCGGCTGAAGGCGCCGTCGGCCAAGGCTTTGCCGGCACGAGTCTGGGACTCGGCCGCGAAGAGGTCGACGTCGTCGCGGGTGAAGCCCTCCATCGTGGCGATGAGGTCGGCGCTGACACCCTGGGGGACGAAGCTGGTGGCGTACGCGGTCTCCGGGTCCATGGCCCACGGACCGCCGTCGGAGCCCATCGGAACGCGCGACATCGACTCGACGCCGCCGGCCAGGATGAGGTCCTCCCACCCCGAACGCACCTTCTGCGCGGCGATGTTCACCGCTTCGAGCCCGGATGCGCAGAACCGGTTGAGCTGGAATCCCGGTCCGGACGTCTCGAACCCGGCGGCGAGTGCTGCCGTGCGGGCGATATCGGCGCCCTGTTCGCCGACCGGTGAGACGACGCCGAGGATGATGTCCTCGACTAGTGCAGGGTCGAGCCCCGGGTTGCGCTTGCGGATCTCGTCGATCAAGCCGACGACGAGGGACACCGGCTTGGTCGCGTGCAGTGAACCGGTGTTCTTGCCACGCCCGCGCGGGGTGCGCACCGCGTCGTAGACATACGCCTCAGTTGTCATTTCTCGCTCCACCTGTGTCGCTCGGTCATCATGTGCTCATCCGTCCTGGCCGATTGCTCGGGAGACCTCTCCGATACTCTCAGTATCACTGTCACAGTTGTCAAGTGCCAGTAGCTGTGTCGTGGTCTACGCTCGGCAGCGTGGCCTCGAATGCGCGCGCAACCGCCGTCCGGCAGGACGCCGATGAGTTCACGATCGACGAACTGGCAGCGCGTACGGGCATGACGGTACGCACGGTGCGCTTCTACGCAACCGAAGGCTTGCTGCCACCGCCGGTGCGACGCGGGCGAGTGGCCTACTACGGCAGTCAGCATCGGATGAGGCTCGACCTCATCCGCACCTTGCAGGAGCATGGCTACACGCTGGCGGCGATCGAGCGGGTGCTGGCGCGCATCCCCGCCGACGCAGATCCCGCCGAGTACGCGGTGCACTCAGCCGTGCTCGCGCCATGGCTGCCGGACCAGCGTGAGGATCTCGACCGTGCCGCCCTGGAACGCCGGATCGGGCGGCGTGTCAGCGACGAGGAGATCGGCTACCTCGCCGAGGTCGGCGCGCTGGAGCTGGTGGGCGACGATGCGTTCCGCGCTTCGCCCGGCGTGCTGGGCCATGCGGTCGAGCTGCTTGCGCTGCCGGTGCCGGTCAGCGTGCTGCACGACTCGGTCCGCATCATCGAAGAGCACGCGACCGCTGTTGCCAACGGGCTCACCGACGTCTTCATCCAGGCAATCTGGGGTCCGTACCAGCGAGGTGAGCTCGATCACCAACAGGTCCTGGAGATGCTGGCGCGCCTGCGACCTCTGGCGCTACAGGGACTGGTGAGCGCGTTCGGGGGTGCGGCCGACCGCGCGGCGCGCCGGGGCCTCACCTGAGCTGTCCCGAACTCGCAAGCCTGAACTTGGCCCCGTAGCAGGGCGACACGCCGGAGCGGGCCCGGCGACGGGGCCAAGTTGCCGGGGCCAAGTTGCCGGCATCGCGGGCTTCGCGGGTGCTACGGCCGGTGGGTGCAGAGCTTGCTCACGTCGGTCGCGGTGTCGCTGACGATGCACACCGCAGGCAGATCCTTGGCGATCGCGTCCGAGATCGGGGCAAGCGGCGCTTGCTCGAGAGACTTCGGCACGGCGACCTCGATGTAGACGGCGCGGTCGATGACCGTCCATACGGTGGCTGTCTTCTGGGCGACTGGCAGCCAGTTGACGCCGTCGATGGCGTAGACCTCCGCGGAGCTTCCCGGTATCAGTTGCGCGGGTCGCGGCACCCCGCATCGAAACACGATCGCGGGATCACCCCACGCGGCGACGTAGGTCCAGCTCGAGCGTGCCGGGCGTCCCGCCAGCCCGTTCAGTGCGATCGGCAGCGAACCGAGCAGCGCTGTGCACGGTGCGTCGGCGGCCGAGTTGGCCGGTGGAGCGGCGACGCTGATCGGTGGCAGTGCACTGGGGTGGGCGGTGGTGCTCGGCGCCGGCGCCTTCTTCGTCGCGTGCCCGATCAGCAGCGCCATGATGACGACGAGCGGAACCGTCACCGTCGTGGCGATGAGCGCCGCGCGTCGGCGAACCGGGTCTATCGGCCTGCTCCTGACCTCAGAGGTGCACGACGGGGCACGTCAGCGTGCGGGTGATGCCCGCGACGGCCTGCACCTTTGCCACGACGAGCTTGCCCAACTCGTCGACCGAGCGGGCTTCGGCGCGCACGATCACGTCGTACGGGCCGGTGACGTCCTCGGCGTTCGTGACACCCTTGAGGGTGGCGATCTCATGGGCGACGGCCGCTGCCTTGCCTACCTCGGTCTGGATCAGGATGTACGCATTGACGGCCATACGCGTGTCCTCTCGTCGGCGAGTCACCTGGACCGGTAGAACGTAGCGCAGGTGCCGCCGAGCGTTGCGACAATCGTCGGTGGCTGTGCAACCGCACACCCGATGCAACGGAAGGGCGAGGCAATCACCGTCTCAGAGCTTGGCGAGTTCGGGCTGATCAAGCGGATCAGCTCCGGACTGATTCCGGTCGAGTCGACCCTGATCGGTCCAGGTGACGACGCCGCAGTGGTCGCGACGAGCGACGGGCGGGTGGTCGTGTCGACGGACATGCTCGTCGAAGGTCGTCACTTCCGGCGTGACTGGTCCACCGCAGACGACATCGGCCACAAGGCCGCCGCGCGAAGCTTCGCCGACATCGTCGCCATGGGCGCAGTGCCCACCGCCCTGGTCGTCGCGTTCGCGGCGCCCGGCGAGCTGCCTGTCGACTGGGTCGACGGGCTGGTGGCCGGGCTGCGCGAGGAGTGCGGCGAGGTCGGCGCCGCGATTGTCGGAGGCGACATCTCCGCCGGCACCGACATCACGATCGCGTTGACTGCCCTCGGTGACCTTCAAGGCCGCTCGCCCGTGACGCTCGGCGGCGCCTCGCCCGGAGACGTCGTCGCGGTCGCCGGGCGGCTGGGTTGGGCCGCGGCGGGCTTTGCGGTTCTGGCCAGAGGGTTTCGCTCGCCGGTCCAGGTCGTCAGTGCGCACCGTCGACCCGAGCCGCCCTACGCGCAGGGCCCCATCGCTGCCGATCTCGGCGCGACGTCGATGACCGATGTCAGTGACGGGCTCGTCGCCGATCTCGGGCATGTGGCCGAGGCGAGTGGCGTCCGCATCAACCTGAGCGCGGCGCGGATCGACATCCCCGTGAAGCTTCGGGAGGTCGGTGCCGCGCTCAATGTCGACCCGCTCACGTGGATCCTCACCGGTGGGGACGACTACGGGCTCGTGGCGACGTTCCCCCCGCAGACCGATCTGCCGGAGGCTTGGACGGCTGTCGGCGCGGTGGCAGAGGGCGAGGGCGTCCGAGTCGACGGCCGGCGGTGGCCGGTCGGAGGGCACGAGCACTTCCGTTGAGCGCCCGACCTAGGCTCGATGACGTGAGCTTTCGTCTCGAACCGCGTCCATACGAGGACACACACGTCCAGGAGCTCGTCGCGACAGTCCAGGCCGAGTACGTGGACCGGTACGGGGGCCCCGACGAGGCGGCGGTCGAGCCCGGCGAGTTCGATCGGCCCGACGGGCTGTTTCTGGTCGGTCTGCTCGACGGTGCCCCCGTGGCGACCGGCGGGTGGCGACGCATCGGGTCCGACGGCGGCGACACCGTCGAGATCAAGCGCATGTTCGTCGTCGCCGGCGCGCGACGCCGCGGACTGGCGCGCAGGATGTTGGCGGCACTGGAGGAGTCGGCGGCTGCCGCGGGCGCCCGAAGGATCGTGCTGAACACCGGCGACCGGCAGCCGGAAGCCATCGAGCTGTACGAGTCCAGCGGCTACGTGCCCGTCGACGGCTTCGGCCACTACGCCTGTCACCCGGGCGCGATCTTCTACGGCAAGTCGGTCAGCACCTCAGCGGCGGGTGTGTGCTGAACGCGGACGTACGTCCAACCGCAAACGGCCCGTCTCGCGTCATGCGAAACGGGCCGTTTGCCTTTGTGACAAGTGCGTCAGCCGCGGGTGACCTTGCCCGCCTTCAGGCACGAGGTGCAGACGGTGATCCGGCGGCGGGTTCCGGGGGCGACCAGGGCACGGACCTTCTGCACGTTCGGGTTCCACCGGCGGTGGGTACGCCGATGGGAGTGCGAGACGGACATACCGAAGCCGGGCCCCTTGCCGCAGACATCGCAGACGTTGGCCACTATGGCCTCCTTGATCGACTTGCACGCCGAACGCGTGCCAAGACTGGTGGGTGCCCGGCCAGCCGCCGGACAACCTGACCAGTTTAGCTGCTGCGCGGCAAGGCAGCCAAACCGCGGCCGACCGGCCCGGGATTCGTCCCAGTATCCTGCGGCGAACCGTGATTCTGCCTGGGGGTGGACGTGCTGGAGGCGTTGGACGCGGACGCGGTCCGACGCTGGAGCCGCGCCGTCGTCGAGTCGTTGGAGCAACACCGGGCCGAGATCGACGACATCAACGTGTTCCCGGTGCCTGACGGCGACACCGGCACCAACCTTGCCCTGACCATGACGGCGGCCGACGAGGGGTTGCGGGCGGCGTCGGCACACACCGCTGCTGCCGCCTTGCGGGCACTGGCCCGAGCGGCCGTGCTCGGTGCGCGCGGCAACTCCGGCGTGATCATGTCCCAGCTGATGCGCGGGATCGCCGACGCGGCGAACGGCTGCGAAACCGTCGATGCCGTGGTGCTGCGGACCGGTCTGCGCATGGGAGCCGACGATGCCTGGTCGGCCGTCGCGAAGCCCGTCGACGGGACCATCCTGACCGTCGCGCGGGCCGCCGCCGATGCCGTACCGCGGGACGCGTCGCTCGGCGACCTGGTGCGCTCGGCGTTCTGGGCGGCACAGGATGCGCTCGCCCACACGCCCGACCAGCTCGCCGCGCTCGCAGAGGCGGGGGTCGTGGACGCGGGCGGTCGGGGCCTCGTCCTGGTTCTCGCAGCGTTGGCCCGCATCGTCACCGGCGACGCGTTCGCGGTGGCCTCACCACGTGTGGCACGGACGTGGAGCGTGCTGCACGCTGCCCGTGAGACCGGAAGCGGCGCCTTCGGCTACGAGGTGCAGTACCTGCTGGACGCGGCCGACGCGTCGGTGACGAGGTTGCGCGCGGCGCTCGGTGAGATCGGTGACTCGGTGGCCGTCGTCGGCACCGGCGAAGGCGTGTGGAACGTGCATGTCCACGTCAACGACGTGGGCGCGGCTCTCGAGGCGGGCGTCGAAGCGGGGCGTCCGCACCGGATCACCGTCGTGCGCTTCGCGGACGAGGCCGTGGCCGGCTCTGGCGTCCCTGGCGGTGGCTCGGCTGTTGTGGCGGTTGCCCCTGGCGAAGGACTTGGGCACCTCTTCGAGGCCGAGGGCGTGCGGGTGGTCGAGGGCCGCCAACCGTCGACTGCCGAGGTGTTGTCGGCCGTCCGGGGCACCGGAGCCGCACATGTCGTGCTGCTTCCCAACGCATCCCAGGTGGCCGGCGTGGCCGAAGCGGCCGCCGACCAGGCTCGCGCGGACGGGATCAGGGTCACGGTCGTTCCGACCCGTTCACCGGTTCAAGGGCTCGCGGCCGTCGCCGTCCACGATCCGATGCGGCGCTTCGACGACGACGTGGTGGCGATGGCCGAGGCAGCCGCGGCGACGCGCTTTGCCGAGATCACCATCGCCGAACGCGAGTCGCTCACCTCTGTCGGCATCTGTCAGGAGGGCGACGTCCTCGGCCTGATCGACGGCGAGGTCGTCGAGATCGGGCGTGGGCTGATCGCGGTCGTCTTCGCGATCACCGACCGGCTGCTCGGCGTCGGCGCGGAGCTGATGACGGTGCTCGTCGGCAGCGAAGCGCCGGTCGGCGTGGGCGAGCTGATCGGGCAGCACATCCACGAACGGGCGCCCCTGACCGAGGTGAGCGTGTACTTGGGTGGGCAACCGAAGTATCCGATCATCATCGGAGTCGAATGATCACCCTGGATTCGCGGCTCGACGACGTCGTCGGACGTGCCGCGAAGATCCTCGAGAAGGCGTTCGGTCTGCGCACGGTCGGCGACCTGCTTCGGCACTACCCGCGTCGGCTCGCCGAGCGCGGCGAGCTCACCGACCTGGCCTCGCTACGTGTCGACGACGAGGTCACCGTGCTCGCCGACGTCCGCTCCAGCCAGGTCAAGGGGCCACCGAGCCATGGCAGGGGAAGCTCCAGCTCGCAGCGACTCGTCGTGGTGGTGAGCGACGGCTCGGGCACGCTCGACCTCGTCTTCTTCGGGCGTGGCGTATGGCGCGCCAAGGATCTCGTGCCGGGAGTCCGCGGGCTGTTCTCGGGCAAGGTCGGCGTGTTCAACGGTCGGCGCCAGTTGGCTCATCCGGACTACGTGCTGCTGCGCGGTGACGGCCTGGACCGGCATGAGGCCGACGCGTACGCGGGGGCCCTGATCCCCGTCTATCCCGCCACGAAGGACATCCGCACGTGGACGATCTCGAACGCCGTCGAACTCGTCCTGGCGCAGCTCGATCCGCTGCCGGATCCGGTGCCGGTCGAGATCCTGGCCCGCCACGGGCTCGCCGGCTTCGACACCGCACTGCGCGCGATGCACCGACCGGAGAGCCGCGATGCGTGGTACGCCGCCCGCCGCAGGCTGAAATGGGACGAGGCGCTGGGCGTGCAGCTCGCGCTCGCTCAGCGCCGCGTCGCCGCGGGCCGCAACCCAGCGATCCCGCGGCCCCCGAGAGCGGGCGGGCTGCTGGAAGCGTTCGACCGGCGCCTTCCGTTCACGCTCACCAACGGGCAGCGCGAGATCGGCGATCTGCTCGCCGCTGAACTCGCGGCCGAACACCCGATGCATCGCCTGCTGCAGGGCGAGGTCGGATCGGGCAAGACCGTCGTTGCGTTGCGGGCGATGCTTCAGGTCGTCGACGCCGGTGGGCAGGCGGCTCTGCTGGCGCCGACCGAGGTGCTGGCCCAGCAGCACGCCCGCTCGATCGAGGCGCTGCTCGGGCCCCTCGCCCAGGGCGGGCGTCTGGGTGCCGAGGACGACGCCACTCGCGTCGCGCTGCTGACCGGTTCGTTGCCGACCGCCGCGCGCAAGGCTGCCTTGCTCGATGCGGCGGCCGGGACGGCTGGAGTCGTGGTGGGTACGCACGCACTCATCCAGCAGCACGTCAGCTTCGCCGATCTCGCGATGGTCGTCGTCGACGAGCAACATCGGTTCGGCGTGGAGCAGCGCGACGCCTTGCGGAGCAAGGCAAAACAGCCGCCGCACCTGCTGGTCATGACGGCCACACCGATTCCGCGCACCGTCGCGATGACCGTGTTCGGTGACCTCGAGACGTCCACTCTCGCCGAGTTGCCGGCAGGAAGGTCACCGATCTCGACGGTGGTCATCCCCATGGGCGAAAAGCCGGAATGGCTCGATCGCGCATGGCAACGGATCCGGGAGGAGGTCGCCGCCGGACACCAGGCGTTCGTCGTGTGTCCGCGCATCGGTGACGGTGGGGCCGAGACCGACATCGACGTGGAGGACGCGCCCCCGGACGAGGCGAAGCGCCCGTCCATGGCGGTGATCGACGTCCTCGGCACCTTGACAGGCGGCCCGTTGGCCGGACTGCGAGTGGCGCCACTTCACGGCCGTCTACAGCCGGATGAGAAGGATCGCGTCATGACCGACTTCGCCGCGGGACGCATCGACGTGCTCGTGGCGACGACGGTCATCGAAGTCGGGGTGGACGTGCCGAACGCCGTCGTGATGATCGTGCTCGACGCTGACCGATTCGGTGTGTCGCAGCTGCATCAGCTTCGCGGCCGGATCGGCCGAGGCGCCACGCCTGGCGTGTGCTTGCTCGTCTCCGACGCGCCCGCGGGTTCACCTGCTCGCCAACGGCTCGATGCCATTGCCGCGACGAACGACGGGTTCGAGCTGGCGAGGTTGGACGTCGAGCAGCGGCGCGAGGGCGACGTCCTCGGCGCGGCGCAGTCCGGTTCGCGGTCGCAACTGCGCCTACTGTCGCTCCTTCGGGACGAGGACCTCATCGCGTCGGCGCGGGTCGAAGCGACCGCGCTCGTCGACGGCGATCCGGATCTCGTCGCACACCCGCTGCTCGCCGCGCAGGTCGCGACGCTCATCGGTGCCGAGCAGGCCGAATACCTGGAGAAGGCGTGAGTCGAGAATGCGTGATCCGCGCCGTGCCGACGACCTCGTCGAGGCGCTCCTGATGCGCATCGTCGGAGGAGTGGCGAAGGGCAGGCGGTTGGCCGCCCCGGCACGAGGTACCCGGCCCACCTCCGATCGCGCTCGGGAGGCCCTCTTCAACTCGCTGTCCGGGCTGCTCGACCTGACCGGCATTCGCGTCCTGGACCTCTTCGCGGGCACTGGGGCAGTCGGGCTCGAGGCGCTGTCGCGAGGCGCGGCCGCGGTCACGTTCGTCGAATCCGATCGCGACGCCTGTGCGGCACTTCGACACAACATCGACGCGGTGGGCCTCGACGGCACCGAGATCCACCGGCGCCCGGCGGCGACCTATCTCGTGGCCGGCGGTGCGGACAAGCCCTTCGACTTCGTCTTCGCGGACCCGCCCTACGCCTTCGGCGAGCAGCCGTTGGGTGTGTTGTTGACCACGTTGGCCGAACCGCAATGGCTGGCCGAACACGCCGTCGTGGTCGTCGAACGCTCGGCCCGGGGCCCCGAACCGCGCTGGCCGGACTCGATCGAGCCGATCAAACAGAAACGCTACGGCGAGGGTGTGCTTTGGTACGGTCGCCGGCGATGAGCACCTCACCTGAGCCTGGGCGATCGCCGCACGACGTCGGCGAAGTCCGACCTGTCCGGCGAGCCGTCTGCCCGGGGTCGTTCGACCCGGTCACCAACGGCCACCTCGACATCATCGAGCGCGCGGCGCATCTCTATGACGAAGTCGTCGTCGCGGTGTTCGTCAACCAGTCCAAGTCCAGTCTGTTCAGCGTCGAGGAACGTCGCGAGATGCTGCTCGAGGCGACCGCCGCCTACGGCAACGTCAGCATCGACACGTTCCACGGGCTGGTCGTCGACTACTGCCGCCACCACGGGATCCCGGTGATCGTCAAGGGATTGCGCGCGGTCAGCGACTTCGACTACGAGCTGCAAATGGCGCAGATGAACCGGGGCCTGGCCGGCGTCGACACGCTGTTCATGCCGACCAATCCGGAGTACAGCTTCCTGGCCTCCAGCCTGGTCAAAGAGATCGCGAAGTGGGGTGGCGACGTGTCGTCGCTCGTGCCCGCGAACGTGCTCAAGCGTCTTACCGAACGCGCTGCCTCGGCGGAGTGAAGCCGAGCCGATGACCGATCAGTCGCTCCGGCGCACGGACGAGTTGCTCACCGAGCTCGTCGAACTGATCGAGACCGCTCGCGCACTTCCCATGTCCTCCTCGATCGTCGTTCCCAGAGAACGGGTCCTCGATCTGCTGGACGAGCTTCGCGAGACCATGCCTCCCGAGATGCAGGAGGCCCGTCGCACGATCACGGCCCGCGACGCGCTGCTGCGTGAGGCGAGCGAACAAGCCGAGCGGCTCCGGCAGGAGGCCGATGAGCGCGCGCAGGAGCTGATCGACGCCGGGCGTGTCGAGCATGAGCGTCTGGTGTCGGTGACCGACGTACATCGGGCCGCGACCCAGGAGGCAGAGAGGGTTCGAGCGGATGCGGCCAGCCACCTCGCCGATGCGCGCGCCGCCGCGCAGCGCGTCGCCGAGCAGCTGCGCGTCGACGCCATTGCGTACGCCGCGAAGCTGAAGGTGGACGCCGACGACTACACGGACCGCACGCTGGCCGAGTTTGCCGAGACCCTGCACCGTGCGGCGGCAGTCGCCGAACAGGGCCGGGTGGCTCTGGCCCGCCGCCGCGCCGACTCGGAAAACCCCACGGAGGACGTCCCGAAGCCACCGATTTCTGGCTGAGGCCCCGCCTCGGCTAAGCTGACTGGTGGCCTCATCCAAACAAGGCCGACTTCGTATGCCTGAGAACAACACACCGAAGCAGCGTGGCGCGCGCCACGTCGATGCCCGAAACCCCTTCGTCTTCGACGTTCGGGAGCTCGGGCGCCGTCCGGGTTCGATGCGTGAGCATCGGCGTGATGTTCCCGCGCCTGCGGGGTTGGGCCTCGACATCATCGGGGTACCTCACGGTGCCCCGCTCGTACTCGACATACGGCTCGAGTCGGTCACCGAGGGCGTGCTTGTCACAGGCACGGTCACGGGCCCGCTCACCGGCGAGTGCGGGCGGTGCCTCGAACCGTTCTCCGATGTGCTCACCGTCGACGTCTGCGAGCTGTTCGCCTATCCGGACAGCGTCACGGACGAGACGACCGAGCAGGATGAGGTCCACCGGGTCGACGGCGAACTTCTCGACATCGAACCGGTGGTGCGTGACGTGGTGGTGCTCGGCCTGCCGTGGACCCCACTCTGCAGAGCGGACTGCGGCGGGTTGTGCCCAACGTGCGGGCAGCGGCTCGACGAGTTGCCCGCCGAGCACGCGCACGACGTGATCGACTCACGATGGGCCGCTCTCGCAGCGTTCGCCGACGCTGGGAACAGCGGCACGCAAGCACCGACAGACGTATCCGACCAGCTCGACTAGTCAGGAGAAACCGACGTGGCTGTCCCGAAGCGGAAGATGTCGCGCAGCAACACCCGGGCTCGCCGCTCCCAGTGGAAGACCACTGCGCCGACCCTGGTTCGCTGCCCGAACCGCGCCTGCGGCGAGATGAAGCTGCCGCACACGGCGTGCGGCAACTGCGGCCAGTACGACGGCAAGCAGGTCCTCGCGGTCTGACGGCGTGGCTGCCACACCCGAACTTGCCGATCAGGCCGAGCTCGCTGCTGCCCTCGGCGTCACGGTCGACGCCGAGTTGTTGCAGCGAGCCCTGACGCACCGTTCGTACGCGTACGAACACGGCGGCCTGCCGCACAACGAGCGCCTGGAGTTCCTCGGCGACGCCGTGCTCGGCATCGTCGTCACCGAGACGCTGTACCGCGATCATCCCGACCTCACCGAGGGCAAGCTGGCGAAGCTGCGCGCCTCGGTGGTCAACATGCGGGCGCTCGCGGACATCGCACGCGGCATGGTTCCACGCGGACTCGGCGCGTATGTCCGCCTCGGCCGGGGCGAAGAAGTGACCGGTGGGCGCGACAAGTCCAGCATTCTTGCTGACACGGTTGAAGCCGTGCTCGGTGCCGTCTACCTCGAGCACGGCCTGGACGGCGCCGGCCGCGTGGTCCACGCGCTGTTCGACACGCTGATGGACGACGTCGCCAACAGCGGCGCCGGCCTCGACTGGAAGACGAGCCTTCAGGAGCTCACTGCCGAGCGTGGCTTGGGCGTGCCCGATTACGTGATGGCCTCCGAGGGCCCGGATCACGCCAAGATGTTCACCGCACGCGCCCGGGTGGCCGGCCAGACTTTCGCCGCCTGCACGGGCCGGAGCAAGAAGGAAGCAGAGCAGGCCGCCGCCGAGACGGCGTGGCGAGCGATCACGGCCAACGCCGCCGAAGCGTCCTGACGCCGAAGACCGTCAGTGCCCGAACTGCCAGAAGTCGAGACCGTCCGCGACGGGCTGCACCGATGGGTCGTCGCCCGCACCGTCGCCGACGTCGAGATCCGGCACCCGCGCGCAGTGCGCCGGCACCTGCCTGGCGCGGCCGATCTGGCCGCGCGGCTGGTCGGCGCGAGCGTCGAGTCGGCGGACCGGCGCGGCAAGTACCTGTGGCTGCCGCTGCGCCACCCCAGCGCTTCGCCGGACGGTGCCGACGGCCCGCCCGAGGAGGCGCTCGTCGCACACCTGGGCATGAGTGGCCAGCTGCTCGTACAGCCGGCCGACGAGCCGGATCAGCGTCATCTGCATGTACGAATCCGATTCGCGGACGGCGGACCCGAGTTGAGGTTCGTCGACCAACGGACGTTCGGCGGGCTCATGCTCGACGACCTGGTTGCCACAGCAGATCACGGTGATCGCGTTCCCGCACAGATCGCACACATCGCGCGTGATGTCATCGATCCGTTGTTCGACGAGGGCGCGTTCTCGTCGCGACTGCGGCGCCGCGACTCCGCCGTCAAGCGGGCGCTGCTCGACCAGACGTTGGTGTCCGGCATCGGCAACATCTATGCCGACGAGTCGTTGTGGCGGGCCGAGCTGCACGGTGAGCGCCGCTCCCGCACGCTGAGCCGGCGCGCGGTCGCCGAGTTGACCGGGCACGTGCGCGACGTGCTGGGCGATGCGTTGCGAGCCGGCGGCACCTCGTTCGACGCGCTTTACGTCAACGTCAACGGTCAGAGCGGCTACTTCGACAGGTCGTTGGCGGTGTACGGACGCGAACACCAGCCCTGCCCCCGCTGCGGCACGCCCATCCGCCGGATCGCGTTCATGAACCGGTCGAGCTTCTACTGTCCGACCTGCCAACGACGGCCCCGCGTGATCCGTGTCAAACCCAGAGGCACCAACGGGGGAGGAAACTAAGCAAATAGGATGTATCGCACGTCCAGGATGTTGACCGCTCGTTACCTCGGTGAGACCATTGGATGACTTGGCGGGGGCCTCGCTTCGCGGAGACGGAATCAGACGCCGACAGGCTTCTGAGGTAGTGACCGCACAGCGCCCCTCCCGTCGCGTCGACAACAAGCCAACCTGTCCAGGTCGGCCGGGATCTCAACGAGCCCGCGCGAACCGATCCAGACATCCAGGTGAAGTGAAGGGTCCCCCACATGGCGCGCGCTTTGCTCGGTTACGTAGGCAACAGCACGGATCAGGCTCTGGCACTCGAGGTCGCGCGGCTTCGGCGGCGCGTGTCCGAACTCGAGTCGCTGGTCGCTGAACTCCGTGCCAGCATGCGGGTCGAAATCGACCTGGAGCTGCATCGAATCGCGCAGGCGGCTGAGCCCGCCCTCACCTGAGGCGCTGCGCCGAGCCCCTCGTGTGCGATCGGCTATTGCCGCGCGCGCTAAGTTTTCCCGAACGATCGTGGCGTGGTTTCGCTGCGCCGAAGACCTGATCCGGGAGTCTCGTGCATCTCAAGTCGTTGACGCTGCGGGGCTTCAAGTCCTTTGCATCGGCCACCACCCTTCGCTTCGAACCAGGCATCACCGCCGTCGTCGGTCCGAACGGGTCTGGCAAGAGCAACGTCGTCGACGCCATCGCCTGGGTACTCGGCGAGCAGGGCGCGAAGGCCCTGCGCGGCGGCAAGATGGAGGACGTCATCTTCGCCGGAACGGCTGGGCGCCCGCCGCTGGGCCGAGCCGAGGTCACGCTCACGATCGACAACAGCGACAACGCCCTTCCGATCGACTACAGCGAGGTCTCGATCACCCGGCGGATGTTCCGCGAGGGCACGAGCGAGTACGAGATCAACGGTGAGTCCGCGCGGCTGCTGGACATCCAGGAGCTGCTGTCGGACTCAGGCATCGGCCGCGAGATGCACGTCATCGTCGGGCAGGGCCAGCTCGACTCGGTGCTGCAGGCAAGACCTGAGGACCGTCGCGGGTTCATCGAAGAGGCGGCCGGTGTCCTCAAGCACCGCAAGCGCAAAGAGAAAGCCCTCCGCAAGCTCGAGTCGATGCAGGCCAACCTGACCCGGCTGACCGACCTCACAGGTGAGCTGCGCCGTCAGCTCAAGCCGCTCGGCAAGCAGGCCGAGATCGCGCGCAGGGCGGCGGGGGTGCAGGCCGAGCTGCGTGACTCGCGGCTGCGGTTGCTCGCCGACGACATGCTCATCCTGCGCTCGCAGCTCGAGCGCGAGGTCGCCGACGAAGAGGCGATCAGGATCCGGCGCGCCGAGGTCGAGGCCGCGCTCGAGCAGGCGCGGGCTCGCGAGGCAGAGCTCGAGGAGTCGGTCGCGGCCGACGCGCCGCTCGTCGCGCGTACGCAGGAGAACTGGTATCGCCTGTCGGCCCTGGAGGAGCGGTTCCGAGGGACCGCGTCACTGGCTGCCGAGCGCGCCCGCCATCTCGCCGAAGAGCCGGACGTCGTCCGCACCGGCCGCGAACCCGAGGCGATGGAGGCCGAGGCAGCCGAGGTTCGCGCCGAGGAGGCCGAGCTTCAAGCGGCCCTCGCGGACTCACACGCCGCGTTGACCGAGATCGTGGGCGGCAGGCAGGACCTCGAGCGTCAGCTCGCCGAGGCCGAGCGCGCGCTGGTCGCGGCGGCACGCGCGGTTGCCGATCGACGCGAGGGGCTGGCCAAACTCATGGGTCAGGTCAACGCCCTGCGCACCAGAGCCACGGCCGGCGGCGACGAGATCGCCCGCCTGTCCGCGGCAGCGACCGACGCCCGCGAGCGCGCCGCCGTCGCCGAGGCCGCACTCAATCGGTTGCAGGCCGAGGTCGGCGCCCTCGACGAGGGCGAGCTGGGCCTGGACGAGCGGCACGAGGCCGCGGTGGCCGCGTACGAATCGATCAGCGCCAGGGTCAGGGAGCTTGCCCAGAACGAGCGTGACGCCGAACGCGAGCGTTCGACGTGGACTGCGCGTGCCGACGCGCTCGCGATGGGACTGACCACGAAGGACGGCGCGGGCGCCCTGCTGGCGGCCGGGTCCCGGCTGCCGGGCGTGCTCGGCTCGGTCGCCGCCCTGCTGACGGTCGACGCGGGCCACGAGGCTGCCGTGGCCGCGGCGCTGGGTGCAGTCGCCGACGCGGTCGCGGTCGCGTCGCCCACGGACGCGGTCAGCGCGCTCGAGCTGCTCAAGGAGTCCGATGGCGGGCGCGCCGGCCTGCTCGTGGGCGGGCCCGCGGCGTCTCCGCAACGCTCCATGTGGCCGGCCCTGCCGGCTGACGCGGCCTGGGCGATCGACGTCGTGCGAGCACCTGACTCGGTGCGCGCGAGCGTCGACGACGCTCTCGACAGGGTGGCTGTCGTTGTCGATCTCGCGGCGGCGCGCAGCCTCGTCGCGGATCACCCGGACGTGCGCGCGGTCACCCGCGCCGGTGATCTGCTGGGATCGCGGTGGTCGGCCGGTGGGTCGTCCTCCACGCCGAGTGCCATCGAGATTCGTGCCGCTGTGGACGAAGCGCAGCAGAAGGCCGACGAGGCCGCGGCCAGGCACGATCGACTGCACGCGCAGCTCACCGAGGCGCGGGCCCGCGCGGAGGCGCTGGAGGCCGACGTCGAGGCTGCGCTCGTCGCCCTGCACGAGTCCGACGCCAAGCTGTCGGCCGTCGCCGAGCAACTGGCCGAGCTGGGCCAGGAAGCACGTTCGGCCAGCGCTGAAGCCGAACGCCTCAACTCGGCGCGGGCAGAGGCCGAGAACGCGCGCGACCGCGACCTTGCCGGCCTGTCCGAGTTGGAGGAGCGGCTGCATCTCGCCGAAGCCCAGGCCGACGATGCGGCCGAGCCCGCGACGGATGAACGGGACACCTTGCAGAGCCGAGTGGCCCAGGCCCGTCAGGGCGAGATGGATGCCCGGCTCGCGGTACGAACCGGCGAAGAGCGGGTCCGGGCCGTCTCCGGCCGAGCCGAGCAGTTGCTGCGCGCCGCGGAGGTCGAGCGTGCGGCCCGGCGGCGCCAGCAAGCGGCCCGCGAGGCCAGAGCCCGCGGCGCGGTCGTGGCGGCGGCGGTGCGCGACGCCGCCGAGCAGACGCTGGTCCATCTCGCCGAATCGGTCGCGGCGGCGATCGCCGAACGCGACGCCGCCCAGCACGACCGGGTCGTCCGCGAAGGTGAGTTGCTCACGCTGCGCACCCGCACCCGTCAGCTCGGCGAGGAGCTCGCCCGACTCACCGACGCGGTTCACCGCGACGAGATGGTGCGCGCCGAGCAGCGCCTGCGCATCGAGCAGCTCGAGAGTCGCGCTGTGGACGAGTACGGCGTCGAGGTCGACACCCTGGTCGCGGAGTACGGCCCTGATCAGCCTTGCCCGCCCAGCTCGATCGAGGTGGCCGAGTACGAGCAAGCGCGTGAGCGCGGCGAAGACGTCGTCGCGCCGCAGCCCGGACCGTTCCACCGTCCGACGCAGGAGAAGCGTGCCGCGCGCGCCGACCGCGATCTTGCCCTGCTCGGCAAGGTGAATCCGCTCGCCCTCGAGGAGTTCGCGGCGCTCGAGGAGCGGCACCGGTTCCTGTCGACCCAGCTCGAGGACGTCAAGGCAACCCGTCGCGATCTGCTCACCGTGGTCAAGGAGGTCGACGACCGCATTCTAGAGGTCTTCACCAGTGCCTACGAGGACGTCGCCCGAGAGTTCGAGATCGTCTTCGCGACGCTGTTTCCCGGCGGCGAGGGCCGGCTGGTGCTCACCGACCCGGACGACATGCTGCTCACGGGTATCGATGTCGAAGCCCGGCCGCCCGGCAAGAAGGTCAAGCGGCTGTCGCTGCTGTCAGGCGGCGAGCGGTCGCTCACCGCGGTGGCCCTGCTCGTGGCGATCTTCCGCGCCCGGCCGAGTCCGTTCTATGTGTTGGACGAGGTAGAGGCCGCGCTCGACGACACGAACCTCGGCCGCCTGATCGCCCTGATCGCGCAGCTGCGCACCAGCAGCCAGATCATCGTCATCACCCACCAGAAGCGGACGATGGAGATCGCCGACGCGCTCTACGGCGTGACCATGCGCGGCGACGGAGTCACCCAGGTGATCAGCCAGAGGCTTCGCGACGCAGAGGGCGAGGCGCTGGCGCCGTCGGGCTGAGTCGGCCTGATCCGAGTGGCACGCGTCACATACCGTGACGGTTGCCCGACGTGAGCAGACTGTGAAATGGATCAGGTGATTAGGGCGATGTCGGCCCATTCGCCTACCGTGGTGGAGTGACGAAGCCGAGTCCTAACTCTCGACCTCGCCGGGTGTGGGGCGCCGTTGCCCTGGTCGCCGGCGCCAGCGTGATCCTTGCTGCCTGCTCATCGGGCAACTCCTCCTCTCCGAAGACGGCAGGCAGCACCACCTCGCCGGCCAGTCAGTCCAGTGGGGCCACGTCCAGCGCCTCGAGCTCGTCGGCGCCGTCCACGACCGCGCCCGCCGCGAAGCCGGTCCACGTCTCGGTGAACCTCGGCGACGGCGCGCAGGTCGGTGTAGGCATGCCGATCATCGCGACGTTCAAGGTCAAGGTGACGAACGCGGCGGCCTTCCAGCAGGCCACCAAGGTCACGGTCAACGGGGCCCCCGTCAGTGGGGCGTGGTACTTCGAGTACTCCGACCCGGCGAGCGGCCACATCATGGAGGGGCACTACCGCCTGCAGCAGTACTGGCCCGCGCACGCCAGAGTCCACATGGACCTTCCGGTCAAGGGCCTGTCCGCCGGCAAGGGGCTGGCCTTCGACGACAGCCTGACCCTGGACTTCGCGACCGGCGCGGCGAACATCGCGGTCGTCGACGACGTCAACCACACGCTCACTCTCACCTCCGACGGCAAGCCCTGGGGCACGTTCCCGGTCTCGCTGGGCGCGTCCGACACCCGCACCCGCGCGGGCACCAAAGTGGTGATGGAGAAGGGCGCGAGCATCTGCATGAAGGGCCCTGGGTACGACGAGTGCGGAGTGAAGTACACGCAGCGCCTGACCTACGACGGTGAGTACCTGCACGCCGCGCCCTGGAACGTCTACAACATCACGCACGGTGTCGACTCGTCGAACGGCTGCACCAACCTGCTCACGGCCGACGCCTTGAAGTTGTACAACTTCATGGAGGTCGGCGACGTCGTGGAGTACCCCAACGCCAACGGCGGCAAGATGCAGCTGGGCCAGGGATACGGCGACTGGAACGTGCCGTGGGCCCTGTGGCAGACCGGCGGAGCAGTCACCACCACGACCTGACCGCGCCGAGGTCAGGCGGGCCTCGCGAGTGCTGGCCCGCAGATCGATCAGGTTTTCCCCGCCCGCGTTCGGTTGAGGTCCCTTGAGTTCAAGCAGTGAGTGCAACACCGCGTGCTCTGTGAGGTGTTGCTGTGCCGGAGTCTCGGGTGTCGCGTGAGGTTGTGCGGCGGTTCTGGGTGTTGATCAAGGAAGGGGCGTCGACGGAGGACGCGGCGGGTGCGGTCGGCGTGTCGCCGGTCTCGGGTCGGCGGTGGTTCCGTAAGGCTGGCGGGATGGCCCCGTTGTCGCTGGTCCCGCCGCCGCAGCATGGGTTGCGGCTCAGGTTCGCCGAGCGCGAGGAGATCGCCGCCGGCGTCGCTGCGGGTCTGTCGATCCGCCAGATCGCCCGGGCGATCGACCGGGCTCCATCCACGGTGCTGCGCGAGCTCGGGCGCAACGCCCACGGTGCCCGATACCGTCGCCTGCTCCGGCCGGGCGCCGATGTGCGGGGCCGGCCGGGGGTGACGCGTTACCGACCCAGCTTGGCTCAGCAGCGCGCCGATGAGCGGGCGCGGCGACCCAAGCCGGCCCTGCTCGCCGGTCACGAGGTGCTGCGCGATCAGGTGCAGACGTGGCTGGACGAGAGGTACTCGCCCGAGCAGATCGCACATCGGCTCAGACTGGACTTCCCCGAGCAGCCGGAGATGCGGGTGTCGCACGAGACGATCTACCAGTCGCTGTATGTGCAGGGCCGCGGCGCGCTGCGCCGCGAGCTGACCGCCTGCCTGCGCACCGGCCGGGCGCTGCGCAAGCCCCGACGACGGGCCGGGCAGCGCCGCACCCGGATCCCGGACATGGTCAACATCAGCGAGCGGCCGGCCGAGGTCGAGGACCGGGCGATCCCCGGACACTGGGAAGGCGATCTGATCATCGGCGCCGACAGCGCCTCGGCGATCGGCACTCTGGTCGAACGAACAACCCGGTTCGTGCTGCTGCTGCACCTGCCCGAACGCCACGGCGCTGTCGAGGTCGAACACGCCATGGTCCAGGCGATCAGCCGACTGCCCGCCACCTTGCGCCGCACCCTGACCTGGGACCAGGGCATCGAGATGGCCAACCACGCCAAGATCGCCCAGGCCACCGGGCTCGCGATCTACTTCTGCGACCCCCACTCACCCTGGCAGCGCGGCACCAACGAGAACAACGGGCTATTGCGCCAGTACTTCCCCAAGAGCAGCGACCTGTCGATCTACCCGCCCGACTACCTCGACTACGTCTCGATGCAACTCAACCGCCGCCCCCGCAAGACCCTCCAATGGAAGAACCCCGCCGAAGCCCTCGACGAACTACTCTCACGACCGACCGATCCATCAGGCGTTGCGCTCACCGGCTGAATCCGCCTCCCGCAAAGCGGTCAGCCGCAGGGAAGACCTGATCAACCTCGTCTGCCTGCGCAGCGCACGCTCCGCGCATTTCTGCTCATATGGCGGCACTGACAAGATGGACGCGTGGTTTATCTCTGGATAGCGCTGGCCGTGATTGTCGTCGCGGCGCTGGTGGTCGCAACCCTCGTCGTACCTCGCGTTCGGCGGCGGCCAGGTCCGC
>Ga0209014_10000466_pt1 | contig 23551 bp, 18 predicted proteins | sample BarGraNGADG00212_FD_184491 | JGI IMG/M metagenome (GOLD analysis project Ga0209014, IMG submission 184491) | Arctic peat soil microbial communities from Barrow, Alaska - Barrow Graham LP Ref core NGADG0002-212 (SPAdes) (version 2) | ecosystem: Environmental > Terrestrial > Soil > Wetlands >...
GCCGAGCCGCCGGTGGCAAGCATGGGGTCGAGCACGAAGACATCACGCTGTGCGAGGTCGGACGGCACCTTGAAGTAGTACTCCACCGGCTGAAGCGTGTCGTGGTCGCGGTACAATCCGATGTGTCCCACGCGCGCCGACGGCATGAGCGCGCGGATGCCGTCGACCATGCCGAGCCCGGCGCGCAGGATGGGGACAAGCACGGGCTCGTGCCCGGCGAGACGCTGCGCAAACATGGTCTCGAGCGGGGTCTCGATGGTCACCGGTTCGAGCGGCAGGTGACGTGTGGCCTCGAACGCCATGAGCATGGCGAGTTCGTCCACCAGCTCCTTGAAGACCTTGGTGGGGGTGGAGCGGTCGCGCAGGATCGACAGCTTGTGCTGGATGAGCGGGTGCTCGATGACCGTGAGGCCAGGGAGCGTCAGGGAGGTGACCATAGGGTGAAAAGCTAGTATCTTGGCCGACATGAAAGAATACCAAGCCGCGATCCTGCGCCTCACGAGCCGCGTGCGCGACGACGAAGATGCGCTGACCGACCTGCTGAACGAACGCAGCCGCTCGGGGTGGGAGCCCGCCATGATGACGCAGGACGACCAGCGCATCACGGTGGTATTCCAGCGAAGGACGAATGCCGACGCCACCTGAGCGCAGGCCCACTCCATGCAACTGACCGTCCAGGGCGCGGCCCGCGAAGTCACGGGGTCGTGCCACGTGGTGCAGGCGCACGGCCGCACCTTCCTGCTCGACTGCGGGCTGTTCCAGGGCCGGCGAGCCGAGGTGCAGCAAAAGAACCTGGCCCTGCCGGTGCCCATCCGGGAGATTGACGCGATCATCCTGTCGCACGCGCACATCGATCACTCGGGTCGCCTGCCGCTGCTGGTGCACGAGGGGTACAACAAGCCGATCCACTGCACGCGTGCCACGCGCGATCTGTGCGAGCCGATGCTGGCCGACTCGGCGCACATCCAGGAGAGCGACGCGGAGCACTTGGCGCGGAACAAGCGAGAGCACTTTGCGCCGTTGTACGCAGTGCGCGACGCCGTGCGGACGATCGAGTTGATGGTACCGCACGCGTATGACGAGCGGTTCGAAGTGGCGCCCGGGGTGTTTGTGACCTTCTCGGAGGCCGGCCACATCCTGGGATCGGCCTCGGTGACGCTCGAGGTGTCAGACGGCGAGCACGTGAAGCGGCTGGTGTTCAGTGGCGACATCGGGCGATCGGGACTGTCCATTTTGCGGGATCCCAAGCCACCGGGCAACGCGGACTGGGTGCTGATGGAGTCGACGTACGGCAATCGCGACCACGAATCGGTGGCCGGGACGCGCGCCGAGCTGGCGCGCGTGATTCGCGAGACAGTTGCGCGCGGCGGCCGCGTGCTGGTGCCGGCCTTTGCCGTGGGTCGGACGCAGGAACTGGTGTACGACCTGCACCAGTTGGCCGAGGCCGGGGAAATTCCGCGGATTCCGATCTACATCGACAGTCCGCTGGCGACGAAGGCGACCGAGGTGTTCGAACGGAACGCCGACATCTTCGACCAGACCGAAGGCATGGTGCGGAGCCACAACGGCACCTCGTTGTTCCAGTTTCCGCTGCTGAAGTACACGCCAAGCGTCGAGGACTCCAAGGCGCTGTCGCAGGCCACCGGACCGATGGTGATCATCTCGGCGTCGGGCATGGCCGAGTCGGGGCGCATCCTGCATCACCTGCAGCAGGGGGCGCCGAACCCGAGCAATACGATTTTGGTGGTCGGTTTCATGGCGCAGCACACGCTGGGGCGGCGCATTGTGGAACGCGCGGCGACCATCAAGACGTTTGGTGTGGAGGTGCCCCTGCGGGCGCAGGTGGTGGTGCTGAATGGATACAGCGCGCACGCCGACCGGACGGAGCTGGCCGCGTGGTTGCAGGCCGTGCGCGCCACGTCGCCGCGCCTGAAGGACGTCTTTCTGGTGCACGGTGAACCTGAGGCACAGGACGCCTTTGGCGTGCAGCTGCGCGAGCGCGGATACCGGGTGCACATGCCCACGATGGGGACGCACATCTCGCTGGGCTAGGGTTACGAGTGGTCTCTCACGGAGAGTAGTAGGGGTACCTGTGCGTGCGGTGCGCGCGCATTTTACGACGATGCGCATTCCCGTCGAGTCGTATCGCCTGCCAAATGGCCTGCTCGTGACGTGTTCCGAGGATCATTCGGCACCGGTGGTGGCCGTGAACCTGTGGTACCACGTGGGCTCGGCGAACGAGCGCGAGGGACGCACCGGTTTTGCGCACCTGTTCGAGCACATGCTGTTCCAGGGGTCCGAACACGTGGGTTCCAACGAGCACTTCGAGCTGGTGCAGCGCGCCGGTGGCACGCTGAACGGCTCGACGTGGCTGGACCGCACCAATTACTTCGAGACGGTGCCGTCGCACCACCTGGAGCTGGCGCTCTGGCTGGAGGCCGATCGCATGGGTGCGCTGCTGCCGGCCATGACGCAGGAGAAGCTCGACACGCAGCGTGATGTGGTGATGAACGAACGGCGCTGGAGTGTGGACAACCAGCCGTACGGTTCGTGGTGGGAACGGCTGCCGATGCTGTGCTACCCGCCGACGCATCCGTTCCATCACTCGCTCATGGGAAGCATGGAAGACCTGACGGCGGCCAGCCTGGACGACGTGGCCGGGTTCTTCCGCACATTCTACACGCCGGACAACGCGGTGCTGACGATTGCCGGCGACTTTGATGCCACCGAAGTGCGCACCATGGTGGAGAGGCACTTTGGCGAGATCCCGCGCGGCAACGGACGCCCGCCGCTGGCGCCGATGGAGCTGCCGCGCACGTTCGGCGAGTGGAAGCGGGAAGTGGTGGAGGACGACGTGATGCTGCCGCGGCTCTTCCTGACGTTCCGCACGAGCGTGTTTGGATCGAGCGCCTACTATGCGGGCAGCGTATGCGCCGCGGTGCTGGGCATGCGGCGCGGAAGCCGGCTGTATCGCGCGCTCGTTCGCGAGCGCGAGGTGGCGAGCGACGTAAGCGCCTTCACGTGGGACCTGGCGAAGGGTGCCGACCTGTTGGTCGTGGATGCAACGGCACGACCGGGAACGGATGCGGTGACACTGGAAGCAGCGGTGGTGGCCGAGATCGACCGGCTGCGCACCGAAGGAGCCGGCGCCGACGAAGTGGCGCGCGCGCTGGCACTGATAGAGACCGATTATGTGATGTCGATGCAGGCAGCGGGCGACCGGGCCGACGCGCTCTCCAAGTTTGCGACGCTCTTTGGCGATCCGGCGCTCGTCAACGAACAACTCGACAAGTATCGCGCGGTGACGGCAGACGCGGTGACGGCGTTCGCGCGGGAATTCCTGGGCGAGGACAATCGGGCATCGCTGGTGTACGTGCCACGGGCTGTTGCGGAGGAAGCGTGACCATTTCAGAGCGTCCGCAGCCCGGCGATCCACGCCCGTATGAATTTCCGTCGACGGAACGGTTCACGCTGGGGAATGGCCTGCGCGTAATCGTTGCCCCCATGCCGCGCCTGCCGCTGGTGAGCATCCTCGCGGTGGTCGATGCCGGCGCATCGGGTGATGGCGCCGGAAACGAGGGACTGGCATCGCTGACGGCTGCTGCCCTGGCCGAGGGGGCGGCAGAGCGCGGCGGGCCGGCGTTGGCCGAGGCGTTTGAACGGCTGGGGACGGGCCTGGAGAGTGGCGCCGGCTGGGACGACGCAACGGTGCAGCTGACGGTGACGCCGGCGCGACTCGACGATGCACTGGCGCTGCTGGCCGACGTGCTGATGGCGCCGCGGTTCGCCGATGGGGATGTGGCGCGGTTGAAGGCCGAGCGGCTGGCGGAATTGTTGCAGGAGCGCGTGGAGCCGCGGGGACTGGCCGACGAGCGCTTTGCGCGCGTGGTGTATGACGAGTCATCGCGGTATGCGCGAGCGGCGGGCGGCACGAGCGCATCGGTGCGGGCACTGGACGCCGCGCAGGTGCGCGCCTGGCACGAGGCCAGGTACAGCGGCGCGACGACGACGCTCATCGTGACCGGGGACGTGACACCCGAACGCGTGCGCTCGCTCGTGGAGCGGCGACTCGGCGCGTGGTCGCGGCCGGTGCAGCGCATGCCGGCGGTGGTGGTGGGTGCGCGGTCGCGGGTGAGAGGAGTGCACGTGGTATCCAAGGCCGATGCGCCGCAGTCGGAACTGCGTGTGGGACACCTTGGGCTACCGCGCGGACATGGCGACTACTTTGCGACCGTCGTGATGAACGCGGTGCTAGGCGGGCTCTTTGGGTCGCGCATCAACCTCAACTTGCGCGAGGTGCACGCCTACACGTACGGCGCGCACTCCGCATTCGACTGGCGGCGCGCGGCCGGGCCGTTCGTGGTGGGAACGGCCGTGAAGACCGAGGTGACGGACGCTGCTGTGCGGGAGATCCTGCTGGAGATTGACCGCATTCGCGACGCCGTGGTGAGCATCGACGAGATGGAACTGGCCACCAAGTACCTGGGAGGGGTGTTTCCCATCCGCTACGAGACCACGGGTGCGGTGGCAGGGGCCCTGGCGATGGCGAACGTGTACGGACTGGATGACGACTACTTTGGCACCTATCGCGATCGCATTGCGGCGGTGACGCCGGCCGATGTGCTGGCCGCGGCCCGCGCGCACCTGCATCCGGATGAGTTGCAGGTTCTGGCGGTGGGCGACGCGAGCGCGATCGAGGGACCACTGGCCGCGCTGCAACTGGGCGTGCTCTCGGTGACGAATGCCGACGACGATGAAGGAGCGGACGCATGACGGAACCGACGGGAACGGTGAGCAGCCGGCGCATCTATGAAGGGCGCGTGGTGACGCTGAACGTGGACCAGGTGCGCTTTCCCGATGGCCGGGTGGGTGAGCAGGAAATCGTCCGTCATAGCGGGGCGAGCGTCATTGTGCCGTTCCTGAGCGATCCGCACGGCGACGACCCGCAGATCCTGCTGATTCGCCAGTATCGCTATGCGGCCAATGGCAGCCTGTACGAGATCCCCGCCGGCCGGCCCAATCCCGGGGAGACACCGGCGGAGTGCGCAGCGCGGGAGCTGCGCGAAGAAACCGGGTGCGTGGCGGCACACCTGGAGCCGCTGCTGGCGGCGTATACGACCCCGGGGTTCACCGACGAACGGCTGCACCTGTTCGTGGCGCATGGCATTACCCATCACGAAACGGAGTTCGATGCCGACGAGTTCGTGGAGTCGATTCCGGTGGCGATGTCACGGGCGCTGGAGATGATCCGGAGCGGGGAGATAGAAGACATGAAGACAATGCTGGGGATTGTTTACGTAGCGGGGTTTTACTGCTCCAGGTAGGGTGCGGGGCTTACTACTCTGGGTAGGGTGCGGGGCTTACTACTCTGGGTAGGGTGCGGAGTGCGGGGGTTTGGTGAGGGGGGAGGAGTGGAGGAGGGGGATCGGGGCATGGGGTGGGCGGAGGTGTCCATAAGAAAGGACACACACTTCCCGCCAACCGGACAGCTTACGCGGAGATTACAGATGGCAAGTCATTGATACTCAAGTACTTGCGATCTTGGTGTCTACATATCTGATGTGGTATGATCCCTGCACTTCATCTCAGGCAGAAGATGGCATGTGCCTGAGGAGGAGTAGATGAGACAGACGGCCCTGAAGCTTGAGACGGCAAAGCCCTTTGGCAGGGCGGAGCTGCAGGAACTCGACGACAATGCGCTGGTGACCGCCTATCTTGGCGGCACGAGCCGGGCCTTCGACCTGCTGGTCGAACGCTACCAGTCGCGGCTGCTGAACTTCGTGTACCGGACGGTGGGTGACCGGGAGCGGGCGGAAGACTTGGTACAGGAGGTCTTCGTGCGGGTGTACCGCCACCTGGCCCGTTTCGACCGGTCCAAGAAGTTTTCGACCTGGATCTACACGATTGCGTCGAACCTGGCCAAGAACGAGCTCCGCAACCGGGCGCGCAATCCGCTGGTGCTGTTCCAGACGATGACGTCGGGCTGGGAAGACGAGGAGCGTCCGCTCGAGTTCGAGGATCCGGATTCCCGTCCGGACGACGCCTTCGATCGCCAGAACCTGCGGGAGATGGTGGACGCCGCCGTCCGCCGGCTTCCGGCGCACCACCGGCAGGTCTTCGTGCTACGGGAGCTGGAAGGGCACTCGTACGAGGAAATCGCCGAGATGACCAAGTGCAACCTGGGCACGGTGAAGTCGCGGCTGAACCGGGCGCGGGCAGCGTTTGCCGAAGTGGTGGGGCCAGTCATTTGAGATGCTAGGTGCCAGGGGCTAGGGGCTAGGTGGAACCCTTGGTGGGGCGGCGGGTATCGTGGGACGATGCCTTGCCGCCCTTCCTGTTCCTGCCGCCAGTTTCAGCGTCAGCACGCCGAGTTCACGGACGGATTTCTCTCCGTGGAGAGGTCGCGTGCGATGCAGGAACACCTGTACGAGTGCAAGGCCTGCGCCACGCGCGACGTCTGGGTGCGGCGCTCCCTGCTGGCGCTGCAGGTGCTGCCGAGCATCGAGCTGTCGGCCGGTTTTCGCGAGCGGCTGTACGAACGCCTTGGCGTATCGCTGGGTGAACAGCTGACGCCACCGCCGGCCCGGCTTCAACTGGCGAGTTCTCGCGGGCGATAGGTCGGCAGGGCGCTCGCCGACGGGGTATAATTCTCCCCGATGCCGGCCATCACATCACGCACGCTGAAGAACTCCATCGACACCGGGTCCCTCGAGCCGGTGTACGTGCTGCACGGCGACGAGGACTTCCTGAAGGAAGACCTGTTGCGGCAGCTGCTGGCGGGTGCGGTGGACCCGGCGATGCGCGAGTTCAACGTGGACACACGACGCGGCGCGGAACTCGATGCCGCCGGACTGCGCGACCTGCTGGAGGCGCTGCCGATGATGGCGGAACGCCGCGTGGCGGTGATTCGCGACGCGCAGATGCTGAAGAAGGCGCCGATGGGGGTGCTCGACAAGTACCTGGCCACGCCCGCGCGCGGCACGGTGCTGGTGCTCGTGGTGAGTGCCGGCGAAGAGCCGGAAAAGACCTGGCCAGCCCGCAGCACGACGGTGTTGTTCAAACCGCTCAGCGAAGACCAGGTGCTGAAGTGGATTGCGCACCACCTGCAGACGACCCTGCACGGCAGCATCGAAGATAGCGCTGCATTGCTGCTGGCGGCGCACGTGGGAAACGACCTGGCGCAGCTGGCGGGGGAACTGGACAAGCTGCTGAGCTACACCAATGGCGGGCCGATCGACGAGACGGCGGTGCAGGCGGTGGTGGGCATACGGCACGGCGAGACGCTGGCAGACCTGCTGGATTGCGTGGCCGCGCGTGATGCCGCCGGCGCGCTGGCCATGCTGCCGCGGGTGATGGCGCAGCCAAAGAATTCCGGCGTGTCGGTGGTGATCGCCCTCACGGTGCAGACGTTCGCGCTGGCGTGGGGATCGGCGGCACGCGCGGGGGGGATGAACCCCGGGATGCTGTCCCGCGAATACTTCAACGTGCTGAAGGAAGGCGGGGCCTTCACGGGACGCCCGTGGGGCGAGGCGATCCAGCACTGGATGAAGGCGCTACCGCACTGGGACGTGCCGCGCTGCGACCGCGCGCTCGACCTGTTGCTGACGTTCGACCAGGCGCTGAAGGACACGAAGGCGTCGTCGGAGGAGCAGGTGGTGGAGTCGCTTGTGTTGGCGTTGTGCATGTGAAGTAGAGAACTACAGAGCGCGAGAACGCGAGAGCGCGAGAGCGCGAGAACACGAGAGCGCGAGAACACGAGAGCGTGAGAGCGCGAGAATGCGAAAACGCGAGAACCACAGACTACCGCACATATCCGTGTTGAAGACACTCATTCTACTTCTATTCTTCGTCAGTTCCGCTGCATTCGCGCAGGGGGCGGGCGACCCATTTGCGCGCGCGCGCCGGCTGGTGAACGACGGCGACGCCAAGGCGGGGCGGGCGGTGGTTGATTCGATGCTGGCGGCGGCCGCGCCGAACTCGCTGGCATACGCGGAAGCGTTGTACTGGCGCGGCGTGCTGGCCGAGAACGGCGAGGCGGCCCGCACGGACCTGTTGCGCGTGGCCATCGAGTATCCGCTGTCGCCACAGTCGGGCGATGCGCTGCTCCGGCTGGCGCAACTGGAGTTCACGCGCGGTGATCGCGCGGCGGCCCTGCGTCACCTGGACCAGCTGGCGCGGGATCATCCCGACGCGCCGGCGCGGGCGGCAGGACGCTACTGGACAGCGCGCGTGCTACTCGAGGATTCGAAGCCGGCAGAGGCGTGCGCCGCGTTGCGCGACGCCCAGCGCCTGGCGCCGGCCGGCGATGTGGAACTGGTCAATCAAATTGCTTACTACATGCGGCCGTGTATGACGGCGGACGGCGGACGGCAGACGGCAGATACTGCTGGACGGCAGACGGCGGACGGCGGACGGCGGATGGCAGATACTGCTGGACGGCGGATGGCGGACGGTGGACGGCGGACGGCCAAGGGCAAGTGGTCGGTGCAGGTGGCGGCGTATGGAGATCGTGACAATGCCATGGTCCTGGTGCGCAAGCTCAAGGCGCGCGGCCTCGATGCGCGCGTGACCACCGACAAGCCGTGGCGGGTGCGCGTAGGGCACTACGCCATGCGCGGGGAGGCCGCCGCGGAGGCGCGGCGGCTGGGATCGAAGAAATCGCCGGCCGTGGTCGTGGAAGCGGAGAAGCGGTGAGCCGCGACCAGGCGACGCCGCTCATGCAGCAGTACCGGGACATCAAGGCGCGCCACCAGCACGCCATCCTGTTCTTCCGGATGGGCGACTTCTACGAAATGTTCTTCGAGGACGCCGAGACGGCGGCGCGCGTGCTGGGACTCACGCTGACGAGCCGCAACAACGGCGGGGCCGCCGAGGTGCCGCTGGCCGGCGTGCCGGTGAAGGCGGCCGGGGAATACGTGCGGCGGCTGGTGCAGCAGGGCTTCCGCGTGGCCATCTGCGAGCAGATGGAGGATCCGCGACTGGCCAAGGGGATCGTCAAGCGCGAAGTGATCGAGACGATCACGCCCGGCGCGGCCTTCAGCGACGACCTGCTGGACGGCACGCGCAACAACTTTCTGTGCGCGGTGCGGGTGGACGGCCAGCAACTGGGCGTGGCCGCCGTCGACCTGTCGACAGGGGAGTTCCGGCTGGTGCGCGGCCTTCGCGGCGATGCCAACGCGGCACTCAGCCGCCTGACGCCGCGCGAGGTGCTGGTGGTGGCCGGCGACGCGGCGTCGCAGGACGCCTTGGGCGGGCTCGACGTGCTGCTGACGGAGCGCGACGCATGGGAGTTCGACGCGGGGCTGGCCAGCGATGCGCTGGCGCAGCACTTCAAGGTGCAATCGCTCGAAGGCTTCGGCGTGGGCGCGGAAGATGCGGTAGCGCTGGGCGCCGCGGGAGCGCTGCTGCGCTACCTGCGCGAACTGCAGCCCGGTGGCGTGCCGCACCTCGCGCGCCCGACGCTCGAACGCCCGGGCGGCACAATGCCGCTGGACGAGATGACTCGTCGCAACCTCGAGCTGGTGGAATCGATGCGCGGGGGCGACACGTCGGGCACGCTGCTGGGCGTGCTCGACCGGACGCAAACGCCCATGGGCGCGCGATTGCTGAGGCAGTGGATCCTGGCGCCCCTCACGGAACGCGAGGCGATTGACGCACGGCTGGACGCGGTGGGCGCGTGGGTGACCGAGACGACGGCGCGCACGGCGCTGCGCGAGGCGCTGGAGGGCGTGCGCGACGTGGAGCGGCTGTCGGGAAAGACGGCGGCGGGACGCGCCACGCCACGCGACCTGCGGGCGCTGGGCGATTCACTGTGCCGGCTGCCGGCCGTGCATGCGGCGCTGTCGCGGGTGGGTGCCGGGGGGGCCGGGGGGGCCATGGGGCTGCTGACCACGCTGCAAGCGACCTGGGACGATGCGGCGTCGCTGGCGACAATGATCACCACCACGCTGGTGGCGCGGCCGCCGCTGACTATTGGCGATGGGGAGACGATTTCGCGGGGCGTGAACGCGGATCTCGACGAGCTGCGGGCCGTGGCAACAGGGGGGAAGGACGCCATCGCCGCCTTGCAGGCGCAGGAGCGGGCACGGACGGGCATCACATCGCTGAAGGTCGGCTACAACCGGGTGTTCGGGTACTACATCGAGATCACGAACGCCAACAAGCATCTGGTGCCGGAGGACTACCAACGGCGGCAGACGCTGACGGGGGCGGAGCGCTACGTGACGCCGGCGCTGAAGGAGTTCGAGGAGAAGGTGCTGCACGCCACCGAGCGCACCGAGGAACTGGAGCGGCAGCTTTTCGAGGATCTGCGCGCGCAGACGGCGGCGGAAATCGCCCGCTTGCAGCGAGTGGCGGCGACGCTGGCCCAGTTGGACGTGCTGGCCGCGCTGGCCGACGTGGCGGCGCGCGAGGGGTACGTGCGGCCCGAGATGAGCGACGATTTTGCGCTGGAGATCACCGGCGGGCGGCACCCGGTGGTGGAGCGCATGATGCCACGCGACCAGTTCATCCCCAACGACGTGGCGCTGACGGCCGATGCGCGGATGATCATCCTCACCGGCCCGAACATGGCGGGCAAGAGCACGATCTTGCGGCAGATCGGGCTGATTGCGCTGATGGCGCAGATGGGGAGCTACGTGCCGGCGGCGCGGGCGCGGGTGGGCATTGCCGACCGGGTGTTCACGCGCGTGGGGGCAAGCGACAACCTGGTGCGCGGGCAGTCGACGTTCATGGTGGAGATGTCGGAGACGAGCGCCATCCTGCACACGGCGACGGCGCGCAGCCTGGTGCTGCTGGACGAGATCGGCCGCGGCACGTCGACGTGGGACGGGGTGAGCATTGCGTGGGCGGTGAGCGAGCACCTGCACGACGGCGTGGGGTGCAAGACGGTGTTCGCGACGCACTATCACGAGCTGACGCAACTGGCCGACGAATTAGTAGCAGTTCGCAACTATAATGTGGCGGTGAAGGAAACGGGCGACGCGGTGCTGTTCCTGCACCGGCTGCAGCCGGGTGGTGCGGACCGGAGCTACGGCATCGAGGTGGGACGGCTGGCCGGACTGCCGGCGCCGGTGATTGCCCGCGCCCGCGCGCTGCTGCGCCTGCTCGAGGGCGAGGATTTGGCGGCGGCGCTGGCGGGGCGCGGACCGAAGCCGGCGGCGGCCCGCGCGCGGGCCGTGGAGACGCCGCAGCTTGGACTGTTCGGTGCGGGTGTTTCGCACCCACTGATTGCGCAGCTGGCGGCGCTCGAGCCAAACGAGATGACGCCGCTGGAGGCGCTGGCGAGGCTGGCGACGCTGGTGGCGGACGCGAAGAAAGTGGTGTGATACAGGAGGCGAACGACAACAATTCGTCACAGATATACACAGATATATACAGAGTGAAACAGAATAATTCCGACGCACCAACTACTCCCGAGCTTCCCTTCATGACTGAGCACGAGCGGCATCGCCTTCCGTACGACAACGTCCTCCAGACGATCGGCTGGACGCCGCTGATCCGCCTGACCCGCGTCACCAAGGGGATCGTGACTCCGGTGTACGGCAAGGCCGAGTTCTTCAATCCCGGCGGGTCGGTGAAGGACCGCATCGGGCTGCCGATCATCGAGGCGGCCGAAAAGTCGGGCGCGCTGAAGCCGGGAGGAACGATCGTCGAGGGGACGAGCGGCAACACCGGCGTGGGGCTGGCGCTCACCGCCGCCCTGCTGGGTTACAAGTGCATCTTCACGATGCCCGACAAGATGTCGCAGGAAAAAGTGCGGCTGCTGAAGGCCTTTGGCGCCGAGGTGATCATCACGCCGACGGCGGTGCCGCCGGACCATCCGGACAACTACGTGATGATGGCCAAGCGGATCGCCAACGAAACGCCGAACGCGATCTTCGCCAACCAGTTCTACAACGAGGCCAATCCGGACGCACACTTTGCCACGACGGGGCCGGAGCTGTGGGAGCAGACGTCGGGTAGGATCACGCATTTCGTGGGCGCCGCGGGAACGGGCGGTACGCTGACCGGCACGGGGCGCTACCTGAAGTCGAAGAACCCAAAGGTGCAGATTGTGGGCGGAGACCCGCAGGGGTCGATTCTGGCCGAGTTCTGGCGCAGCCAGGGGGCCAATACGGTCGACGGCACTCCCTACAAGGTGGAAGGGATTGGGCAGGACAAGGTGCCGGGGACGCTCGACATGAGTGTCATCGACGAATACCAGACGGTGAGCGATCGCGACGCCTTTGCGATGGCGCGCCGGCTCACGCGCGAGGAAGGGATGTTCGTGGGCGGGTCATCGGGGCTGATCACGCACGTGGCCTTGAACGTGGCGCGCCGGCTGAACGACCCGAACGCGCTGGTGGTGACCTTCCTGTGCGACACGGGCGAGCGCTACCTGTCGAAGCTGTACAACGACGAGTGGATGCGTGAAAACCAGATGCTGGACAGCGAGAAGGCGACGCTGGGGCAGCTGCTGGGCGCCAAGACGGGAGACACACCGCTGGTGGTGAGCACGGCGGCGGGAGCGACGGTGCGGCAGGCGCTGCGGCTGATGAGCCTGCACGACGTGTCGCAGCTGCCGGTGATGGATGGCGTCAACTGCGTGGGCTCGGTGAGTGAAGGCGTGCTGACGTCGAAGGGACTGGAGGACTCGAAGGTGCTGGACAAGTCGGTGGGCGACGTGATGGATGCGCCATTCCCGATTGTCGACGAGGGCCAGAGCGTGGACAGCGTGGTGAAGCTGGTGAGCAAGAGCAACCCGGCGGTGCTGGTGCGGCGCAACGGCTCGGTGGCTGGCATCCTGACCCGGTCGGATCTATTGCACTTCCTGATGGCCCGGTAGACCCCATGAAGATCACGGTGATGCTAGGCGGCGCCTCGGCGGAACGCGACGTATCGCTGGCCTCGGGTGCGAAGGTGGTGGCGGCGCTGCGCGCCGAGGGGCATGCGGTGACGCCACTGGACCCGGCGCTGGGCGTGCTGAGCGAAGCCGCGTTCACCGAGCTGGTGCACGACGCGATGAAGCGCGAGCCCCCGACACTGGAACAACTGCGCCGGTTCGAGACGTCGCCGCTGATTGCGAGCCTGACGACCCTGCCCGAGGTGTGCGAGGCGGACATCGTCTTCCTCGCGCTGCACGGCGGCCAAGGGGAAGACGGCACCCTGCAGGCCATGCTCAATGCCGCACAAGTTCGCTATACGGGGAGTGGTCACCTGGCGAGCGCACTGGCCATGGACAAGGAGCTGTCGAAGATCCTGTTCCGGTCGGCGGGGGTCAGAACCCCCGACTGGCTGATGGCACCGGCCAGCGCAGACCAGGTGGAGCAGGCGCTGGGCTGGCCGGTGATCGTCAAGCCGTCGAAACAGGGATCCACGGTGGGGCTGGCCAAGGTGGACGGGCCTGCCGGGCTGGTCGCGGCCGTGAAGGATGCCTTCCTGTACGACGACGAGGTGATGATCGAGCAGTTCATTCCAGGCCGGGAACTGACCGTCGGCATCCTCGGCGACGACGCATTACCCGTGGGAGAGATCATCCCCCGGCACGAGCTGTACGACTACGAGTGCAAGTACACGGCAGGGATGGCGCGCGAGGAATTTCCGGCCAAGCTGACCTCGTCGCAGCGCTCCACGGTGCAGGCGCAAGCGCAATTGGCGTTCAGGGCGTTGAAGCTCAGTGGGTATGCGCGCATTGACTTCCGCATGCCGGAGGACGGAACATTCTACTGTCTGGAAGCGAACACGCTTCCGGGGATGACCGAGCTGAGCCTTATTCCGCAGGCGGCAGCGGCGGCGGGGATTTCGTTTCGGGAACTGTGCGAGCGCATCGTGCAGTTGGCCTTGCACACGAAGGGGGAGCAGTCCTGATGACCATTCCACGGATGGCCGCAGCCGCACTGGCCGGTGTGCCCTCGGCAGTGCAGGCCCAGGGTGTCTGGGCCGGGCGCCGGCAGCTCTTCGTGCGCTTTGCCGGGGAAGCCGAGACGGCGACGATGTACACGGCGACCGCGCTGGTGAAGGAAATCGAGCGGCAGATGATGCGATCGAAATACCACTCCGTCGCCATCGGTGGCCGCGACCCGTTGGGGAACCTGGAGTTCCTGACGGCGGCATTCGGCCTCACCAAGGCCCCGCTGCCCCTGATGCTCGACGGCGACGGCCAGCATCCCGAGGCGCTGGCGTTGCTGGCTCCGCACCTGGCGATGGCGCAGGTGACGGTGGATTTCGTGGGACCTGACGGCATGCGGGCGAGCGCCATTGAGACGCTGGCCGCTGCTAGTGGTGCGGGTTGTGCGCACGCGCTGGTGATGTGCCCGAAAGACGATACGTCGGACGGCCAGATGCTGCGGCTGATCGAGCAGGCGCACCACACGAGCGCCGACACGCAGATTGTCATTCACCCGTTCCTCACCGGGGAGCCGCCGATGCTGGACCGTCGCTGGTCGGTGTTGCTCGAGCAGGCGGTAGCGCTGCACGGTGATGCCCGGCTGGTGCTGCGCCTCCCTGCACCTACCGGCCTGCGCTGACGATATTTCGAGCATGAGCCAGTTCGCGCCGACCACCGCCGACTTCCGTCCGTCACGCCACCTGGGCGTGGCGGTGGCATGGCTGTTGGGCATCAACATCGCCGTCTATTTCCTGCAGATGACGGTGGTGAACCCAGCCGACATGTATGCGGCGCTTGGATTCCATTCGAAGGACCTGGGGGACCTGGGGCGCGCGTGGTGGACCATCGGCACGTACATGTTCGTCCACGGGGGTTTCTGGCACCTGGCGCTCAACATGTACACGCTCTGGCTCTTTGGTCCGCGTGTCGAAGCGCAATGGACCCCGGGTGAGTTCACGCGCTTCTACCTGTTCTGCGGCCTCGGTGGCTGGTTCCTGCACCTGTTCGTGCCGGGTGACGGCGTGCTGATTGGCGCGTCGGCCGCGGTCATGGGCGTGATGCTCGCCTACGCCACGCTGTGGCCGCACGAGATGCTGTACCTGTTTGGCGTGGTGCCGATCAGCGTGCGCTGGCTGATGGTGCTGGTGGTGCTGATGAACCTGGTGGGCGGCATCACATCGTCGCCGACCAGCGGGATTGCCTACCTGGCGCACCTGGGCGGCCTGGGCGCGGGGTGGCTGTACCTGCGCACCTCGGCGGCAGTGAACCTGACGAACCTGCGGCGGCGCGTGGAACAGGTGCCTGACGTGCCTGAGGAAGACCTGCCGCGCGCGGTGCCCAAGTCGCACCGGGCGCCGCGTGGCCGCGATGCCGACGATGCCGTGGCGCGCAGCAAGGCCGTGACAGCGCGCCGTCGCGCGGTGGCGCGCCCGCTGCCGGCCGACGCGTCGGAGCCGGTGGCAGGCGACGCGACCAGCCTCAACCGCGTGCTCGACAAGATTTCCGCGGAAGGGCTGGAGAGCCTGACGACGGAAGAACGCCAGCTGCTCGATGATGCGTCGAAGCGGCGCCGCCAGGACTGACATGCCGCAAGCCGACCTGCTGGAGACCTTCGCGAACCCGTATCCCGGGCGCGATTACGAAATCCAGATGACCTGCGACGAGTTCACGTCGCTGTGCCCGACGGGTGGCATCGAGACGGATGCGGCCGACCTGCACCTGCTCACGGGTGGCGCGCCGGATTTTGGCACGATCCACATCACGTACACGCCGGCCGGGCTGTGCCTGGAGCTGAAGAGCCTGAAGTTCTACCTGTGGAGCTTCCGCAACGACGGCATTTTCTACGAGCGTGCGGTGAACCGGATACTCGATGACCTGTCGGCGGCGTGCAAGCCGGTGTCGATGACGGTGGTAGGCGACTTCAACGTGCGTGGCGGCATCAAGAGCGTGATCACGGCGCGTTACTCCGCTCCGGTCTCCGTGAGAGACAGGGCCAAGCGCTAGACGGCTGGAATTGCACCCGAGTGCCAGCCGATGGAACCGCGGCGGCCGGGATTCCAGCGCGGATACGTACCCAGCCGGCGAAGGGTGCGCGAAGCGGCGGTCATCTCGGCGATGACGAGTTCGACCATGGGCTCACCGGAACCGTGGTCAAATTCCACGAAGTAGCGGTAACTCCAGGGGTCGCCGGTTGGACGCGTCTCAAGGCGGTGAATGTCCACGCCGTGGCGCGCGAGCGGTTCGAGCACGTGGAGCAGCGCGCCCGGACGGTCGGCATGCGAGAAGATGAGGGTGGTGCGCGCCGGCGTGCCAAGCGGCATCACCTCGGGCGACCGCGAGATCACGAGAAAACGCGTCTGGTTGTCGGCGCGATCCTCGATGTTGGGCATGAGGACGATGAGCTTGAAGCGCAACGCGGCACCGCGGCTGGCAATTGCCGAGATCTCGGGATCGGCCACGTTGGCCACATCGAGCGCCGCACCGCCGGTGTCATAGACCGGATGCAACTCGAGGCGCGGATTCTTGGCAAAGAACGCACCGCATTGCGCCAACGCCGCGGGGTGGCTGAGCACCATCTTGATGCTCTCGAACGTCGATCCCGGCGCACCGAGCAGGCAATGGTGCACATTGACCACTGTTTCGGCGATGACGTGCAGCCCCTCGCTGGCGGCGATGGCATCGTGCGCGGCGGCAATGGCGCCGACGATCGTGTTCTCGACGGGCAGCACGCCGCACTCGGCCGCTCCGGTCTGGACGGCGCGGACGACATCACCGAAATCCCGGTGCGGAACCGGCTCGGCCTTGCCCTTCCAGAACTGCTGGATGGCCTCCTCGGAGAAGGCCCCCATTTCGCCCTGGAAGGCGACGCGGACGGGCGTATCGCTCATTTCAGCGTGCCACCTGTTGCACGTCGAGCAGGGAAATGGAACCCAGCTTGAGTGCCTCGATGCCGGCGCGAACCTTGGCGACGTCACCGACAATGAGCAGCGTGGCGGTGCCGGCCGGGAGATACTGGCGGGCCACGCGCTGCACGTCGGCCGCGGTGACCTGGTTCACCTTGGACACGAAGTCGCCGAGCGAGGCCAGCGGCAGGCCATAGGCGCCGAGGTCCACGAGCTGGGCGGCCACCTGCGAATTGGTTTCAAAACGCTGCGGTACACCGAGCGCGACATAGGCCTTGGCGCGCTCGAGTTCAGCGGCATCAACGGCGAGGTCACGCAGTGCCTTCACTTCCCTGAAGACCTCGATGAGCGCACTGTCGGTGACGGTGCTGCGCACGGCGCTGGAGATGACGAACGGTCCGGCGAGCGGCGCCCAGGTAAAGCGGGAGCTGATGCCGTAGGTGTAGCCCTTCGTTTCGCGCAGGTTGGAGTTCAGCCGCGACGAAAACGAGCCGCCGAGGATGGTGTTCATCACCATCAGCGCCGGATAGTCGGGACTGAGGCGATCGGCGCCCGGTGCACCGAGGTAGATGATTGACTGGGCGGCGTTGGGCTTGTCGACCAGGTAGATCTTCACCTGCGTGTTGCTCACCGGCTTCACGGTGACGGCGGCCATGGTGCGCGGCGTGGTGCCGCGCGTCCAGGCGCCGAACGTCCTGCCAAGAAGCGCGCGCATCTCGGGCACGGTGACGTCACCGACGACGACGAACCTGGCGCGTTCAGGGACGAAAGTCTGCTCGTAGAACGCGCGCACCGCCGCCGAGTCGAGCCTGGCGGTGGACGCCGAGTCGCCATCGGACGCGCGATGGTACGGGTGTCCGGCCGGGAAGACAATCTGGTTGAAGGCGAGCGCGGCGAGCATGTTGGGGTTGTCGCGGCGCTGCAGGATGCCGGCGAGGCGCAGGTCGCGCTGGCGGCGGACGTCGGCGGAGCGGAACGAGGGGCGCAACACCACGTCACCCAGCAGGTCGAGCGCCTCGCCGAGCGCACGCTTGGGGACGTTGAGGGAGATCGTGAACGCATCGGTTCCGGCACTAGCGAAGAGCTGCGCGCCGAGGAAGGCGAGCTGGCTCTGCAGGGCGTTGGCGTCGCGGGCGCCGGCGCCCTCGGTGAGCATGCGCGCGGCAAACGAGGCCAGCCCCGGCTGATCGGCGTCGAGCTTGGTGCCGCCGGCGATGACGAGCGTCAGCTGAACGAGCGGAAGCTCATGCTGTTGAACGAGCTGCAGTGTAACGCCATTGGATATGCCAGCGCGCTCGAGCGTGGGGAGCTTGAGCACGGGCGGCTTGTCGAGCGCGGGAACCTGTGTGCGATCGACAGCCTGGGCGAAGGCAATGGCCGGCGCGAAGGCGCAGAGGAAGAGTGCGGAGTATCTCATGGGGCTACCTTCTTGGCCGCGAGGTCGAGTTTGCCCTGCGGGACGACTGATGCCATCACGCGGTTGGTGCGCAGGTACTGCTTGACGACGCGCTGGACATCGGCGGCGGTCACGGCCCGGTAGCGATCGAGGTCGGCTTGGAAGGAATCGGGGTTGCCGGTCTGGTAGTAATAGGCGTTGAGGCGATCGGCCTTGCCCGCCACCCGCTCGATGCCGCGCAGGAAGGCGGCCTCGGTGGCGTTGCGCGCCTGCTCGAGTTCACGGGCCGTGGGGCCTTCGCTGGCGAGGCGCGCGAGCTCGGCGTCGATGACGGTGCGCAGGGTGTCGAGCCCGCGTCCCGGGCGCGCCGTGGCAATGATGGAGAAATCGCCGTCCAGGCGCTTGCCGTCCTGCCTCGCGTTGACGTTGGTGGCAATCTCGCCGTTGTACACGAGCGCCTGGGTGAGGCGGCTGGTGCGCGAGCCGGCGAGGACATACGCAGCGATGTCGAGCGCCGCGTCATCGGCGTGCCATCCCTTGACCGTGTGCCAGTTGAGGTAGAGGCGCGGGAGCTGCACGCGATCCTCGAGCACGATGGCGGTATCCCTGACGGTGAACTTCGCAGGAACGGGGCGTTCGATGGCCGGCCCGCGGGGGATGTCGCTGAAGTACTTGCGGACGAAGGCGCGCACGTCGTCGGGCTTCACGTCACCAGCGACCACGAGCGTGGCGTTGTTGGGCGCGTAGTAGCGGCGGAAGAAGTCCTTGACGTCCTCGAGCGAGGCCGCCGAGAGGTCGGCCATGGAGCCGATGACGGACCAGGAGTAGGTATGGCCGGCGGGGTACAGGAGCTTCGGCAGGTAGTCGTAGACCATGCCGTAGGGCTGGTTCTCGACGCTCTGGCGGCGTTCGTTCTTAACGACGTCGCGCTGGAGATCGACCTTGGGGATGTCCATCGTGGGAAGCAGCCATCCCATGCGGTCGGCCTCGAGCCACATCATGAGGGGGAGCGCCGACGTGGGCCCGTCTTCGTAGTAGTTGGTGCGGTCTTCGGTGGTGGAGCCGTTGTTGTTGGCGCCGGCGGCCTCGAGGAGGCGGTCGAACTGCGGATATGGCGCGTTCTGTGAGCCCATGAACATCAGGTGCTCGAACAGGTGGGCGAAGCCGGTGCGCCCCGGTTTCTCGTCACCGGACCCGACGTGGAACCAGACGTTGGAGGTGACGATAGGGACCGAGTGATCCTCGTGGATGATGAGGGTCAGTCCGTTGGGGAGGGTATCAACGGTAGCGGGGACGCGCAGCGGCGCGCCTTGCGCGAGCGCGAGTGCAGGGGCCCCGGCAAAGGCGAGTGTGAGTATGAGGCGGCGCATCGGGTGGTTGTTGAGCACTCTTGATAATACGAGGTATGGGGGGGTGGGGTCACGGGGAGGCACCGTGAAGTGCAGGGGAGAGAGGCACAGTGGAGTGCAGGGGGCAGAGGCACAGGGGTTCCGAAGGGTTCCCCCTTCACCTAAAGCGCTGAGGCGACTAGAATTACGGATTGCGGCCAGGTAGCTCAGTTGGTAGAGCAACGGACTGAAAATCCGTGTGTCGCCGGTTCGATTCCGGCCCTGGCCACTGAGGGGCGGAGCGAGAGAACATTAGAGCGCGAGAGCGCCCGGGCCGGGATGGCTTGGGCGCTCTCGAACTTTCTCGAACAATACCGCCCGATCAGTGCACGTTTACGCTTCCAACCGCCGTGATCTGCACGCCGGACGCCAGATTGGCGTTCAGTACCACCTGCGTCGTTGACGCCGTGAGCACCCCGGCGTCAATGAGCGCCTTCCGGTCAAAGTGCAGCTGCACCTCGTTTGGCAGCACCGAGGCCTGGTAGCCGCTGTTCCCCGCCCGTGATACGGACACGCTGCCGATGCGGACGGACGCAAGATCGATGGTTGACAGGTTCAACGATGTCGAGCGCAGGGTGATCTTGATGTCGCCGTTCCCCTTGTCGTTGAGCTTGATGTCCGTCGGGTTCACTTCGGCACTTACTTCGCGCCGCTTCACCTCAATGGTCGTGGTCCGGTTTCCACTGGCACCATCGGCATCGGTGACACCGAACGTGATGGTGTAGCTGCCGGCGGTGAGGTACTGCCGTTCGGCTGTAGCGGCCATCCCAGACGCATTCAGCGTGCCGGTCACGTTCGACCCGGTGCCAAGCGCGAACAGGTAGTTCCACGGAGCATCTGCGCCCGGGTCGGTGAACGAGCCCGTTGCGGTGATGGTCTCACCCGAGAAGATGGACGTGGACGAAAGGGAGAGGGTTGGTGCCGGCGCGACGTTATTAATCGTGACGACGCTGGTGTATTCGGTGAAAAGGCCGTCCTTGTCGATCACCTTGCCGCGCACCGTGCGAATGCCGCCTCGGGTGGTCGGGCAGCTTGCGCCGGCACTCGACATCGCGGTGCCATAGCCGGTTCCGTCTCCGCAATCGAACGCGAAGGTGAATCCCGCGGCGACATCAGTGGGTGACGGATCGGTGGCGCCGGTCAATGCAAGCGTAATCGGCGCGCCTTCATCGACGGCAAGCGGAACATCGAGCGTTGCGGTCGGCGGCAGGTTGACAATAGTCACCGTAGCCGACGTGCTGTTGGGCCAACCGAACACGTCAGTGACGGTGAGCGTCGCGGTCTGCGTGCCGTGCGCCAGGAAGGTCTTGGCGACGGTCTTCCCCGTGGCGTCGGTTCCGTCGCTGAAGTGCCAATTGAACGTCAGCGCTTCGGTGCGGCCGAGATCGGTGCGGTTGAGGTCGGGATCGGTGCTCGTCGAGGCATCGAAGGCAACTGGTGAGCCGTCGTTGAGCGTGCCGGTGTACGTGATCAGCGCGACGGGCGCGCGATCGTGGGCCTGGAGTGCGTCGCGGAAGGCAGCGTTGAGGAGGGAGAGAATGTCGTAGCCGGTGGCAAAGTCGATGGCGTCGACCGTCGTGAAGTACTTCGCCCACGGGTCGTTCCGCACGCCGGCAATGTTCGGCATGTTGACGGCCATCAGCGTCAGCCCGGCGAGATCATCCCACGACTGCACGTTGGTGCGCGAGAACGGGTTACCGCTGTTGGCGGGGCCGATGAGCGCGACCTTCCAGGTGCTGTCGGGGATGGCAACCTTTGCTTCGCCCTTGAGGAAGGTGAGGCCGTGCGAACGGCTGTAGAGCGGGCCGGTGATGATGTACACCGCGCGTCCGGCGCGCGCCGAGTCGGCCAGGGCGTTCTCGAACTGCGCCCAGACGCCCTGGTTGAGGTCGGCGATCTGCGGCACGACGTTGGAGAGGTAGAATGTTGACGCATTCTCGACGTTGGTCATCGTGCGATCGGCAGAGCGCGTCATGTGCCCGCGGTCGTAGCCGCCGTTGGTGTAGTCGGACGTGAACACCTGCTTGTCGGCTGGCAGCAACGGCTCAGCGGTGAAGCAGTTACACCGGTCGGCGCCGGTCACCATCTGCCGCGTGTCGAGTTCGTACGAGACCCAATTGGGCGTGCCGCGCGCCTGGTTGTAGGAGAGCGTGAACTGCTGGCGGCGAATAAGGAAGTCGTTCGTGTTCGACGTGGCCGCCGGCGTGGGATCGCCGAACTCGTCGTTGGTCACGTAGATGGATGCCGACGCGCTGACCGGCGCCTCGATGGTGACTGGGTGCGCGGTGAATTGGTATGGCGTGCCGCCGCCCACCGGAGTGGCGGTGATGCGGATGCCCGGCTTCGATCCGTCGGTCGGGGCGGCAACGCCAGTAATGATCCCGGTGTTCTGCAGGGTCTGGACCGTTGCGTACTGCGGGTCCACCGCCTCGAACACGAAGGTGGCGGGGATGGCCGTGCCGCCCGACTGCGCGCGCGCCGTGGCGAAGAGCTGCGTCTGGAAGCCCGCCGGGAAGCTGGCGGACGAACTGCTGATGTCGATAAAGTTGATGCCGTCGGTGTTGACCTGCACCTGCACCGACATCGAACGGGTGATGCCGTTGGCGACGGCGATCGCGGTGATGGTCACCGGGTCGGCGCTGGCGAGCACACCGGTCACGCGGCCGGTGGCGTCGACCGTGGCCTGCGCGGTATTGCCCGATGACCAGGTGAGAGTTGCCGTGGTTACGGTGTTGTCATTGGCGTCGAGCGCCTGGGCCACGAGTTGCGTCGCAGCGCCGGCGAGGACGGCGAGGTTGCCGGTGACGGTCACGTGGTCGAGCGGGCCGACGACGCAGGAGCGAGTCGGGGACGCCGTATTGCGCGGCGACGGAGTGGCGGCGATGAAGTCGAGCGCGGGATCGGGAGTATAGAAACAGCCACTGCTCTTGCGGATGGCGGCGGCAGTGTTGGAAGGGGGTGGAGTGAACGTTCCGCAGTTGGTGCCGCTGCCGTAGCTCACGAGGTCCACCACCGTAGTGCCAGTCGGGCAGGCGGTAGCGAGTGGTGTGACGGTTTGCGAGATGAGCACTTTTCCGCTGGGGGCACCCATGGCGATGCTGCCGGTTGCATCGGGGGTCGGCAGGTCGACCGTGCCGCCCGCACCGGCCGCTTCCTGAATCAGGTAGTAGGCTCCCGGCTGCAGCACACCGCTGAGCGGCGTGACATTCCAGGACGAACCCGAAGCGGACGTCTGTTGCACGCTCCATCCGGCGAGATCCACCTGCTGCGTGGTGCGATTGAAAATCTCGATGAAATCGTTCTTGTACGTGGCGCCGCCATTGCCGCCACCGCCGTAGATCTGGCTGATGACGATTTCGCCGGAATGGTTGGGCAGCGGCGGTGGCGCGCTCACGTTGAGCTTGGCGCTGGCGCTGATGCTGTTGGCCGAGGTGGCCGTGATGACGGCGAGGCCCGCGCCGACGCCAGTGGCCACGCCGTTGGCATCCACCGTGGCGAAAGTGGCGTTGCTCGTTGTCCAGGTGAAGGTGGTGGCGACGGTGTTGCCGCCGGCGTCCTTGGCGGTGGCCGCGAACGTGACGGTGGCGCCCACGTTCACGCCGGTGGTGTCAGGGGCAATGGTGACCGTTGCTGGCGGTGCCTGCACAGAGCCGCACACGTTGGCGGGCGAGGCACTGTTGCGCGGCACGGGAGCGACGGCGGTGAAGTCGGCGGCATTGCTTCCCGTGTAGCGGCATCCGGCATTGCCGCGCATGGCCGCCTGCGTGTTGTTGCTGCTCGGACCGGGAGCAGGAGGTAGCCCACAGCTAGCCGTACTCCCGAACCCTACCAGGTCGATTATTGAGGTGCCCGAGGGACAGGCGCCCACGAAAGCCGTCGGCTGCGAGGCGAGAAGCACCTTTCCGGCCGTTGCCGACATATTGAGACTGCCAGTCGTGTCGGGTGTCGGCAGCGCGGCAGTTCCACCATTACCGGCCGCCTCCTGCACGAGGTAATA
>Ga0209014_10000467_pt1 | contig 23469 bp, 27 predicted proteins | sample BarGraNGADG00212_FD_184491 | JGI IMG/M metagenome (GOLD analysis project Ga0209014, IMG submission 184491) | Arctic peat soil microbial communities from Barrow, Alaska - Barrow Graham LP Ref core NGADG0002-212 (SPAdes) (version 2) | ecosystem: Environmental > Terrestrial > Soil > Wetlands >...
GGCGAAGATGACCGGGATGACACCGGCCTGGTTTACCTTCAGCGGCAGGTAGGTGGACGTCCCGCCGTACTGCCTGCGACCGATCATCCGCTTGGCGTACTGGACGGGTATGCGGCGCTGCGCCTGCTCGACGAAGACGACCGCGACGATGATCGCCAGGCCGAGCGCGAGGATCAGCGTGAAGACGAAGCCACCGGCGTTCTGCAGGATGGTCTGGCCCTCGTTCGGGATGCGCGCGGCGATCGAGGTGAACATCAGCACGCTCATGCCGTTGCCGACGCCACGGTCGGTGATCAGCTCGCCCAGCCACATGATCACGCCGGTGCCGGCCGTCATGCACAGCACCATCGTCGTCAGGGTGAAGATGTTCTGCCGGTAGAGGATCGACGTCGCCGTGCACTGGGGGAACAGCTGCCCCGACCGGGCAAGCGCGATGAAGCCAGTCGACTGCAGGATGCCGAGGCCGATGGTGAGGTACCGGCTGTACTGGGTCAGCTTCTGCTGACCGGCCTGGCCTTCCTTCTTCAACTGCTCGAAGCGCGGGATGACCACCACGAGCAACTGGATGATGATGCTGGCGGTGATGTAAGGCATGATGCCGAGCGCGAACGCCGACAGCCGCAGCAGGGCGCCACCGGAGAACAGGTTGATCAACGAATAGATGTTGGCGCTGGAACCGTGCGAGGCCTGGCTGATGCAGGAGTTGATCGCCTTGGTGTTGGTGTTCGGTGTCGGAACCGAGGCACCGAGCCGGTACAACATCAAGATCGCGAGCGTGAACAGCAGCTTCTTGCGCAGGTCAGGCGTACGGAACGCCGATGCGAATGCGCTGAACACGGATCCTCCTGCACGGTATTTCAGGTAAAGGCTCTGCAAAGCCGACGGAGCGCTTCCCAAAGGGCAACGACCCCGATCAGGCTAACAGCCGCCCGGTAACGGAGAGAACGCATCGACGGGGCCTGACCGTGTGGGCCACGAAACCGCAATGTCCTTCGTGGCGCACGCCGTCATCAGCCCCGTCGACGATGAGTAGTGCTGTTCAGTTGTGGCTACCCGCGTTGCCTGGCCTACAGCTGGGTGGCTGAGCCCCCGGCCGCGACGATCTTCTCGCGGGCGGTGTCGGAGAACGCGTTGGCGGTGATGTCGAACTTCACGCTGCCAAGGTCACCGTTGCCGAGCACCTTGACCGGCTCACCCTTGCGAACCGCGCCTGCCGCCACGAGGTCGTCGACGCCCACCGCGCCCCCTGCGGGGAACAGCTCGACGAGCTTGGCCACGTTCACGACCTGAAACTCGACCCGGAAGCGGTTGCGGAAGCCCTTGAGCTTGGGTAGACGCATGTGGATCGGCATCTGGCCGCCCTCGAAGCCTGCCGGCACCTGGTAGCGCGCCTTGGTGCCCTTGGTGCCACGACCGGCGGTCTTGCCCTTGGAGCCCTCACCGCGACCCACGCGGGTCTTCTTGGTGTGCGCGCCCGCGGCTGGACGCAGGTGGTGAACCTTCAGAGGTCCGTTAGCCATTGTTTACTCAACCTCCTCGACCGACACCAGGTGCTTGACGGTCGCGACCATGCCACGGATCTCCGGGCGGTCTTCCTTGACTACGACATCGCGGATGCGCTTGAGCCCGAGCGTCCGCAGCGTTTCACGCTGGTTCTGCTTGTTGCCGATCCCCGACTTGGTCTGTGTGATCTTCAGGCGACTCATGTCAGCTGGCCTTTCCGGCACGGGCCCGGAGCAGACCTGCAGGTGCGACGTCCTCCAGCGGCAGGCCGCGGCGCGCCGCGACCTCCTCGGGCCGGACGAGCTCCTTGAGCGCCGCCACGGTGGCGTGCACGATGTTGATCGGGTTGTCAGAACCCAGCGACTTCGAAAGCACGTCGTGGATTCCGGCGCACTCGAGCACCGCGCGCACCGGACCGCCGGCGATGACGCCGGTACCTGGGCTGGCCGGCTTGAGCAAGACGACACCGGCCGCCTTCTCGCCCTGCACCGGGTGCGGAATGGTCAGCTGGATCCGCGGCACCTTGAAGAAGTTCTTCTTGGCCTCTTCGACGCCCTTGGCGATCGCGGCCGGCACTTCCTTCGCCTTGCCGTAGCCGACGCCGACGGTTCCGTCGCCGTCACCGACGACGACGAGCGCGGTGAAGCTGAACCGACGTCCACCCTTGACGACCTTGGCGACGCGGTTGATCGTCACGACGCGCTCGAGGTACATGCTCTTCTCGGGGGCCTGTCCGCCCCGCCCGCCGTCTCGGCGATCGCGACGCTCGCCGCGCTCCCCGCGCTGTCCGGACGGCTCGTTGCCACCCGTGCGGGCTCCCCGCTGCGGTCCGGGCATCAGATCTTCTCCTGGTCGATCGTGGTGTTCATCAGAATTCCAATCCCGCTTCTCGGGCTGCGTCGGCGAACGCCGCCATCCGCCCGGTGTAGGTGTTGCCCGCGCGGTCGAAGACGACGCGGCTGACACCGGCGGACTTGGCTGCCGCGGCCAGCGCCGCGCCGAGCTGCTTGGCCTGCGCCGTCTTGTCTCCGTCGGTCAGCTTGTACGTCGAAGCCGACGCCAGCGTGACACCCTTGCCGTCGTCCACGACCTGCGCGAACAGGTGCCGCGCCGAGCGAGTGACAACCAGACGCGGCCGCTCGGCCGAGCCGACGACCTTCTTGCGCAGCCGGAAGTGACGGCGTGCCTTGGCGACGCGACGCGTGGCCGACACTCCGGCCGAACGTCGAGCCTGCTTCGCGATGGTCGATGCACCCATTACTTCTTACCGGCCTTTCCAGCCTTACGACGGATGACCTCACCCTGGTAACGCACGCCCTTGCCCTTGTACGGGTCGGGCTTGCGCAACTTGCGGATGTTGGCGGCCACCTCGCCTACCTTCTGCTTGTCGATGCCCTCGACCGCGAAGCGCGTCGGTGCCTCGACACGGAACGAGATGCCGTCAGGCGCCGGCACGACGATCGAGTGCGAGAAGCCGAGCGCGAACTCGAGGTCACTGCCCTTGGGCGTCACGCGGTAGCCGGTGCCGACGATCTCGAGGGTCTTCGTGTACCCGGCGGTCACGCCGGTGACCATGTTCGCGATCAACGTCCGAGACAGGCCGTGCAACGACTTGGACACCCGCTCGTCGTTCGGGCGGACGACGTTGATCGTGCCGTCGTCGCCGTGATTGACCGTGATCGGTTCCGCGACGACGTGCGACAACGTTCCCTTGGGTCCCTTGACCGTGACCTGCTGTCCCTCGATCGTGACGTCGACGCCAGCTGGGACAGGTACCGGCAACTTTCCGATGCGGCTCATGCCTGTACCTCCTTCACCAGACGTAGGCGAGAACTTCTCCGCCTACCCCGCGCTTGGCAGCCTGCCGGTCAGTCAGCAGGCCGGATGACGTCGAGAGAATCGCCGTGCCGAGGCCACCGAGCACTCTCGGCAGACCGGTGGACTTCGCGTAGACCCGGAGGCCGGGCTTGGACACCCGGCGCACCCCGGCGATGCTGCGCTCCCGGTTCGGGCCGTACTTCAGATCGATGCTGAGCACCCTGCCCACCTGGCCCTCGGGGGCGTCGGCGATGTGGAAGCCGCCGATGTAGCCCTCTTGCTTGAGGATCTCGGCGATGTGTCCCTTGAGCTTGGAGTGCGGCATGACCACGACGTCGTGGTACGCGGCATTCGCGTTGCGCACACGAGTCAACATGTCTGCGATCGGATCGGTCATTGTCATTGGACTACTACTTTCTCGCGGAGGTTCCATGTGCAGTTCATCAGCACAGGGCCTGCCGCGAAGGTGAGGCCGACGAGATGTACGGGTCGGACAAGGGGTGTTACCAGCTGGACTTCGTCACGCCGGGTAGCTCGCCGGCGTGGGCCATCTCGCGCAGGCAGATCCGGCACAGACCGAACTTCTTGTAGACCGAATGCGCTCGGCCACACCGCTGGCAGCGGGTGTACCCACGCACCTTGAACTTGGGCTTGGCCGCGGCCTTGTTGACGAGTGCAGTTTTCGCCATGTCGCTCAGCTTCTCTCTGTCTCACGGAACGGGAAGCCAAGCGCCTTGAGCAGCGCACGTCCCTGATCGTCGGTCGTAGCTGTGGTCACGACGGTGATGTCCATGCCGCGTGGTCGGTCGATCGAGTCCGGGTCGATCTCGTGGAACATCGACTGCTCGGTCAGGCCGAACGTGTAGTTGCCGTTTCCGTCGAACTGCTGGTCGGACAAGCCCCGGAAGTCACGGATGCGCGGCAGCGCGAGCGAAAGCAGCCGATCGAGGAACTCCCACATGCGGTCACCCCGAAGCGTGACCTTGGCGCCGATCGGCATGCCCTCACGGAGCTTGAACTGCGCGATCGACTTGCGCGCCTTCTGCACGAGCGGCTTCTGACCGGTGATCAGGGTCAGGTCGCGGACCGCGCCGTCCATCAGCTTGCTGTCCTTGGCGGCCTGGCCGACGCCCATGTTGACCACGATCTTGACCAGTCCGGGGACCTGCATGGGGTTGCCGAGGCTGAACTGCTCGGTCAACGCGGGCACGATCTCGGCGCGGTAACGCGCCTTGAGTCGCGGTATCTCAGTCGCGGTTGTCATCACAGATCCTTTCCGGAACGGCGAGACACACGCACGTTCTTTCCGCTCTCGTCGTCCTTGCGGTAGCCGACGCGTGTGGCCTTGCCTTCTGAGTCGACGACCATCACGTTGCTGGCACTGATCGCGGCCTCGACGTGCTCGATGCCGCCGGCCTTGGCCCCGCGTGCGCTCGTGGTGATCCGCGTGTGCTTCTTGACCCGGTTGATGCCCTCGACGATGACCTTGTTCGTCAACGGATCGGCCGCGATCACCTTACCTTTGACGCCGCGGTCCTTGCCGGCGATGACGACGACCTCGTCGCCCTTCTTGATCTTCATGAGCTAGAGCACCTCGGGTGCGAGAGAAATGATCTTCATGAACTTCTTGTCACGCAGCTCACGACCGACTGGGCCGAAGATGCGGGTTCCGCGCGGCTCACCGTCAGCCTTGATGAGCACGGCGGCGTTCTCGTCGAAGCGGATGTAGCTGCCGTCGGGGCGGCGACGCTCCTTGACCGTTCGGACGATGACCGCCTTGACGACGTCGCCCTTCTTGACGCCGGCTCCGGGCAATGCGTCCTTGACCGTCGCGACGATGATGTCGCCGATGCCGGCATAGCGCCGACCCGAACCACCCATCACCCGGATGCACAAGATCTCCTTGGCACCGGTGTTGTCGGCGACGCGTAGTCGCGACTCCTGCTGAATCACTTCGAACTCCTGAGAATCGGTGGTTGGCCGGTATTACTTGGCCCGCTCGAGGACTTCGACCACACGCCAGCGCTTGGTCGCTGACAGCGGACGGGTCTCCATGATGAGCACGCGGTCTCCGACGCCGACCTGGTTGGTCTCGTCATGCGCCTTGAGCTTGTTGGTGCGCCGGATGACCTTGCCGTAGAGCGCGTGCTTGACGCGATCTTCGACGGCGACGACGACGGTTTTGTCCATCTTGTCGCTGACGACGAGGCCCTCACGGGTCTTGCGGAAAGACGCGCGCACTGCGTTCACGTCGGATGTCTCTGTCATGCCACACCTTCACTCGGAGCGACTGACAGGCCGAGTTCACGCTCGCGCAGGATCGTGTAGATCCGCGCGATGTCGTGACGCACGTCGCGCAGTCGCCGGTTGTTGTCGAGCTGTCCCGTCGCCATCTGAAAGCGCAGGTTGAACAGCTCTTCCTTCGCCTCGCGCAGCCGGGTCTCGAGCTCGTCGTCGTGCAGCTCGCGCAGCTCTGGGGTAGAGGTCGTCATCAGATATCGCCTGCTTCCCGAGTGACGATTCGGCACTTCATCGGCAGCTTGTGGATGGCCCGGGTGAGCGCCTGCCGAGCGATCTGTTCGTTCGGGTACGTCAGCTCGAACAGGACGCGACCCGGCTTGATGTTGGCGATCCACCACTCCGGCGAACCCTTGCCCGAACCCATGCGGGTCTCGGCAGGCTTCTTGGTGAGCGGTCGGTCGGGATACACGTTGATCCACACCTTGCCGCCACGTCGGATGTGCCGGTTGATCGCGATACGGGCGGACTCGATCTGCCGGTTCGTCAGGTACGCAGGCTCGAGCGCCTGGATTCCGTACTCGCCGAAGGCGACTCTCGTGCCACCGGAGGCCGAGCCCGAACGACTCGGGTGGTGCTGCTTGCGGTGCTTGACCCTGCGTGGGATGAGCATGATCAGCTCTCCGTGATCTCGTTGATTGCGGTGCCTTCGAGCTGCGTCGTCGTCGAGGGCGCGTCGGTCGCGATCTCGGCGTCGGCAGCGGCTTCGGTGGTCACCGGCGAGCTCTGGATCTCTTCGGCTGCGGCAGCCTCGGCGACCGTGGTCTCCGGAGCCGGCTGCGCAGCGGCGTCGACGGTCGCGACCGTCTCGACCGATTCGATCGTCGGCTCTTCGGTCTCGCCCGACGCCGCGCGTCCCGCGTCCGTGCTGACGCCCGTCGTTCCCTGCGAACCGGAACGACGCGGGCGAGCCGCACCCGCGGGGCGCTCACGTCGCTGGCGCAGTGCCTCGGCAGCGACAGCGGCCTCACGCTCGGCCCGTGAACCGGTGGGGACCTCGCCCTTGTAGATCCAAACCTTCACGCCGATGCGGCCGAACGTCGTGCGGGCCTCGTAGAAGCCGTAGTCGATGTTGGCGCGCAGCGTGTGCAGCGGCACCCGACCTTCGCGGTAGAACTCCGACCGTGACATCTCGGCGCCGCCGAGACGTCCGGAGCACTGCACCCGAATGCCCTTGACGCCTGGGCTCTTCAAGGTCGACTGCATGCTCTTGCGCATGGCGCGGCGGAAGCTGACGCGGTTGGACAGCTGCTCGGCGACACCCTGGGCGACGAGCTGGGCGTCACCTTCGGGGTTCTTCACCTCGAGGATGTTCAGCTGCACCTGCTTCTGCGTCAGCTTCTCGAGCTCACCGCGGATGCGGTCGGCCTCCGCGCCGCGACGCCCGATGACGATGCCCGGGCGGGCGGTGTGGATGTCGACGCGGACGCGGTCACGCGTGCGCTCGATCTCAACCTTGGCGATGCCGGCGCGCTCCATGCCCTTGGCCATGAGCCTGCGGATCGCCACGTCTTCCTTGACGTACTCGGCGTACTGCTTGTCGGCGAACCAACGGCTCTTCCAGTCGGTGGTGATGCCGAGACGGAAGCCGTTCGGGTTTACTTTCTGACCCATCAGCGGGTCCGCCCCTTCTTGGTCGGCGTGTCGATGCTCTCGACCTCGATGGTGATGTGGCTGGTGCGCTTGCGGATGCGGTAGGCCCGTCCCTGCGCTCGGGGCCGGAACCGCTTCAGCGTGGAGCCCTCGTCGACGTACGCACGAGAGACGATCAGCGTCTCGGGATCGAGCTGGAAGTTGTGCTCGGCGTTGGCGATCGCACTGGCGAGCACCTTTGCGATCGGCTCGCTCGCTGCCTGCGGGGCAAACTTCAGCACCGACAGAGCCTGGTTCGCAGGCATGTCGCGGATGAGGTCGATGACGCGCCGCGCCTTCATGGGCGTGACGCGAACGTGCGTCGCCCGCGCGAACGCGGTGCGCACCTCGTCTGTCTCCGGGTTGGCCATCTCTTCTCTCCAGTACCTGTCAGCCGCGCCGGGCGCGACGGTCGTCCTTGACGTGGCCCTTGAAGGTCCGCGTCGGGGCGAATTCGCCCAGCTTGTGGCCGACCATGCCCTCGGTGACGAACACCGGAACATGCTTGCGACCGTCGTGCACCGCGATCGTGTGTCCCAGCATGTCCGGGATGATCGTCGAGCGTCGCGACCAGGTCTTGATCACGTTCTTGGTGCCCTGGTCGTTCTGCGTGTCCACCTTCTTGAGCAGGTGGTCATCGACGAACGGACCCTTCTTCAGACTGCGTGGCATTGGTCGAATCCCCTTTTGTGGGCTTAACGCTTCTTGTTCGTCTTGCGACGGCGGATGATCAGGGCGTCGCTGGCCTTGTGGTGACGGGTGCGACCCTCGGGCTTGCCGCCCGGGTTGACCGGGTGCCGGCCACCGGACGTCTTGCCCTCGCCACCGCCGTGCGGGTGGTCGACCGGGTTCATCGCCACGCCACGGACGGTCGGGCGCTTGCCCTTCCACCGCATCCGGCCGGCCTTGCCCCAGTTGATGTTGGACTGTTCGGCGTTGCCGACCTCACCTACGGTGGCGCGGCAGCGGACGTCAACGTTGCGGATCTCGCCGGACGGCATCCGCAGCTGCGCGTATGGACCGTCCTTGGCGACGAGCTGCACGCTCGTACCGGCCGAACGCGCGATCTTGGCGCCACCGCCGGGTCGCAGCTCGATCGCGTGGATGACCGTGCCGACCGGGATGTTGCGCAGCGGCAGCGCGTTGCCAGGCTTGATGTCGGCGCTCGGACCGTTCTCGATCCGGTCGCCCTGCTTCAGCAGCCGTGGAGCGATGATGTAGCGCTTCTCTCCGTCGGCGTAGTGCAGCAGCGCGATGCGTGCGGTGCGGTTCGGGTCGTACTCGATGTGCGCGACCTTGGCCGGAACGCCGTCCTTGTCGTGACGTCGGAAGTCGATCACTCGGTAGGCACGCTTGTGCCCGCCGCCCTGGTGCCGCGTCGTGATCCTGCCCTGGTTGTTGCGTCCGCCCTTGCTGTGCAGCGGTCGGACCAGCGACTTCTCCGGGGTGCCCCGGGTGATCTCGGCGAAGTCGGCCACCGAGGAGCCACGACGGCCCGGGGTGGTCGGTTTGTACTTACGAATAGCCATCGTCAGCTACCAATCTGCCCGAAAACGTCGATGCGGTCGCCGGCACGAAGCGTCACCACGGCGCGCTTGACGCTCTTGCGCTGGCCGAAACCAGATCGGGTGCGCTTGCGCTTGCCCTGGCGGTTGAGCGTGTTGACGTCGGTTACCTTGACGCTGAACACCTTCTCGATCGCGATCTTGATCTGGGTCTTGTTGGCCAGGGGGTGCACCTCGAAGGTGTACTTGTTCTCGTCCAGCAGCCCATAGCTCTTCTCCGAGATAACCGGAGCGAGCAGCACGTCGCGAGGATCGTCAAACATCAGCTCTGCTCCTCGTCGTCGGATGCAACGTCGTCCGTGGCCTCGGCGACCGGCTTCTCCGGCGCTGCCTTCTTCGCCGCAGCCTTCTTGGCCGGCGGGTTGTCGGCAGGCTCGACGGTCGCGTCGACAGCTGCCGCCTCATCGCTGCTGGCCGCGCCCTTGGCGGACTTGCCCGTCACCGGGCCGGCCAGAAAAGCCTCGAGCGCGCCCTTGGTGAAGACGACGTCGTCGCTGATCAGCACGTCGTAGGTGTTGAGCTGGCCGGGCTCGAGCAGGTGCACCGTCGAAACGTTGCGCAGGCTCTTCCAGGTCAGCTCGTCCGAGCGCTCGGCGACCACCAGGATGTGGCTGGCGCCGCTCACCTTCGCGAGCGTCGCGGCGGCCGCCCTGGTGGAGGGCACCTCACCGGTGACGAGCGACGAGACGACGAAGATGCGATCGTTGCGCGCGCGGTCAGACAGCGCACCGCGCAGGGCCGCGGCCTTCATCTTCTTCGGGGTGCGCTGCTCATAGCTACGCGGGTGAGGGCCGTGCACGACGCCGCCGCCGGCGAACTGGGGCGCGCGGGTGGAACCCTGGCGGGCCCGACCGGTGCCCTTCTGCCGATACGGCTTCTTGCCGCCACCCCGAACCTCGCCGCGGGTCTTCGTCGAAGACGTGCCCTGGCGGGCGCCGGCGAGTTGACCGACGACGACCTGGTGGATCAGCGAGATGTTGGCCGGCACGTCGAAGATCTCGGCGGGCAGCTCGACCTCGCCGGCCTTTGCCTTGCCGTCGACCGGGCTCTGGATCGTGACTGAAAGCGTCATGCTGACACCCCGCCCTTCGCCGCGGAGCGGACGAGCACGAGCCCGCCCTTGGGACCGGGAATAGCGCCCTTGATGAGCAGCAGGCCGCGCTCCGCGTCGACCTTGTGCACCGTCAGGCTCTGCGTGGTCTGCGTCTCGTGGCCCATGCGGCCGGCCATCTTCATGCCCTTGAACACCCTGCCTGGGGTGGCGCAGGCACCGATCGAGCCGGGTGCACGGTGCTTGCGCTGCGTGCCGTGCCCGGCGCCGAGGCCATGGAACCCGTGGCGCTTCATGACGCCCGCGGTGCCCTTGCCCTTGGTCGTCCCGGTGACGTCGACGGACGCGCCGTCGGCGAACACGTCGACGTTGAGCTCCTGGCCTACCGAGTAGCCCTCGATCGAGTCGGTGCGCAACTCGACGAGGTGACGACGCGGTGTGACGTCGGCAGCCTTGAAGTGCCCGGCGACCGGCTTGGTGACCTTTCGCGGGTCGATCTGCCCGTAGGCGAGCTGGACGGCGGTGTAGCCGTCCTTCTCCTGAGTACGGATCTGGGTCACGACGCACGGCCCGGCCTTGACGACGGTAACCGGGACGATCCGGTTGTTCTCGTCGAAGACCTGGGTCATGCCGAGCTTTTCGCCCAGAATCCCCGTTGTGTCCTTAGCCATTGGTGTCAGATCTCCGCTTACTGGATGTTCACGTCGACGCTTGCCGGCAGGTCGATGCGCATGAGCGCGTCGACCGTCTTCGGCGTCGGGTCGAGGATGTCGATGAGTCGCTTGTGGGTGCGCATCTCGAAGTGCTCGCGACTGTCTTTGTACTTGTGCGGCGAACGAATGACGCAGTAGATGTTCTTCTCCGTCGGCAGCGGAACCGGGCCGACGACCCGAGCACCGGTGCGCGTCACGGTCTCAACGATCTTGCGCGCGCTGGCGTCGATGGCCTCGTGGTCGTAGGCCTTGAGCCGAATGCGGATCTTTTGTCCCGCCATGGTGGCTGACTCACCTTCACTGTTCTCGGTGTGCTGCTGCTTCAGGTTCGAGCTCGCCCGCCGGTTCGCCGACGGGGAGCGGATGCTGCTCTCTCAGGTTGGGGGCCGGTTCGGTTGAACCGGCCCCAACCGTCGAGGTGCTACTTGATGATCTTGGTGACGCGACCCGCACCGACGGTGCGGCCACCCTCGCGGATGGCGAAGCGCAGGCCTTCCTCCATGGCGATCGACTGGATCAGCGCGACCGTCATCTCGGTGTTGTCTCCGGGCATGACCATCTCGGTGCCCTCAGGAAGGGTCACCACGCCGGTCACGTCCGTCGTGCGGAAGTAGAACTGCGGGCGGTAGTTGTTGAAGAACGGCGTGTGCCGTCCGCCCTCGTCCTTGGACAGGATGTAGACGTTCGCCTCGAAGTCCGTGTGCGGGGTGGTCGTGCCGGGCTTGATGACGACCTGCCCGCGCTCGACGTCCTCGCGCTTGATGCCACGAAGCAGGAGGCCGACGTTCTCGCCGGCCCGAGCCTCGTCGAGCAGCTTGCGGAACATCTCGACGCCGGTGACCGTCGTCGTCTGCTTGTCGGGGTGGATACCGACGATGTCGACGGTCTCGTTGACCTTGAGAATGCCCCGCTCGACACGACCGGTGACGACCGTGCCACGGCCGGTGATCGTGAAGACGTCCTCGACGGGCATGAGGAACGGCTTCTCGATGTCGCGGACGGGCTCGGGGATCGACTCGTCGACCGCGTTCATCAGCTCGAACACCGTCTCGGCCCACTTGGCGTCACCCTCGAGCGCCTTGAGCGCCGAGACACGCACGATCGGTGCGTCGTCGCCCGGGAACTCGTACTGGTTGAGCAGTTCGCGGACCTCGAGCTCGACGAGTTCCAGGATCTCTTCGTCGTCGACCATGTCGGCCTTGTTCAGCGCCACCACGATGTAGGGAACGCCGACCTGACGAGCGAGCAGCACGTGCTCCTTCGTCTGCGGCATCGGACCGTCGGTGGCGGCCACGACCAGGATCGCGCCGTCCATCTGTGCCGCGCCGGTGATCATGTTCTTGATGTAGTCGGCGTGACCGGGGCAGTCGACGTGCGCATAGTGGCGCTTCTCGGTCTGGTACTCGATGTGCGCGATCGAGATCGTGATACCGCGCTGCCGCTCCTCAGGCGCCTTGTCGATCTGGTCGAACGCCTGGGTGTCAGGGTTCATCGCCGGAAACTTGTCGTGCAGGACCTTGGAGATCGCTGCGGTCAGCGTCGTCTTGCCATGGTCGATGTGACCGATGGTGCCGATGTTGACGTGCGGCTTGGTCCGCTCGAACTTCGCCTTCGCCACTGTGGATCCCTTTCCCTCTTGGAAGTTGCCGGTCCTCGTGGTCCGGCTGGTTGGACTTTGTTGTCGAAACTGGTGGGTACTACTCGCCGGTTACCTTGGCGATGATTTCCTTCGCGACGTTCTGCGGAACCTCGGCGTAGCTGTCGAACTGCATGGAGTAGTTCGCCCGCCCCTGCGTCTTGGAGCGCAGGTCACCGACGTAGCCGAACATCTCCGACAGCGGCACGAGTGCTTTGACCACCCGCGCGCCGCCACGCTCCTCCATGGCCTGGATCTGGCCACGGCGGGAGTTCAGGTCACCGATGACATCGCCCATGTTCTCTTCGGGCGTGGTGACTTCGACGGCCATCATCGGCTCGAGCAAGACCGGGTTGGCCTTGCGCGCGGCTGCCTTGAAGATCATCGAACCGGCGATCTTGAACGCCATCTCGGACGAGTCGACGTCGTGGTAGCCACCGTCGGTCAGCGTCATCTTCACGCCCACCAGCGGGAAACCGGCAAGGATGCCGTACTGCAGTGCTTCCTGCGCACCCTGGTCGACCGAGGGAATGAACTCCTTCGGGATGCGGCCACCGGTGACGGCGTTGACGAACTCGTACGTCGGGCCGTCCGGGGTCAACTCGAGCGGCTCCAGCCTGATCTGGACCTTGGCGTACTGGCCTGAGCCGCCGGTCTGCTTCTTGTAGGTGAGGTCCTCGCGCTCGACGGTCCGCTTGATCGTCTCGCGGTAGGCCACCTGCGGCTTGCCGACGTTTGCCTCGACGTTGAACTCGCGCCGCATGCGGTCTACGAGGATCTCGAGGTGGAGCTCACCCATGCCGGCGATGATCGTCTGGCCGGTGTCGATGTCGGTGCGGACCTGGAACGTCGGATCCTCTTCGGCCAGCTTCTGAATGGCGACGCCGAGCTTCTCTTGATCGCTCTTGGTCTTCGGCTCGATGGCGACGTAGATTACCGGCGCCGGGAACGTCATCGACTCGAGCACGATCGGCTTCTGCGGGTCGCAGAGCGTGTCACCGGTGGTCGTCTGCTTCAGGCCCGCGACGGCGATGATGTCACCAGCGCCGGCGCGTGGCAGCTCCTCACGCTTGTTCGCGTGCATCTGGTAGATCTTGCCGATGCGCTCCTTGCGGTCCTTCGTGGAGTTCAGCACCTGGGCGCCGTTCTCGACCACGCCGGAGTAGATGCGCACATACGTCAACTTGCCGAGGTGCTGGTCGGTAGCGATCTTGAACGCCAGTGCCGACAACGGCTCGGACTCGTCGGTCTTGCGCTCGACCTCGGTGACGCCGTCCTGCAGCATGCCCGTGACGTGGTCGACGTCCAGCGGTGAAGGCAGGTAGTCGACGACGGCGTCCAGCATCGGCTGAACGCCCTTGTTCTTGAACGCCGAACCGGTCAGCACGGGGTTGACCTTGTCGGCGATCGTTGCCCGGCGGATCGCCGCCTTGAGTGTCGCGACGGAGATGTCCTCGCCCTCGAGGTACGCCTCGGCGATCTCGTCGTCGACGTCGGCCAGGGTCTCGAGCAACGTCTCGCGGTACTCGGCAGCCTGCTCGGCCATGTCGGCCGGGATCTCCTCGACGTTGAACTCTTCACCGAGCTTGGTCTCGCCTCGCCAGGTCAGCGCGCGCATCTCGACCAGGTCGACGACGCCGACGAAGTCGGCCTCGTTGCCGATCGGCAGCTGCAGGACCAGTGCGTTGCTGTTGAGCCGCTCGCGCATCATCTGCACGCAGCGGAAGAAGTTCGCGCCGGTGCGGTCGAGCTTGTTGACGAAGCACATTCGCGGGACGTTGTACTTGTCGGCCTGCCGCCACACCGTCTCGGTCTGCGGCTCGACACCCGCGACGCCGTCATATACGGCGACCGCCCCGTCGAGGACGCGCAACGAGCGCTCGACCTCGACGGTGAAGTCGACGTGGCCCGGTGTGTCGATGATGTTGATCGTGTGGTTGTTCCAGGTGCACTTCGTGGCCGCGGACGTGATCGTGATGCCGCGTTCCTGCTCCTGCTCCATCCAGTCCATGGTGGCCGCGCCGTCGTGGACTTCACCGATCTTGTAGTTGATGCCGGTGTAAAAGAGGATGCGCTCGGTCGTCGTGGTTTTGCCCGCGTCGATATGCGCCATGATCCCGATGTTGCGGGTCCTGGCGAGCTCGGCGTTGTTTGCCATGATTCCTTCTCGTCTTTGTTGCGGCGGGCGGTTGGTGGCTCGTGGTTGCCGGGTTTCGGCCTCGCGAGCGAGCCGAACAGGTGGATCTACCAGCGGTAGTGGGCGAAGGCCTTGTTCGACTCGGCCATCTTGTGGGTGTCCTCGCGCCGCTTGACGGCGGCACCGAGGCCGTTGCTCGCGTCGAGGAGCTCGTTGGTGAGGCGGTCGGTCATCGTCTTCTCACGCCGCAGGCGCGAGTAGCCGACCAACCAGCGCAGCGCGAGCGTGGTGCTGCGGCCCGGCTTGACCTCGACCGGAACCTGGTAGGTGGCACCACCGACGCGGCGACTCTTGACCTCGATCGTGGGCTTCACGTTGTCGAGCGCGCGCTTGAGGGTGATCACCGGGTCGTTGCCGGTCTTCTCGCGGGTGCCCTCGAGAGCGCCGTAGACGATGCTCTCGGCGACCGAACGCTTGCCGTGCAGCAAGATCTTGTTCACGAGCTGGGTGACGAGCGGCGAGTTGTACACCGGGTCGACCACGAGGGGACGACGCGGAGCCGGGCCTTTGCGGGGCATTAGCTCTTCTCCTTCTTCGCGCCGTAGCGGCTGCGTGCCTGCTTGCGGTTTCGGACGCCCTGAGTATCGAGCGAGCCGCGGATGATCTTGTAACGCACGCCGGGGAGGTCCTTCACACGTCCGCCACGCACGAGCACGATCGAGTGCTCCTGCAGGTTGTGACCGACACCCGGGATGTAGGCCGTGACCTCGATACCGCTGGTCAGGCGCACCCGGGCGACCTTGCGCAGGGCAGAGTTCGGCTTCTTGGGCGTCGTCGTGTAGACGCGGGTACAGACCCCGCGACGCTGGGGGGATCCCTTCAGCGCCGGGGTCTTGGTCTTGCTGATCTTGTCCTGGCGACCCTTGCGGACCAGCTGATTGATCGTAGGCATGCGGCCTGCAATCTCCTCATTCGACGTGATGATGCGGTGCTCGATGCTCGGATCGGGGCGGCGCCCCGGCGAACCTGCTGTGTTGTTGTGAGCCGGGGTGCCCGCGCCACCGAATCTTCGGCAGTACGGAAAGCCCTGACCTCTCACCGGTCCCCGCGGTCGGGCGTGTCGCCACGCTTATGCAGGCCAGCCCGAGGATGATCTCCGGTCTGGAGGGTGAGTCCGTGCCATCAGGAGCCGGGCCGAACCCTTATAGAACCAGGGCTGCGTCCTCATGCGCCGCAAGGCACGGATCAAGTCCCGGATCGCTCCGGGCACAAGCAACTACCTTACCCGGGCCCCCGCGAACCTGCCAAATCCCCTGGGCACCTGGTCCTCGAGTGCCGATGCGAACGGTCACCTCTGGGCGAGCCGAGAAACGACGGTGGCCGGCCCTGAGGGACCGGCCACCGTGCAGTCTTGCCTCAGCGGTAGTCGTCGTACCCGAACTCGTCCAACGGAACGGCGGGGCCCAAGACGCTGGCGCCACCGAAACCGTAGTAGTCGTTCTCGTCGTACCCGGCCATCGAGAACGCGGCGGCCCGGGCCTCTTCGGTCGGATTCACCTCGACGTTGCGGTACCTCGCGATGCCGGTACCCGCCGGGATGAGCTTGCCGATGATCACGTTCTCCTTCAGACCGACCAGGGAGTCGCTCTTGGCGGAGATCGCCGCATCGGTCAGGACACGGGTCGTCTCCTGGAACGACGCCGCGGACAGCCACGACTCGGTGGCCAGCGACGCCTTGGTGATGCCCATCAGGACCGGACGACCCGAGGCAGGTTCGCTGCCCTCGGCAACGACGCGGCGGTTCTCAGCCTCGAAGTTGCTGCGCTCGACCAGCGAACCAGGCAGGAACTCCGTGGCACCGGACTCGATGACGGTGATCCGCTTGAGCATCTGGCGGATGATCACCTCGATGTGCTTGTCGTGGATGGCCACACCCTGGCTGCGGTACACCTCCTGGACCTCGCGCACCAGGTGCAGCTGCACCTCACGCGGGCCCATGATCCGGAGCACGTCGTGCGGGTTGACCGCACCGGACACCAACTGCTGACCCGCCTCGACGGTGTCTCCGTCCGCGACGAGCAGCCGGGCACGCCGGGTGATCGGGTACTCCCGCTCCTCGGTGCCGTCATCCGGTGTGATGACGACGCGTCGGGACGAGCCCTTGGTGCCGTCGGACTCCTCGATGCGCACCCGCCCGGACGCCTCCGCGATCGGTGCGACGCCTTTCGGGACCCGCGCCTCGAACAGCTCGGCGACACGAGGCAGACCGTGCGTGATGTCCTCACCGGCGATGCCGCCCGTGTGGAACGTACGCATCGTCAACTGGGTGCCGGGCTCACCGATCGACTGGGCGGCGATGATGCCGACCGCCTCGCCGACGTCGACAAGCTTGCCGGTGGCCAGTGAGCGGCCGTAACACGAGGCACAGGTGCCCATGGCCGACTCGCAGGTCAGCACGGAACGGACCCGAACCTCGGTCACGCCGGCCACGATGAGCTTCTCGATCAGGACGTCACCGAGGTCGGTGCCGCCGGCCGCTATGACCTTGCTGCCGACCTTGACGTCCTCGGCGAGCACGCGCGCGTAGACCGAGGTCTCGGCGTGCGCATCCCTGACCAGCGTGCCATCGGCAGCCGCCGCGGCGATCGTCAGCAGCACACCACGGTCAGTTCCGCAGTCCTCCTCGCGGATGATGACGTCCTGGCTGACGTCGACCAGGCGACGAGTGAGGTAACCCGAGTCGGCGGTCCGCAGCGCCGTGTCGGCCAGGCCCTTGCGGGCACCGTGGGTGGAGATGAAGTACTCCAGCACCGACAAGCCCTCGCGGAAGTTCGACTTGATCGGGCGAGGGATGATCTCGCCCTTCGGGTTGGCGACCAGTCCTCGCATACCGGCGATCTGACGCATCTGCATCATGTTTCCTCGGGCTCCCGAGTTGACCATGATGTAGACGGGGTTGGTCTTGGGGAAGTTGAGTTCCATCTCCTTGGCGACCTCACTGGTCGCCTTGGTCCAGACCTCGACCAGCTCCTGGCGTCGCTCCTCCTCGGTGATGACACCGCGCAGGTACTGCTTCTCGATCTTCTCCGCGTCCTTCTCGTAGCGGTCGAGGATCTCGGCCTTCTTCGGAGGAGTCACGACGTCGTCGATGGCGATCGTGATACCCGAGCGGGTGGCCCAGTGGAAGCCCGCGGTCTTGAGGGCGTCGAGTGTCTGCGCGACGGCCACCTTGGGGTAGCGCTCGGCCAGGTCGTTGACGATCTGCCCGAGCTCCTTCTTGGTGACCTCGTAGTTGACGAAGCGGTAATCGACCGGCAGCAGGTCGTTGAACAGGCACCGGCCGAGCGAGGTCTCGAGACGCACCGGGGTGGTGGGCTCCCAACCTTCAGGTGCCTGCCACGCCACCTTGCCAGGACCGTTGTCGACACTCGGCACGCCGTTGACACGGATCTGGACGCGGTCCTGCAGGTGCAGGTCGCCCCGGTCGAGGGCCATGCGGGCCTCGGCCGGCGAGACGAAGATCGGGATGGCCCGCGCATCCTTGCCGGTGACCAGGTCGTCACGCTCGCGGGTGAGGTGGAACAGCCCCAGGATCATGTCCTGCGTCGGCATCGTGACCGGACGACCGTCAGCCGGCTTGAGGATGTTGTTCGTCGACAACATCAGGATGCGAGCTTCGGCCTGCGCCTCGGCCGACAGCGGCACGTGCACCGCCATCTGGTCGCCGTCGAAGTCGGCGTTGAACGCGGTACAGACCAACGGGTGGATCTGGATCGCCTTGCCTTCGACCAGCTGCGGCTCGAACGCCTGGATGCCCAGACGGTGCAGGGTCGGTGCCCGGTTGAGCAGCACCGGGTGCTCGCGGATGACCTCTTCGAGGACGTCCCAGACGACCGGCCGGGCCCGCTCGACCATGCGCTTGGCCGACTTGATGTTCTGTGCGTGGCTGAGGTCGACGAGCCGCTTCATGACGAACGGCTTGAACAGCTCGAGCGCCATGCCCTTCGGCAGGCCGCACTGGTGCAGCTTGAGCTGCGGGCCGACGATGATGACCGAACGGCCGGAGTAGTCGACGCGCTTGCCGAGCAGGTTCTGACGGAACCGGCCCTGCTTGCCCTTGAGCAGGTCAGACAGCGACTTCAACGGCCGGTTGCCCGGCCCGGTGACCGGACGGCCACGACGACCGTTGTCGAACAGGGCGTCCACCGACTCCTGCAGCATCCGCTTCTCGTTGTTGACGATGATCTCGGGAGCGCCGAGGTCGATCAGCCGCTTGAGGCGGTTGTTGCGGTTGATGACGCGCCGGTACAGGTCGTTGAGGTCCGAGGTGGCGAAACGGCCACCGTCGAGCTGCACCATCGGGCGCAGGTCCGGCGGGATGACCGGGACACAGTCGAGCACCATGCCGAGCGGCGAGTTGGTGGTGTTGAGGAAGGACGCGACAACCTTCAGCCGCTTGAGGGCACGCAACTTCTTCTGGCCCTTGCCGCTGCGGATGGTCTCGCGCAGGTCGATGGCCTCGGCGTCGAGGTCGAAACCCTTCAGCAGCGTCTGGAGCGACTCGGCGCCCATGCCGCCTTCGAAGTACTCGCCGAAGCGGTCGCGAAGCTCGCGGTAGAGCAGCTCGTCGCTGATCAGCTGCTTGACGTCGAGCTTGCGGAAGGTGTCCATCACCTCGTCGAGGCGATCGATCTCACGCTGGGCGCGGTCGCGAAGCTGGCGCATCTCGCGCTCGCCGCCCTCGCGGACCTTGCGGCGCACGTCACTCTTGGCGCCCTCTGCCTCGAGCTCGGCCAGGTCGGCCTCGAGCTTCTTGGCGCGGGCGTCGATGTCGGAGTCACGCTTCTTCTCGAGCGTCGACTTCTCGGCGCTGATCTCGGCCTCGAGGCTCGGCAGGTCGCGGTGCCGATCCTCGGTGTTGACCTTGGTGATCAGGTAGGCCGCGAAGTAGATGATCTTCTCGAGGTCCTTGGGTGCCAGGTCGAGCAGATAGCCCAGCCGCGACGGGACGCCCTTGAAGTACCAGATGTGCGTGACCGGAGCGGCGAGCTCGATGTGGCCCATCCGCTCGCGGCGCACCTTGGCGCGGGTGACCTCGACGCCGCAGCGCTCGCAGATGATGCCCTTGAAGCGCACGCGCTTGTACTTGCCGCAGTAGCACTCCCAGTCCCGGGTGGGACCGAAGATCTTCTCGCAGAACAGACCGTCCTTTTCCGGCTTGAGTGTCCGGTAGTTGATGGTCTCGGGCTTCTTGACCTCGCCGTGGCTCCACTGACGGATGTGGTCAGCAGTCGCTAGGCCGATACGCAGCTCGTCGAAGACATTGACGTCGAGCAAGGTTCCTACCTTCTTTGGGTGGTGCTTTCAGTTCTCGTTGGCGAGCGCCCGACGGCGCCCGGTGTTGGCCCCGCAGCAGGGCGACACGCCGTCGCAAACCCTGCTATGGGGCCAACCCATCACACTTCTTCGACGCTGCTCGGCTCGAACCGACGGGACAGGTCGATGCCGAGTTCCTCGGCGGCGCGGTAGACGTCGTCGTCGGTGTCACGCATCTCGACGGCCACACCGTCACTGGACAGCACCTCGACGTTCAGGCACAGCGACTGCAGCTCCTTCAGCAGCACCTTGAACGACTCGGGGATGCCCGGCTCCGGGATGTTCTCGCCCTTGACGATGGCCTCGTACACCTTGACCCGGCCGAGGATGTCGTCGGACTTGATCGTGAGCAGCTCCTGCAGCGCGTATGCCGCGCCGTAGGCCTGCATCGCCCAGCACTCCATCTCGCCGAAGCGCTGCCCACCGAACTGAGCCTTACCGCCCAGCGGCTGCTGGGTGATCATCGAGTACGGACCGGTGGAGCGAGCGTGGATCTTGTCGTCCACCAGGTGGAGCAGCTTGAGGATGTAGACGTAGCCCACCGAGACCGGCTCGGGGAACGGATCGCCGGAGCGACCGTCCATGAGCCGGGCCTTGCCGGTGGACCCGATCAGCTGCTCCCCGTCGCGGGTCGGCAGAGTCGAGGCCAGCAGGCCGGTGATCTCTTCCTCACGCGCGCCGTCAAACACGGGAGTCGCGACGTTGGTGTCGGGGTGGCCCACTCGGGCCTCGTCCGACAACCGCGCTGCCCAAGCCGGGGTGCCCTCGACCTGCCAGCCGGTCTTGGCGACCCAGCCCAGGTGCGTCTCGAGAACCTGACCGACGTTCATCCGGCTCGGCACACCGAGCGGGTTGAGCACGATGTCGACCGGCGTTCCGTCCATGAGGAACGGCATGTCCTCGGGCGGCAGGATCTTGGCGATGACGCCCTTGTTGCCGTGGCGGCCGGCGAGCTTGTCGCCGTCCTGGATCTTGCGCTTCTGAGCGATGTAGACCCGGACCAGTTCGTTGACGCCGGGCGGGAGCTCGTCGCCGTCCTCGCGGCTGAAGACGCGGACGCCGATGACCTTGCCGGCCTCGCCGTGCGGAACCTTCAGCGAGGTGTCGCGAACCTCGCGTGCCTTCTCGCCGAAGATCGCACGCAGCAGTCGCTCCTCCGGGGTCAGCTCGGTCTCACCCTTGGGTGTCACCTTGCCGACCAGGACGTCACCAGGCACGACATCGGCGCCGATGCGGACGATGCCGCGTTCGTCGAGGTCTGCCAGGACCTCCTCGGAGACGTTCGGGATGTCGCGGGTGATCTCTTCGGCGCCGAGCTTGGTGTCGCGCGCGTCGACCTCGTGCTCCTCGATGTGGATCGACGTGAGCACGTCGTCCTGCACGAGGCGCTGGTTGAGGATGATCGCGTCCTCGTAGTTGTGGCCTTCCCACGGCATGAACGCCACGAGCAGGTTCTTGCCGAGGGCCATCTCACCGGTGTCGGTGGACGGACCGTCGGCGATCACCTGGCCCGCCTCGACGCGCCCACCCTCGTCGACGATCGGCTTCTGGTTGAAGCTGGTGCCCTGGTTGGAGCGCGCGAACTTCGCCAGCCGGTACGTCTGGTGAGTGCCGTCGTCGGCCATCACGGTGATGTAGTCAGCCGACAGTTCGGTGACCACACCGGCCTTCTCGGCCACGACCACGTCGGCCGCGTCGACCGCGGCACGAAGCTCCATGCCGGTGCCGACCAGCGGTGCCTCGCTGCGAAGCAGCGGCACCGCCTGGCGCTGCATGTTGGCGCCCATCAGCGCGCGGTTGGCGTCGTCGTGCTCGAGGAACGGGATCATCGCGGACGCGACCGACACCATCTGGCGCGGTGAGACGTCCATGTAGTCGACCTGTTCGGGGTCGATGAGGTCGACCTCGCCACCCTTCTTGCGGCACAGCACGCGGGGCTCGGTGAAGTTGCCCTCCGCGTCGATGATGGCGTTGGCCTGGGCGATGACGTGCTTGTCCTCCTCGTCGGCGGACAGGTAGTCGATCTTGTCAGTGACCCGCCCGGCGTCGACCTTGCGGTACGGCGTCTCGACGAAACCGAACGCGTTGACCCGCCCGTAGGACGCCAGCGAGCCGATCAGACCGATGTTCGGCCCTTCCGGCGTCTCGATGGGGCACATGCGGCCGTAGTGCGACGGGTGAACGTCACGGACCTCCATGCCGGCACGGTCGCGAGACAGGCCACCAGGGCCCAGCGCCGACAGGCGGCGCTTGTGGGTCAGCCCCGCGAGCGGGTTGGTCTGGTCCATGAACTGCGACAGCTGGCTGGTGCCGAAGAACTCCTTGATGGAGGCGACGACCGGCCGGATGTTGATCAGTGTCTGCGGCGTGATCGCCTCGACGTCCTGCGTGGTCATGCGCTCGCGGACGACGCGCTCCATGCGGGACAGGCCGACCCGGATCTGGTTCTGGATCAGCTCGCCGACCGTGCGCAGGCGACGGTTGCCGAAGTGATCGATGTCGTCGACCTCGTAGCCCTCGTCGCCGGCGTGCAGGCGGATGAGGTACTCGATGGTGCTGACGATGTCGTCCTCGGTGAGCGTGCCCGTAGTGATCGGGACGTCCAGGCCCAGCTTCTTGTCGGCCTTGTAGCGGCCCACCTTGGCGAGGTCGTAGCGCTTCGGGTTGAAGAACAGGTTCTCGAGCAGCGCCTGTGCCGACTCACGCGTGGGCGGCTCGCCTGGACGCAGCTTGCGGTAGATGTCGAGCAGGGCCTCGTCCGTGGAGCCGATGTGGTCCTTCTCGAGGGTGGCGAGCAGCGTCTCGGACCACGAGAAGTGCTCGCGGATACGGTCCGCGGACCAACCAAGTGCCTTGAGCAGCACCGTGACCGGCTGGCGGCGCTTGCGGTCGATGCGGACGCCGACCGTCGAGCGCTTGTCGACGTCGAACTCCAGCCACGCGCCGCGGCCCGGGATGACCTTGACGCTGTAGACGTCGACGTCGGAGGTCTTGTCGAGCGTGCGGTCGAAGTAGACGCCCGGCGAGCGGACGAGCTGGCTGACCACCACGCGCTCGGTGCCGTTGATGATGAACGTGCCCTTGCGGGTCATCACCGGGAAGTCGCCCATGAACACCGTCTGCGACTTGATCTCGCCGGTGGTGTTGTTGGTGAACTCGGCCGTGACGAACAGCGGGGCCGCGTAGGTCATGTCCTTGTCCTTGCACTCCTCGATGGACGCCTTGACGTCTTCGAAGCGCGGGTTGGAGAAGGACAGGCTCATCGAGCCTGAGAAGTCCTCGATCGGGGAGAGCTCGTTGAGGATCTCTTCGAGCCCGGACTGCGTGGAACTCTCGCTGCCGACCCGGTTCTTCCATGCGTCGTTGCCGACCAGCCAGTCGAAGGACTCGGTCTGCAACGCGAGGAGGTTCGGGACCTCCAATGGCTCGCGGATCTTGGCGAATGACGTGCGGGGTGGCGAACCCGGGATACCGAACGACTTGCCGTGTGCGGAACTTGCCTTACCGGAGCGGGAGACTGCCAAGATGCGTCCTTCCAAGGACTACTGACCGGTGCCGAACTGCCTACCCCCGGGCAACCGAGCACCAGAGGCACCGCGTGTCGTCCGAGAGCCGGGCAACACGAAGTAGGCCCTTGACGGGCCGCATGGTGGCAGAGGGCAGCGCAAAGTTGCAGTCTAGCGACTCTGGGCATGGCTAGCAAGCCACGCCCCCCGGGCGGCCTCGTCTGCCGGCCCGCG